>Ga0209062_1004109_pt1 | contig 15720 bp, 19 predicted proteins | sample Coa_R2_2_FD_187158 | JGI IMG/M metagenome (GOLD analysis project Ga0209062, IMG submission 187158) | Surface soil microbial communities from Centralia Pennsylvania, which are recovering from an underground coalmine fire - Coalmine... | ecosystem: Environmental > Terrestrial > Soil > Unclassified... | reverse complement strand
GGGAAAAGTGATCGCTTTGCCAGGAGAATGCTGATCGGTTTCGCGTGAGAACGCTGATCGGATTCAGATGAGAATGACGATCGGTTTCAGATGAGAATCAGTGATCGGAATCGAGGAGAATCCGCAATACTGGGCAAAATTCAAAGAGCTTGGTCTGGACGTTGAAAATGTATATGCCTTGGCGCTGGCGATTGAAGCCTGTGCCGCCGAAGAAAAACAGATAATTTCCGACAAGACTGACGCTATTCGGCGTCAGGCTGCCAACGATACGGCTGAAGTTGACGCGGTCATCTGGCATCAACTCATACAGGGGAACAACGATGTAGCCGTTCGTGAGATAGATGCCACGGCTGGTTATGACGTAGTATCCGAGATAGCCTTCATTCGTTGGCACGATGGCTTGGATATTGGCGTTGAACCAGATCCACTCGCTGATGGAGCCATTAGATACCGCATCCCAGAGGAAGATTGCGCCTCGGGCGTTGACGTTGACGCCGACAAGCAGGCCATTATTGCCGGCCGCGACCGATACGGCGTTGTAGCCGCTCGGAAGTGGGAGCGCCGTGCTTTGGAAGCTGTCATCATTCACGTTCAGCAGGGCCAGGTTGTTGAGGTTCGTGATGACAACCCAATCCTGGTACAGCACCATCTGGCGTAGGCCGGTCGTGGTGGAGGTAGACCCGAAGTCTTTCCACTGTTCCGTCGAGCCCATGTAGATGGTGTAGGGATATGTGCCGGACGTGCCGCTGAAGTTGCTGCCAAGGGCGATATGGGTTGCGTCAGTGAAGCCGGAGATGGTGTAGAGAGTACCAGAGATGGCAATTTGCTTGCCTACCATTCCAGCCGTGAAGGTGGTCCCACTACCGGTGATGTTGGCGTTACCATTATTCGCCGTCACGTTGCCGGTGTTGACAATGGCCGTCGAGCCGTCCCATTTCGAGAGATAGCGGTCGCCAGCGCAAAGTACGCGGCCGGTCTGATCAACAATGAGGCCGTTGCCGTGGGATTGGTGGAATGGCGTGTAGCTATTGGCCCACGCTAGATTGCTTGTAGGCGCGCTGTAAACGATACCGTTTGCGTCGTGGCCAAAAACCGTGTTCAGCGTGGCGCTAAACCAATTGATAAGGCCAAGACCTACAATCTGGCCGCCGCCGCTGCCGGCCGTGACTTCATCTATTGCAAGCCAGTTCGGAGTCAAACCAAACTGCGTCCGGTTCATGCCCTGCGAGTAATAATACTCGCCTTGCTGGGCACCGATGCCGAAGCCGTTGAAGTTTTGGATTGGCTCGACTGAAATCATGGAAGGTGATGATATTTATCTGAGTACGAAGTACCCCGTGCGCTGTTCTTGTCGGAGTAGCTGGTGTTTTGCCTTTTATACTTATCCGTGAACATCACGAGGATGCCGTTGAGGTAGCGCTTGAAGAATTCTTGGATTTGGATAGTTTCCGTGAAAGCTTTCGCGATGAGGCGCGTGAATGTTTCGGTTAGGGAGAACGTTTCAACAAAGCTAGTCATTCTCGTTCTCAGGGTAGTAATAGCTTCGGATAACGTAAACGTGTCTGTCAGAGCCTTTGATGTCTGGCGAAATAGCGTTTCAACAATGCTAATGCTGGCCTCGGTCAAACTGACGAATTTGGGTCGGACGGTCTGGAACACTTCGGTAATAGAGAATGTTTCCGTCATTGTTCTCTGAAGTTGCTTTGAGAACGACTCCACGGGTATGGTGGTCTCAGTAAAGGTTGCCGTCAAATTCCGAGGCGGAAAGCCCGGAGGTTTGCCGTAAATGGGAGAATGTGGTTGGGTTCGGCCGAATCGGGCCATAGAACAAGAGGATTAATAGGTAGCTGCTCGGTTGACTGCTTGTTTGACTATCAGTGGCGCTGTAGCCAAGAACGTCGCACCTGAGTTGTCGTAAATTTGAAAGTAAAAATCTTCGCCAGTGTAAGCTGTCCAAGAGCTTCCACTATTGGAACTATAACTAGCCTGGCCATTGGCGTAAGGATTACTACTGTCCAAGCTTATCCGCAAATTTGTGTACGCCTGGTCAGCCCTATAAACCAACGCATATTGTGTACCTGACACTAAGCTATAGGGAGTGGGAAACGTAATATTGACAACCGAATAATTTGATGTGTTCCAACTAGAATAGGGCACGCTGTTGGAAGTTGCCAATACGCCACCAGTGGGCAGGTTGCCGGAAGCGGCGTAAAGATATACAGTTACATTGCCACTGACACCGCTCAGCAAGAGTATGGATACATCCACTGAACCAAGACTGTAATTACCAGAAGCCGTAAAGGTCTGTGCACGCCATTCTGTTTGGCCACAATAAGCCCAATCATTTTGCACGTAACCAGAGGCATCGCTTTCACGGATTGTAGGCATAATGGTTTATTTAAGCTATCCAAACCCCGATGTTGTCGGGGCCTGAAAGCGTCAGCAATTAGATCTCAATAATCATGTAGCAGTAGCAGTTAACGCCGGCTGGCGCGTTCACGCGAATTCGGCCGAACTTGCCCGATTGAATTACCGGGCGCTCACCTAACGGGAACTGTTTGACGTATTGGTTGGTCGGGGCGATGAGCTGGGGGCCATCGAGGTTGCGTACGGCTGTAGGGGTACCCTCGACAGTGGCTGTGTAGCCGGTTGCCGATGTACCTACCGAAATGAGGGAGGTAGTGGGGTCGCCACCGCTCAATGCGTCAGCATCATATTTCGTAATGTCGTTGGCAACGGAGGCAGTGACGGTAGCCGCAACGTCGGTTTCGATGAGTTCTGCCTGGATTGGGGTCGCTGCGGCGCTGCCGTCGAATGAAATACCCCATTCAACGATTTTGGCGACGTTGGTTGAACCAGGCTTCACTTGAAGCATGGTCTTTACTGCCCCGCTGCCGGTTGTGACCTTGGCAAACGAGCCAGTTGTCTGCATCGGGCCATTAGCAATTAAATAGCGTGCCATTGTTGTAAGAGATTAAGGATTAGGTTTGATACTTGTGGGTGACCTGGAGAGCATCACCGTTTGCGACGCTGACCGGAGAGAAGACCTGGCGAGCGAGAAGATTGCCGCCGCTGCTGGCATTATCCAAAATGCCTTCTTCGGTAACGGCGAAGCTGCCGGTAAAATTCCAGGTCTTTACGAGCTGGGTGGTGTCGTTGGTGACGGTCGTCGTCACCTGGGTCGCCGTTGCCGCGCCTCGCGCGCCGCCGTTCGTGCTGATTTCACTTTGGAGGGCCGTATCACTTGCGGACGCAGCATTGGTGCCGATGCCGATTGCCAAGTTGACAAACGGGCTGTAGCTGCCCTGGTTGCTCATGCGGCCGTTCGCGGCTGCATGACCGACGTTCGTAATCAGGTTGTGGGAACGCAGTACGAAGACCGGCGAGAATCCAAAGAGCCGATTTAATAGCGGCTTGCGCTCACCATGAAACGTGCCACGCAAGGGGCAATCCTCGGCAGTGCCAATTAGACCGTTATCCGCGGCGTAAGCGCATTTGGAGCAATGCGCAAGACGGATTTCCGTCGTGACCTCACGAGTGTTGATGTTCTCGTGGCGAGAGAAGAATTTCATTGCATAAGCTGATTAATTTTGTCGTCGGCCAGTTTGGAACTGGCATCGACGGCAGATTGTACTTTGCCGTGCTCGATGTCTGCCTGCATCGCGTCGGCCTGGGCCTGGAAATAAGCTTTGGGATCTTCGCCTAGTTCTTCCGGGAGCCGGGCGTACGTTTGGGTGTGATAGGGCGTTCCATCATCAAGCCGGAATTCGACCATTGTGACCACCATGAGGGTGGGTTCATCTTGATTGGTGGCTGCGCTGTAGCGGGGAAGCATCTGCTTCTCGGCGCTGATAATGACCGCTTTCATGGATAGAGATTTAATTCTCAAGCCCTGAACTCTGGGGAGAGCCCAGAGTTTGGGAATTACAGAGTGGCGTACTGCGGGAAGAACTCGCCAGTTGTCGATGTACACGGCGTTCGGAACAACGGTAGCGTCGTCCAAAGCGGTCGTACCGCCGACGAAGTTGCCGGTGCCGGTCGGGTTGATGATGACGAATCCGAGGACTACTTCACCGTCCGGAGCGGTCGGGAAGACCACGCCAGCAAGAGTGGAAGCGGCGGTACCCATGTAGGATTTCGTGGTGCCGGAAGAGTTCACGGTAAACATGAACGCATTGAAGGTGCCGTTGACCACGGTGCCGGAAAGGGCAGCCAAGTCGCCAGCCGCGAGCTTGTAAACACTACCGTCGATTTGGTAATAGACGGCGTTGGTTTCCTTGACAACCGCTGAGGCTGAGCCGTGGATAGCGAGCGTACCGACTTTCAGAACTTGCTGTAAAGTGGAGCGCTGGAGCTTGTCGAACAGACCGGACAATTCGTCCTGACTGTTCGGGAACTTGATAGATTTAGTGCGGGCCATAGAAGCAAAGATATTTAATGGTTACGGGAAAAACCCCGGCCCACTGAAGGGCGAGCCGGGGTTATGAACATTAGGCGAACTTGACGTAGGCAACCGCGCCGAACTTGCGGCGTTCATCCGGCACTTTCGCGCCGTAAACGAACAAGTCCTTGTACGCAGAACCGAAGTTACCAATCAGATCTTCTTCCATGCCGACATTCAAAGCCTTGTCAGCGAAGGTTAAGAAGTTGCGTTGGCCAGCCAAGACGTAGAAGCCGCTAGTGTTGTTACCGGTGAGGCGATTGGTCTTAAAGACCTTGAAGCCTTCCAATTCCGTTACGAAGCCTTTGACAATCAAGGATTCGTACGCGGCCGGAACATTCAACTTGATGTTCGGGTCCTTCAACAAACGGGTCATGCCCGCCGGAGGGATGAACAAGTAGCGGTCTTCATCCGGGACTTCGTTGTTGTCCAAGTATTCCTTGAGCTGGGTAGCCATATCAAGGAAGTGCGTGGTGTTGTTGTCGATGGTCAACACAGAGGCAGCCTGGATGGTGTACGTAGCGCCGGAACCGATGACCGGGCCAGTGTACGTGTTGGAAGCGGCGTCATCATCAGTGTCGTTAACAATGGTGATGTGGGTGCTATCGGTGAACGTAGCAACGCGATACCAACCACCTTGCGAGCCGGTGAAGTTGGTGCCGCTTTGGGTGATAGCCTGGCCAGTGGCTTGGAACGGGCAGCCGACCATGGCCGCGGTGAACGTGGTGCCGGAGCCGGTAACATTACCGGAAGCGTCCACGGCAACGGTGCCAGTGGTGTAGTTGGTGCCGTACCAAGAGCCAGCGGCGGCCTTGGTGTACTTACCAAGCAAGAAGGTCAAGATGTTCTTCTTGCGTTCGTTGGCGGTCTGCTCAAGGACTGTACCTTTCGGTTCCTTGATGTAGGACTGCCACTTGTTCAGAGTCTTTTCACGCCAGTAGAACGATTTGAACTGGTCAACTACGAGCTGGCTGTTAACTTCAGTCAGGTCGTCGGCGGAGAGGTTAGCGCCGGTGTAGGTCTTTTCCGAGAGACGGGCAAAGTTCAGCATGTTCAGCTTGGAGCCGACAGCGTCAATTTCGCCTTCGTAATCACGGTTGACCACCTCTTCAATCGGAGAGAATTCGTAGATAGCTTTGACAAGCTTCTGCGAGAAAGCCTCCGCAAGTTTAGTACCGTATGAGGATGGCATAGTGTGTTATCTGGGGAGCGGTAACACACGGAAACGAAGCTAGACTTCTTCTTCGATGTTGCCAGCCCTGAGCTGGCGCATATACTCCTTGTAGTTGGTCTGCCGCAGAACGCTGGCTTCTTCAATAGTCAGCTTCTTTGGCTTGGTCGTCCTCGGGCCTCCGCTGCCTCTGGGAATACCAGATGACGGAGCGGCGGGAGCTGGAGCCGGTGGCGGCGTAGATCCGCCGTCAGGCTGAATCTTGCCGGTCCTTACAAGGTATGCGTCAGCGAGCGTCTGGATATCGACGCCCTTATGCTGGGGTTTCAAAACGAAATCTTTAAACTTGTCGTCGGTACGGAGTGAGGAATACTTTTCCTGGCTCGTGACCGTTCTCAGGTCATGTTCCAGTTGGCGTTCGGCCCTGTCCTGAATGAGGCTAAGGTCGATGCGCCGCTGTCGCTTCTTCGTCTCAAGAGTATCGCGCATCAGCTTTTGGGTGGTGGCGTTGTACTGCTTGAATTCCGGGTACTCGGCGAGAAGTTCTGCTTCGGTGGGTGTGTCTTCGCTGGTTAACTTGTTAAGAGTGTCCTCTAGGGTCTTATTCTTGCCGTTGAGGATCATCGCTTCGCTGCTCGATTGCCGGTAGCGTTCATTAACGTCTGGCAACGGCTGCGGTGCGGGTGCGGGGGCCGGTTCCGGCTGAGGTGTTGGCTCAGGTTGTGGATTTGGCTCCTGCGGGATTTCCGGCTCAGGGGCAGCGGCCGGCGCTGGGTCAGCTTGAGGAATGACCGGGTCCTGTTCTTCCGTCCCGTCTTGCGGGGTTGGGATGATATCTGGCATAAAACTGTCCTTCGATAGCCGTCCCTAAAGAGGGGTTGGGCTGTTTAAGGTAAAACTAGACTTCTGGCTCTAACTCCGGCGCTTCGTCGGCGGCTTTTGCCTTGGCTTTCGAGCGTTTAGCGGGCTTAGGTACTTCCGGTGTGCTCACGGGCGCTTCATCGCTGGCTTCCGGCGCGGCTTCTTCCTTAATTCCGAACGAGGCAAGCTCGTGCGGGTGGAAGTAGGCGCGAAGGGCGCGGATCTCGGCGCGGTCGTGCTCGGTGATGCTGCTTGGATGCTTCTTGCGAAGCTGCTCAACTTTGTCGTGATAGTGTTGATCCATAAAAATGGAAATTGTTTAATGATGGAACGCTGGCTTATTTGACACGCTTTAAGCGCGGGTTGCGCTTTTTAGCGCTGGCAGAGGCTTTGCGCGTGCGGCTGGCCAATTCCTTGGCGGCAGTCTTCGTGCTGACACCTTGCCTGCGGGCGATGGAGCGAGCTACGCTCTTAAAGCCCGGATGTTTCTTGGGCATGTTGCGAGAGGTTAATGCTTAGGTTTGATGTTAGAGAGAGATCTTTCCAGAGCTGCTTTCGCCTTCTCTGGACCAGTAAGAAAAGATATAAGTAGCATATAGTTTCTGAGTCGCGCCGTCAAATAAATGCGCTTCTTTCCTCTAAAAAGGAAGTCCCAAAAACTCTTCGGCTCTGTGAAACCGACGAGTTCGGCTTCAACTGCGTCCTTCATCTGCTGGATGTAGTCGCGGACAGAGCCAACAGTCAGCGTGTTATTCGCCAATGACTGGTGCCACTGCATGTACGTCTCGCGTTCAGCGGCATTGAGATCTTCAAACTTCAGATTCAACTTTTCAAGTAGAGAATCGGCCATTTTATGCGGCGGTTAATTGTGGTTGAGCCTGGGGCGCTGGTGCTGGTGTCGGCGTTGGGGCACCTTGCGGGGCAGCTCCGGCCGGCGTCGTGAGGGCTGCAGCCTGCTGCTTCTGCTTCTCGGCGTCAAGCACTTGCGTCTTCTGATCTGGTGTAAGGTCAGCGAAGTCGAGTAACTTTTCCTGGTAGATCCGCTGCATTGCCTGGTTGCCTTGGAATTGCGCGGCGACGGCCTGGAGTTTCTGCACAGACTTCAAGTTGTCTTGTTCGCGCTCAGCAGTAGACACGACGCGGCAGTCATAGCCGTGCTCACTCTTAAGGCTCGATACCTTGAGGCGCTTTTTGAACATGTTCCCTCGAAAGCCCTTCTTGTAGAGCGTCACGTCTTCCAGCTTGTCGGCGTTGGCATTGACGATTTGCGCCCACTTCCAGCCGAACTCTTTTTGGGCGAGCATGTAGAACTTTGAAATGCCAGAAATCCGCTCATTGGCCGCGGCGATGGTGAGCTGAACTTCGCCAAGGGTCTGTTCGCCTTCGTCTGATTGGCCCTGCTTGACCGCCGTGGCGGCAGTAGCACCCTCCACGAGCTGATTCACAAAGTTCATTTCATTGAGGGAGCTTTCCAGGTCGGGGATCTCTACGGACTGGAGCACGTCGGCCGGCTTGCCGGGTAGCGGATAGAAGCCCCACGGTTCCGGCACCCAGCCTTGCGGCGACCAGTTCTCATTTGCCGTGGCATCAAAGAAGTGCATACCGAAGTTGCGCAAGGTCCGGTTTTCCACGAGCTGGGAGAACCACACATTGAGCACCTGATTCGGCACCCGAACAATATCCGCAACGCCATCGCTGTAGAAGTCGTTGCGCTCGGGGTCGTCAGCCCATGTGACGAACGGGTAGAAGTCAACACCCAACACTTCCATAAGCGGTTTTCCGAAGAGAACTTCAGAGCCATTGGAGATTTCACCACCTGGTGAACCGCCTTCGGCACCCACGCTGCGCAGAATTACGTGGATGTGGTCGCATTTGTCCTCTTCGTCGTAGATCTTCACGTAGTGGACTTTGAGCTCAACCATGGTCTGGCCCAAGACCGGCATCAACGCATCGGGAACGCCCATGTCGATTAGGCGCTGGGTTTTCGCGGCCATGGTTTTCGTGATTTCCTCGGCCTTAATCAGGCCTTGGCTGGTGGCGTAGTACATTTGCAGGCGCTTCAAAACGTCCTGGTCCACAAGAGGATTGGCCGCCAATTCATCCAGAGATTGGTAAATGCCGCTCTCGATGATGTAGTGGGCAGTCTCCAGGTCGGTAGGATCAACGTAGCGGTCCACGAGCATGTCAAATACCTCTTTGACCTCACAGGTGACGCGGCGGTTGATGATATTTAGCTTTCGCCACGTGCGGCCGTACAAATATTCCTGCTTTTTATCGACGATATCCTTGGTTTCAAGCTTGTCCTTGACGACGTAGTCTTTCCAGTACTCATTCATGTCGATTTCCTGTTGCTTGTCGTTGCCCTTTTCCTCGTAATAGTTATCAGGGAACTCGTCCGTGTTCGCAAGAATCGTCCTGAGGGTTTTTTTCATCAACGGGATGTTGACGGCCTGGCGCTGGGTCAGGCGATTGACGATAACCTTATTGCGGTACAGCTCGTTGTTGTCGGTCCACTCGACGTGCCGGCGCTGGCGAAAAACGAACGCGTTGCGCTCATTGTCGTCGTATGGAATTGTCGAGTAATCGACGGGTTTCATTTGCCGAGGTGGGCGGGCTTAATCTTGTTGGGAATGTAGTCCTTGATGATGTTGCTGATGTGTTGGGTTTGCTGCTCACGGATGGTTTCAAGAAATTCCGCGCCACTGTTGCTCACGGCGTCAATAGCTATCTTGTACAACGGATCAGTGAGGATGTGGCAGAATTCGTGAACGATAGCTTCCTTGACTGTGCCGCGTGACGCTGGGTCTTTCCACCATTCGAGCAATCGAGGATAAACGTAAACCGTGGCATTGAAATACGTGTGGTCAGTCTTGATGGCGGCGGCAACATCTCCGTTCTTGTCCTTTGGCGACGGCATAAAGCGAACGTCGATGTCCCATTCCCGAAGGTAGAACTCGGATTGTAGATATTTGACCAAGCTCATCACGTATCGAACAAACGGACGCGGGTACTTCATATGCCTAGATTTGGATAATGCTTTGGAATGCCGCCGGATTGGGCGGTTTGCGCTCGTCTGACTGGCTTCTGAATACTGGCGGCGATGTAGCTCAGGGCGTCGATAGCGTGTTTTGCCTGTTTGCCCCAAATCGGCTTCTGCTCCAAGCCCAGATCCGTCTTGACCTCTTCCCAGCGTAAGTTCTCAATCTCCCTGACCAGGAATGCGAATGGTTGGCCAAACGTCTTGCTAGCGGGGTCATCGTCTATGTCTACAAGCTGGCTGGAAATGAACAGCTTCGGCTTGCCGGTGCCTTCCTGAATCCTGCCCTGCTGTTCCAACAGCCCCGCGCGCCATTCGTCCCAATTCTCTTTGTTCGTGCCGGTGGCCTTCTCTACACCCTCCATGGCGATTTTGGCGTCATTGAGCTGCTTGATGTCGCTGGCCTGGGCGCTATCGCCGATGCGGCGAACTCTGCCCATGCCGGCTTCCTTGAGGCGGATCAGCGCCTGAATGTCAGGATTGGTCAGGCCACGGCGGTAAAAGCCATCGAACACCCACCAATTCATTTCGCGGTCAATACGGACGTACAGCCCGGCCGCTGGCGCAGAGAAACCGAAGTCCAGAGCAAACAGCGTATCGCCCGGCGGCAGTTCCTTGATGTCCACAACGTGAACACTGCGGGAAAACCACGGACAGACCAGGCCAACTTGTTTAACGAACTTTCCTTCGCGTCGTACTTTCAATGTCTGAGCTGACAGCCCGCGCGCCATCTGTTGCTTCTGCTCCTCAGTCAACCACGGGTTGTCGTCCCAGCCTGCCTCGCTAACGAAAATGTCAGGATTGCTGGTATTCAGGTAGATTTCGTTGTAAACCCACGTCATCCCCTTGATGGCCGTCATGGTGATGATGATGTAGAGCTTGATGCCGGCCTCAACGCGGACGAATGACTCTTCCCAGATGTCCTTTGGCGGTTCCTCGTCAAACCAGATCAGCGTCTTGCCGGCGCCCTGCGCCTTCTCGCGGCCCTGCTCATAGCTCTTGAACGTGATTTTCGAAGTCCGGCCGTTGCCGGCGTCAATGGTCAGTTCCTTCAGGATTCCTTTGCGGAGCCAAACACGGTCAACGATTCGGGATTCAGGCAAGTACGACAACAATTTCTTCTGCGTGGTGTCTTTCTGTTCATCGAACGATGGGCAGAAACTCCAGATTTCGCCTGGCTGAATCCAACCGTGCTCGCCGAGGGCTACTCTGACAACTTCCTGCGCGCCCCATTCGGTCTTACCGACACGGTTGCCCCAAAACAATGCCCGAATAGCCTTGCGGCATCGGCTGGCTTCGATTTGTTTAAGGTGCTGGTTGGCGTACTTCAGCGGATTGGCCGCCACTCGCCGCGCCTTCTCGTAGAGCGCCCGCGCCAGTTGGATTTTGGAGCTTCTTAATGACTGCATCCAATTGTTCGTCGCTTAATTTCTCAAGGCCGGTGACGCGCACGTCCGTTTCGTTCTTCGTTTCCTGCACGTCGCGCATGTCGGTGATGTTCTTGGCGGTGAAGATGAAGGCGGCCGGAGGGTAGAGGCCTTTCAGGCCGTTGTCAATCAGGAATTCGCGCTGTAAATCCTTTGCCACTTTATAGGCGGCGGAAAACTCCGGGTATTTAAGCTCTCCGTTCTCGTTCTCAGCCTTGGACCATTCCACGATGGTGTCGCCGTTCACCGCGATGTCGCGGGCGAACCCTTCGAAGGTAGGCAGATCCGCGGCGACGAGCTGATATTCGCACTCATGCCTGCCGGTGCTCTCAATAGTCACTTCCTTCTTCAAAAACTGGGTATGCTTCGGAACGCTGAACCATTTGATGATGGCGGCAGCGTATTCAGGCTTGTATTTGGTTGGTCGTCCGCCTTTGTTCATCGTGAAACGAAAATTAAACTGTCATCGCCCTCAACAACCCGCGCTTCGCGTTCAGCTCCTTTTCCATACTCGTGGCGTTACGACGGTGGAAGTGCCAAATCCGCGCCAGAGTGCTCTTGTTCCAGGCGAGGCCCGACTCCTCGTAGCGCTCCCGGCTCGCCGCGGCGGCAAGGTAGGCCTTGAGGTGCAGACCTTCCAGCTTGTCGATTTCTCGGCGTAGCTTCCAGCGTGCAAACGTTAAGCGCACCAGTTCGATGACACGTTTGAAAAATTGCATTTGGGTTGTGGATAACTTTTAATGATTTGCAGAAACGTCAATGTTTACGCGGTCTTGTTGAATATTTGGCTTACCTGTATGCTTAATATGTAAACAGTAACAAGCAATGGACGGGCGAGTGATGTAAAGTTTCGTTACTGTACTTTACTCCTCGTCCTTTGCTTCGAAAGGGACAATATGAGCTACATTAACGAGCTGCAAGAGAAAGCCTACGAGATGGCCTACGGCTATTTCAAGGAACAGGATTATCTCGACAGCGAATGTGAGTTCTATGGGGTGAAGTTTGCGGATTACGTTATTGAATGTATGGAGGACGAGGAAGGCCTATCCGACGCGTTCGATTACTTCCTATCGGATGTAGTGTGGTCTGAAAAGGCCGAAAAGGAAAAGGAGGCAATGCGGTATGTCTTCTAAATCTGCCCGGTCGTTGCGTCCGCGCTCTGCCCTGCACTCCCACTGGTCAGCTCAGCATGCGCGCATTCAACGGAGCTTTCAAATTGGCGGCTTCGCTCTTCTGCTCGCTTTCGGTCTGTCGATTCCTGCCTATCTATTCTTGCGTTAGCCAAGAGCAAATCCAAAGACAGCAGAAAAGGGATGTTCTGCTTAGCAGCGGCCTGGATTTGGAAGTATTGGAGGAAATTGACTTCCACGGTCGTTGGAGATTAGGGCTTGTGAGGTGAAGTGTACAGGGGAACTATCAACGTGTCAAATCTTGAAAGAGGGGCGGTGGTCGATAAAAGAGAAAATGCCGGAGCTTCGCAGCCCTTCAGCCTCTCTGCTATTTAGACCCCATACCCCTCTATTTGAGAATAACATCGAATCTCTCCCTGTCAAATTCGCCATTAACCAACCCAAACGGCCGCCGCCCTACTGGCGAAACAATGCTAATGTCCTTTTCAGCATTTTGGATTATCCTCCTTACCAACAACGACCGCATCCGCGCCGGCCTCCCAAGGCTCCATGAAAGCGCTGAGCTCGACGCCGCGGCGCAGGCCCACGCCGATGACCTAGCCAAATTCGGCTACTTCGCCCACACTACGCCTGATGGCGGCGCTGTGTGGACGTACGTCATCAATCCCGGCTACGACTACCAAGCCGCCGGCGAAAACCTGGCCGAGAACTTCGCGGAACCGCTGAGTGAAGAGTGGGCCTGGATGAAGAGCCCCGACCATCGCGCGAATATCCTGCAGCAGCACTTTCGGGACATTGGCGTAGGGATTAAGGGAAGGTACGTCGTGGTGATGTTTGGAGAAAAACAATAGAGAACAAGCTTTGATGTAAATGGTAGGGGTGCGTCGATTCGAACGACGATGCATGGCTTGATAGGCCTACATCCAGATCAGTTGGCAGGTTTTGGTTACCATCCCTGCTTCCTGCACCCCTATACAACTCCATTGTCCTATAGAATTGGAATCTGTCAACTCGCAACAAAAAAGCCCCCGGCCGAAACCGGAGGCTCTTTTTGTGGGCTCCGCCCAAGGAACTTTGTCCTGAGCCCATACTCCCATACCTGATTTCCGCAGTCAACATAAATCTGCAAAAATCACCCCACAAGTAATAGGCAACAAGTAGCTGTATCTTGTTGTTGACGTAATAATGCAGATACGGCAGACTACAGGCAATCCCAAGGAGGGATTTGTCGTGGATAAATACGACGCAATACGACGATTACCGTTTCCTGCTTTAGCTGGCGCGCTCGGCATTGACATCAAAGAGTTCCGCAGGTCCGGCACCGACTGGGTCGGGCCATGTCCGATTCACGGATCAAAGAACAACAAGAATTGCTTTCGGTATAACGATGACGGCCGGTTTCATTGCTTCAGTCAGGAAGAAAAGGGCCGGGGAGCAATCGACTTCACCATCCAGCTCAAGAAAATCGGCTTTCAGGCCGCTGTTGAGCTACTGACTGCCATTTCCCCCAGCTCGGCCCCAATCGCCCCGGAGAATGGCAATTCTGGCGTTTCCCAGCCTTCAGGCAAGCCAATCGACCTGACGAAATACCGCAAATACGCCCGGCCATGCGAATGGCTGGACAATCGGGTTGATAAGGCCATGCAGGAACGCTACGGCGTGTTTTATTACGAGAACAACAGCCGGAAGTCGGCGTTTAATCGGCGGGTGATGATTCCGGTCAAAGGTCTGGATAACCAGTTGTTCGGTTATCTGGGACGATGGATTGGAACACCTGATCAACAATATCCGAAGTATCTGTTTCCTCGTGGTCTTGAGAAGAGTCGCTACCTGTTTGGCGCGGCGGAACTCGGTACTTTTGGTTCTCTACCATTACGACGGGTTTTCCTCGTTGAATCGCCATTTTGCGTGATGAAGTTTGCTTCGATTGGGTTTCCGGCTGTTGCTGCGTATGGGTGGTCGGTATCGGAGGAACAAATCTCCATCCTTGCGCAAGTAGCGCGCGGTATCGTCTACCTACCGGACCGGAACAAACATCAAGAGGCTGGTAACAGTCTGGGCAGAATAGCGGAACGCCTTTGGCTTCGCTGTCCTGAACTACCGGCCGGCGTGGATGATCCTGAGCAGATGACGCGGGAGCAGATTCTTGCGTTGTAGTACACAACGGACAAATCGTCCTATCGCAACAATCACGGTGATGAATACACCGTTCTGCCGCCTCACTCTTCGTGACTGGCGGCTTTTCTTTAGCATATTGAACAGTGGTGCCACCCTGAAGCGTTTTAAATATCAAGTAATCCTTATCTACAACATCGCTGTCATCCGCCTCGCCCTCGCGCGCTGGCGGTTTTTCTTTCGACCACTCACGGATACAATAGCCAAACATGAACAGTGTAGCCACGGTAATCCATACCACCACTACCCAATCTAAAATACTCATTGTTAATTTCGTTAATTGTTATCTGCGAGCAGACCCAGAGGCGCAGTAGACTTTTATAGACGGGTATATTCCCCGTCAGCTCACGAAAGCGGTGGCCGTCACCTTGCCTTTAGGGTGCTTTCGACTGCCATCAGGGAACAGCCATTCATCCCAAAGACTCCAATTCCCCCCAGCATTTAAGCCGGAGATCAGAACACTGTTCAAGCCGCGGTTAGCGTCAAGACCTGACTGAGGAACCAGGTTTACCTTGCTTTTTTTAAGGTTGTCGGGCGTAGGCCTGCTCAACCATATTTTACCCTTAATCCTTCTTTAGCACGAGAGCTGTCCAAACTTCGCAATACGCTTCATTAAAAGTCAACTGTCATGTTATCCCTTAAAGGGTTGTTCCCTGGTGTTACGCAATCGGTTAGCGGTCGTAGTAGGGGAGGCGATAGAGCGCGATGGCCCTTGACAAAATAGGGTGGACGCTACAATTGGAAAAGGTAAGGGCAAATAGCCCCGGTGGGCTACTGCCTCAAGTGTCCTAGCACTATCAATGCCAACAACGTTACCACAAACAATATACCGTACTTTATCCTAATCCATCTTCTCTTCTTCTGGTGAGTCTGTATACTACTACCATCAATCAAGCCGAACTCTTCCTTTACCTTAAAATATACTCTCCAGCCTTCTTTCTTCGTACTTTCATAATGCGAACTCTTCACCATCTCTGCTAACGCTATCAACACCATGTCTTTTTCTCGGTCATTTAACATAAGCCTTTGTCCTCTCGTCGGGCTATTTGCCCTTACTTTTCGATTGGACAGCGGCCGGGTTCCCTGTTTTGTCAAGGGTTCGGAGCGCTGGGAGGTAACACCAGCAGTCCGTTCATCCCTTGACTTTAGAAATGCGTTGCGAGTGCAGCCGAGCAACAGCCGAGGCAGCCGAGGCTGATCTGTTCCCCTGTTCCTGTGTCTCCCTGCACTACTCTATCAACGCTTCGTATTTAGCGAGATTTATTCACCATACAACCATTCACCAACGGTGGCCGTAAGCCACCCTATCACAAACCCAATTGATAACACTATGTAGAACTTCATCATAATCTTGCGGAATTTCATCGAAATCGATCATCGTTTTCACGCGAAGGCGATCGCCGTTTTCAGCCAAAGCGATCGGCGTTTTCACGGAAAGCGATCACTGTTTTCACGGGATTCCGATCAGCCGATCGGGT
>Ga0209062_1004108_pt1 | contig 15721 bp, 14 predicted proteins | sample Coa_R2_2_FD_187158 | JGI IMG/M metagenome (GOLD analysis project Ga0209062, IMG submission 187158) | Surface soil microbial communities from Centralia Pennsylvania, which are recovering from an underground coalmine fire - Coalmine... | ecosystem: Environmental > Terrestrial > Soil > Unclassified... | reverse complement strand
ATTCCAAAACCAAGGAAGGCTTGCTGCATCTCGCCGACGAAGCCATGTACCTCGTCAAGAACACACAGCGCGACAGCGTCGCAGCCGCGAACATCGGCATCCTGCCCGCCGCCGCCGCTGAATCCGCAGGTTAGCTCCAGGCGCTGGCCGAATCCGAGGGAACACGACGCGTCGGTACCGCACCGTAAATGAACAGTGCCGCGTCGAAATTGGTACGCGACGAGGCAGTTGACATTTCGCTGTAATAAAGAATATCAATTGATGTGTGGTGGCTTTGGAGGTTGCCCTCCATGCGAACCAAGCATATTAGCGCACTCTTCTTTCTTCTTGGTCTCGCTCTGTCTTCATCTCCGACAGCCCATAACCAGACGCGCCTGGCCCCAGGTCCGGTTCGTGGCTCATTCAAGAATGGTGCGTCCATGAACGACTTTCCCTTAAACCCGGTCGACAGAAAAATCGACGAGCTCGGAGACGAACGGCGCATTCGCTCTCAGGAGGACGCCGAGGCGTACGTGGACGCAATTCTTGAAAAATTTCGAATTGACGTAAAGTCTGCGCCAATTTTGGCCGAGTTGAAATCCAAACTCGTGCGCGCTGAACTGGCTGCCGTGCTGCACACGGAGAGCAGGATTCCCGAAACTGGGATCGTGCGAGTATTCAACAGCTTGATGGATGAATGGCAGATGCCCGCATGGACTAGGGTGAACCTAGAGGAATTCCACGCCTTCAGAGTAACCGCCTCGCTATTTTTGTACCCCCATTCAATCACTCGCTCGCCCGATGGCTACGTCCTACGCACTTGTCGGCCCGTCGAGGCGCTTTACCTCATATATCTTCTTCACGCAAAGATGGGTGTCCCACCCGAAATTCGCGAAGCTGTCACCGCTGGTCGCTGGACGGCCTCTGACGCACAAGTTCTTCCACCGCAGGGGCCGTTCGGACTCGGCCGATCCAGAAAAGGTTCAATCGATATCCAGCGTTTGCGCCAGTACAAAGAAGCCCTGGCCAACTACGTTGCTGCCCACCCAGATTTCGATTTCCAAGATCAGGCCAAGGGGCTGTTTGAGCGTCTCGGAATTCGGTAAGGGGGAGGTTAGAGATGTTCTCTCGCACATCAGAGGCCCTTCTTCTACTGGCGTTGTGCAACTGTTTCTTCGCAAGCGGTTGTTTTGACAAAACGAGTCAGGGGGGATTTTTCGTCACAACTGAGGATTGCGGATTCGATGAATTCGGCGTGGTATTCTGCGTTCCACATCCGTTCGTACCGGTGAACGGACGGTGGGTCAGAGACCTTGCCAGTGGCGCGTCTGGAGGAACGAGGCTTTTCCCGCCAAGTGGATCGGGTTTCGTGAGCACAGATAGCACAGGTCGTCTTTTCGTGGAGGACGGCAGGGTAGAAGCTGTGTGGGATGCCGGGGTGCAGTGGAACCCACCTTGTAATGGGCAGACCTCAGCCGTCGCCAGTTGGACCGTTGTAAAAGAAGATCCGGTGATTCCGTGGGCCTGCGGCCCGGCGGGCATCGTCTTTCCTCCCCCTCACCACAGGTGACTCCAAGCCCGCAATTTTCGCTTCTAGGTTCCACGCCTGCGACGATGACGATTCCGGGAACGGCATTGTCTACGCAGCACGGGATGCCGCAGCTGTACGTCTATGCTTACAATAGTTTGCCGAATCACGCGGTTTTGGCCTCGCAAAGCACGGCGGCAACCGTGTCTCCAGACGCCACGACAGCCACGTTCACCTTCCCGCAGGCGATCAACGGGGGCGCACTCTCCGACGGTGTATACGGCTATGGTCTCTGGAACGTGAATTCCTCTGGTGCATTGGAAATGGCAGGAATGAACTTCTTCAGCATCGGCAAGAACGATTCATCGCATGTCGCGCCATTCGGTGTTGACGTGGCCGACTACACGACGATCGTTGTAAATTGCGGCAATCCAGGCGGACAGTGCATCACCACAAACACCATTGCCCCTTTGCCTCTTGTAACCCTACGAAGTTCCAGCCAACTCTTTTACAACGGTCTGACCATAGCTGTTGGGGCACAGCCCGCCGCTGTCAAGGCGTATCACTACGTGACGACCGGATCAGGCGGTCGGGGAGGCGGCCGGGGAGCTAAGTACCCAACGAATGCAATTGTGACTAACTACGGGAGCAATACTGTAAGCATTGTGGATCTCGTGCATGGCTCGCTAGTCCAAACAATATCGGTCGGAACAGAACCGACAGCTATTGTACTAAAGAGTGACGAGACTAAGGCGTACGTGGCAAACTTCGGGAGCGCGAACATCTCAGAAATCGACCTCACCTCAAACACACAGACTCGAATTATGGCTGCCGGTGGACAACCCGCGGCTCTATCTATGGACGCCAGCGGAACAGCGTTGTGGGTTGGCGGGATTAACTTCATTTCCAAGCTCGACCAATCTTAAAGTGATCGTTTATGCTACCCCTCATTGCAGGCGAAGAACGTGCCACTTTTCCGGATTTCGGGCACGTATATCTTGTTCTTAAAAGAGTTCGGTAAGAGCTGATGATGGTTTCTCGGAGACGAATCCGCTTACACTGAGGGTATGCGAAGAAGTGAAGCGGCTCGCTATGCGCGCTGGTCCGCCTCCGTGGCCCTCCTGCTCGCGCTGCTGACCACCGGCGTCTATCTCGACCGGCGCTGGAGCGCGCACGTCGCTCGCAGAGATGCTCCGCCTCCCGCGCCGGGCGGCGTGAAGGAGCGCCTGAGCCACGGCGTCACCTTTTCCAAGGAGGAGGGCAACCGCCGGATTTTCACCGTTGAGGCTTCCAACTCCACGGAATTCAGGGACCGGGATTCGACGGTGCTGGAATCGGTGAAGATCACCATTTTCGGAAATAACGGCGAACGCCACGACGTGATTCGCACGGAGAGCTGTCAATACGCGAAAGGAAGCGGCAGTATCGAATGCAGTGGCGATGTGCAAATGGATTTGCAGAGCGCGGCCGATGCGGCGCGCGTTGCGAGCGATCCCCGGAGCGGCGCGCCGCAGATCGTGCATGTAGCCACGCGCGCGGTGACCTTCGACCGAGCGAAGGGACAGGCGAGCTCCGATCAGCCAGTGACGTTCAGCTTTCCAGAAGGGCAAGGCCATGCGGTGGGCGTGCAGTACAACTCCGATGAAGGCACGATGCGTCTGCTTGGGAACGTGCAGTTCACGCTCGCGCCCGCGGCGGCAACGGCGCCCGCTCGATTCGGATTGCGGAGCCCTGTAAACGTCACCGGCAGCAGTATGGATTTCGACCGCGACTCCCGGCGCATGGTGCTGCACGGTCCCGCGGAAGCGAAAGCGGAGAACGCGAATCTGACCGCGCCGGTAATGACGCTGAATCTGGATGCGGAATTTCACGCGCACACGTTTCGCGCGGAGAAGGCGCAAGGCGAACGCCCGAAGCTGGAAATGCGCGCGGCGAAGGACGTAAGCGAATTAACGGCGGACACGGTCGTTGCAAAGGTGGCGAGCGAAGGATGGCTGGAAAGGGTGGATGCGAGCGGGGGAGTGCGCGGTTGGCGCGAAGTGGAAGGGCAGCGCGACGACTTCGATTCCTCAACCGCGAGTATGGAATTGTGGCCGCGAGCAACGCAGCCGAAGGAGGTGAGCCTGAACGGCGCGGTGACGGTGAAATCGCAAGCGCGAGACGCGGCGGAATCGCGGACGCTGCGGACGGAAAGTTTGCGGCTGGAGTTTGGCGGCGGGAAAGCGAATACGCCGGGCCGGCTGCAACTGGCGCAAACGCTCGCTCCGGGAAGCCTGGAGTGGACGGAAGAAGCCGGACACGGGGCCGGAGTGCTCACACGATTGAAGGCGGACCGGCTGCGGTTGGAATTTGCAGGCACAGGAAAGACAAGCCGGTTGGCAGCGGAAGGAAATGTGCAAACGGAGCGAGCGATTGCGGGTCGCCCGGCGCAAACCGCGACGGCCGAACGGGCGACCGCGCAACTGGAAGCAAGCGGCGAGTGGACGCAAATGGATTTGCACGGTCACGTACGCCTTGAAGAAGGAGAGCGGAACGCTCAGGCGGAGCACGCGGTTTTCCGGCGGGCCGCGCAGAGCGCGGTGCTCACGGGAAATCCTGTGCTGCGCGATGCGGGCACTTGGACTACAGCGGCGCGAATTACGTTCCGGCAGGAGACGGGAGAGATTTTTGCGGAGGGTGGCGTAAGGTCCAGCGATATTTCCGCGAGAGGGAGCGAGGCGCAAATGGACCGGGCGCCGCTGAACATCACAGCGGAGAGGATGCAGGCGAACTCGAAAGGCGGGAGAGCGGTGTACTCGAAACAGGCGCGATTGTGGCAAGGCGAATCCGTAATGGAGGCGGATTCGATCGAGCTTGAGCGAAGCAGCCGAGTTCTGACGGCGATGCATCATGTGCGCGCCGTATTCGTGCAAGCGGGGGCAAAGACGGCCGCGCGGCAATCGGCGGAGCAGCGAAACTCGAAGCGCAGCGCCGTTACGCCGGCGACGGTATCGGGCTCCGAGAGCAAGGCGCCGAACTTGTGGCATGTGGCGGCGGATAAGCTCACCTACTACGACGCGGAGAATCGCGCGCATCTGGAAGGCGAGGTCACGGCACAATCGGCGGAGGAGAAAATCAGCGCGCCGCTGATGGAGTTGTACTTCGCGCGGGCGAGCGCAGGCACGGGAGGAACTGCAGGCCGTGCGGAGCCGGCAGGCTTGGAACTTGGCGCTCAGCAGGTGAGTCGCGCGGTGGGAAGCGGGGGAGTCACGGTGGAAGAAGGCACGAGGAAAGCGACGGCGGAACGCGGGGAATACACGGCGGCGAACGGGCAATTCGTGATGAGTGGAGGGAATCCGACGATATACGACGGTTCGGCGGGCACAACAACGGGGCGTAAATTGACCTTCTTTTTAGCGGATGATACGATCATCGTCGATTCACCGGATGGTTCGCGGACATTGACGAAGCACCGAGTTGAGTAGTGACATGAGCGCTTCGACGTGGCACCCTTTGAGGTATGCTGAAGCTTCATGCGGCCGAACTGAGTAAATCGTACCGGGGTCGCAGGGTCGTTGACGACGTCGAACTGGAAATCGGTCAAGGCGAGGTCGTGGGGCTGCTCGGGCCCAACGGCGCGGGAAAGACAACCACCTTTTACATTTTGGTGGGACTGGCAAGGCCGGATTCGGGCAGGGTGCTGCTGAACGGCGACGAAATCACGGATTTACCCATGTATCTTCGGGCCCGCAGTGGAATCAGCTACCTTCCGCAGGAACCCTCGGTTTTCCGCCAACTGACCAGTGAAGAGAATTTGCTTGCGGTCCTGGAGACGCTGCCGCTTACCCCGGAGCAGCAGCGGGACCGGCTCGAGGAATTGCTGGCGCAGATGGGGCTCGAGACCGTGCGCACGAGCAAGGCGTACACGCTTTCCGGCGGCGAACGGCGAAGGCTCGAAATCGCAAGGTCTCTGACGCTGCAACCATCCTTTATTCTGCTGGACGAACCTTTTTCGGGAATCGACCCTCTCACCGTCAAGGACCTGCAGGAAATCATCCGCGATCTGGCGCGCTCCGGCATTGGGGTTTTGATCACCGATCACAACGTCCGGGAAACACTGAGCGTAACGGATCGCGCGTACATTCTAAAAAGTGGCAAAATATTCCGTAAGGGCCGCCCCGAGGAATTGAGCAATGATCCGGAAGTGCGGCGCGTGTATCTTGGCGATCATTTCCGGCTGAACTGAGCAAGCAATCGCCCGGCTGTGAAGAGTAAGGAAGGGAAACCGGCAGTAGCATGGCTTGGCAGGGACTCAAACTTAATCTCAAGGTGGCGCAGAAACAGATTCTGACGCCCGGCCTGGTGCAGATGGTCAGCGTGCTGGCGCTGAATCGTCTCGAATTGAAGGAGATGATCAACCAGGAGATGATCGCGAATCCGGTGCTGGAAGAGCAGAGCGAAGAGCCCACGCAAACGGACAACTACAGCGATGAAAATTTTCTGAAGAATGAGACGGAGAAGCTGCCGGAAAAGCCGGAGCCGAATCCGTTTGATGAGTTCGACGTCGGGACCTTTTTCAATCAGTATTTGGACACGGGAGGCGACGGCGGCCAGTCGCAAGAGCGAGAGATTTCCGAGCGTCCCTCCTTCGAGAAATTCCTCTCCTCCTCCTCCGGACTCACGGACCATCTGATGTGGCAACTCAGCGTGACGATTTGCACGGAGACAGTGAAGGAAATCGCGGAAAATATCATCGGAAACCTGGACGAGAACGGTTATCTGACGGCCTCGATGGAAGAGATCGCGCAGAGCGGGAAGTACTCGCAGGACGATCTGGAGGACGCGCTGGCGGTGGTGCAGGATTTCGATCCCATCGGAGTGGGCGCGCGGGATTTGCGCGAATGCCTGCTGCTGCAATTGAAAGCCTTCGATCCGCAAAATGCGCTGGCGGCGCAGATCGTTTCCGATCATCTGAAGCAGGTGCAATCGAACCAGTTGAAGGAAGTGGCGCGGGCGCTGAACCGTCCGGTGGAAGTCGTGAAGCGTGCGCTGGAGACCATCAAGAAGCTGGATCCGCGCCCGGGGCTGCGCTACAACAAGACGGAGCCGCGGCTGGTCGAGCCGGACGTGTATTTCCGCAAGGTGGACGGCCTTTGGCAGGCGTTCTTAAACGAGGACGATATGCCGCAACTGCGGCTGAGTCCGACCTACCGGCGTTTGCTGACGCGCGACGCGGCGGACCGAGACGTGCGGAATTACGTCAAGGAGCGCTTCACGGCGGCGATCCAACTGATGAAGAACATCGAGCAGCGGAAGCACACGATTCTGCGGGTGTGCCAGTCCATTATCGCGCGGCAAGGCGAATTTTTGGATCACGGGCCGGATGCGCTGAAGCCGATGATGATCAAGGAGGTCGCAGAAGAAGTCGGCGTGCATCCTTCCACGGTGAGCCGCGCGGTGGCGAGCAAGTACGCCCACACGCCGCAGGGGGTGCTGGAACTGCGGTCGTTTTTCAGCGAGGCGGTGAACGGCCCGGAAGGCGGCGGAATGTCGCTGCAAACACTCAAGCGGCTCGTGAAGAAGATGATTGAGGAAGAGGACCCGCAGAAGCCGCTGACCGACGAGCAGATTGCGAAAAAGCTGGACGAAGCGGGGATTCACGTGACGCGGAGAACGGTGGCAAAATACCGCGAAGACATGCGCATACCCAGCACCCACCAACGCCGGGTAAAGAACTAGGCCGGCCGTGAAGCCGCGGTCGCGCAGTCACTCGAGACAACTGGTGATTTTGACGGGTCTCTCCGGATCGGGGAAGAGCACGGTCCTGCGCGCGTTCGAGGACATGGGGTTTTATTGCGTGGACAACCTGCCCGTTGAGCTGATACCGATTTTTGCGGAGCTGCACGGGGCCGGAGAGGGCGATTTTTCGCGCGCAGCGCTGCTGGTGGATGCGCGGGAGGGGTCGCATCTCGAGAAATTGCCCGCGCTGCTGAAACATTTGAAGAAGGACCATCCCATCACGCTGGTATACATCGAAGCGAGCGAAGACGCGCTGTTGCGACGGTACAGCGAGACACGCCGGCCGCATCCGCTGGGGAAAAATAGTCCGGTCCGCGAAAGCCTGGCGCGCGAGCGCGCCCTGATGGAGCCGATCCGCGATCTGGCCGACGTAGTAATTGATTCGAGCAAATTCAATGTGCACGAGCTGCGGCAATTCATCACGGAGCGGTTCAAGAATCCAGACAACCGGCCGATGCTGCTGTCGCTGGTGAGTTTCGGATACAAGTACGGGATTCCGACCGATGCGGATCTTGTGTTTGATGTGCGATTTTTGCCGAATCCGCACTTTGTGCCGGAGCTGCGCGAATTCACGGGCCAAGACAGAAAGGTGCAGCGGTACGTGAATTCGTTTCCGCAGACAAAGGAGTTTTTGCGGCGGCTCGAGGGACTGCTGACGTATTTGATTCCGCATTACATTCAGGAAGGGAAGAGCTACCTGACGATTGCGATCGGGTGCACGGGCGGGAAGCATCGCTCGGTGATGCTGGGAGAGAGGATCGCCAGGGATTTGAAGAAGAAAGGATTTGCGACGAAAGTCGTGCACCGGGACATACAGAAATAGAAGAAGAGGTTTGCGAAAGCTCCGGCGTTTTGCCGGGCGCAACGATGCGGTTTCCGACGCGGCGGACTTGCCCGGCCAGGCAGCGACCCGGCGAGTGGGGCCAGACCAGCGCGCGAAGCTGGGCAAGAGCGGATGTGTGCGATGGAGCAAGGCGGGAAACTTGACAGGGCGCGGATGCGGCGACTAGCGTAACGTGGAGAATCGAAGCCGGAGAATCCGGCGAAAATAGCTGAGCGAGAATTGGCGGGGAGAATCGGGGGAGCCTGAGTGGCTTCGTTGCTTTCACCACAATTGAAACGGCTGTTGCAATACGCTCGGCCGTACCGGATTTGGATTGGGTTCGGTGTCGCGTTGCTGGCGATCGTGGCGCTTGCGGAAGGCACGGTAGCGCTGATGATCGTTCCGATCGTGGACCGGGTATTGAATCCGGCGAGCATGGACTCGAACGTAGCCCTCTTCCGTGTGCCCTTCGGCGGACCCACGATTTACCTGAACCATTTGTTCCCGCGCAGCATTCACAACGTCTGGCCGGTTGTTTCGATCTCCCTGCTGGTGCTCTTTGGCATCAAGTCGCTGTGCGAATTCTGCGGAGTGACGCTGATCCAGTATGTTGGCCTGCGGGCGATCACGGATTTGCGGAACGCGGTGTACGCGAAGATCATCCGGCAGCCGATCGGCTTTTTTCAGCGGCAATCAGCGGGGCGGATCTTTTCGACGGTCATTAACGACGTGGAGCGCGCGCGCTTGGCGCTTTCGGAATATCTGGCGGATCTCTTCCGGCAGGCGTTCCTGCTGCCGGTGTTTCTTTTCATTTTGTTGCGGATTGATTGGCGAATGACCCTGGCGTGCGGAGTGCTGCTGCCCATGGTGGTCTGGCCGGTCGGCAAGCTGGGAAGGCGCATCCGGCATTCGGTCGAGAGCAGTCAGACGCGGCTGGGCGAGCTGACGCAAATTTTGCAGGAGACGGTGAACGGAAACCGGGTCGTGAAGGCGTTCGGGATGGAGGACTCGGAGATCCGCAAATTCCAGGTCTCGGCAAAGCGGCTGCTGCGAGACACGATGCGGTGGGTGAGCGCGCAGGTGGTGACTTCTCCGCTGATGGACTTGCTGCAGCCGGTGGTGATTGCCTTTCTTCTGCTCTACGCGCGCGACCGAATCAAGCTGAACATGATGACCGTGGGCATGTTTATTGCGTTCTTGTACGCTTTGTTCAAGTCGTATGAACCGATCAAGCGGATCGGGGCCGTGTACAGCCAATTTCAGCAGGCGGAGGGCGCGACGACCCAAGTATTCGCGTTTCTGGACATGACGGAAGAGGAGCGCGATGCGCCCGGCGCGGTGGATCTGCCAGCGTTTGCGCGGGAAATCGAATATGACAGCGTGAGCTTCTCCTATGATTCGACGCCGGTGCTCAAGAACGTGGCGTTCACGGCGCGGATGGGCGAAGTGATCGCGTTTGTGGGATCGAGCGGCGCGGGGAAGACGACATTGGTCAATCTGCTGCCGCGATTTTACGAAGTAAGTTCGGGCGCAATTCGGATTGACGGGTTGGATCTTAGGCGGGCGACGATTCGCTCGCTGCGGAGCCAAATTGCGCTTGTCTCGCAGGAAAATATCCTTTTTCACGATACGGTCTGGAACAACATCTGTTACGGCGTGACGGACGTGCCGAAGGAACGCGTCATCGCGGCAGCGCAGGCGGCGCTGGCGCACGATTTTATCCAGGAGCTGCCGCAAGGCTACGACACGCTGATTGGAGAGCGGGGCACGCGCTTGAGCGGCGGGCAACGGCAGCGCATCGCGATTGCCCGGGCGATTCTGAAGGATTCGGCGATCCTGATTCTGGATGAAGCGACTTCGGAACTCGACGCGGAATCAGAGCGGCTGGTGCAGAAGGCGCTGGCGAATCTGATGGCCGGGCGGACGACGTTCGTGATCGCTCACCGGCTGGCCACGATCCGGCGGGCAGACAAGATTCTGGTGCTCGAGGACGGGCAGATTCGCGAGAGCGGCACGCACGCGGAGCTGCTGGCGCGCGGCGGAATCTACGCGCGGCTGCACAGCATTCAATTCGCGGATGACTCGGTGATGGAAGCGGCGCCGGCGGCTGCGCCGGTTCTGGCGACGGAAGCAGGGCTCGCATGAGCGAGAAGAGCGCGGTGGCCGTGAAACACCCGGAATGCCTTTCGATGACAGGGTACGCGCAAGCGCGCGCGGAACTGAACGGCTGGTCGTTGCGCGTGAGTGTGAAGAGCGTGAATCACCGCTTTCTGGATTTGAAAATGCGGCTGCCGGAAGGATTCGATTTGTACGAGATGCGGCTGCGGCAGGTGGTGCGTGAACGAATTGTGCGCGGCCATATTGAACTGAAGCTGAGCATCGAGCCGGATGCCTCGAAAGCGGTGCAGGTGAACCGCGAATTGCTGCGGGCATATTTGCATGCCGCGCAGGAGCTGCGGAGCGAGGCAGCCATCGCGAGCGAACTCGATATTGTGGGATTGTTGAGGCTGCCGGGTGTGGCGGGCGGGCTGGCGCCGGCGGTGCCGGAAGGGGAAGAAGAGCAGGAACTGCTCGGGCAAGCGATTGACCGCTGCCTGCGGGAGGCGCTCGCCAAACTGGACGAGATGCGCCGCGCAGAGGGACGGCACCTTTCCGAGGAGTTACGGGAACGGCTGCTAAGGATCAGCGGAATGGCGGAACAAGTGCGGGAACTGGTGGCGACGCTACGTCCTGCATTCGCCCGCCGGCTCGAATCGCGGCTAAAGGAGTTGCTAAGCACAGTGGCGATCGAGCCGGCACGGCTGGCCCAAGAGGCGGCGCTGCTTGCGGAGCGCAGCGATATCAGTGAAGAATTAGACCGGCTGCGGAGCCACCTGCAACAGTTCGGGAAGCTGCTGGATGGTTCCGGCGAACTCGGGAAAAAGCTAGATTTTTTGTTGCAGGAAATGCACCGCGAGGCGAACACGATGCTTTCAAAGACGCCGGGTGTGGAAAGCGAGGCGCTCGCTATCACGGGACTGGCATTGGAGATCAAGGCGGAGATTGAAAAATTGCGGGAGCAGGTGCAGAACATCGAATGACGCCGCCTGCGGAAGCATCTCCCCTGGTGTTTATCGTCTCCGGGCCTTCGGGTTCGGGAAAATCCACGCTCGTGCAGAAATTGCTGGAATTGCCCGGGACGATGTCGTCGGTTTCGTGTACCACAAGGCCGCGCCGGGCGACCGAGTCCTCGGGGAAGTGCTATGATTTCGTGACGGAGAAGGAATTTGACGCGATGGTTGAGCGCGGCGAGTTCCTCGAATACGCGAAAGTTTTCGGGAAGCACTCTTATGGAACGCCAAAGAAATGGCTGGACGAATCGCGCAAGCGCGGTCTGGACCTGGTGCTGGAAATTGACGTGCAGGGCGCCGCGCAGGTAAAAGAGAAGCTTCCGGAATCGGTGGCGATTTTCATCGTGCCGCCATCGCGGGCGGAGCTGGAACGCCGGCTGAGGAGTCGCGGTACGGATTCCGATGAAGAGATCAAACGGCGGCTGGCAAAGGCGCGGGATGAGATTTCCATGTTTGCGAAGTACTATGATTATTGCGTGGTGAACGAAGAAGTGGAGAGTGCGGGGCGCGAAGTGCAGTCGGTCGTGCTGGCGACGCGCTGCTCGGCGGAGCGGCAAGGGGCCCGGGTGGAAGAGTTACTGGCATCGTTTGGAGGGAAAGACTGACATGACCGTGCAAACAAAGGCTCCGGAGAGCCAGTTTGCGTACGTGGTACTGGCGGCGCGGCGTGCGCGCCAGCTCATGGCCGGCGCGCCTCCTTTCGTGGAAAATCCGCGGACCCAAAAGCCGACGCGGCTGGCGTGCGAAGAACTCGACCAGGGCATGCTGGAGTACGACTTCACCGAGCCCGCCTCGATCGACGAGGACAAAGACGGTAAGCGGCGGAAATGACGCGCCGAAGAGCTGGCCATGCACATCACACTGGGCGTAACGGGCGGGGTGGCGGCGTACAAAGCCGCGGAGCTGGTGCGCCTTCTGCAACAGGAAGGCTTTTCAGTGCAGGTGGTGATGACGCGCGGAGCACGCGAGTTCATCACGCCGCTCACGTTTGCCGCACTGACGGGCCAGAAGGTGATCACGGATCTATTCGGCGCCGCGGAGGGCGAAGGGGGCGGCGCCAATCTCGAGAGCGCGATCGAGCATATCGCCGTCGCGCAGCGGACCGACTTGCTGTTGGTTGCCCCCGCGACCGCGGACATTTTGGCGAAATTCGCCCGGGGGATCGCCGATGATTTTCTTTCGACGCTGTACCTGGCGACGACCGCCCCGGTGGTGGTCGCGCCGGCGATGAACGTGAACATGTGGAATCACGCGGCGACGCAGGCGAATATCGGCGTTCTGCGCGGACGCGGCGTGCACGTGGTGCAGCCGGACGAAGGCTATCTGGCGTGCGGGATGACGGGCGCGGGGCGGCTCGCTGGCCAGGAAGCGATTGTAGCGGCGGTGCGCGAGGCGCTGCACGCGAAGCGCGACCTCGAGAATGAAGCGATTCTGGTGACCGCGGGACCGACATGCGAGGATCTCGATCCCGTGCGCTACATCACGAATCGCTCGTCGGGGAGGATGGGCTACGCCGTGGCCCAGGCGGCGGCTTTGCGCGGAGCGAAGGTCACGCTGATCAGCGGGCCGACGGCACTTGAATCGCCGGCGGGAGTCGAGCGCGTGAATGTGCGGTCAGCCGAAGAAATGAGGAGCGCCGTAGAGGGGCGCTTTGCCGCATGTTCAGTGGCGATTCTCGCGGCAGCGGTGGCGGACTATCGTCCCGCTCGGCCATCGGCGACCAAGATCAAGAAGGAAGATGCGGCTCGGCGAATTGAACTTGAGCCTACGGCGGACATCCTCGCGGAATTGGGCAGGAACAAAGGCGGCAAGCTGCTGGTGGGATTTGCGGCCGAGACGGATCACGTCGCTGAAAATGCCAGGAAGAAACTGGCGGCCAAAAACGCGGATTTGATCGTGGCAAACGATGTGGCCGCGGAAGGCGCGGGGTTCGATCACGATACGAACATTGTGACCCTGTTAGCGCGCGACGGGCGCGATCTGGCCCTGCCAAAACTCACGAAGAACGAGGTAGCACACCGGATTCTCGATGAAGTTCTCCGGTTGCGTGGAGTATTGCACCTGCATCCTGCGGCGCCAGGGCGGCCCGCTCTCTGAGCCTCATGCCCGGCCTGCCGGAGTCCTCACAAAGAAAGATCGCTGAGCGGCTGAGTTTCTATCGGGAAATTGGCATTGAGTTGTTTTATCGCAAGCGCGTGTCCTCACCAATCGCGGCAGCGGGAACGATTGCCGCGCAGGAGCAAACGAGTGCAGCAGGGAGTCCAGGAGAAGGAGCGAGTGTGGCCAAAACTGTCCCGAAGTCCGCTCCCCCCGAGTTGCCGAGTCCCGCTTGGCGCCCAATGGCGGCCGGGGCCGGGAAGCTGATTGCTCCAGCCGCGCCCGTTCTGCCGAAAGCGGCCAGCCCGTCGCTTTTCGATGCGGTACGCAGGATTTCGGGAGACACGCTGCTGAAAATTCGCGAGGACTTGGGCGATTGCACGCGCTGCAAGCTGCACAAAACCCGCAAAAATATTGTGTTCGCCGATGGAAATCCGAAAGCGCGGCTGGTGTTCGTCGGGGAAGGGCCGGGCGCGGATGAAGACGCGCAGGGGCTGCCGTTTGTCGGGCGCGCGGGCAAGTTGCTTACGCAAATGATCGAAGCCATGGGGCTGAAACGGCAGGACGTGTACATCTGCAACGTGGTGAAGTGCCGCCCGCCGGAAAACCGCCTTCCGGAAAAAGATGAAATCGCCGCATGCTCGCCATTTCTTTTGCGGCAGCTCGACGCTATCGCGCCGCAGGTGATCGTTTGCCTCGGCGCATGCGCGGCGCAGACGCTGCTCGAAACCAATCGCGGCATCTCGCAATTCCGCGGGCAATGGCTGGACTTTCGCGGGAGCAAGCTGATGGCCACGTATCACCCCGCGTATCTGCTGCGGAATCCCAGCGCCAAAGGCGAAGTCTGGAAGGACCTGCAGAAAGTGATGGCTGTGCTTGGGCTCGAAGTGAAAAAAGGCAAGCCAGCCTGATCCCGCAATGGGCGTTCTGCTCGGGTTGCTCACCGCGGTTAGCTGGGGCAGTTCGGATTTTCTGGCGCGCTTCGCGACGCGCCGAATTGGCACGCTTCGCGCCACTCTCTACATGCAGTTGCTTGGCTTTGCGCTGCTCAGCGCGGCCCTGCCTTATCTTGGCGGGTGGCAGCACCTGGCGGATGGCTCGGGCTGGCGCCCCTGGGCCTGGGGAATTTCGGCTGGCGTCCTGAACACCTTTGCGACGCTCTCGCTGTATCGTTCCTTTGAAATCGGGAGGATGGCGGTGGTCGCGCCGGTTTCGGCTGCGTATCCGGTAGTCACGGTGCTGCTTTCGGTGCTGACGGGCGAGCGGCTGACGCTCGCGCGGGTGCTCGGAATTGTGAGCGCGCTCGCCGGTGCTGTTCTTGTGGCCCGCGCCGAAACTTCCGCCGAGAGCGAAACAGACACCGAGACCGCGGCGCGGCAGCGCGCGGGGCTTGCATGGGCCGTCGTCGCCCTATGCGCAATGGGAGTTATGTTCTGGCTGCTTGGCGTTCGCATTATCCCGGCTGTTGGGGCGCTGCCAACGGTCTGGCTTATTCGAATGGTGAGTGGTGCGGTCACTCTGGCGGTTATTCTGCTGACGAAGCAGCCCGCCGCGCTCCCGGGCCGCGGCTCGCTGCCCTTCATCGCCGGAATGGCGGCCTTGGACACGACAGCGTACGCACTGAACAACAAGGGCATGCAACTCGAGCAAGTCAGCATCGTCAGCGTGCTTGCATCGCTCTACGGAGCGGTGACGGTTGCGTACGCCGCTTTGCTGCTGCGCGAAAGCATTTCGCGCTGGCAATGGCTCGGCATCGCCGCGGTGTTCGCCGGAATCATCCTGATTTCAAGCTAGGATCGCTGCGGAGAGCCTCATTTTTGTGCCCGGCCGACGCAAGCAGCTCCAGCAGGTAAGGCCGTGGTTCGCGGCCTCAGGGGTTGGTGAGAGCGGCTGACTTGGCGGCGAGTTGGTACTCGGGGTCTTGCGGGTCGAGCTTGGCCGCCTGTTCGAACGCGGCTCGCGCGGCGTTTCGGTCGCCCTGCCGCAGGCGGATTTTGCCAATCTCGAAGAATGCGTCCGCTTCCTTCGGGTTCACTCGAGTGACTTCCTTGAAAGTGGCAACGGCTTCGGCGTCATTGCCATCGTGCTCGGCGATGACGCCCTTCACGTAGAGGAAATCCGGCTGGTACGGCTGGATCGCGAGGGCCTGCGCGATCGCGGCCCGAGCGTGATCAAACTCATGCTCCGAGAAGAAAATCTTGGCTTGTTGCGAAAAGGCGAACGCGTTGCGCGGATTCCTCTGAATGGCGTCGTCGAGCAAGGCAAGCGCTTCGGGGAATCGATTCTGCTGGGCCAGCGCGCCTGCTTGTTCCACGAGATGCTTCGACTGCGTTTCGCGCTCGGAGCGTTGGCGGTCGGCCTCGGAAGCTCGGGCGAAGTCGTCGCGAACGGCCGCGGCATTACGCG
>Ga0209062_1004105_pt1 | contig 15730 bp, 12 predicted proteins | sample Coa_R2_2_FD_187158 | JGI IMG/M metagenome (GOLD analysis project Ga0209062, IMG submission 187158) | Surface soil microbial communities from Centralia Pennsylvania, which are recovering from an underground coalmine fire - Coalmine... | ecosystem: Environmental > Terrestrial > Soil > Unclassified... | reverse complement strand
CAAGGCCATGGCAGAAACCGAGAGCATCCGAGCCCGCGCCGTCGAGACGGCCCTCACTCAGATCGAGAAGGTCTTCGGCAAGGGCGCCATCATGCGCTTGGGCGAAGGCGCCGTGGCCAATGCGGTGAGCGTCGTGCCCACTGGCTCCATCGCGCTCGACATGGCTCTCGGCGTCGGCGGTGTGCCTCGTGGCCGCATCACCGAGATCTTCGGGCCCGAGTCGTCGGGCAAGACCACGCTCGCCCAGCACATCATCGCCGAGGCTCAGAAGGCCGGAGGCATTGCCGCAATCATCGACGCCGAGCACGCGCTCGACCCGGCCTACGCCTCGCAGTGCGGCGTGCAGGTCAGCGACCTGCTCATCTCCCAGCCCGATACCGGCGAGCAGGCGCTCGAGATCACTGACATGCTGGTCCGCAGCAACGGCGTTGACGTCGTGGTGGTCGACTCCGTGGCGGCACTCGTGCCCAAAGCCGAGATCGAGGGCGAGATGGGCGATTCGTTCGTCGGCCTGCAGGCGCGATTGATGTCGCAGGCGCTGCGCAAGCTGGCCGGCGCTATCAACAAATCCAACACCGCCGTGATTTTCATCAATCAGCTGCGTGAGAAAGTCGGCGTCATGTACGGCAGCCCCGAGGTGACGCCCGGCGGCCGCGCCCTGAAGTTCTACGCCTCGGTGCGCCTGGATATCCGGCGAGTGGACTCGATCAAAGTCGGGACGGATGTGGTCGGCAACCACGTCAAGGTCAAGGTCGTCAAGAACAAGGTGGCGCCCCCGTTCAAAGTGGCCGAGTTCGACATCATCTTCAACGAGGGCATCTCCAAGGAAGGCGGCCTGCTCGATGTGGGGTTGGACCTGGGCATCATCGACAAGGCCGGCTCGTGGCTCAGCTACAACGAGATGCGCCTCGGCCAGGGCCGCGAAGCTGCCCGCGACTTCCTGCGGCGCACGCCCGATGTTGCCGCCCAGATCGAAGACGACATCCGCAACGTCGATACCGGCTACGCCATCGTGGCGCCGGCCGTGGCAGCGGCCTCGAACGCCTGAAATCTAGTACCCTTGGCGGGTGAACCGGCTGGGGGAAGCGATCTGCCGCCTGCTGGCTCCGATTGAGGATCGCTATTTCCTGATGGCCACCATCATGCTGGGCTTCGCCGCGGCGCTCGTCATCGTTCGCTAGCAGCATGGCGACGGCTGGGAGACAGGACTCCTGATGTTAATTGCCGCCGCCGTGCTGCTCGTCCCGGCGGCAGCCTTCATCGGCGTGTTCCGGCAGTGGCGGCGCTGTCTGCTCTCGCTGGGCGCGCTGTTCCTGCTGGTGGGCATCGTTTTGATGGTGGTCAATCCGACAATCGCCGTGTGCCAGATGATCTCGGGCGCCACCGCGCTGGCGGTGATGTTCCTGTGCGGCCGGCAGATCTTCTCGGAGACGCACCAGGCGCTGGTTGTCCATAACCGGCTGCCCGCCTGGGAATACCTGTTCGAGAGCATCGTGGCGGCGGTGGCCGCCGTTGGGGCGGCGCTGTTTGCCCGCGCCCACCCGCTGTTCGGTCTGCCCGGGCCGGTGACCTTCTCATGGGTCTGGCTTGGGCTGGCGGGGCTGTTCATGGTCGTGTTGGCCGGAAACATCCTGGAGGTCGGGCTGGGCCTGGTGGTATTTGCCACGGGGCTCAATCTGCTGATCGTCGCCACGTCTTTGGCCACCTGGTGGCCGGCGCTGCTGGCCGTGCAGTTGGTGCCGATTGCGGTAGCGCTGCTCACGTCAGTAGCTGGCATCCGCCTATCGCACTTCGGCCACGGGGTCGGGCTCGACCTGCTGCTGGACAAGGCGCCGTTCGTCATGGCGTCGGCGCGCCCGGTTCGCATCCAGGTGCGGAGCCGCGTCACCACACCCGAATCCCTGAGCCCTCCGGCCGGCGCCTAGGAGTGCCGCTGGAGGTCATCGGGCTGTGGCTGGGCCTCAGCCTTGTGCTCGTGCTCGTTTCGGCCGTTCCCGACTGCCTGACCCGCTACCGCTGGGCGCTGCTGGCGCTGGTGGTAGTGGCGCTGGGCGGGGCGCTGGCGCTGGCCTGGACGAGCCCTGTGGAGACGCTGGCGCGCTGGCGCAGCGGGCTGGCTTTCGACAGCTTGGCCAAGCTGCTCCTGCCGCCGCTGTGGACGGGTGCGGCGGGGGCCATGGCCGTCGCCATCTTCCTCCCGTCCGGGCGCTACGAGCCGGCCATCGCGGCGCTGAGCACCACCGCCGCCACTGCCGGAATCCTGTCCGGTAACCCGCTGCTGGTGATCGTCCTGCTGCTGGCGATTGCGCTCGTCATCCTGGCCGGCCTGCTGGTGCACGACGAGGGGTTGATGGGCCACCCAATGCTGAATGTGGCGACTGGGATCAAGTACCTGATCCTCAACGTCGTGGCCACCGCCTGCCTGGTGATGGCGCTGCTGCTGTCCAACTTCTACAGCCTCAACCCTGACCGGACCGAGCTGGTCCGGATCGTGGCCGCCGTGTTCGTGGTGGGCTTCGGGCTGGCCGCCGGAGCTATGCCCTTCTACTTCCACATCCCCGATACGTTCGACGCCACGCCGAGCCTGGCGACGGTGTCCCTGGCCGGCCCGCTGCAGTGCCTGGCTGTCGTCTATCTCATCCGGACCACGGCCAACGGCCCCTGGCTGCTGACCGATCCGCATGTGTCGGACGTCTTGATGGCGGGCGCCATAGCGGGAGCCCTGCTGGCCGGCATCATGGCCTTCGGACAGCGCCGCCTGAACCGCCTCCTGGCGTTCAACGCCATGCGTGAACTGGGCTGGATTGGCTTCGGCATCGCCTCCGTGAGCCGCGGCGGCTGGCGCGGCGCGCTCATCCTGCTGGCCGTTCGGTGCGTGAGCCAGCCGCTGCTGATCGTCATCGCCAAGCTGGTCCAGGCTCGGCGCGGCGAGGCCGACCTGGAGAAGCTCGGCGGGTTGGCCAAGCTCCTGCCGCTGACCACCTTTGCCTGGTGCGCCGGAGTGTTCGCGAGCGTGGGCCTGCCGCCGGCGGCGAGCTTCTGGGGACTTGGCAGCTTGCTCGGCTTCGCGTGGTCCAACAGCAGGCTGACGGCCATCCTGCTCGGATTGTCCGGCGTGCTCGCCTTGTGGCGCCTGGCCCAGGCGAGCTACGGCACCTTCTGGCGGCCGAGCGCGGCCATCGCCGACGTGCTGCCCGAGCGGCCCACGCCCAGCTGGGTGCTGGCCTGCCTCGGCCTGGGGCTTGGGTTCGCCGGTGTGGCGCCCCGCGTCTTCCAAGCGCCGCTCGACCAGGTGCTCGCCTACTTCCCCTTCTTGCGCTGAAGGGCGCCCAGAGAATTGGCACGGTAGGTGCTACCTGGAGTGTTGGCACGGGAAATGCTTTCAAGGCGGCTCCCTTGCCTGGAGTGCACGCGTTTCCCTGGAGACGTGAGGCGAAAAGGGGGTTCAATTGATGCTCGGATCAGGTATGCACGCACGCGAGAAGGCAGGCTGAGTAGGCGGCCATGGACCTCGAGCAGACCTTACTTCCGCAACTCAACGTCAACATCAGCGCCAAGCTGATCACGTCCCTGAAGATCCTGCAGCTGTCGGCCGAAGAGCTGGCGCAAACCATCCACCAGGAGATGACCGACAACCCCGCGCTCGAGATCGATGAGGCGGCGCTGTGTCCCATCTGCGGCAGTCCACTCGAGGACGGACGCTGCTCGGAGTGCCATCCGGCGCAGGCCGACGGCGCCATCCAGGCGGCCGATGCGGATTACGACGCCACGTCCTATATCGAGACGCGTGAGCGGCAGCGCTCGCTCGACTCCGACGAAGACTACGATCCCATCTCGCTGGTAGCCTCCGACGTCAGCCTTTCCGACTATCTGCTTGGGTCGCTGCACAATGTCCTGCCCGCCGAGGACTTCGGCATCGCCGACTACCTGGTGGGCAGCCTGGACGAGTTCGGCTACCTGGCCGTGACCGATGAGGAAGTAGCTGAGGCCTGCGACGTGCCCTTGGAGCGCGTGAAGCGCGTGGTCGAGGCGCTGCAGCGCCAGGATCCCCTTGGCGTGGGTGCCCGCTCAGCCCAGGAATGCCTGCTCATCCAGCTGGCGCAGCTCGAGGAGGATGGCAAAGGCGACGCCCTGGTCAAGCGCATCCTCACCAGCTGCTTCGAGGAGCTGGGCGAGCACAAGTTCGATCAGATCGCGGCCAAACTGCACATCAAGCTGGACGCAGTGATCGCCGCCTGGGAGTACATCAAGAACAACCTGACCCCCTTTCCGGCCTGGAGCTTCTGGCGGGATGGCCAGCGCGTAACCGTCAGCCGGGCCGGCTACGTGCGTCCTGACGTCGCCATTCGACCTGTCCAGGATGGGTACGCGGTGGACGTGCTGGAGGCGGAGCGCTACCAGCTGCGCATCAACGAGTTCTACCCCCAGATCATGCGCGAGGCGAATGACCTCTCGGCCGACGACCGCGACTTCGTCCGGAAGTGCGCCAGCCGGGCGAAGTTCTTCATCGACTGCATCCAGCAGCGCTGGGCCACGCTGCGGCAGATCACCGAGTGCCTGGTGGAATGCCAGCGCGAGTTTCTGGACAACGGCATCCGCTACCTGAAGCCGCTTACCCGCTCGGAGGTCGCGTTCCGCGTGGGCCTGCACGAATCGACTGTCAGTCGGGCGACCGCCAACAAGTTCATTCTGCTGCCGAACCGCCGCGTCATCAGCTTCGACGATCTTTTCGACGGCTCGCTCGCTATAAAGGACGCGATCCGCGAAATCATCGAGCACGAGGACCATGTCCATCCGCTGAGCGACCAGGACATCGCGCAGCGCCTGCAGGAGAATGGCGTGTTCCTGGCTCGCCGGACCGTGGCAAAATATCGTGATGCCATGCACGTTCTGCCGTCCAATTTGCGGACGCGCATGGCGCTGCATCACTACGCTGGAGCAGCCGGCTGAACTAACGGGTCGCGGTGTCTGACCCGGAGGCCAAACCGGGACTTCTGTTCATCCTGTCGGGACCTTCCGGCGTCGGAAAAGACGCCGCTATCAAGCTGATGCGGCAGCAGCGTTTCCCCATGCACTATGCCGTCACGGCCACAACGCGGCCGATCCGGCCGAACGAGATTGCGGGTAAGGACTACATCTTCCTCAGCCAGGCGGAGTTCGACGCCATGCTCGCAGCCGAAGGCTTCCTGGAGCACGCAGACGTTTACGGCAAGTGCTACGGCACCCCGCGGGACCAGGTGCTGGAGCCGCTTGCTCGCGGCGAGGACGTGCTCCTGAAGATCGACGTCCAGGGCGCTGACACCGTCAAGGAAAAGCTGCCCGAAGCCATCCGCATCTTCCTCGCGCCCTCCAACTTCCAGGAGCTCCGGCAGCGTCTGATGGACCGCATGACCGACTCAGGCGAGGCGCTTCAGCGCCGCCTGCTCGAAGCCGAGAGCGAGATGGCCCATGCCGGCGAGTTCGACTACGTGGTCTACAACCGTGCCGACGAGCTGGAAGCCGCCGTGGCCGAAATTCAGGACATCGTGCGGCGGGAGAAAGCCGCTCGGGCCTGACTTAGGAGTATGGCCGGAAAGCTCGCGGCGGCTCAGCCTTGTTCGGATGGCACGCAGGCGCGGCGGCCCGCCTAGCGCTTTTCGGCCATACTCCTACCCCGCCGAAACCGGCTCCCGCTCGCGCTGCTCGGCCTGGAACTCCTCCCAGTCCTTCAGGAAGCTGTCGATGCCCTTGTCGGTCAGCGGGTGCTTAGCCGCCATCTGCAGCACCTTGTACGGCACGGTGGCGATGTCCGCGCCCGCCTTGGCCGCCTCGATGATGTGCAGCGGATGGCGGATGCTGGCCGCCAGCACCAGCGTGTCGAGGTGGTGCTGCCGGTAGATCTCGACCGTGTCGCGGACCACCTGCATGCCGTCCTCCGACACGTCGTCCAGCCGGCCCACGAAGGGGCTGATGATGTAGGCGCCGGCGAGCGCTGCGAACAGCGCCTGGTTGGCACTGAAGCATAAGGTCACGTTGCAGCGGATGCCTTCCTTCTTGAAGCGGCTCACCGCCTCCCATCCGGCGGGGGTGGAGGGCACCTTGATGATTACGTTGGGGTGCCACTTGGCGAAGCGGCGGCCTTCCTCCAGCATGCCGTCCGCGTCCAGGCTGACGGTCTCAGCGCTGATGGGGCCGTCCACGACCTCAGCGATGTGCCTGATGACCTCCTCGTGGCTCATGCCTGAGGTCTTGCTCATGAGCGTCGGGTTGGTGGTGACGCCAGTGAGGATGCCCCAGCGGGCAACCTCCCGAATCTCCTCGAGATCGGCCGTATCCAGGAAAATCCTCATGCCGCAAGAATGACACGCACCCTCATCCGTTGGACTCACCGGCAGATCCTCGCCGCGTACGGGCGTCCGCCCTGGCAGCCGCGCAACGAGCCGCTCGACGAGCTCATAGGCACAGTGCTGTCCCAGCACACCTCCGACCTCAACGCGGACCGCGCCTTCGCCGGCCTGAAGGCCACGTTCTCGTCCTGGGAGGCGGTGCGGGATGCTCCGCCAGCGGCGGTTGAAGCAGCCATCCGGAGCGGCGGGCTGGCGGTGGTCAAGGCGGCGCGGATTCAGGCCGTCTTGCAGGCGCTGACCGACGCCTCAGGCAGGGTGGTCCTGCCGGATCTCCGACACATGCGGCGGGCCCGGGCGCGCGAGCTGCTCACACATCTTCCGGGTGTCGGCAAGAAGACGGCCTCGTGTGTGCTTCTTTTTGGGGCCGGCGTGCCCGCCATCCCCGTCGACACGCATGTGCATCGGGTGTCGCTGCGCGTGGGGCTCGTGCCGCCCCGCGCGACTCCGGACGCGGCCATGGAGGTCCTCGAAGCCGCCGTCGAGCCAAGGGAGTACTACGCCCTGCACGTGAACCTCATCCGCCACGGCCGGGAGGTGTGCAAGGCCCAGCGGCCGCGCTGCGGCGTGTGCGTGCTCCGCGCGCGCTGCGCCTATGCGCTCGCGGCCATTAGATAGCCAGGCTTTACAATGATGGACTCAACTTTTATACTAGAGTCATCATGCAGAACCTGAAGTTTACAGAGAAGGCTCAGGACGCTATCGTCCAGGCTCAGCCGCTGGCCGAGCAGCACAACAACCCGACGGTCGACGTCGAGCATCTTCTCTACGCCCTGCTCAGCCAGAGCGACGGCGTGGTGCCGCAGCTGGTGCAGAAGATGGGCCAGGACCCGGCAGAGCTGGCCAAGCAGGCGCTTGACGTTGTCGAGCACCTGCCCAAGGCCTACGGCACCAGCCAGGTGTACATGGCGCCCAGCCTGCGCAAAGTCATCGACCTGGCCCAGCAGATCGCCACCAATCTCAAGGACGAGTTCGTCTCAACCGAGCACCTGTTCCTGGCCATCGCGGACCCGCAGACCGACGGGCCCGCCGCCAGGATGCTGCGCGAAAAGGGCATCACCCGCGAGAAGATCCTCGAAGCGCTGACTGCCGTTCGCGGCAACCAGCGCGTGACCGATCCCAATCCCGAAGGCAAGTACCAGGCGCTGGAGAAGTACGGCCGCGACCTGACGGACCTCGCCCGCAAGGGCAAGATCGACCCGGTCATCGGCCGTGACGAGGAGATTCGCCGCGTCATCCAGGTACTGAGCCGCCGCACCAAGAACAACCCCGTCTTGATCGGCGAGCCAGGCGTCGGCAAGACCGCCATCGCCGAGGGATTGGCGCAGCGCATCGTCAACGGCGATGTGCCCGAGGGCCTCAAGGACAAGAAGATCGTCGCCCTCGACCTGGGCGCGCTGGTCGCCGGCGCCAAGTACCGCGGCGAGTTCGAGGAGCGGCTCAAGGCCGTCCTCAAGGAAGTCACCAGCTCGGACGGCCAGATCATCCTGTTCATCGACGAGCTGCACACCGTCGTGGGCGCGGGCGCGGCCGAAGGCGCCATGGACGCGGGTAACATGCTCAAGCCAATGCTTGCTCGCGGCGAGCTGCACTGCGTCGGCGCCACCACGCTGGACGAGTACCGCAAGCACATCGAGAAGGACGCTGCGCTCGAGCGCCGCTTCCAGCCGGTGATGGTCCTGCAGCCCAGCGTGGAGGACACCATCTCCATCCTGCGCGGGCTGAAGGAGCGGTACGAGGTCCATCACGGCATCAAGATCAAGGACGCGGCGCTGGTGGCGGCCGCCATGCTCTCGAACCGCTACATCACCGACCGCTTCCTGCCCGACAAGGCCATCGACCTGGTGGACGAGGCCAGCTCCAAGCTGCGCATGGAGATCGACTCCATGCCCGCCGAGCTGGATGAAGTCGAGCGCAAGATCCGGCAGCTCGAAATCGAGCGTCAGGCGCTGACCAAGGAGGACGATCCCGGCTCCCGCAGCCGGCTGGAGAAGCTGGACCAGGAGCTAGGCAGCCTCAAAGAGCAAAGCTCCGAAATGCGCCTGCACTGGAGCATGGAGAAGGAAGCCATCCAGAAGATCCGCGCCGTCAAGGAGCAGATCGAGCAGGCTCGGCTGGACGTCGAGCGAGCCGAGCGCAACTCCGATTTCGGCCGCGCCGCCGAGCTCAAGTACGGCGTCATGACCGGCCTGGAAAAGGAGCTGAGCGAGCAGGAGCAGAAGCTGGCCGACCTCCAAAAGGACCAGAAGATGCTCAAGGAGGAGGTCGACGAGGAGGACATCGCCGAGATCGTCGCCAAGTGGACCGGCATTCCCGTGTCCAAGATGATGGAAGGCGAGATCCAGAAGCTGGTCCACATGGAGGAGCGGTTGCGGCAGCGGGTGGTCGGCCAGGAGGAGGCGGTGACCGCGGTTTCTAATGCCGTCCGCCGGGCGCGAGCCGGCCTGCACGACCCCAACCGGCCTATCGGCAGCTTCATCTTCATGGGCCCGACCGGCGTCGGCAAGACCGAGCTCGCGCGGGCGCTGGCCGAGTATCTGTTCGACGACGAGCAGGCGATGATCCGTATCGACATGTCGGAGTACATGGAGCGGCACACCGTCGCCCGCCTCATCGGCGCGCCTCCGGGCTACGTCGGCTACGAAGAGGGCGGCCAGCTCACCGAAGCCGTCCGCCGCCGGCCCTACTCAGTCATCCTGCTGGATGAGATCGAGAAGGCCCACGGCGACGTATTCAACGTCCTGCTGCAAATCCTCGACGACGGCCGCCTGACTGATGGCCAGGGCCGCACGGTGGACTTCAAGAATGCGGTGCTGATCATGACCAGCAACGTCGGCAGCACCTATATCCAGGAGCTGGGCGGCACGAACGAGGACCAGATGCGCGAGCGGGTGATGGAGGCGCTGCAGCAGCAGTTCCGGCCGGAGTTCCTGAACCGCATCGATGAGATCGTCATCTTCCACAGCCTGGGACGCGACCAGATCGAGGCCATCATCGACATCCAGCTCGCGCTGGTGGTGCGGCGGCTGCAGGAGCGCAAGATGACCCTGAATCTCAGCGCCAAAGCCAAGGCGCTGCTGGCCGAGGAAGGCTACGACCCGGTTTACGGCGCGCGGCCGCTGAAGCGGGCCATCCAGAAGCGCATCCTCGATCCGCTGGCGATGAAGGTGCTGGAAGGCGCCTTCACCGAAGGCGACACCGTGGTCGTCGACGTGGCGGACGGGAACTTCACCTTCGACAAAGGCCAGGGGGTGAAGGTGACCGAAGAGGTCGACCCCGGCGCCGAGCTGGCGAAGGCCTGATCAGATCCCCTCTTCCTCCGCCGAGGGAGAGGGGACGATCCTCCTCGGCTCTCGCAGCCGATAGCCCACGTGGCGGATCGTCTCGATGCAATCGTCGTGCGGCGGCGGCAGCTTCTCGCGCAGCCGCCGCACGTGGATGTCCACCGTCCTGGGGCCGCCTTCATAGGCGCGGCCCCACACGTGTTCCAGCAGTGTCTTGCGGCTGAACGCCTGCCCACGGTGGACGGCCAAGTAGGTCAGCAAGTCCAGCTCTCGCGGGGTGAGCGCCAGGTCCTCGCCGTTCAGGCGGACCTGGCGCTCAGCCACGTCCACCTCCAGCTCGCTGATGCGGACCACGCGGTCGCTTGCCCGGCCGCCCTGCTGCCGGAGCAGCGCCAGCCGTGTCAGCACCTCCGACGTGCGGAACGGCGGCAACACAAAGTCATCCGCCACCGCCGTCAGCACCGGCGGCCGCAGGTGCTGCTCGCGAGCCAGCGCCAGCACCGGCCCGACCTCCGGACGCTGGCCCATCGCCGCTGCCTGGCGCAGCTTCCGGACAATCGCCGCCGTCCGCGCATCCGCCAGGTCCAGCATCACCACGTCTGGCGGATGTCTGCGGGCGGCGGGTAGCAGTGCCGGCCAGGCATGGTCCGGATCAACCGCGTCCACGCTCGCCCCGGCTCGCCGCAGCTCTCCGATGAGGCGCTTTGCGGCGGGAGTCGCCAGGCCTAACCACAGGACGTGGCAGCCGGCAGCGAAGCCATCCGGCAGGCCCTCCCGGCCTGCGCTGGATCGCTTCGCCGCGGCTTCGGCGCTGCTAGCCGGCAACCTCGGCCATGGCCAGCTGGGGTTGCCGGGGCGCAGGCTGGGCGGCGGGAGCGCTGAGGTAGGCCTTGACCGGCGAGGTGAGCCAATACGCCCCGCCGACGAACAGGGCTCCGCCTACGATGTTGCCCAGCGTCACGGGCACCAGGTTCTGGATGTAGCCCAACCAGGTGATGCTGTCGCCATGCGGCTGGAACAGCGCCAGTGCCAGCAGGGTCATGTTGGCGATGCTGTGCTCGAAGCCGGCGCCCACAAAGGCAAACAAGCACCAGAAGATGATGACCAGCTTGGCCACGTCGCTCTTAGTGCGCATCGAGCACCACACCGCCAGGCACACCAGCCAGTTGGCCAGGATTCCCCGAGCGAAGGCCGGCCAAAACTCCAGGTGCATCTTGGTCGCCGCCGTCGTTTCGATGAATTGCTTCTGCGGGTCGCCGCCCAATGCGCCCGATTGCGCCAGCAGCCAGGCCAGCGCCAGGCAGCCGGCCAGATTGCCGGCATACGACCACAGCCACACCGACCCGAGCTGCTTCCAGCTGGAGCGGCCGGTCAGCGCGCCTACCATGAGCACCAGCGCATTTCCGGTGAACAGCTCCGACCCGGCGAAGATCACGAGCGTGAGGGCCACGCCGAACGAGGCGCCCATGACCACCTTGAGCAGCGGCGAGCCCGCCTTCGCCAGCGGCGCTCCAATGGCGAAGATGAGCGCGATGCCGAGCCCGACATAGGCGCCCGCCAGCGCGGACATAAGCACATAGCGCGGCAGCGAGATGCTGAGGGCCGCGAACTTCTTGTCCGCGGCGCCTGCGACCGCTTCGATGGTGTCTTCAAACATCACATGAACCTCCTTCGATTCCCGTTAGGCCGCCAGGTCCTCGCCGCCGGCAGCCAGCCCGGCCTGCCGTTCGGCGGCGATTTCAGCCGCGCACTCCCGCAAGTCGCGTCCGGCTTCGTGCGCAACCGCCAGCCGCTGGACCACGTGGCCGATCTCGGCCGCCGGAATCGCGCTTAGGGCCTGCCGCCCGGCGCGAGCCGCGCGGCCAGCCCGGCCGCCGACGAACACCTGGTAAACCTCGACCACTCGCCCATCCACGCGGGCCTTTGCGCCCTGCAGGCCAATGTCCGCGAGATGATGGTTACCGCAGCCGGCCGGGCAGCCGGACCAGCTGATGGCCAGCGGCCGCCGCTGGATGGCCGTCTCCTCCAGCCGGCGGATGGCCATCAGCGCGTCGTTCTTGGTGTCCGTCATGGCCAGGTCGCACAGCCCCAGGCCGGTGCAGGCAACCGTCCCGCGCAGCGGGACCGATGGATCCGGGCGCAGGGTGCGCAGCAGCGGGTGCATCAGCAGCTCGGGCAGCTGGCGGTCCGACACGTGCGTCAGGATCACGTTCTGGTTGGTGGTCAGCCGCAGCTCGCCCTGTCCAAACTCATCCGCCAGCGCAGCCAGCTCCAGCGCCTGCGCCGCCTGCAACCTGCCGACCGGCACGGCCAGGCCGACGCTGTACATGCCCTGCTGATGCTGGGGCTCCACGCCCAGGTGGTCGCAGCTGCGCATGCGGCGCTCGTCCCGGCCGGCGCCGGATAGAGGCTCGCCCCACCGCGCGTCGAGCTCCGCCCGCAGGCGTTCGGCGCCCCAGTCCTCCAGGAGAAAGGCCATGCGCGCGGCGCTCCGCGCCTCCCGCGGCCCATGATCCCGGAAGATTTCGATGATTCGGCAGCACAGGTTGGCGGCTTCCTCCGGCTCCACGAAGACGTCCAGCGGCTGTGCCGGCGTGAAACCGCCCGAGCCCATCTTGCCGCCCACCAGGACGTTGAATCCCTTCCGGCCCTGTCCATCTTCGGCCGGCACGAGTGCGATGTCCTGCGAGTCGAGGTGGACGCAGTTATCGGGACAGCCGGTGATGGTGACGTTGAACTTGCGCGGCAGGTTGCTGAACGCCCTGTTGCCCACCAGCTGGCCGGTGAGGCGTCGCACCACCGGGGACGCGTCGAAGAGCTCGTGCGGCGTCAAGCCGGCCAGAGGGCAGCCGATGACGTTCCGCACGTTGTCCATGCCGGTCTGCCGGGAGTCCAGGCCCACAGCCGCCAGATGGTCGAAGATCGCCGGCACATCTTCTATGCGGAACCACCGAATCTGAATCTGCTGGCGAGTCGTGATGTCCAGCTCGCCGCGGCCAAATGTGCCGGCCACCTCTGCCAGCGCCCGCAGTTGGGTACTCGAAACGATGCCGTTCGGAATGCGGACGCGCAGCATGAAGAAGCCGGGTGTGTGCTTGCGGAAGAACAGGCCGTACCACTTCATCCGGGTCTTGTCCTCCTCGGAGATGGCTTCCCATCCGTCTCGCGCGCAGCGCAGAACGTCGGGCCAAGCATCCAGTCCGTCCCGAGCGGCTTTGAGCTCTTCGAACTTGTTCACGAGGACCAGTCTGCGGGTGGCTATTGGGCAAAGTCAACAGTCTGAAACCCCGTGGAAACAATTTGGGTGGAAGCGCACAGTCAATGCTGTGCAATGTGCACAGGCGAAAGGAATGGCTGCGGCTGTTTAGCGGGGAGCGAGCGCGGGCGCAGGCTCGGCGGACTGCCGCACGAGCGGCTGCGGGTGCAGCCGGAGCTCCTTCCAGAGCCGCAGCAGCTCTTTGAAGGCACGCAAGATCACATGCAGCTTGGCGCCGGATGGCGAGCCCGCCGTCCGGGGCAAATGCGTTACGCCGACCTCGCGCATCACGAAGCCAGCACGGCGCGCGCGCACCAGCAGCTCGGCGCTGAACGTCGCCCCGCGCGACTGCACCGGCAGGCACTCCACCACCTCACTGCGCATCAGCTTGAAGGCACAATCGACGTCCCGGGCGGCGTAGCCGAACAGCAGGTTCACCAGCGCCGTCCAACCCTTGCCGTTCAGCTTGCGCATGAACGTGTCCTGGCGTACCGTTCGGTAGCCAGCTACGAAATCCGCGGGCGGCATCTCGTCCAGCAGCAGCTGGATCTCGTCCAGCTTGAACTGCGCGTCCGAGTCGGTGAAGAAGCGCTTCTCGCCGGTCGAGGACGTCAGGCCCGTCCACACCGCCGCGCCGTAGCCCTGGTTGACAGGATGGCGCACCAGCCGCACCCGGTCGTGCGTCTCCGCGAACTGCCGAACCAGGTTGGCCGTGTTGTCGCGGCTGCCGTCGTCTACCACGACGATTTCGTAGTCGGGCTCGATGCGCTCCAGCACGTCGACCGCGTCCGTCAGCACCCGAACAATGTTTTCCGCCTCGTTGTGGGCAGGCATGGCGACGGACAGGGCGGGCATGAGGTACTTTGGACATTAACACGCAACGGGCAAGCGGCCTTACGAATAGCCAGAAGCTGGAGGCTGGTAGCGCGAGGACGGACTTGGGTGAACGTCCCCTGGTAGCATTTTCAGCCGTGAAGAGTCTTCGTTCGCTCGCCGTGATGGCGTCATCCGTGCTGCTCCTTGCGGCCTGCGGTGGTGGCGCCGCGCCGGCCTCAACCGCGCCAAGCTCCAACCCCGCGCCGGCCAGCGCGGCCAAACCGGCGGCCAGCACCGCTGCCCCGGCTTCCGCGGGCGCGAGCGCCTCGGCGAAGCCTGCCGCGAGTGCCGGCGCCAGCGCTGCCGCGAAGCCAGCGGCGAGTGGCGCGGCTGCCGCTGGAGAAGGCAAGCCGCTCATGCTGTCCTACAGCGCCATCATCGGCAACAACCTGCCGGAATGGGTGGCCGACGCGGCGGGCATTTTCAAGCAGAACGGCCTGAACGTCCAGCTCACCTACATCGAGAGCTCCAAGGGCATTCCGGCACTGCTGGCGGGCGAGACGTGGGCCATGAACCTTGGCGGTTCCGAGACGCTGGCCGCCGTTGCCCAGGGCGCCGACCTGGTGACGGTCACCGACAACGCCCCGGTGTACTCGTTCATCCTGCAGGTGGCGCCGGAGATCAAGAGCGCGGCGGACCTGAAGGGCAAGAAGCTGGGCGTCAGCCAGTTCGGCTCCGCGTCCGATATCGCTCTCCGGGTCGCCCTCCGCAAGCTCAACCTCGATCCCGACAAGGACGTGAGCATCCTGGCCGTCGGCTCGGCCTCCACCCGCTTGGCGGCGATGGAAAGCGGCGCGATACAGGGCGGCATGTCCTTCCCGCCTGAGTCGCTGACGCTGGAAGCCAAGGGCTTCCACACTCTGGTGGACCTGGCCGCGTTGAAGGCGCCCTCCAACATCGGCACCACCAGCTTCACCCGCAAGTACCTCGAGGCCAACCGGCCCATCGTGCAGAAGTACGTCGATTCGGTGGTTGAGGGCATCGCCCGCGCCCGAAAGGACAAGGCCTTCACTATCGACGTGCTGAAGAAGTACCACAAGTCCGACGACCAGAAGGCTATGGAAGCGACCTACGACTTCTTCGTGAACGAGGTCATCCCGCAGTACCCGCACCCGCTGCCGGACCAGTACGCCGACTCCGTGGCCATCCTCAGTGCTAAGGACCCCAAGGTGAAGGACGTCGACCTCTCCAAGATGCTGGACGATTCCTTCATGAAGGACGCCGAGGCGCGCGGAGTGGGCAAGGCCTAACGGAGGGCTGAGTGCTGAGGCGCGCTCGCTAAACTCGCCCCGATGAGCCTGGCCCAACTCGGGGAGTTTGGAGCCATCGGGCTGTTCCGGGAAGTGCTGGCAGAGCGCCCCGCTAACGACGTGGTCCAGCCGCTGATCGGCATCGGCGACGACGCGGCCCTGTGGCGGCCAACCGCCGGGCACGGCGCGCTCGAGACCACCGACCTGCTCGTGGAGGAGGTCCACTTCTCGCGGCGCTGGGCGACCTGGTATGAGGTCGGCTGGAAGGCGATAGCCGTGAACGTCAGTGACGTCGCCGCCATGGGCGGCCAGCCTCGCGCGGCATTCATCTCGGCCGGCCTCCGTACTGACATGTCCCAGTCCGAGCTGCTGGAGCTGTACCGCGGCCTGGCCGACTGCTCCGCCGAATACGGCGTGGCCATCCTGGGCGGCGACACGGTCGCTTCGCCGGCAGCCGCCGTCATCAATGTGGCCCTCTACGGGGAGACGCTGGACGAGTCGGCGGCGGTCCTGCGCCGGGATGCCGCCAAGCCAGGCGACGCCGTGGGCGTAAGCGGGCCGCTTGGAGCCTCGGCAGCCTACCTGCTGGCGCAGGATCCCGCCTTCCGAGCGGCGCATCTCCATCCTGAGCCACGAGTCGAGCTTGGCCAGCGGCTGCTGCGCGCCGGCGTTCGCTGCGCC
>Ga0209062_1004104_pt1 | contig 15734 bp, 14 predicted proteins | sample Coa_R2_2_FD_187158 | JGI IMG/M metagenome (GOLD analysis project Ga0209062, IMG submission 187158) | Surface soil microbial communities from Centralia Pennsylvania, which are recovering from an underground coalmine fire - Coalmine... | ecosystem: Environmental > Terrestrial > Soil > Unclassified... | reverse complement strand
TTGAGTGGCGGGTCCGTATCCTGCACTTCATAGTCGCCGCCCGCCATGTCTTCGGAATCGTCATTCGAGTTGGTGACGAGCGGACTTCCTTGCGGGCTGACGCGGACACGAAACTGAGCCGTGGGGGGTTCGTAGTTGGAATACGCGAAGCAGCGGCCGATGCAGGCGCGGTCGGCTAAATGGCCAATGAATTGGGCACGCCAGTCGCGCGGCGGCACAATGGTGGGGACGACGCGCGTTCCCGGCGGCAAAGCCGCCAGCGCGCTCTCGGCATTGGATTCCAGGCGGTTGAGCCAGCCGGTATCGGCATAGAGGAACGAAAAGAACACCAAAGCCAGAACAGAGAATCCGGCGAATTGCCAAATTCGCGGACGCAGCGAAGCAAGCACGCACAAGCCAAAAATCGCGGTGACGACGGTGAGGCGAGAGACAAGCAAGCCAATCCACCCGCTGGCCGCCGATGGGCGAAGATTCTCCGGCAGGAGAGCGATAGCGAAAAAGGCGACCCCATAGAGCTCGAGCGCGAGGAAGAAGTTGCCGGACAGAGGTTGCTTCCGGCGAAAGGCTAACCCTGCGACAAAACAAGCCACGCCGAAGAGGACTGCGGCGAGCGACAGCGTGGCGTAGCGTTCGCCATAGACTATGAGCTGATCCGCGCCGCTGTAGAAATAGAACGGCTCTTCACGGGTCCAATCCACTTGCCATGCGTGCTGATACATCAAGACCAGGCGCAGCACGGCAAATCCGCTGATGGCGGCAAGCGGAACGATCCATTTCATGCGGTCCGGAAGCATCTCGCGCGAAAAGCGATATGCAACCATTCCGAGCAAGAAAAGCAAGCCGATCGGATGCGCCAGCATGGCGAAGAAAGTGAGGGCAGCGCAGGCGAGCCAATTCGCCGCCGCGTGACCCTGCCATATAAGAGCCAAACCAGCGCACGCCAAACCCAGTGACACGCAGTAGTTCAGAAAGCCGAGATTGAAAGCATAGCCGTAACTGAGCATCGCGATCGCGGGCGCGAGGAGCCATGGCGCTCGGCCCGAGACCGCGGCAACGAACGCGAAAACGCTCCAGAAAAACAGGAGGGCGCAAGCGGCAACGACAATTTTCTCTCCCGCCGCGAAGCCAAACGTTCTTGTCGCGCGGAAAAGCGCGAGGTCAACAAGGACGTTGTCCCATTGACGAACGGTGAGGAGTCCTGGCGCTTGCCCCTTTTCAATCAACTGCGCGAGCCAGGCGTTGTACGTGTGGCTGCCGAGGTCACCGGCTTCGATGCGGCGATGCCAGACGCAAGGAGTGACAAGCAGAAGTGAAGCCAGTAGCGCAAGCCAAAAGCGGCCTCGAAAAGAATGAAGCAGCAAGGAATCCGGGTGCGCCGGCACAGCCGGACTCACACCGCCATGCTCAGCAGAAACAGGACGCACAGCGCTCACAGTGAAGTTATACCATCGCGGCGAGCCCTGAACGCTCGGTTCCCTGCCGAGTGCCGACGGCGACGGGCGCTACTTCGAAGGCTGGCTTTCGCCCAAACGCTTGAGGCGGTCACGCAGGCGGCGCTGGAGCGGAGTAGGTGTATTGGGATTGAACGCCACGAGATACCAGAGCGGCTGAGAGCGATCCTTGCTGAGCCAGGTGAGCGTACTCGCGTCCGCATTCGGGTGCCGCGCCACGTTTTCCCGAATGGCCCCGTAAGGATGCTTTGCCAGCCGGTTCAGGGTTCTGGCGTTCGCGCGCGGATGCTCGCTGATGAGCCGCAGCAAATAGAAGTCCTCTTCGGGCGCCTGTTTGGCTAACTTTTCGAGCATTTCGGGCTTGGCTTCGGCGCTCAGGACCAAGCCGATCTTTTCGTCCCACGCGGTATTGATGTGATTGAGTTCGCGTGTGCGCGCATGAATCAGTTCCTCGAGCGTCCGGCGCTCGTGCTGCATCCGGGCAATGGGAAGATTGCTGCCCTCGAGCGAATCGAGCACGCGCAGCAAATGCTGGCGCTCGCCAAAGACAATCTGCGAAGTGCGGGAGTTCGCGCCCTTTTCTTTTTCCTTGTGCTGCACGAGGTCGGAACGTCTCATGATCTGGCTGCTCCAGCCCAACCCCTTCCCAAGAGCATTCACGGAGTGGACTTGTAGTGCGGAATTCATGCGTTTTGGCGTCGAAAAAACGTGAGCGACGCTCCTCTGACTTCAGCGGATTATGTGCCCCGTGTACCGCGGGGTAAAGTTTGGCGCGAACGGAGTGTGCCCGATGTGCAACGGCTTCGGTCATCGGCACAGCACAAACGGCCGCGCGGGATCAGGACTCGATAAGGAAGGGATTCGAGGCGCGCTCTTCCCCGATGGTAGTGAAAGCGCCGTGTCCCGGATAAACGAGCGTCTCGTCCGGCAACTTCAGCAGCTTGCCGCGAAGCGAATCCATGATTTGCTCCATGGAACCGCCCCAGAGGTCGGTACGGCCGATGCTGCCGGCGAAGAGCGTGTCGCCGGCGAAAAGCCTTGGCGTATGAACCGCGACGATTGAGGCCCGCGTCTCAGAGTCGGGTTCGATTGTCCCGTCAGGCTTCTTCTCACCCGAGGGTAGATACAGACAGACGCTGCCCGGCGTATGACCGGGCGTATGGATGATCTGTCCTTCCAACCGGCCCCAGCTCAACTTGTCGCCTTCCTTGAGTAAGTGGTCGACGCCCGTTACGGGCGGCGGCGGCACGCCGAGGAAAGCCGCTTGCACGTCCATCGCTTGGTACAATGGCAGGTCGTCTCGGTGCATCAGCACAGGCGCGCCCGTGTAAGAGTGCATGCGCGCAAGTCCGCCCACATGGTCAATATGCGCATGGGTGCTTACGATGGCCTTTACGGTCAGCTTGTGACGGCCGAGTAAGTCGAGAATGCGCGAAACCTCGTCCCCGGGATCGATCACCAGAGCTTCGCGCGTGACCGGGTCGCCGATGATCGTGCAATTGCACTGCAGTTGGCCGACGGGGACCGTGATCTGTATCACGCCGTCGCTTACGGCATCAAATGTGCCAACGGGCTCCGTCATGGAAAAAGTATAGCATTGCCGAGAGATGCCGCTTTTGCGGGAAGACGAGCGAACCGCTTACGCGCGGCGGCCTATCGAGGCAACGCATGGCCGAGGTAAGGCATGGACAAGGCACAGCAAATCCTGGAAACACCACTTTCGGCAAGCCATCGGGCTGCCGGCGCCAAAATGGGCGCCTGGTTCGGTTGCTGGCTGCCGGAAAGTTTCGGCAATCCCCGTGAGGAACAGCGTTTTGCGAATGAGAGCGTCGCGCTCATCGACAAGAACTATCGCGCCTATCTCGCCTTCACAGGGCCGGACCGCGTGCGGTATCTCAATGCCATCGTCACGAACAATGTAAAGGACTTGCGCGAGGGGGAGGGTGCGCTGACGCTGCTGCTGAATCCGCAGGGGCACATCCTGGCCGAGCTCGAAGTGCGGCGGCAAGCAGAGCGTCTCTTTGGTATCACGTACGCGATGGTCCGGGACGCCGTGACTGCCTGGCTCGACAAGTACATCATCATGGATGACGTGACCTTGACGGACGAGACGGAACGCTACGCGACGATTGGCCTGGAAGGGCCGAGATGCGCCGAACTCATCGCCGCATTGAGCGGTGTGCAGCTCTCTTCCCTGCCCGAGCTGGGCGCAATAGAGGCAACGGTCAACGGCATTCCCTGCGAAGTCGAGAATCGGTCGCCGGTTGCGGGTGCTTCTGGGGCGGACTTTTTGGTTGAACGCGGGCGCGCCGGAGAACTCTGGAGCGTGCTGCGCGAAGCCGGAGCCAAATTCGGCGGCGGTCCGATGGGCTACGCCGCCTTGAGCGCACAGCGTCTCGCGCAAGGTGTGCCGTGGTTCGCCTGCGATTTTGGCGAAAAGCAGATTCCCCATGAGGCGGGGCTCGAGCATACCCATATCAGTTTTACGAAGGGCTGCTACACGGGTCAGGAAATCATCGAGCGCGTGCGCTCGCGCGGCCAGGTGAACCGGCGGCGTGTCTCCTTGCGCTTTGCCGGCGACCAGGCGCCGGAGGCTGGCGCGCGGTTGTACGACGGTAAAGGCGCGGAAGTCGGGCACGTGACGCGCGTGGCCAGAAGCTGGTATCCGGCGGGGATTCTGGGCATGGGCTACGTGCGCAAAGAAGCGGCGGCGCCGGGCACCAGCCTCACGTGGACCGGCGGCGCAGCCGAGGTCGTCGCTGCTCCAGTTCCAAGCAAAGGTTGATCAGAACTCCCGCTTCGGCGTGGCTTGCCGGGCGCCGACGCGGCCCGTCACGATTTCCGCTTTGTGATAATTCTCGCCTTTGATCGGTGCGCCTGCCAGGCGGCGGAGCATGGCGATCTGGCCGATGTGATTCAGGGCGTCGGCAACTGGTCCCTGGAACAACTTTGCCGGCGTTTCGTGCAAGGGCTCGCCGGAGGCGAGATACTCATCGAATTTGGCCAGGGAGGCGAAGAATCGCTCGGCCTCCGCGTTCCACGGCAGCGGTTTGGACTCACGCCAGCGTTCGGCACCCTGCGCAAGCGTCAGCGCCCAATCGAAAAGATCGCCGGTGTGGGCCAGAATCTGCACCGGCGTGCGCGACGACTCTCCCGGGCTAAAATCCGAAAAAGATTCCGGTGCGCCGCGTAGCGCTTTGCCTCCGCGATAGGCAACGGTGGCCAGAGTGTGACGCAGGAGCTCGCGCGCGCCGTCGGGCATGGTCGTCGGATCCAGACTCAAGCCAAATTCAGGGCGCGCTTGAAAGAGCCCTTTTCGCTGTCAATTTTCTTTTGCAGTTGCAGAATGGAATAGAGCAGCGCTTCCGGGCGCGGCGGGCAGCCGGGTACGTAGACATCCACCGGAATCACTTGGTTGCAGCCCTGCACAATGGCGTAGTTATTGAAGACGCCGCCGGAAGTGGCGCACGCGCCCATGGAAATCACCCACTTGGGCTCCGGCATTTGGTCGTAGAGCTGGCGAACCACCGGAGCCATCTTTTGCGATAACCGGCCGGCCACGATCATCAGGTCAGCTTGACGCGGCGATGGGCGAAACACCTCGGCTCCGAACCGCGCCACATCGAAGCGCGCTGCGGCCATGGACATCATCTCAATCGCGCAGCAGGCGAGGCCGAACCCGAGCGGCCAAATCGAACTCTTGCGCGCCCAATTCACGGCCTTGTCCAGCGTCGTGAAAATGATGCCTTCATCTTCCAGCAGCTTGCCAAAATCCTCTGGCTTGGTCAGCGTTACGTGCTTACCGAGGCTGGTACTCATTCATCCCTCGCTCCATATATTTTTGCACAGCCAAACCGCAGACACAAACCGCCTGCCCGCAACACCAACGTTTGCGAAATCAAAGCTGCGCCGGTTCGCCGCCCCAGTCGCGTGGGTCCACATCCGCAATGGATTGCGAGAACGTCCATTCATGGCCCGCCAGGTCTTCCGCCGTGTATTGACGTTCGCCGTACGGATGATCCGCCGGCTCTCGGATGATGCGTGCCCCAGCCACCCGGGCTCGCTCACAGTGGCTGCGCGCATCCTCGACGCGCACGAGCGGGTATGCGCGGTCAATCCTCGGCCGGTCTTGCGTTTCGCCTCGCGGCTCCATTGCGACAACCGCTCCGTCGCTGACGTTCAGTTGAACACGGTGGTTCCCAATGCGAAGGCGAATGGTGAATCCAAACGCCTTGCAGAGCCACTGTGCGGCTTCGTTCACATCGGCGTACGGCAACTGCGGGATCACCGTGCTGTTTGGGATGGAGCGATTGCGCTGCACGACCCCTCCTCACACCTGCAGAACCACTTTGCCAAATTGCGAGCTGGATTCGAGATAGGCGTGCGCCGCGGCGGCCTCTGTCAGAGGGAAGATACGGTCCACCACCGGCTTCAGGCGCCCCCCGGCGACGAGTTTCATCACCGTTTGCAGTTCGCGCTTCGTACCCATATATGAGCCGAGCAGCGAAAGCTGACGGCTGAACAGAAAACGCAGGTCCACTTTGGCGTCGTAGCCCGTGGTCGCGCCGCAGGTCACCAGCCGGCCGCATGGCGCGAGGCTCGCAACCGAGTCATCCCAGGTGGCCGTGCCGGCGTGCTCAAACACCACGTCCACGCCCCGCTTGCCGGTCAGCCGGCGTACCTCCTCGCGGATATTTTGGTTCTTGTGGTCGATCAGGTGGTCCGCTCCAAGTTCCTTGGCTTTGGCGAGCTTGGAGTCAGACCCAGCAGTCGCAATCACGCGCGCCCCGAAGAACTTCGCAATCTGAATGGCCGCGCTGCCCACGCCGCTGCCTGCCCCTATCACCAGCACGTCTTCGCCAGGCTGCAACTCCGCGCGCGTGACCAGCATGTGCCACGCCGTCTGAAAGACCAGCGGAACAGCCGACGCCTCCTCGAAAGACAAATTTTCCGGAAATGGCAAGCAATTCACTTCCGGCGCGCGTACAAACTCCGCGCAGCCGCCATCCATCAAGTAACCCAGATTGGTAAACTGGCGGCACCGGTTGTCGAGGCCTGCCACGCACGCTGCGCATTTACCGCAGCTTACGCCAGGTGCCAGCACCGCCTTCTGGCCCACCTTCACCGCCGTTACGGCGGAGCCGATTTCCGCCACTTCACCCGCGATGTCGCTGCCAGGAATGTGCGGCATCGGAAACGAAATGCCCGGAATGCCGCGCCTCACCCACAAATCCAGATGGTTCAGGGCGCAGGCCCGCACGCGCACCAGCACGTCGTTCGCGCCTAGGGAGGGCCTCGGCACATCTTCATACTTCAGAACTTCAGGTCCGCCGTGCTGATGAAACACGATCGCTTTCATTCACCCTCCGGAGGCAGCGCTCGCCGCAACGAAATGAGCTCTCTGCCGGCCGATCTTGGAAATCGGCCAGCGATCCGAATTGCGTCCCGCAAGTTTGCCAGCAGACTGAGCAACCGCGCAACTGAGCCAGACTTGGCGTAGAATGCACATAGATGGACCTTTTCGAGGAAATCGTGAAAATGCGCCGGGCGGGCCAGCGCGCCGCCTTGGCCACCATCGTGCATACCGACGGCTCCATCCCCAGCTACGAAAGCTCGCGGATGCTCGTCCGCGAGGATGGCTCGATTGCCGGCACGATTGGCGGCGGCTGCGTCGAAGCGGAAGTCTGGGCCGCGGCCAAGGAAGTGATGGCCAGCGAAGCCCCGCGCAAGATGGTCTTTCATCTTAATCACGAAGCGAAGTACGACAACGGCCTCATTTGCGGCGGCACCCTCGAGATCTTCGTCGAGCCGGTTCTGCCGCAGCCTATCCTTTATATCTTCGGAGGAGGCCACGTCTCCACTGCTGTCGCCAAAACCGCCGCATCCGCCGGGTTCGGCATTGGCATCATTGACGATCGCGAAGCGTTCGCCAACCAAGAGCGATTCCCGATGGCGCAGCAGATCTTCACGAGTTACGACGATGCGTTCGCTAAATTGCGACCCAATGCTTCGAGCTACCTCGTCATCGTAACGCGCGGCCACAAGGAAGATATGCGCGTGCTCGCCTGGGCGGTTCGTACTCCGGCGCGATATATCGGCATGATTGGCAGCAGGCGCAAGGTCATTTCCGTGTACAAGGCGCTCGAGCAGGAAGGCTATCGCCCGGAGGAATTCGAGCGGGTCTACGCGCCGATGGGGCTGGAAATTGGCGCGCTTTCGCCCGAAGAAATCGCCATTAGCATCGTCGCGGAGCTTATCGCCGTGCGGCGCAACGCTCCTTCCGCCGGCCACAAGAAATTGGTGCACGCGGAGTCTCCAGCCCTGCAACCGCGCTGAAAAGAGGACTCGTGCTCGCCGCCGTCATTTTATCGGGCGGCGCCTCCCGCCGCATGGGGTCGCCCAAAGCGCTCTTGGACTATCAGGGGCGGCCTTTTCTCGAACATCTGCTCGAAATTACGCGGCATCCGCAAGTCGGAGTCCGCCGCGTCGTCCTCGGCGCGCACGCCGAGCCGATCGCCAAGTCCATCGCTCTGACGGCGGACGATATCGTCGTCAACGCCGATTGGCAGCAGGGGCAGCTCAGCTCGATTCAGGCCGCCATTCGCAGTCTCCCGCCGGATACTGACGGTATGTTGCTCTGTCTGGTCGATCACCCGCTCATTAGCGCCGCTCTGGTCGATCAACTCATTGCCGAATTTTACGCGGCCCGGAAACTCATCGTCCTCCCGGTTTTCGAGCAGCGCCGTGGCCACCCCGTGATTTTCTCGGCCGCGCTTTACGATGAACTGCTGCGCGCTTCCCCCGCGACCGGCGCGCGAGCCGTTGTTTGGGCCCATGGCGCTGACGTTCGTGAAGTGCCGACAACGGAGGAGGGCTGCGTCCTCAATCTGAATGATCCGGCTGCATTCGAACGCCTGAAGACCCGGGCTAAGTCGACTTGATTTGCGCGAGCAGTTCCTTCAGCGTATCCACTGCAAGCTGCGCGCCATGCGCGGTTGCGGGCGGGAGTCCGCCGAGAGCCCTCGATATCGCGCTTGCGTCCACTTCTTTCGCCTCATCCGGAGTTTTGCCCCGCAAATTCTCTGTAAGCCACGAAGCGCAGGCTATCGCGGTCGTGCACCCGCGGCACAGGAAACGCGCTTCGCGAATGCGGCCTTGCTCGATAACGGCAAAAAGACGCAGCACATCCCCGCACACCGGATTTGTGCCCTCAACCTGGGCCGTCGCGCCGGGCAATTCGCCCGTGTTGCGGGGATTGCGGAAATGTTCGAGTACCGCTTCGGAATAAATACTCACGCCCTCAACTCTTGTAGCTGACTGGGGCCATCGCCCCGTTTTTTTTTACCCGCGTCGTGGCCGGTCTTCAGATCGCCCGTTCCAGGAAACTCTGTCAATTCGCCGCTTCCCGCTTCCGCGGCAGGTATTTCTTCTCCACCGACGCGATCACCACATAGTTCGGATCCACCATCTCCGTCAGATGAATCTTCCCCACCTTGGAGAACAGTTCGTAGGCATCCAGGTCGGAAAGCCCGTAATCTGCATGTATCCAGTGCACGATCTCCGTGATGGCAATGCGCGCCGCGTCATCCACCGGCCTGTAAATTCCAGCGGTCATAATCTCTTGCTCATTCTCGAATCGCGGCCAATCGATGCGCTTTTTCTTCAGCAGATCGATTCGCAGGCGCGCGCGCATGGGCACTTCCACCGCGCTCCCCGCCACTTCCCCGTCGCCCATTGCGGCGTGCCCATCGCCAAAATAAAAGAGCGCACCCGTCGTATTCACCGGCAAGTACAGCGTGTTGCCCGCGGAAACCTCCGGTGCATCCATGTTTCCGCCGAACTCCGCCGGCACAATCGAGCTGCGCGCCTCGCCGTTCGCTGGCGCCACGCCGATACAACCAAGGAATGGATGCATCGGAAACTCCGTCTTGAAATCCGAGTCCAGCGCCTGAAACGTAATCGTCTTCTTCTCGCGGTCAATCGGATAGAACCATATCTTCGGCTCGAGTGGCTTTGTTTCCAGCACCGGCGTGTAGTGCGTCGCGTTCGCCGCGCCAAATCCCGGCGCGAAGGCGCCGACGCCCTGGGAGCCGTCCACCTGCAAATCCAGGATATGCACAACAAGAGTGTCGCCCGCTTCCGCGCCGTCAATAAAAAACGGCCCTGTCAACGGGTTGTCCCCTTTTACGAGCGACATCGAATCCCCCGGCTTCTGCAGTGCGTTCCCAAAACAATCGAGCGAATTCGCCTCCAGAATATTCCCTGGCTTCAGGTGCGCAACCGGTGCGGCCGGTCCGAAAAGATATTTCACATTGTCAATCGTCGCGCGATAGCGAACCACTTCGCCGTTGGTTTTGCTTCCCTGTCCCGCTGTTTGCGCCCCTGCGGAAGAAACTCCAAACGCCGCCAGCGCCAAAACTGCCACTCCGCATCGAAACATGGACCCCGCCTTTTATCTGGCATCTCTGCATGCCGCCAGCGCTTCAGAGCATAGCAAACTCGGTGTGCAGCCGTTCGCCAATTGCCCCCGGGTCCCCGTCGGGCCGGCAATGCACGTCTGCTAAACTGGCTCCATGCCCCGCGGCTCCGCTTCCAGCCTGCGCATTGTCTCGCTTGCGCCCAGCGTCACTTCGATCCTTTGCGCCATTGGCGCGCGCCGCCAGCTCGTGAGCGTCACAAAATGGTGTGCCGATGTCGCTCCTGTCGCCCGTTTGCCAAAGCTAGGCGATTGCTGGCACATGGATTCCGTCGATCCCATCCTGCGGTTGCGGCCAACCCTGGTCATCGGTTCCGTGCCATACAAACAAGAAACCGTCGCAAACCTGCTCAACCAGCCTTTTAGCTTTTTGGCGATGAATCCGCGGTCGCTCGCGGATGTTTACGCCGACATCCGCCTCCTCGGAGGGATCGCCGGCAAACCGGAAGAAGCCAATCGCCTCATTTTGCGCATGCAGGCCGAGTTCTCGCGCCTTGCCCATGCTTGCCAATCCCGGCGAAGCAAGTTTACGCGGCCGCCCAGGGTCTATTGCGAAGCCTGGCCCAATCCGCGTATTTCCTCGCCGCCTTGGGTTCCTGAAATCGTCGAAATCGCGGGCGGCCAGTTCGCCACCCGGGCGGGAGCAACAGTCACCGACGACGAGATCGCCGGAGCCAATCCGGATATCATCATCCTCGCGTGGGCCGCCGCGGGCAACCGCTCGAAACCTCAGCGCGCCTGCAATGTCGCCGCGTGGAAGCATGTTTCGGCGATTCGTAACTGCCGCGTCCACGTTATCCGCGACGAGTGGCTCAACACTCCAGGCCCGCCGCTCCTGCGTGGTGCAAGGGCGCTCGCTCGCATTATCTCGGGGCTTCCCACCAAGCCGTGAGCAGGCGAACCATCATGGCCGTACACCCCAATTCTCCCATTCGCGTCGTAGTCGCGATTATAGAACGTTCCGATAGACGTCTCCTCATAGGCCAGCGCCGCAGCACCGATACTTCACCTCTCAAATGGGAATTTCCCGGGGGCAAGGCGCGGGATTGTGAATCGCTCGAAGCCGCGCTGGCACGCGAACTCGACGAGGAACTCGGTGCCAGCCTTGTGGCTTGCCGCGAAATCACCAGCGTTCGGCACCAATACGCCGATCGTCCCGAAGAGTTGGAAATTCACTTCTTCGCTGCCAGCATTCAAGAGAACGCGCCGGTCACCCCGCGTGTGTTCGAACAAATCGCCTGGGCTTTGCCCCGCGACCTCGCAAACTACGATTTCCTGGCAGCCAATCTGCCGCTAGTCGCCCAACTCGCCACCGGCCGCATCAAGCCATCCGATTTTCTCGCCTGCTAGCACAGGTACTCTTTGCTTGTTGCGCCTCGAGTAGTTTTTAGGTCTGAGCCGGCCGCCCAACAGCCATCATGCCCCAAAACGTGCTCCCCTCCGTGCTCTCCGCGCTCTTTTGTCGTTGGGCGCCGCTCAGCGCATCACGAAACCGCCGGATTCGGCTTCTCCGGGTCGATCCCCAATTCCTTCGCGGCCTTCTCGACCGCGCTCGCCTCCAGCTTCCCATCAAGCGCTAGCTCGTGCAGCGCCGCCAAAGCGATGAACCTCGCGTCCACCTCGAAGAAGTCCCGCAGGGCCGCCCGTCCGTCGCTTCGACCGAATCCATCTGTTCCGAGCGACGCCAGCCGCCGCGGCATCCACTTCGCCACCATGTTTGGCAGCGTTTTCAAATAATCCGTAGCCGCCACCAGCACGCCTGGCGCGTCTGCCAGCATTTGGGTCACATAGGGCACCCGCGGTTTCTCGGTCGGATGCAGCCGGTTCCACCGCTCGGCTTCGTTCCCGTCGAGATACAGCTCCTTGTAGCTCGTCACGCTCCAGACATCCGCTGCCACACCGAACTTCGTCGCGAGGATCTCCTGCGCTTGCAGGGCCTCGTTCAGGATGGCGCCGCTCCCAAAAAGCTGCGCCCGCAGCTTGGCCTTCTTCTCCGTCGAGGCGCGGAATTTGTACATGCCGCGCAGAATGCCTTCCTTCACGTCCCCCGGCATCGCCGGCATCGCATACGGCTCGTTCATCAGCGTGATGTAGTAGAAGATGCTTTCGCCTTCCTTGTACATCCGCCGGATGCCTTCCTGAATGATTACCGCAATCTCGTATGCATACGCGGGATCATACGCCTTGATGTTCGGCACCGGCAGCGCCAGCACATGGCTGTTGCCGTCTTGATGCTGCAAGCCTTCGCCGAGCAAGGTCGTGCGGCCCGACGTCCCCCCGAGCATGAACCCGCGCGTGCGCATGTCCGCCGCCGCCCAGATGAAGTCCGCGACGCGCTGGAACCCGAACATCGAGTAGTAAATGAAGAACGGAATTGTGTTGATCCCGTGCGTGGCATAGGCCGAGCCCGCCGCAATGAATGAGCAAATCGATCCCGCTTCGGTGATCCCCTCCTCGAGAATCTGCCCGTCCTTCGCTTCCTTGTAATACAGCAGCGTATTCACATCGACTGGTTCATACCGCTGCCCCACGCTCGAATAAATTCCCACTGTGCGGAAGAGCGACTCCATGCCGAAAGTGCGCGCTTCGTCCGGCACGATCGGCACGATCAGCTTCCCTATCTCAGGATCACGCAGCAGTTTGCGCAGCATCTGCACGAAAGCCATTGTCGTCGAGACTTCCCGCCCCTCGCTGCCTTCGTGGAACTCCTTCCACAGATCGTCCTGATTCAGCACCAACGGCTTCGAGCGCGCCGAGCGCGCTGGCATGTAGCCACCGAGCGCCTCGCGCCTTGCTCGCAAATACTGAATCTCCGCGCTGTCCTCCGCCGGCCGGTAGAACGGCACTTCGATGCAATCGTTATCGTTTAGCGGAATCCCAAAGCGCGACCGGAATTCCTTCAGCTCGTCTTCGTTCAGCTTCTTTTGCTGGTGCGTGACGTTCTTGCCTTCGCCCGCTTCGCCCAGCCCGTAGCCCTTGATCGTCCGTGCCAGAATAACCGTCGGCGAGCCCCGATGCTCCACCGCCGCCTTGTACGCCGCGTACACTTTCCGCGGGTCGTGTCCCCCAAGCCGCAAACGCCGCAAAGCCTCGTCGGGCAGCGGCTCGACCAGCTTCAGCAGCCGCGGATCGCTCCCGAAGAAGTGTTCGCGCACGTACGCGCCCGACGAAACCACCAGCTTCTGGTATTCCCCATCCACCAGCTCGCCCATGCGCTTCACCAACAGCCCTTCGGTGTCGCGTTCCAAAATCGGATCCCACTCGCTTCCCCACAGCACCTTGATTACATTCCAGCCCGCGCCGCGGAACGCCGATTCCAGCTCCTGGATGATCTGGCCGTTGCCGCGTACCGGTCCGTCCAGCCGCTGCAAGTTGCAGTTCACCACGAAAATCAGGTTGTCCAGCCGCTCGCGCGAAGCCAGGGTTATACCGCCGAGCGATTCCGGTTCGTCGGTTTCACCGTCTCCAAGGAACGCCCAAACCTTCGCGTCCGTCGCCGGTTTCAGCCCGCGATCCTCCAGATAACGGTTGAACCGCGCCTGGTAGATCGCCATCAGTGGACTCAGCCCCATGGAGACCGTCGGGAATTCCCAAAAATCCGGCATCAGCCACGGGTGCGGATAGGAAGAAAGGCCGCCGCCCGGCTTCAGCTCGCGCCGGAAATTCTCCAGTTGCTGCTGGCTCAGCCGCCCTTCCAGAAACGCCCGCGCGTAGATCCCCGGCGCCGCGTGCCCCTGGAAATAAACCGTGTCTCCCTCGAAATCCGCTGTTCGCGCCCGGAAAAAGTGATTGAATCCCACCTCATAAAGCGTCGCCGCCGAAGCATACGTCGAAATATGCCCGCCGATGTTGTGCTCCACCCGATTCGCCCGTACCACCATCGCCAGCGCGTTCCATCGGATTAAGCTCTTGATGCGCCGTTCCAGCTCCTGATCCCCCGGAAACAGCGGCTCAAGCCGCGCCGGAATGGTGTTGGCATAGGGTGTGTTCGCCGTAAACGGCAGATTGATCCCCGAAACTTTGGCGTGTGCGCGCAGCCGCTCGAGAATTTCCCGCGCTACTTCCGCCCCGCTGGATTCGAGCACCGAGTCCAGTGACTCGAGCCACTCTTGCACCTCCACGTCATCGAGTCCGTGCTGAACCGGCTGTGCCTCCGCCATCTCGCTCTCGGCCGCCGTTTCGGCTTCGTTCTGAACCGCGTTCTCCGCGTCTTCGAAACGCGACCCAAACTGTGAATGCACCGTTGCCATGTTCACTCCCTCTCAAGATCCCCATTCGTGCGCCGCACTGAGACGCACCAGCCCTCTCCGCATACCGGGCGTCAAGTCATGACCCGGCCGCCGCGCCACAATTTCCCGCCAGCGCCTCTCGCGCGCGCCAATGCGACCCGGCCGCTACTCCCAGCACAATAGAATACACCCCGCCGCTTCCGCACGCACCTCGGCCTCGAAGATGGGCGTCAAAAAACTTGGCTGCGTTTCCAGTGAATGCGGTTGGATCGTTCGCAACGTCGTCAATCTCGGGCGACCCGAATGCCCCTTACTGCCGGAAGCTCGGTCCGTCAATCACCTTCCCGGGCCGTGCATGTGTGCATTTATCGGATTGGCAACGACCTGACCATTCCCCTGCACGTTGTCGATCCCTCTGGAATCGCATCCGGCTGTTCCTGCGTCGAATGCGTTCCCGCAACGCGGACGCACACGTTCCTCCGAAATCACTCGCGCTAATCTAAAACAAGCGGCGGAGTCCGCCTCGACGAACTCCGCCGGAAAAATAGTGGTCAACCGCTGCTTCGTCCGGAGCGGCCTAGAACTCCAGCCGAACCCCGACCTGCCCCTCGCGTCCTGGCAACCATTGCAAAGTTGAGCCAAACGCCGGTGTGGTCCCTTCGAGTCCCTGCACTGCGGCGGTGTTCCCCCGATTGAAGAGATTGAAATACTCGAAGAGCACCTGCGCTTTCACGCGCTCGCCGATGTTGAACCGCTTTGCCAGGCGCATGTCCATATTCACGAAGGGCGGCGCCGTGTTGATGTTGCGCGCATACTGCGCGCCCTGGCCGGCAAAGCTCAGCCCTTCGCCGTTGAACAGCCCGTCGCCATCGAAGTCCGGCCCGCCATTTGGTCCGCGCGTGTAGTGAAAGCCGCTCTGCGCCCGGAAGATGCTGGACCACTCGATACCCCAGGGCAGTTGAACGATGCCGTTGGCCTGAAATGTGTGCGCCAGCGCCAGATCCGAAGGACCGCTGTCTATCGTCGCCCCGTTGTAGAACGTTCCGGCTTTCGGCACGGGATTCCCAATGCTGTTGATGAACGCGCCGTTTGCATTGCTCTGCCCCGTATTTGCGTCCGTGACCGTTGGCACGATGCCGACGTAGCTGTCCGACAACCCGGCAATCGCCAGAAAATTCACACCTTCGCCGCTCTGAATTTCCGAGGTCAGCGTCGAGTTCAGCACGTCGTCCGTCGCATGCGTGAACGTGTAATTCGCCTGTAGCGTGAAACGGTGCGACATGCGTTTTTGGAACCCCGCCGTAAACCCATCGTACGTTCCCGCTCCCCACGGCCCGAAGCTCTCGATTCGCTTCCCGCCCGTTCCAGGCACCAACTCGTTCGAGTGCCCCGGCATCCGGGCTTCAAACGCCAGATTCGTTGCGCGAACCGTCAGAATGTCCACGATGTCCTTATGGTAGTAGTCAAACGTGAAGACCATGTCATTTCCGAAGCCCTGCTGCACCCCCGCATGGAAGTTGCGCGTGTATGGCACCCGGAAACCAGGGTCCACCGAAATCGGCACCAACCCTGCCGTAC
>Ga0209062_1004103_pt1 | contig 15738 bp, 13 predicted proteins | sample Coa_R2_2_FD_187158 | JGI IMG/M metagenome (GOLD analysis project Ga0209062, IMG submission 187158) | Surface soil microbial communities from Centralia Pennsylvania, which are recovering from an underground coalmine fire - Coalmine... | ecosystem: Environmental > Terrestrial > Soil > Unclassified... | reverse complement strand
TTCGACTGATTACAGGTGAATCGGCCCGTCGCCGTCGCCGCGCGTCATGTGGACCGCGGTATCGGCCGGGTCGAGCTGGCGCAGCAGATTGGTGAGCGGCACCGAGGTCACGAACAGATAATTCGACGGACCGCGCAAAAAGCCGGCGTGCTTCAACGCGCCGCACCAGGACGCGTGCGCCTGATTGGACAGCACCAGATCAACCCCGCGGCGCTCCAGAACCTGCGTCGCCAGAAAAATCACCTTGTGCGCGTCTTCCGGGCGCGCCAGGCAATCGATGATCGAGCCGACCCGCATGTTGCCGAAATATTTGTTGTTCGACATTCTGGTGTCGAGCAGCACGGCCCATCCGGCGACGCGGCCGGAATCGACCACCCGGAGCTTGATGAATCGCGTGTTCTCAGCCGGATACAAAATGTTCAGGACGCGCGCATCGCGCACCCCAATCATGGCGTAGCGATCGTGGCAGTCGCGCCATAGATCGGTGGCCCAATCGGAAAATTCGCTCACCTGCTCGGCCCAGCACGATTCATAGCGGCGCGGATCGGGACTTAGCGCAAGATTCAACAGCCGGTTCCCCAGCCAGCCGGCGCCCGAAAACGCGGCTAAATCCAGCGCGAATCTTTTCAGCCGGGATGCCCTCAGGTACTGAATATTTCGCAAAAAATTAAACGAATTGCGGATTTTAAAATAGAACGGCACCTCGCGAAGACGCCATCCCATCGCCAGCAGAACTTTGACGATGGAGCCGTTGCGGTCGCCTATACCCAAGCCATAAGAAAGCGGCTCGCGCCGCAAGGCATCGTTGACGATTTTGGGGCCCACCAGGCTGTAACGCTTATCGACGATGCCTTCGGAAATCGGCATCTGGCAGGCGCCCACCGGCCGGATGCGGCCGCCGATCGAAAACTCCTGATGCTTAAACGTGTAGGCGCCGCGAACGAAGCCGTCCTCGACGGCGAGAAAGATTTCCTGATAAATTTCCCGGCCGTCGATTTTCGGCAGCCACGCCGCCGCGGGCGTTTCCGGCACCTGAAACGAGATGTTCGCCGGCGCCATTCGACGATTGAACTCGGCGACTGAGGGCGTCAACTCCGGAGTGTACGGCTGAATTCGGATGGGCAAGCGCAAGCCTCCTCAACCGTTCAGGCTTCGATGGCAACGCCGTACTTCCGCACGATTTCGCGCGCTTTGCGATAGCTTGAAAGATCGATCACGTCGTCGGTGCTGAGTAGAATTTCGAAAGCCGCCTCGATCTCTGCGATCAGGACCATGTGAGCGGTCGAGTCCCAGCACGCCACCGAGCCATAGGCCATTTCTTCGATCCCGGAATCGAGCGGAACCGCGAACGCGTTGGCGAAGGCCTGCTTGAGTTTCGCTTCATTGCGCCGCGCCAGATCCAGTTCGCTCAATTGCGTCTGTGATGTAAAAGTCGCCATAATTTTCCTTGAATGAATTACTGTGAGCTATAAATTCCTTCGCGTTTGATCACCAGCCCGACGGTTTTAAGCAGAATCAAAAGATCCAGGGCGAATGAGGCGCGCTCCACATAGCGCACTTCCCAGCGGACCCGTTCCCGCCATGGGATGGCATTTCTTCCATGAATCGAAGCCAGGCTGGCCAGCCCTGGCCGCATCGATCGCTTGATCTGAAAAATTTCGCCGTCCAGCCCCGGAGCGCCGGGCGTATCCGGCCGCGGGCCGACCACGCTCATGTCTCCCTTGAGGATGTTTACAAGCTGGGGAAGCTCGTCGATCGAATAATCGCGCAAAAAACGCCCCACGCGCGTCAGGCGCGGATCGTCCGCGCCGACGAATTTCGATCCATCGGGATTGCGAATCTCCGGCGCGTTGTGAGCCATGGTGCGAAATTTGTATATGGTGAACAGCTTCCCATCCTTACCCAGCCGCGGCTGGGTAAAAAACACGGGACCCTTCGAATCCAGCCGGATCAGCAGCGCGATTACCGGAAGAAACGGCAACAGGATCAGCAGCGCTGCGGCCGAGGAGACAATATCGAACGCCCGCTTGAAGAAAAGGTAAGACTGGCGCTGCGCCGGCCTCGTCAGAGCCGAATCCAGGGCGGATCCAGCGCCTCGCCCATCTCTCAATTTATGCTCCTCCGAAACCACGATCTTCTGTCTTCCGCGGATTGCGAATCGATGCACACCCGTTGCGCCTAAGCAGGTTGCAAGAGCGCTGCCATTCTTTTTTCACGTGATAAATTGCCCTGAATCGCGTTTCCAGTGATATTTGCAACGCACTCAGGTGCACTGTGATTCCATCTAACAGCACGGATTTTCCAATGCGCCGGGTGGCCGATACCTGAAACGTCGCGGGATCAAAGGGCGGGATTGGTACCATGTTTGCTCATTCGCACACGCGGGAGTACGCCTCGGACTCAATGGACATTCAAGGGTGCGGCGGGTATTGCCGGGTCTGGATTTACCGGGAAAGATCGGAGGAAGGCCAATGGTTGTAAAACTCGAGGCGGCGAAGATGCCGTTCGAGCGCGGCGCCGTGATTCTCTCGTTCGACACCGAGCAGATCTGGGGGTACATCGACCTGTTCGAGGAAGAGCAGTTTCTGAAGCGCTACCCGCAAGCCATCGAGATCCACGAAAATCTACTGCGACAGCTTTGCCGCGCTGGGATTAGCGCGACGTGGTTTGTGGTGGGAGGGCTTTCGCTCGACGGCAGCCTTGGCGAGGACGATCCGAGATATCGCGATTTGCCGCGGGAGTGGGTAACCCGGGTCCGCCGCGGGGACGAGTTGAGCGCCCCGCTCTGGTATCGGCGCAGTTTCATCAAACAGTTGCGCGATTCGCGCCCGCGCCAGGAGATCGGAATCCACGGCGGATTAACGCACCTGATCTGGACCCACCGCCACACCACCGCCGCTGTGGCCGCGCGCGAGCTTACGCGCGCGTACAAGGCTCTGGCCGAGTTGGGGATTCGCGCGACCTCCTTTTCCTATCCGCGCGATGAAGAAGCCTACCAGGAGCTGCTGCCGGCCAATGGCGTGCGCTGCTATCGCGGACGCTTGCAGGTCCGCGCGCACCTGCTGGGCCGGACGTTTCGCGGGAGGCTGCTGCGCGTCGCCGATGAGCTTCGCCGGGCCGCGCCCGTGGTCGTTTGGCCGGAGGAGTCGCTTCCCGGCCTGTGGAATATTCCCTCGTCGATGTTCCTTTATCCTCTGGGCAGGACTCGAACGCGCTTCATCACGGCGCGAACCCGCCTCCAGCGATTCGTCCGCGGCGTGGAGGCCGCGGCTCGCCGCCATGGAATTTTCCACTTCTGCCTGCATCCGGAAAATCTCGCCGAGCATCCTTGCGGGCTGAGTTTGCTGGACGATTGTCTCGCCGAGCTGGTCAAGGTCCGGGATCGCGGCGACGTGGAAGTGGTCACTGCCGGAGAAATGGCGGAGCGCATGGAGCGGCTTAAAAATGAGCGGTGCGCCGCCGCGTCCAACGCCCGCGCCTTGGGAACCGTGCCCGCTTCCGGCGATTGAAGCGCGGAACTCTCCGCGCCGCTGGCGCGTCCAAGGCAACGGACCGTTCTCCTGCTAAAGTGATAGAAAGCCCTCAGGTAAAAAAGTTGAAACACGCCGCGAGGTGCTATTTTAGGATTCGAGGTAGTTGCGTTTCATGAACCCGCGGTTGGCCGTTGCCGCCTTGGCGTCGCTGGCGATTTTTATCGCCCGCGCCGACGATCTTCACCCCCCCAAAGCCGGAAAAGTTGAAATCATGCATCTCCAGGACGTCAAGCCCGGCATGCATGGCGTCGCCTGGACCGTATTCCGCGGAACCGAGCCCGAGCCGGTTCCCATCGAAATTATTGGAACCTGGAAAGGCCAATTGGGGCCGCGCCAGGACGTTATTCTGGCGAAAATGGGCGGAAAAGCCGAGCGCACCAACGTCGCGGCCGGCATGAGCGGAAGCCCGGTGTACATCGACGGCAAGCTGGTGGGCGCCGTCGCGCTGCGGTTCAGCGTCTTTTCGCCCGACGCGATCTGCGGAATTACTCCCATCGAGCGGATGCTTGAAATCGAGGATTTCGATCAGTCGCGACCCTCCGACGCCCGCACGCCGGACCGGGCTCCATCGCAGCGCTCCGAGGCGGCCGCGATCCCCGGTGAGCTGCTCGGCAAGCTGGTCGCCGCCGGCGCTTCCGGATCGCTGCCGAATCGCGTTCCGGTGATGACGCCGATAGACACGCCGCTGGTGTTATCCGGATTCAGCCAGGCCTCGATCGACGCGTTTCAGCCGCTGTTCCAGCAGATGGGAATCGTCGCGGTGCAGGGCGGATCGAGCGCCTCGCAGTTGAGCATGAAACCGTCCGGAGACTGGCGGCACGCGCTCAATCCGGGCGAGGCGGTTTCCGGCATTCTCGTCTCCGGCGACATGTCGGCGACGGGAATGGGGACGGTCACTTATAACGACGGCAAAAGAGTGCTGGCATTCGGACATCAGTTTTTCGACCTGGGCCCGCTCGATATGCCGATGGCTAAGAGCGACATCCTGATGGTGCTCAGCTCCTCGTTCCAGCCGACCAAGTTCGGCAACGCGACGGAAGTGGTCGGCGCGCTGCGCCAGGATCGCTACAGCGGCATCATGGGCGAGCTGGGCGCGGAGGCGCCGTCGATTCCGGTGACGGTGAAACTGCGCTCGCACGGCGCCAACGGCCAGGTGTTCAAGCAAAAAGAGCTGCATTTCAACGTCTTCGTGCATCAGAAATGGACGCCTTTCCTGATGATGCTGACGCTGTTTAATTCGCTCCAGCAGATGAACGAATACGCCGATGAGATGACCTATCGCATGAGCGGCGACGTCCGGCTGGATGGCGCGCCGGATATCAAAGTTTCCACCATGCTCGCGCCGAGCGAAATGCCCGTGCCTCCGCCGATGGTGCTGGCCGGATGGTGGGGCGACAAGTTCAACCGCCTTTTCCTGAATCCAGTGAACACGCCGAAGCTGAAGGGCGTCGATGTCGCAGTCGACCTGCTGCCGGAGCGGCGCGTGGCAAGCATCGAGAATGCCTGGACGCCTTCGACCGAAGTCGAGGCGGGCTCGGAAATTCCCGTCAAGGTTTTCCTGCGTCCCTATCGCGGCGAGCGGATCGAGCGCGACGTGACCGTCAAAATTCCGGCCGGCATGCCGCGCGGCGATCATCGCATCGTCTTTTCCGACGCGGAAACGATGAATCGCATGCAGCACGCCGCCGCCGCGGAAAACCGCTATATGGATATCCCCGAAACGGTCTCGCTGCTCAATCAGGAGCGCGGCAATAATCAGCTTTACGTTTCGCTGGTGGAGGGCCGGCCGACTTTTTATTCCGATGACAAGACGCTGCCCGCCTTGCCCGCTTCCGTTCTGAATGTGCTGCAAACCGAACATACCACCAGCCGGGCGCTCATCGGATCGCCGGAAAGCGCGCAGGAGCAGTTCGCGATTCCGTTTGACCAGGTGGTCAGCGGCAGCTATTCGCTAAAAATTACCGTAAAGTAGCAATTCACCTCATGAAAATTCCGACCGTTGTTGCCGCGCTGGCGTGCGCCGCGGCATCCCTCCAGGCTGTCGAAACCAAGACCTGGCAGCAGGCCGACAAGGCCGATTTCGAAAAGGGCGATCTCGACAAGCTTTCGCTTTCAAGCGAAGGCCGCTTGACGCTGGCGCCCGCGCTCAAGGAAATTTTCGATCCATCGATCACGTTCCTGTGGGCCATCGCGCGCGATTCCAAGGGAAACTTATACGCCGGCGGCGGCGGGCTCGGCGGATCGAAGGCCAAGCTGGTGATGGTCGACGCCGCCGGTAAGGCGAAGACGCTGGCCGAATTTGACGCGCTGGCCGTTCAGGCGATCGCCATCGACGCGCAGGACCGCGTCTACGCCGCCACGTCGCCCGATGGCAAGGTCTATCGCGTCGATGCCTCCGGAAACTCACGCGTATTTTATGATCCACACGCCAAATACATCTGGGCGATGGCCTTCGCCAAATCGGGCGATCTCTATATTGCCACCGGCGATCAGGGCCAGATTCATCGCGTCACTCCCTCCGGCGCCGGTTCGGTGTTTTTTAAAACCGAAGAAACGCACGCGCGGTCGCTGGCCATCGACGCAAGCGACAATCTGATCGTCGGCACGGATCCAAGCGGGTTGATTCTCCGCGTCACTCCCGCCGGAAAAAGTTTTGTTCTTTATCAAGCGCCCAAGCGCGAGATTACCGCCATCGCGGTCGCGCCCGATGGATTGATTTACGCCGCCGGGGTCGGGATCAAAACTCCCTCGATCGCGCCGCTGCCCGCTTCCGTTCCCATGGCCGCTCCCTCGCCCGGCTCCGCCGCAGGGCCAGCGCTTTCCGTGGCCCCCAGGCCGGCGCCCGCGCCTCCGCCGACGCTTGCCCCTTCGGCGGCGCCGATCAGCGGCGGCTCCGACGTTTATCGCATCGAAACCGACGGCTTCGCGCGCCGCGTCTGGACCAACCCGCAGGACATCGCTTACGCGCTGGCCTTTGATTCCCAAGGCCGCCCCTGGATTGGCACGGGCAATCATGGCGCCGTGTACCGTATCGACTCGCCGCAATCCTACACCCGGCTGCTGAACGTCGCGCCGACGCAGGTTACCGCCTTCAGCGCGGCCGGCGGCCGGATTTATGCCGTGACCGGCAACATCGGCAAAATTGTTTGCATTGGCCCGGAGCTGGAAACCAGCGGGACCATCGAAAGCGATGTCTTCGACGCCGGCGCGTTCACCTACTGGGGCCGTCTGAGCCATTCCTCCGGAGAAAACAAATCCGGATCGATTGTTTTTGAAACGCGCAGCGGCAACGTAAATCGGCCGCAGCAAAACTGGAGCGGCTGGGCCAGGCTCGACGCCGGCCGCATCGCCTCGCCTGCCGCGCGATTCCTGCAATACCGCGCGACCCTGACCGGCGCGGCGGAGCTCGATGAAGTCGATATCGCCTATCAAATGAAAAACATCGCGCCGGTCGTCGATGCCATCGAGATCACCCCCGCCAATTACAAATTTCCGCCGCCCGCCGCGCCCGCCTCGGCAACCCCGCCGGCTCTGACGCTGCCCGCCATCGGGCGCGCCCGTTCCTCCTCATCGAATCCCGCGCCCGCCGCCGACTCAGGGTCGTCCCCGGCGATGACCTACGCCAAGGGCGAGATCGGCGCGCGCTGGCTCGCCAATGACGAGGACGGCGACGCCCTTGTGTTCAAGATCGAAATTCGCGGCGTGAAGGAAAGCACCTGGCAGCTTCTCAAGGACAAAATTCACGAGCACTATTACAGTTGGGATTCGACGTCGTTTCCCGACGGCAAGTACGTGATCCGCGTGACCGCCTCCGACGCCCCGTCGAATCCGCCCGCGCAGGCGCTGGCCGGGTCGCTCGAAAGCGATCCGTTCCTGATCGACAACACGCCTCCGGAAATCAGCGGCGTGCAGGGCGCGGTCGCGGGCGGAAAAATCGAGGTGAGTTTTCACGCCAGCGACAAGCTGAGCACCATCGCCAAGGCCGAATATTCCGTCAATGGCGGCGATTGGCTGATGGTCGATCCAGTCACGCGCCTGAGCGATTCGAAGGAAGAAGACTATCGCTTTAGCGTCGATCACGCCGCAGGAGAATGCACCATCGCCGTCCGCGTAACCGACGAATACGACAATCAAGCGGTCGCCAAAACAGTAGTGAAGTAATGGCCTTCGGATGATCGCCGAGCCGGGCGGGGGGCTTCTTTAGGCGCCTGATTCGGGCTCGAACTTTGGTTTGCGTTTTTCCAGATGCGACGCCAATCCTTCCCGCGCGTCCGGACCTGAAAAACCCATAAACTCCATCGCCAGCGAGGTGTCAAACACCGGACCGGCGGCTCGCAGCCAGTTATTGAGCGAATACTTCGTCCAGCGAAGGGCGCTCTGCGCGCCCTCGGCGAGCCGCGAGGCGATCTCCACCGCCTTCGATTCCAGTTCCGGATCTTCGACGGTGAGGCTGACCAGGCCGATGCGCTCGGCTTCCTCGCCCGACACCGGATCGCACAGCAGCAAATAATATTTCGCCTTGGCCATGCCGCACAACAACGGCCACACGATCGCCGCGTGATCCCCGGCCGCGACGCCCAGGCGCGTGTGGCCGTCGATGATGCGGCAGGTTTTTGACGCGATCGAAATATCGGCCAGCAGTCCGCACACCAGTCCCGCGCCGACGGCCGCGCCGCGCATGGCGCTGACGACCGGTTTGGAGCAATTGATGATGTTGTAAACCAGGTCGCGGGCTTCTTTCCAGATTCGCGCGCGCGTTTCGAAATCGGCGATCATCTCCTCGATCATGGCGAAATCGCCGCCGGCCGAAAACGTGTTGCCCGCGCCGGTGATGATCGCCGCGTTGACCGAAGAATCTGCATCGATGTCGCGCCAGACGCGAACCAGCTCCCCGTGCATGAGGCGATCGGCGGCGTTCACTTTGCCGTGATCCATCGTGATCCGAAGAACGCGCGGATGCGGGCGATCGAATTTCAGCCGCGCGTAGGCTTCGTACGGGCTCATAAGCGCTACTTCAGCGCGTCCACTACTTCGGTCGCTTTGTCGAGCAGAAAGGACGTTTCATTCCCGTTGCCCAGAAAAATCATGCCCCGCTCTTTCCAGAATTTCGCCAGGGCCATGGTGCGCGTCTGCGTTCCCGGCGCGACGCCGTGCTGGAGGCAACTGTCGCGGATTTTTTCCATCGCGTCCACCATCCTGGGATGTTGAAAATCGCCGGGGACGCCCAGCGAAATGGACAGGTCCACCGGCCCGCACATCACCGCGTCGATGCCGGGAACCGAGAGCAGTTCATCGCGCGCCTCCACCGCGCGCTGGGTCTCGATTTGCAGCACCACCATCGTATTGGTGTTCGAATGCTCGATCATCCGCGGAACGGTGACGCGCTCGTACTCGAAATGCTGCGCGCCCAGGCCCATTCCGCGAACTCCCATGGGCGGAAATTTGGTCCAGCTCACCGCCCGCTCGAGCAGCTCCGGGGACTCGACGCGCGGGAAAATGACTCCATCGGCGCCGCAGTCCAGGGCGCGCGCGATCAAGGCATACTGCATGTCGGCGACGCGCACGATCGGCGATAAGCCGGCCAGACCCGAGGCGTGGCACAGATCGAATAGCGTTTCGATGCCGAAATTTCCGTGTTCGGCATCGATGAACGTCCAATGAAAACCGGCGGCGGCCAGAATCTTCACCGCTTCCACCGAGCGGATCTGGCCGAATCCGCAGCCGAGCTGCAATTTGCCCTGTTTCAGGGCGGACTTTACGTGATTTACGCGCATAATCTCAAATGGTCAGGACATGATGGTCGGGGCAATCAAGGCGCGCCGCGTCATAAACCATGTCGCTCAGGTCCGGACCGTGTTTGGCAAGAAAAGGCAGGATGGAATAAAAGCGCTCCTGCAAATGGCGATGCGGGAAGAGCAGATTGGCGAGATAGCCGGCATCGGCGCCGGCGCGCTCATCGCGGCGCATGATTTCGCGTTCGATTTTGCGCCGTGTCTTTTCGAGCTGATACAGGATTTTGGATCGCGATTTGCCAACCGCTGAGGTAAGCGTGCGATCGAACGCCTCCAGCTCGCGCGAGAGGCGGTCGAGGTGCCGCGCCACGCCCTCGCGCGCCTCGCCGAACGCGCTTTCAATCGACGGCGGCGCCAACACCCGCGCGATTCGCTCCCGCAGCGCCTGTTCATCAATAAAAGTATCGGCGACGCTCATGCGGTAGCGCTGGAGCAGCTTTTCCGCGCGCGGCTCCAGCAGCGTGAAGGAGCTGCGCGAGGTCACCACGGGCATCCGACCCAGCAGGCGATCGTAGATCACCTGGGATTGCGCCAGATAGGCAAGCTCCGCCGGGCCGCCGATGTAGGCAATGGTCGGCAACAGATAATCCTGCATCACGGGACGAAGCAGCGCGTTGGGAGAAATTTCCGCGGCCCGGCCGCGCAGATCATTGTAATCGGAGTTGGCGCGGCGGAGCGGAACGCGCTCGCCGTTTTCCAGCAGAAAAAACAGCGATGTTTTCGCGTCCAGGTGCACCTGCGCGTGATATCCGGCCGCTTCCAGCTCGCGATTGCGATCGAGAAGCTTCTCCTTCAGCTCGGCCGCGGCGCCCAGCGCTTCGGCGACCAGCGGAGCGCCGATCCGGCGAATTTCCGGATCGAGAGGATCCAGAAAGACCAGATCGAGCCGGCGAAGAAGCCACCCCAGCAGCGCCCGGAACGACGCGCCCATCGTCATGCCCGGCGCATAAGCCTGGCGAACCGCCGTCATGACCTCTTCCCCGAACGGAAACGATCCGATGGCCGAGGCCAGCGCATCGAGTGGTAGGTTCTCGATCGGAATATTTCCGACCGGACGTTGACGGCCGTTCTCCCCCGGCGAATCGACGCGCAGCAGCACCGGTTTGTGCGAAGCGTCGAAAACCCAGGCGTGATTCACTTCCTCGAAATCGTGATCCTCAGTCGCCAGCCAGAAGATCGGAACCGCGGGAATGCCGCGCGCGGTGAGATCGCGCGCCAGCCGCGCCGCGGTGATCGCCTTATAAATCGTATAGGCCGGTCCGGAAAAAAGCCCAACCTGCTGGCCCGTGACCACCGCGACCGTCCCCGGACTGGCCAGCAGATCGAGCGACGCGCTTTCGCCATTCTGCCGGCGCAGGGCCCGGATCATGGCCGCGCGGCGATCGTCAGGGTAATCGAGCTCGCGCGCGGCATCGGCCAGCGCCTCGGGATGGTGCGGATTATGCCGGTAAAAACGGGCAACCCGATCGAAATGGTATGTGAAATCGGCAAAAAGACGGCTGGTCGCGGGAAGGTCGCTATGTCGGAGACAGGCCGGTTCCATTTAACTGTTGACGGGCGAACGGTCCAAGGGTAACAGATGAGGTGGGGCGGGCGAAAGTCACAGAAAGTATCGCGGCGGGCGCGCGATTGCTATTTTGGAATCATCCGTGGCCGGCGTCTACATTTCTTATCCTTTTTGCGCGCAGAAATGTACCTATTGCAATTTCGCCTCGGGTGTTTTTCCGGCCGATCTGAGAGACCGTTACACTGCGTCGGTGATCGCGGAGCTGCGCGCCGCCAAATGGCAGTGGACGCCGGAGACCATCTACATCGGCGGCGGAACGCCGAGCCAGATGGATCCGCGGGTGTTTCTGGACCAAATTCCCGGACGGCCGTGGCGCGAGGTCACGATCGAAGCGGCGCCCGGAACCATCGATTTCGAGAAGGCTGCGGCGTGGCGCGCCGCCGGGATCAATCGCGTGAGCCTGGGAGTGCAATCCTTCATAACAGGCGAACTCGCGCGAACGGGGCGTAAGCATACGGCCGAAACGGTGGCTAGCGACGTCGCGATTCTGCGCCGCGCGGGCCTCGAGTCCATCAATATCGACCTGATCGCTGGTTTGCCCGGGCAGACGCGGGAAAGCTGGACGGAGTCGCTTGACTGGATCGAGCGGATCGGAGCGCCGCACGCATCCGTCTACATGCTCGAAGTAGATGAGGACAGCCGTTTGGGACGCGAGATTCTCGCGCGCGGATCGCGTTATGGCGCCGGCGACGTTCCTGATGACGACGCGATCGCCGAATTTTACGAGATCGCCGTCGAACGGCTGACGCGCGCCGGCCTGCGGCGCTATGAAATCTCCAATTTCGCGCGCCAAGGATACCAATCGGCGCATAACCTGAAATATTGGCGGCGCGAGCCGTATCTCGGCTTCGGCGCCGACGCGCACTCCTTCGATGGCGAATGGCGATGGAGAAACGCCGAGTCCGCCGCGGAGTACGCGGCCGATTCCAGCCCGCGGGATCGCGCGGCGGCCGACGCGGTGAGCGAAAGATTTTTTCTCGGCTTGCGGCTCGCGGAAGGAATCGAAGGCGATTGGGCGCCGTTCGACGACGCGATCCGCCGATTTCTCGCCGAGGGCCTGCTCGAATTCGACGGACGCCGGCTGCGGCTCACATCGCGCGGCGTTCTGCTCTCAAACGAAGTATTCGCGGAGTTTGTCCCGGTCGCGCCGTAACGCCTACGGCAGCGCGAATACATACAGCGCCTGGCCGGTGCGCGGGATCTTGATATCGGGGGCGATCGCCGCGGGCACGTTTCGCGGGCTTCCTCCGCCCAGGCCGGTCATCACCGCGATGTACTGTTTGCCATCGACGCTGTAGGTGATCGGGAATCCCTGCACGGAGGTGCCCAGCCGCGTCTGCCACAGCACTTTTCCGGTTTGCGCATCCAAAATATGAACGCGGCGATCGATATCGCCCACCAGCACCCATCCGCCGGCGGTGGACAGCGCGGCGGTGAGAAATGGCGCGTGCTGCTCGTACTTCCAGACCTCATTCATCGTCTTGACATCGTATGCGGCGAGCTTTCCGATCATCCCGTTGGTCCCCGGCATCGGCAAAAATTTGCGATCGCCCGCCGTGCCGCCGCCGTTGGGAGAACTGAAATCCACCTCGCGCGCGGTGAAGTCCATGCAGGATTGGCTCAGCGGCACGATCAGCAACTGCGCCGGCTGGTAGTAGCTCATCGCCTGCCAGTTCTTGCCGCCTTCGGTGCTGGGACAAATATTGATCGGCTTGTTGAGCTGCATCTCTAAAATATCGGTGCGATAATGCGGCGTGCCATCGCCGTCGAAGCGATCCCAAACCGTCTGCTTCACCATTTCCTTGTGGCCGAGATATTTTCCGGTGCGCCGGTCGAGTTTCCACAGCACGCCGGCCTTGCCCGCGCTGAAGGAGACTTTCTGATCGCCGATATCCACCAGCACGCGCTCGAACACCTCATCCAAATCGAACGATTCGCCCGGCGCGTGCTGAAAATACCATTTGAGTTTGCCCGTATCGGGATCGAGCGCGACGGTCGAATTCGCGTACAGCGTTTTATCGTAAGGCGTCAGGCGGCGGCTTAAAAAATTCCAGGGCTTCGATTGCGCGACGCCCCAGTAGGTCAGGTTGAGCTCGGGATCGTAGCTGCCGGCAAGCCATGTCTCGGCGCCCGCGCGATTATTCATCGGCAGGCTTCCCCAGGTCTCGCTGCCGGGCTGGCCCTCGCGCGGAATCGTATAAAATCGCCAGACGCGTTTTCCGGTGTGGAGATCGAAGGCGGAAATGTAGCAGCCTTCGCCGTCGAACTTCGCGCAGCCGGTCAGCCCCATCAGGACCTTGTCGCCGATCACGATATCGCCGCTGGTCGAAACATGCGGCTTATCGGAGGCCGGCGTATCCCAGAGAATTTTGCCGTTGCGCGCGTCGAGCGCGACCATATGCGCGTCGCTGGTGGGCAGCAGAATCTTGTCCTCGGCGATCGCGATGCTGCGAATGCCGCCGTAGCCCGGCGCCTGATCGGGACCGACGCGGGTTTCCCAGATCAAATCGCCGGTCCTGGCGTTCAGCGCCTGCACGATGTTGCTTGGGCTGGCGAGATAAAGGACGCCGTTGTGCACCAGCGGCGTGGTCTCATTCGCGCCGGAGTCGTTGATCGACCACGCCCATTTCAACTGAAGGCTGCTCACGTTCTCGCGCGTAATCTGATCGAGCGGGCTGTAGCTCCAGCGCTGATAATTTCGGCCGAAGATCAGCCAGTCCCGCGGCGGCGGATTGCGCAGCATCTCCGCGGTCACGGGCACGTAATCCGGAACCTCGCCCGGAACCGTGACGCCACGCGTGATGCGCGGCGCCAAACGCGCATCCGTTCCCGCCGTGGTTCCCGCGCCGAGGACGATCATCTCCGGAGCTCGCCCCGAAGGAACCGATGAGGAACCGCCAGGCGCGCCGGCCGCCGCGCCGATGCGCGTGGCCGCGCCCGATCCCAGCGGCTGATCGCCGGGCGCGGCGCCGTTCTGCTGAAGGAGGTACGCCGTGACGTTCAGCGCCGTTGCTTCGCCCAGCGATCCGGGGTTGGACGGCGGCATGTTTTGCAAAATTTCGCCGAACAGCTCACTCGCCATTTTCGACCGCCAGTGCAGCAGGAACGTGCCGCCGGAAAGCGCCGGAGCGTCGCCGGAGCCTTCGAGCTTCGCGCCGTGGCAGCCGGAACAGATTTGGCTATAAATGTTCCGGCCGGCCTCAGCTTGCGCGGCCGTGAAAATCCGGACCGGGGTTTGCGCCCAGATCGCACCCGGCAGAAGGAAAATCAAACCCAGAAAGCGCGGCACGTGAAATCTCCTTCGGAAGTTCGGTTTCATATCATACGTCATGACGAGGCCGCCGTGCTTTGCGCGCCGCAATGGCGGAGGTATGCTGGAGATCATGAAAAGGGCGGCTTTCCTGCTGTTCCCCCTGGCGCTCGCCGCGCAGACCTCCGGAAGCGAAGTCAAAATCGATACCCCGCGCGTGCGCGTTCTTGCGGCTACCGAGCAGCCGCATCAGCCGACCGCGCTCCACGAGCACCAGTTCAATCGCGTCATGATCTACCTCGACAGCGGCCGCATGATCGAAACCCGCCCGTCCGGCGAACGCCAGACGATCGATTTCAAGGCGGGCGAGGCGCTCTGGAATCCCGCCGCCGGTCCTCACACCAGCGAATTCTTGGCCGATCATCCGGTCCGGCTGATTGAAATTGAGGTCAAGTCGATGCCCGGCTCCGAACCCGTCCTTTCCCCGCTCGATCCGCTGAAGGTCGATCCACAACATTATTCGCTGGTTTTCGAGAACCGCCAGGTGCGAGTTCTTCACGTGCGGTTCGGAGCAGGCGAACGCAGCGCGCGCCATCAGCACTCCTTGAGTCACATCGTGGTTTATTTAACCGATCAGGCCCGCGGCAAGGCCGGCGAAGTCCGCCTGGACGGGCCGATGACGCACACCGAACAGAATCCGCTTCCGCGCCCGGTGGAGCGAATCGCCGTGGACCTGAAGTAGACCAGCATCGTCATCACGCCGAAACAGCGCTTCCCGCCCGCCGGCGCTCCGCCTCCGGCGCCGCGCTCATCAGCAAAATGCGCTGTTCGAGCTCGCGCTCGCGCGTTTTATCCTCGATCAGGCAATGATGCCCGACCAGGCGCGCCTTGCGATCGTACGCCGCCACGAGCTTCACATTCAGCCACACCGGCGAGCCGTCCATTCGCCGGCCCGGACCATCGAAGCAGTGAACGCCGCTTAGCAGCATCTGCCGGTAAGCCTCACCCGCTCGATGGTGCTCCTCCGGCGGAAACATTTTGTACCATTCCTGTCCCGCAAGATTCTCAGGCGAGCAGCGCACGGTTTCGGCGAAGGAGCGATTCACGCTGCCGAACGTTCCATCCGCGCGGATCCAGGCGACGCCGCTCTGCACATGCTCGATCGCCACCCGCTTGGAATAAAGCTCGTCATTGAGCGGCGCTTGCCGCCGCAAAACCCTGCGCAAAACGATGATAAGAACCGTAAGCAAGCCCAACAGGTATAACCACAGCATCAGAAAACCAACTCCTGCTGTAGTTATCGGCCAATTCGCGAACGGGATTAAGTAAGGTGAGCGATTCCGCCCTATGCCCCGAGCAGGCCCCGGAATCGCGGCTCCGCGTATCCCGGAAAAACTGAAGCGAGCTGGCGATTTCCCATATGCCGGGCGACCAGTTCGCCCAGCACATCGCGAAAATCAGTGGTCAGGTTCAAGTCGCGGCCTTCATACAACTGTTCCTCGGCCATTCCCGGCCAGTCGCCGTAAACTTTGCCACCCTTGACGCCGCCGCCGAAGACGAACATCACGTTGGCATGACCGTGATCGGTGCCGCGAT
>Ga0209062_1004100_pt1 | contig 15759 bp, 12 predicted proteins | sample Coa_R2_2_FD_187158 | JGI IMG/M metagenome (GOLD analysis project Ga0209062, IMG submission 187158) | Surface soil microbial communities from Centralia Pennsylvania, which are recovering from an underground coalmine fire - Coalmine... | ecosystem: Environmental > Terrestrial > Soil > Unclassified... | reverse complement strand
GAACCCGATGGTCTTCCACGGCCTTCACATGATCCAGAAAACTCCCGCTCATCGCCGGCCCTCCTGTCCCGGCGATTTGAATCTATTCCCGCCTGCTGCGCATTAACGATTTATGATGCCGCCCTGGGGCCACCGGTGCCCGCTCTTGGTCTTTTCGGCGGAGGGGTATAGAGTTTTATCGGCTTGCTCAAGAACATGAAACCGCGCCGCGGCCTCAGCCGCTGAGCCACATCCCGCAAGCGCAAGGGAGGAGTCATGACCCGCATCAAATTCGGCGCGTCGCCGTCAAGACTCGCGACGGCCTTCGCACTGGCCTCAATCGTGATCGCCGGCCTCGCGTCACATGCAAGGGCCGAGAAGAACGACACTCCCGGCGTCACCGCGACCGAGATCAAGATCGGGCAGACGATGCCCTATAGCGGCCCGGCCTCGCCCTACAGCGCCATCGGCAAGGTCGAGTCCGCCTATTTCAAGATGCTCAACGAGAAAGGCGGTGTCGACGGGCGGAAGATCGATCTCATCTCGCTCGATGACGGTTACAGCCCGCCCAAGACCGTCGAGCAGACGCGCAAGCTCGTCGAGGACGACAAGGTCGCCTTCATCTGGCAGAGCCTCGGCACGCCGACCAACACCGCGATCGAGAAATACCTGAACGAGCGCAAGATCCCGCAGCTCTTCATCTCGACCTTCGCCAGCAAGTTCAACGACCCCAAGCACTTCCCCTGGACCATGGGCGGCTTGGGCAGCTATCGCACCGAGGGGCAGATCTACGCCCAATACATCAAGCAGCATTACCCCAAGGCCAAGATCGGCGTGCTCTATCAGAATGACGATTACGGCAAGGATTATCTCCAGGGCCTGCGCGAAGGTCTTGGCGACAAGGCGTCGATGATCATCAAGGAGGTCACCTACGAGGTCACCGATCCCACCGTCGATTCGCAGATCGTCGAGCTCCAGGGCTCTGGCGCCGATGTGTTCTATGACATTTCCCAACCGAAATTCGCCGCCCAAGCCATCCGCAAGGCTTACGACATCGGCTGGAAGCCCGTGCACTTCCTCAATTCCGTGTCGTCCTCGGTCACCGCCGTGCTGAAGCCGGCGGGGCTCGACAAATCGAAGGGCATCATCTCGGTGATCGCCTTCAAAGATCCGAGCGATCCGCGTTGGCACGACGATCAGGGCTACAAGGATTGGCTCGCCTTCATGCAGAAATACTATCCCGATGGCGATACTGCCGATCTCAACAATGTCTATGGCTACACCCAAGCGCAGATGCTGGTGCAAGTGCTGAAGCAATGCGGCAATGATCTGAGCCGCGCCAACATCATGTCCCAGGCCACCCACCTCCACAATTTCGCGCCGCCGATGCTGCTGCCCGGTATCACGATCGACACGAGCGCCACCGACTACCAGCCGCTCAAGAAAGTGCGCATGGCCAAGTTCAACGGTCAGACCTGGGAGATATTCGGCGACGTGATGCAGGTCGGCTCCGCGCAATAGCGCGCCGGAGAAACGATGGACAAGGACAAGGTCAAGCTCTTCTCCGAGCAGGTCTTCGCCGATATGGCCGGCGCCATGACGGCGGGGATGGCGTATCTCGGCGTCAAGACCGGGCTCTTCCGCGTGATGGCCGGAGCGGGGCCGATGACGCTCGACGAGATCGTCAGCCGCACCGGCCTCCATCGGCGCTATGTCGAGGAGTGGCTCCACGGTATGACGGCGGCACGCTATCTCACTTACGACCCGGCGGCGCGAAGCTTCGCGCTGCCGGAAGAGCACGCCTATCTGCTCGCCTCCGACGACACCGATCATTTCATGGGCGGGCTCTTCGCCGTGGCGCCGGCGATGCTTCGCGTCGCGCCCGCCGTCGCCGAAGCGTTCCGTAAGGGCGGCGGCGTGCCCTTCGCGGAATGCGGGCCTGATTGCGTCATCGGCCTCGACCTCATCAATCGCGGCACCTACGCGCAGCGCTTCACCAGCTATTGGCTTGCCGCAATGCCGCCGGTCGTGAGCGCCTTGGCCGAAGGCGGACGTGTCTTGGATGTCGGCTGCGGTGCGGGACGCGTCTGCGTGGCGATCGCCAAGGACTTTCCGCGCGCCGAGATCGTCGGCCTCGATCCCGACGCCGAATCGATCCGCCAGGCCGAAGCCGCCGCAGCCGAGGCGGGCCTCGCCGGGCGCGTCCGCTTCATCCGCGGCACGACCGGCACGATCGAGCGCGGCTCGGGCTTCGATCTCATCACTGCCTGCGATTGCCTCCATGATTTCGCCGCGCCGCGCGAGACTCTCTCCGAGATTCGCGCGCTCCTCAAGCCCGAGGGGACGCTTTTCATCATCGAGCCCAAGGCGGCCGATGCGCTCGAGCGCAACATCAATCCGATCGCGACGATGTTCTACGGCTTCAGCCTCTTCCACTGCATGACGCAATCCTTGGCCCAGGGCGGCCCGGGCCTCGGCACCTGTATGGGGCCCGCCCGCACCGAGGCGCTGCTGCGCGAGGCGGGCTTCGGCCGTATCGAGCGGCTCGAGATCAGGAGCCCGGTGAACTTGTTCTACGCGGCGCGGGCGTAGAGTGGCCCGCTTTCGGCAAAAATGAAGACCGTCATTGCGAGCGGAGCGAAGCAATCTAGAGCACGCGGCGTGGCATCAGCTTTGGATTGCTTCGTCGGCTGCGCCTCCTCGCAATGACGGCGTTGAAGACCCCCAGACCCTACGCCAGAATCGTCCGCTCGAGGATCCAGTAGCAGCCGAGCAGCGCGATGATGCCGGAGAGCGTGTAGACGAGCGACGCCGTGCGCGCCGCGTCGCGCGAGGCGGCGAGCACGCGGTCGAGCGCGATCAAGGCCGGGACGATGAGCGAGACGATGGCGATCTGGCCGAGCTCGACGCCGATATTGAAGGCGCCCAAGGCGGGCACCACGGCGCCCCGCGGCAAGCCAAACTCCTGAAGCGCCGAGGCGAAGCCAAAGCCGTGGATGAGCCCGAAGGCAAAGGTGTCGCGCCAGCGCCGATCGATATTGCGCGAGAAGAAATTCTCGACAGCGACATAGACGATCGAGGCGGCGATCGCCGGCTCGACGATGGCGCTCGGGATGACGACGATCCCGAGCGCGGCGAGCGAGAGGGTGATCGAATGCGCGATGGTGAAGGCGGTGACGACTTTGACCACCGGCCAGAGCCGGCGCGCCCAGAGCACGATGGCGATGAGGAAGGCGATGTGGTCATATCCCAAGAAGATATGCTCGATGCCCGCCGCGACATAGCGCGCGATCACCTGGGCGAGCGTGGGCGGCGGCGCGGTGAGCCTCACCTCGGTCTCGCTCGCGTCGAGAAGCGCCTGCGCCGCTTCCGGCCCGCCGCCGATGAGGACGACTTGCTTCGTCGCGGGATCGATGTCGATGAGAACGGTCGAACGATAGACGAGATCGCCGGCAACATCGCCGCAGGACCAGGCGAAGCGAGCGACGACGCCGTCCTGATCGGGCGCGAGCGCGACCGGGCCTGCTTTGCACGGCCTGCCATCCGCGCCCTCGACCACGGCATGCGCGGTGAGGTAGCGCGTGATGGGCGCGGCGGCGGCGGCAAGCCGCGCGGGATCGACGAGTCCCGATTTGTCGTCGAATACATGGGTTCCCGCGACGCGATCGACATCGCTGCCCTTGAGCGCGATCTCGAGCGAGGCGATACGGTCGGGCGAAAGCTCGACGCGCGCATTGGAGAGATTGATCTGATGGGCGGCCGCCTTGCCGGCAAAGCCTCCCATCGCGAGCGCCATGGCGATCGCAAGACAGGCGGCGCGAAGGCGCTTCATCGCGGTGCCCCGACCGCCCTGACGAGATCGACGAGGCGCTGCGCCTGATAGCTGGCGACGGTCACGATGTCGCCGCCGCGCGCGCTTTGTGCATAGCGAGCGAAACCGTCTTCCGTGGGCTTGCCGATCTCGATCCGCGCCAAGGGTGTCGAGCTGTCGCGCGGATAGAAAAGCGTGATGAGCGCGGGATGCGCGAGGCCGAAGCGCTCGGCATCGCTGCCGCTGGGTTGGCGAGCCGCGACGCTCTCGATTTGCGTCTCGCCGAAGCCGTCGAGCGCGGCGGCGATGATCTTCGCCTTCGCGGGATCGGCGACATGCCGGTTGGCGCCGCCGGCATGGCTGTGTTGTCCGGTATGAAGGAACCAGTTGCCGTCGCTATCGCGCTCGAAGCGCGAGAGCTTGGCATCGATCACGATCTCGACGGCCCAGACCTGATCAATCGACGCGGGCAGCAGCAATCCGGCCACGGGGCGGCCCCTCCTCGACTCATCGGCCGGCAGGAGCCGCCGCGCCATATCCGCCGCGAGCAGCCATTCGGCGCCGACATGGCGCGGCAGGAGATAGAGGCGGCTTTCGCCGAGGAGCCGCGCATATTGCGACGTTCGCGCCGGGTTGAGCGTGCCGAAATCGGCGATCGCCTGGGCCTTGCCGGCACCGCCCATCGTCACCACGAGCTCCGGCGGGTCGAGACCATATTCGCCGAGATCGGTGCCGCGAAATTCCGCGGCGTCGAGCACCCGCGCCGGGGTCGCGACATGCATGAAGCGCAGCGCGGTCTCGAGATGCGCCGAGAGATCCTTGGGCATGTCGAGCGGCGTCGCGCCATCGAAGGACCAGCTCTCTTTGTCCTTGCGCTGGAAGGCGAGGCGCTCCTTGCCCTGCCGGATCTCGATCGCACCGATCTCGGCCGGTGTCGCGGCGACGATGCCATGGCCCTCGACATGGCCGAGCGCGGGGAGGCCGAGCTTCTTGCCGGTGAGCGCAAGCGCGAGGATGAGCGCCGTCGTGAGCGCCGCCGCGGCAAGCCCGGCCTGGCTCCTCGCCAGTCGCATCACCGGCGCCGCCACCAGACGATGCCGCCCAGGAGCACGACGCTCAGCGGCAGCAGAATCTCGACGACGAAGAAGATGCCGCGCATCTGCCGCGCGGTAAGATCGATCTGCGCGAGCGCCAAGCGCTGCGGCTTGACGGGCGGAAGCCCTTCATCGCCGGCGAGCCAGCGCAGCATGGCGAGCGCGAGGTCGCCATTCGACACGGTGGGGAAATAGGCGTTGGTCGCGAAACTGCTGTTGCCGACGAGAACGAGGCGGAAGGGCTTTCGCGAATCGTCGCGCGCGCCCGGCCAGCGGCCTTCGGCGGCAGCGGCGAGAATGGCGACGCCGCGCTTCAATTCGGAGCCGGTCGAGACCGGGGTTGCGGTCGAGGCGGATGGCCGCAAATAGCTGTCCTCGCTGCTGGTGGCGAGAATGCTGGCGGCGACGCCTTCGGGCGGGTGGGCCAGTCCCAGGGGCCGTGCATCAGGAAAGACGGTCAGCGCCACGTTGCGGGTGATCGCATGCGGCGGGTAATAGGGCACAGCGATCTTGTCGTCGTCGGGGCCGTAGTGATTGAGGGGATCGATGACGAGCCCCGACTGCGCCGAAAAGCCGACCCGCGCCAGTAGTGCCGCGAGCTCGGGTGTCACGGGAAAATCGGGGTCGAACGCCAGGAGCAGCCGGCCCCCGCGCGCGAGATAGTCGCCCATGAGCGCCACCTCACTCGGCGCAAGCGCGCGGCGCGGGCCGATCTCGGCGATGACGGCGCAATCCTCGGGGAGAGCCGCGAGCGTCGCCGGCACGATGGCGCGCGTGGTGTAGCCGAGCGTCGTCACCGCAAGCTGAAGCCGGTCGAGACCATCGGCGGTGCCGACGAGCACATCGCCCGCACCCGGCGTGTCGTGACCGCGGAGCGTCTCGACATGGCTGTAATGGATATGGGGCGGGGCAGGCGAGAAGGTCTCGCCATGCCCGGTGACGAAGCACATGGTATCGACACGCTTCTTGAGCGCGCGCAGCGCGGCATAGGCCATTTGCGCGAGATCGACGGTGTTCTCGACGACCACGCGGCGATCCTCGGCTTCGACGACGACGGTGTTGTAGGCGTGGACGTCGAGCCGCCGGGCCATCGCCGGCTCCTTGTCGAGATCGATGGCGCGAAAGCGGAGATGCGGGTTCTGCCGCGAGGCGATGGTGAGAAGCTCCGTCGCCTTCAGCGCATTCTCGTCGGCGCTGTTGTAGAGATAGATCATCGCGATGTCGGTCTTGAGACCGTCGATGACGGATTCGAACTGCGGCGGCGGCGTGTTCGCGGCCTCGCGGCTCAAATCGAGATGCAGGTCATGGCGAAAGACCGCGACATTGGCGGCATAGGCGAGGAGGAGCGCTGCGACGGCGAGCGCCAGGTTCCATGCCGCCGCGCGATGGCGCGGCCCCGCGATGCGCAGCGGCAGGCGCAAGGCGAGCGCGAAGAGCACCAGCATCGCCGCGCTCCAGGCGACAAAGAACAGAAGATTGATCGCCTCGCCCTCTCCGTGCCTGAGCGCGCCGAAGATGCCGAACGCAACCGCCACTCCGGCGATGAGCGCCATGACAAGGCGAAGGCGGGTCGCGGAAGGGGACACGGGGGCCGCGGGATCAGCGCCAGGCCAGCGCGCGCACGCTCAGAAACAGCGTGACCAGCGTGGCGCTCAGATAGAAGGCGGCGTCGGAGAGATAAAGCGAGCCCGTAGCGAAGGGCTTGAAGTGGCCGGAGAGCGACAGGTTGACGACGAGAGTGTCGAGGGGATCGGGCAGGAGATAGCCGAAATCGTCGATGATCCACAGCAGCAGGAAAAGGCTCAGCGACAAGAGCGCGGCGATGATCTGGTTGGCGGTGAGGGCCGACGCCAGGATGCCGGTGCCGATGAGCGCGCTGCCGAGGAGGGCAAGGCCCAGATAACCGCTAAAGATCGGCCCCCAATCGGGATCGCCATAAAGCCCCAGCACGACGGCATAAGCGCCGGAAAGCACGAGCATCAGCAGGAGCAGGCAAAGGCTCGCCGCGTATTTGGCGAGTACGATCTGCACTTCGCTCACCGGCGAGGTCAACAGGATCTCGATCGTACCGAGTTTCCGCTCTTCGGCGATGAGCCGCATGGTGATGATGGGGATGGTCAGCAGGAAGAGCACGAACATCTGGAAGAAGAGATGGACGAGCGTCGGCATATGGCTGATGAAGAGCGTCAGCGTGAAGCTGTAGCCCATGATGAGCAGGAACACGGTCACGACGACATAGGCGATCGGCGAGAAGAACAGCGCCCGCACCTCCTTCTGCCAGAGGATCGCCCAGTTTCTCATGCCGCGGCCTCCTTGGGGCGCCGGGTGAGATCGAGAAACACCTGCTCGAGATCGGGAGGGGCGGCGACGAGCTCGGCGAGCGCCAGATTGCGCGCGGCGAGCGCCGCGGCAATGTCCTGCGCCAGCCGCGGCTGCGGCGCCGCTTCGACGCGATAGCGGGGGATGGCGTCCGATGCCGTGGCGTCGACGGTGATTGCGCGCACGCCCGCGACCGCGGCGAGCGCGGCGCGGATCTCGGCCTCGTCTCCCTCGGCCGCAAGCCGCAGATGCTCTGTTCCCGCGCGCCGCTTGAGCGCGTCGTCGGTCAGGAGCTTGCCGTCGAGCAGGATCATCACGCGGCTGGCGACATGCTCGATCTCGGAGAGCACATGCGATGCGATCAGCACCGTCTGCTTGCCTGCGAGCTCGCGGATGAGCTCGCGCACGGCGATGACCTGGCTCGGATCCAACCCGCTGGTCGGCTCGTCGAGCACGAGGAGGCGCGGCTCGCGCAAGAGGGCCTGGGCGATGGCGACGCGCTGGCGGAAGCCGCGCGACAGCTTCCCCGCCGGCAGCCGCTCGACGCGTTCGAGCTGGAGTCGCGCGATCGCCCCATCGACGGCGCGGCGCGCCTCGCGCCCGGAGAGACCTTTGAGCCGAGCCATGAAGCGGAGAAATTCGCCGACGCGCATGTGATCGTAGAGCGGCGCGTTTTCCGGGACGTAGCCGACCTCATGGCGCAGCGCGAGGGAATCCGTCGCCGTGTCGTGCCCCACGACCGAGACGGTGCCCGAGGAGGGCGTCAGATATCCCGTCAGGATGCGAAAGATGGTGCTCTTGCCGGAGCCGTTCGGGCCAAGAAGCCCCACGACTTCGCCGGGTTCGACCGTGAAGGAGATATCGCGCACCGCCAGGCGCGGCCCGTACCACTTGACCAGATGCTCGGCGCGGATGATCGGCGAATTCATGGAAAGGCGCCGGTCAGATGCCCGCGCGGGCTCCCCTGCCCGCGCGAGCCATTCACTTCCCTATTCGTAATACTCCGGCGAATGCTTGTGCGCTTTGAAGGTGTCGGGATCGTGCGCGAAGATCACGTCGGCGCCTTCGCTGTCCACGACGCGCTTGGTCCAAGCATAGGCATCGAGCATGCCGACGGGGTCATAGACGCTGCCGATGCTCGGGAGAATATTCTTCTCGAGATTCTCCTTGAGATAGATGGCGTCGCTGGTCAGCACGACGGTGCCGGTCTTGGGCAGGCGCACGACGAGCATTTGGCTGCCCGGCGTATGCGAGACTGAGCGGTGGATATAGACGCTGTGATCGCCGAAGAGGTCGAGGTCGCCATCGAGCTCGATGGTCTTCACCTTGGCCGGCATCGAGCCGCCGACATTGTTGCGCAGCATGTCGAAATCGCCGGTGATGAAGAAGGTTGCGTAGCCGGGCGCCGGCCAGAACGCGTTCCGGATCTCGTCGCGTTGGTAGACCAGCGTCGAGTTGAGGAACTTGGCGATATTGCCCGCGTGGTCGACATGGAAATGGCCGAGCACGAGATATTTGATGTCCTCGGGCTTCACGCCGATCTTGCCGAGCTGTGCGTCGATGGCGATGTCGGGCGAGCGACCGGGATCGAGCGCCTTGACGAAAGGACCCCAATAGTCGGGATCAGTAATGATCTTGTCGTTATTGCCGCAGTCGAACAGCACATTCCCCTTGGGATGCTTGATCAGAAAGAACCCGACCGGGATCTCGATCTTCCCGCTGGCGCCGTTCTGGATGATCGACTTGTCGAGATGCAGCGCGCCCGACGAGAAGACATAGAGGCGCATTTCCTTCGGCGCATCGGCGGCATAGGCTGCCGCGCCCATGCCGATGAGCGCAGCCGCGCCAACGGCGGAACCCGCAATGAATCGCTTGAGGCTCATAAACACAGCCGTTCCTCCCCATAGCTGAGTTTGCCCGGATACCCGGATTGCGCGTCAAGGATGCTCCTTTTCCGCGCCAGCGGCAAGCCGCAACCAGGAAAAGCAGGGTCAAACACGCTGAAAACCATAACCCTGAAGGAGGATTAGCCGGCCCGCGCCCGCTTCGCGCGAGTAATCGCCATTGGGGTCTAGCGATCGGCTTGCCATTTCGTGGTGCCTTCGGCAGCATCCTTACCGCGGCGGGGCGACGATCGATTGCCGCGAAAAGGGGGACCTTGGGAACGCCGGCATCGGTTGAGATCGCCAAACAGACCTTGATGGCCGGCGGGCTTCTGTTGGCGATCGGCACCGTCACCGGCCTTCTGGCGCAGAGGCTCCGAATTCCCGATGTCGCGGTCTTTCTGATCGTCGGCATGCTGATCGGCCCCCAGGCCTTGGGGCTCATCGACATCAGGGCGGATTCGGCGGTGAACCAGATCGTCCTGCTGTTTGGCGCGAGCTATGTCCTCTTCGATGGCGGCGCTTCGCTGCGATTGAGCGTCTTGAAGCAGGTCTGGATCACCATCCTGGTGCTTGCCACCGTGGGCGTGGTGATCACGGCGGCTGTCACGGGCGCCGCCGCCTCCGTCATTCTCGGCCTCCCCTGGGCCGTGGCGCTGCTCCTGGGTTCGGCCATCGCCTCGACCGATCCAGCGACGCTGGTTCCTATCTTCCGTCAGGTCAGCATCAGCGAGCGCGTCGCGCAAACGGTGATGAGCGAGTCCGCCTTCAACGATGCGACCGGCGCGATCCTGACCTTCGGCGTGCTCGCCGTCGCCACGGGAAGCGGCGAATTCTCGCTGGCATCTTCGCTCTTCGATCTCTTGAAGCAGGCGGTCATCGGCATCCTCGCCGGCTTGGCGTTGGGCTATCTCGCCGCCCTCCTCATTGCGCATGAGCGCTGGGCATTCCTCATGGAATATGCGCCGGTGGTGACCCTGGTCGCCGTCATCGGCGCCTATTTCGCGGCCGACGGGCTAGAGGCCAGCGGCTTCATGGCGGTTTTCGTCTTCGGGATCGTCATCGGCAACAAGGATGCGTTCGGCTTCAAGATGGGCAAGGGCGAGCAGCAGATGCTCGACCAATATGTGACGACCACCGCCTTCATCATGCGCCTTTTCATCTTTCTGCTGCTCGGCTCGCAGGTCGATTTCGCACTTATGAACCGCTATCTCCTGGGCGGTGTCGCCGTCGTCGCCGTCTTCATGCTGGTCGCGCGGCCCGTGACCGTGTTCCTCTGCGCGCTGCCGGACAGGCGGGCGCGGTGGAGTCTTGGCGAGATTCTCTTCATGTGCTGGACCCGCGAGACCGGCGTCATTCCCGCAGCACTCGCCGGCCTGCTGCTCGGCATGAAGGCGCCGGGAGCGCAGGTTATCGCTTCCGTCACCTTTATCGCCGTCCTCCTGACGATCCTGATCCAGGCGCCGACGACGAAATGGCTGGGGCGCAAGCTTGGCCTGCTGGAGGAGGGCGGGCGGCGCTGAGTGGAGCCGCGGCGGGCGGGGATTTGAGCGGCCTGCCGGGTTCGCCTAGCATGATGCCGGCGAAAGGAGGCGATCCATGTCGGTCATGCAGAGACGGGCGGAAGCCATCGAGGAGACGATCGATCGCGTGCGCCGCATCGAGCGCGAGATGGGCGTGACTCGCGAGGCGCTCGAGGCAATCAAGCCGGTGCTGACTGAGCTTGCGTCGCGCGACGATCTTTTTCCGGCCGAGCATTTCCCCGTCCATTCGGGCGGCCATGGCCGCGTCTATCGCCTCGCCGAGGATCCCGATCAGCGCTTCGCGCTCTATGCGTCGGCCGGCGTGCCGGGGAAGGCGCAGCCGCCGCACAACCACACTACCTGGGCGGTGATCTCCGGCGTCTTCGGCGACGAGCACAACGTCTTCTACGACCGCATCGACAATCGCGATCGCCCCGGCATCGGGCGAATCCGCAAGACAGGCGAGCTCACGGTGCACAAGGGCAATGCCTGCGCTTTCCTGCCCGATGATTTCCACACCATCGAGGTCGTCGGCGGCAAGCCTTCGCTCCATCTTCATCTCTACGGCATGAGCCTCGAGAATCTGCCCGAGCGCATTTTCTTCTCCTCTTCCGAGGGTGGCCGCTACACGGTGTTCGGCGCGCCGCCCAACATTGCCTGTCCGCTGGTGCCCGCAGCGGAGCTCAAGGCGATGATCAATGACGGCGAGGAATTGGCTATTCTCGACATGCGCGAGGAAGGCGTGTTCGCCGCCAATCACCTGCTCTTCGCGAGCTCGCTGCCGCTCAGCCGATTGGAGCTGCGCATCGATGCGCTGGTGCCGCGACGGAGCACGCGAATCGTGCTGTGCGATGATGGCGACGGGCTCGCGCATCGCGCGGCGCGCAAGCTCACGCGCTTCGGCTATCGCAACCTTGCGGCGCTCGCAGGAGGCGTCCAGGCCTGGGCCGCCGCAGGTTTTGAGCTCTTCAGCGGCGTTCATGTGCCAAGCAAAGCCTTCGGCGAGTTCATCGAGCATGAGGCGGACACGCCGCGCCTCGAGGCGAGCGAGGTCAAGGCGCTGATGGACCGCGGCGCCGACATGGTGGTGCTCGACAGCCGGCCGATGGATGAGTATCGCAGTATGAGCATCCCCGGCGGGATCGATTGCCCCGGCGCCGAGCTCGTCTATCGCGTCCACGAGACGGTGCGCTCGCCCGAGACGCTGATCGTCGTCAATTGCGCCGGACGCACGCGCAGCATCATCGGCGCGCAGTCGCTGATCAATGCCGGCCTGCCCAACAAAGTCGCCGCGCTCAAGAACGGCACCATGGGTTGGCTTCTCGCGGGCTTCACGCTCGAACATGGCAAAACCCATCACGCGCCCCCGCCGAGTGCGGCCGCGCTGGAGCAAGCGCGTGAGGCGGCGAGGCGGGTTGCCGAACGTTGTGGCGTCAGGCTGATCGATATGGCCCTGCTCGACGTCTTCCGCCGCGAGGCGGAACATCGCTCGCTTTATGTCTTCGACGTGCGCACCCCCGAAGAATATGCCGTGAGGCATCTCGGCGGCGCGCGCTCGGCGCCGGGAGGGCAGCTCGTCCAGGCGACGGATGCCTATATCGGCACGCGCAACGCGCGCGTGGTTCTCGTCGATGGCGACGGCGTGCGGGCGCGCATGACGGCCTCCTGGCTCGTGCAAATGGGATTACCCGATGTCTATGTGCTGGACGGCGATGTGCCGATGCACGAAGAGGCGCCGGAGCCGATACGCGTGCTGGGCCTCGACGCGGCGCCGGAGGCGAGCCTCACGGTGAGCGAGCTTTCGGCGCTCAAGGCGCGCGGCGGGACCGTGGTGGTCGATCTCGACACCAGCCTCGCCTATCGCGACGGCCATATTCCCGGCGCCTGGTTCGCCATCCGCGCGCGTCTCGCCGAGGCGCTGGCCAAGCTGCCTCGGGAAGGTGCCCTGGTACTGACCTCGCGGGACGGCGTGCTGGCGCGCCTCGCGGTGCCGGAACTCGCCGCGCTCACCGCCCGGCCCGTGAGGGCGCTGCGCGGCGGCACGGAGGCTTGGCGCGCGGCGGGCCTGCCGCTCGAGGCGGGCGAGACGCACATGGCCGACGATGCGATCGACGCCTGGTATCGTCCTTATGACCGGCAGGGCGGCGTCGAGGCGGCGATGAACGCCTATCTCTCCTGGGAGATCGGCCTCGTCGAGCAGATCGACAGGGATGGCGACGCGCGGTTCAAGAATCTCGGTAGCGGTTGAGGGTATGCGGCAACGCCGCGGCGTTACCACGTCCTGACCGGGCCGACATCGACATGGATGAAGTGCTCGCTTGGATAGTTGCCGACCCCGCCCGCCTTGAGCGAGATCGCGGCGCGGCGCAGGTGAGAGAGATGCACATGCTCGATGCGAATATCCGCGGCCTTGGCCAGGAGATGCTCGCTATGTGCTGCCGGGGCGAAGCCCTCGGTCCGCAGGAGGCGGTTCGTCGCCGCCGTGCGAAACCCCGATAGAATGAGGAAGGGGCGGCGTGTCTCCAGCCTCTCGGCGATGCGCCGGAGAAGATCGATGAGCTCGCGGTCGATCGGCGCGACCTGATCGCGATGAAAATCGCGCATCAGCCAGTTGACGCGTTGCAGGGCTTCGTCGACATAGTTTCCATCGCACCAATAGACGTCGTCGAATCGTTCATCCGTGTGCGGATTGTAGAGAGCGAGGCGGCGGTCGGTTGCGGCTCGGGCCGGGAGCGCCGAGAGGAGCACCAGGCCCGCCGCGGCGGAGAGCAGGGCGCGGCGACCGATGACCGCGCTGGAATGCGCGGCCGCCGCTGTCTTCATGGCGGTTGCATAGCCGGACATGAATACGTCCCATGTTCGCGTAACGGCTCGTATATGGGCAACAACCGCGATGTTGAGCGCGTGTTCCGCTTATCACCCCTGGTGACTTACGGCCGGCCGAGCTTGCGTTATGCGTCAATCGGCGCTGCGCGGCAGCAGGCCAAAGGGCGAGGAGGCGCGCATCGTCTCGTCGATGACCAGCCTCTGCCCGACCGGCGGGAAGGCGCGATGCGTGCAGTCGAGCCGCTCGCAGAGCCGGCAGGTGGAGCCGATGGGCGTCGCCGCGCCACTCTCGCTCAGATCGATGCCATCCGCATAGACCAGCGCCGGCGCGTGGACGACGTCGCAGGCGAGCGTGATGGCGAGCTGCTGGGGCGGTTGCCGATGGCCGCCCCCCGGCCGCATGACATCGCGCGCCAGGCAAAAATAGGTGGTGCCGTCGAGGAGCCGCGCGAGCTCGCCCCTGATCGTGCCGGGAAAGCGGAAGGCATCGAAGACGTTGAGCCGCGGACAGGCATTGCCGAAGCGGGCGAAGGGAATGCCCGAGCTGAAGCGCTTCGACACATTGCCTGCCTTATCGACGCGCAAGAGGGAGAAGGGAATGCCGCGCGCGCCCGGCCGCTGCAATGTCGTTAGGCGATGGCAGACCTGCTCGAAGCTCGCATCGAAGCGGCGCATCAGGATCTCGATGTCGTAGCGCAGCTCTTGTGCGGCCGCGAGAAAGCGCTGATACGGCATCATGACGGCGCCGGCGAAATAATTGACCAAGCCGACCCGCGCCAGCTTTTGCGCCGGCTCGCTCGGCAGCTTCGCCTCGGCGACGAGCTTCTCCAAAAGCGTCCGCTGACGCAGCAACGCGATCTGGCCCGCGAGATGGAACACGCGGCTCGGCCTCGGCAACAACTCGCTCAGTAAGATGCGCCGGCCGTGGCGATCGAAGCGGCGCAGGAGCCGGCCCATCACCTCCTGCGGCATGACTCGCACCTGGAGCCCGAGATCGCGCTGCAGATACTCGATGAGGCCGCGATAGACCTCGCCGCCATCGAGCCGCGCCTCCTGCCACAAGGCTTCGGCCGCTTCCTCGAGATCGGCGAAATGATTGCCTTGCGCCTGGAAGAAGTCATGGACCCGATCCAGCGGGAAGGCGTCGCCATGCCAAGAGGCGACGCCCTCGCGACCCGCCGCTTGCTCGGTCAGGCTCTCGAGATCGTGCCGTGCCTGGCGGAAGGCCCGGTAGAGCTCGACGATCGCCTGCGTGACGGAAGGCGCGAGCTCGGCGAGTTCGCGCAGATCCTGTGCGCCGATCGCCTCGCCTGCGACGACGCTCGGATCGGTGAAGACCTCGCGCAGTCCGGCGATGACCCGGCTCTCATCGTCATCCGCGAAGCTCTGCAGATCGAGGTCGAAGAGGCGGGCGAGCTTCAGCAGCAGGGCGGCGGAGACCGGCCGCTGGTTGTGCTCGATGAGATTGAGATAGCTGGGGCTGATCTCGAGCTGCTCGGCGAGATGATGCTGGGTCAGGGCATGCTCGCGACGCAGCCGCCGGAGACGATGTCCCAGCATGATTTTCTTTTCCATGCGCGCTCCGGATGGTGAATCGCCGAAAAGTTTTCCTAGATCAGCCAATGGATGAAAATAATTTACATATTCACAATTTTACATTGCCGCAAAACTCGCTCTTTGTGAAGCGCTCCTTTATTCCTGGTGTTACCGCGAAGGAACGAGATCGAGGAGCGAGCCATGAGAGTTTGCGTCGTCGGAGCGGGAGCGATTGGCGGCTATATGGGGGCGAAGCTCGCCCGCGCCGGAGCCGAGGTCAGCCTCGTCGCGCGCGGTGCGCATCTCGCGGCGATGCGGGCCAATGGCGTCAGGCTCATCGCCGATGACGACGAGTTCGTCGAAAGGCCCTTTTGCACCGACGATCCCTCGGAGCTGGGGCCGCAGGATTACGTTATCGTCGCGCTGAAGGCGCATTCGGTGCCGGGGTGCGTCGACATGATGCAGCCGTTGCTCGGCAACGACACCGCCATCGTGACCGCGGTCAACGGCATTCCCTATTGGTATTTCCACCGCCATGGCGGCGAGTTCGCCGACCGGACGCTCGAGACCGTCGATCCCGGCGGCCGGCAATGGAAGGAATTGCGGCCCGAACGCGCCATCGGCTGCGTCGTCTATCCCGCGACCGAGGTGGTCGAGCCCGGCGTGATCAAGCACATCTATGGCGACAAGTTCCCGATCGGCGAGCCCACGGGCGAGCGCAGCGAGCGCGTCCAGCGGTTCTCCGAGCTCATGGAGAAGGCGGGACTCAAGGCGCCGATCCGCGACAA
>Ga0209062_1004094_pt1 | contig 15774 bp, 12 predicted proteins | sample Coa_R2_2_FD_187158 | JGI IMG/M metagenome (GOLD analysis project Ga0209062, IMG submission 187158) | Surface soil microbial communities from Centralia Pennsylvania, which are recovering from an underground coalmine fire - Coalmine... | ecosystem: Environmental > Terrestrial > Soil > Unclassified... | reverse complement strand
TCCATGATATTGCGTTGCTTGAAAAGCCGCCGACGAGGGTCGCGGTTGTGCATGCAAAACGCGAACTGGGCACATACCTTGGCGTGTTGTCGCAATCGGCGAATGTGATAGAGCGAAGCGTGTCAAATAACGCTCTCATGAGATTGGCTCGGGCCGCTTGAGATGTTGACTCTACGAGAAGCGCTAGATCAGGGGCGACTAGGCGAATTCATCCGTCAAGAGGAGAAGCGCGGCATCGGTCCAGCCGATCGAAAGGCTTTCGACGCCGCGATTAAGAAGGGCGCTAGATCGCGCCGATCAAAAGATCGAACATCGCGTTCTTCATCGCGCGGCGGTTCGAGCGGAAAGTAAACTCGTCGAGATATTTTTGCATGTGCTTCGCCGACACATGAATGTGTGTCGAGCGGATGCTGTTCTTGAACAGACGCCAGAACGACTCGACCGTGTTGGTGTGAACGAAATCTCCGACGCGGTAATCATAGTGTGCGTAGTCGCCTTCGCCGTGCTTCACTTGACCGTGCTTGAAGCCGTCACCCGTGAGTAAGTTGTAGGAGTACAGTTCATCCGTCGAGACGATGGAACCGGGCTCGACCGCGCCCGTCACAACGGCCTTGAGTGTTTCGGTCTTAATGTCGGGAATGACGACGGCCTCTTTGCGTCCGCCGCGCTCCGCCAGCCCCATAACGATCGTCTTTCCCGGAGCGCCGCGACCGCGCTTGCCACCCTTCCGCCGGCCGCCGACGTAAGCCTCGTCAAGCTCGACGTGACCCTGAAGCATCTCGAAGCCGTCCGCCTTGCCGATGAGTTCGCGCACCTTCATGCCAATGCGATACGCGGTTTTGTATGTCACCCCAAGCGTGCGTTGCAGCTCCTTGCCGCTGACGCCGTGGCGCGTCGTGACGAAGAGATAGATGGCATAGAACCACATTTGCAGCGGCGTCCGCGTGTCCTGAAAGATCGTCCCGGCGCACGGATAGACATGGTTCCCGCAGTGAGCGCAGGAGTACGCGGGCCGATCGGTCAGGCGATGGAACGTCGAGAGGTTGAGGCACTTGGCGCAGGGATGGCGCAGGCCGTAGCGAACCTCCATGACATGCTCAAGGCACGCGTCGTCACTCGGGAACCGCTCGAAGAACTCGCGGACGGAGAACTCGACAACGTTGCTTTCGCGGAAATTCTTGCTGGCCATTTGGGGTCTCCCCTATGGCCAAAAATGTACCTCAACCCCATACGTGCGTCAAGGGGATAATCCCGATTAAAAATCGCCGAATTAACTTTCTTCGGGCGGACGCAGGCCCGACATGATGAAAAATCGCTGCCGCTCCGAGGCGTCGGGGATCAATTCCTTCAATAATTCGGGCAGCGGCAGCCGCGCCCGCCTCACCGCCTCCTCGATGACGTAAGAGACAAGCGAATGCGGCTCGGCGCGGCGGAAATATTCGGCGACCTTGCTCAAGGTCCTGAGCGCGTCCTCGCGCGAGCCGATAGGCCCCGCCGGCCCGCCGCCCGCGGCCGGAGCGGCGCCCGGCTCGGCCGCGGCCGCGGCCTCCTCCGGCGCCGCGACGGCGATCATCGGCGCCACCAGCGGCGACAGGCGGTCGTGGATCGCTTCGAGGAGGTTGCGAATATTGGAGGAAGGCGGCGAATCGCTGCCGCAAGCCGCGTCGAGCGCGGCGCAAAGCTTGCCATATTCCTCGCGGCATTCCGCAAGATCGCTCATCAGCTCGCGATAGAAATCGGCGGGCGTCGCGCGCACCGCGGCCTCGAATATTTCGAGCGAGACATCGCCCGCCGCGACGCGCTGCTCCCGATCCTCGGCATTCAGGTTCAGGAGGCGCTCGGCGCGGAGGTAGTCGTCGAGCGAGAGCGGCCCGCGGTCGTTGCCAGCGGCCGTGAGCTCGGTCATGCGCAAGGGCTTGATCAGCGTGCCGTCGGCGCCCTGACCATTGAGGCCGGCCAGCGGTGCGACGCGCGTCGAAACGCCTTCCTCGTCGGGCAGCGGGTAAAGCTGGTCCCAGAACCCTTCGACGAGGCCGCGCGCCAGGCGAAACCCATCGCGGAGCCCGGCGAGCCCGTGAACCCGCTGCAGCGCCTCGATGAGATAGGCGGTGATCTCGAGATCCTTCGACGTCTCGGCGATCACCTTGGGCGCGGTGTCGAGGATCGTGCGCCATGCCGGCACTAGGCCGCGCATATCGCCATCGCTCGCCTCGCCGCGCTCCTGCCGCTTCTCCAATTCGCGGACCGTCGCGCGCGCGTCCTTGATGCGGTCGTAAGGCGATCCCGGCGCGCGATCCTCGCGCAGATCGACCCCGGCGGGATTGTCGCCCGCAATCGGCGCAAGGAGCTCGTCGAAATCGAGAAGTGCAGGAGAACTCATGGCGCTTGCCTATGGTGCTTGGTGCGTTTCATGGCCAGCCGGGCGCGGACTCATTCCGCCGAATGACTGGATTTCCGCTGTCGCGGGAAAGACGAAAAAATATCAGAGCGCGGCCCCGTTTCGCCACCCCGCGAAAGCGGGGATCCATGCCAGACCTCTTGCTCATTGCCCCGCCACCTCGAAGATCCGGTAATTGACTGCGACTGCGTCCGGTCCGCCGGTGTCTCTCGCCTTTTTCACCGCGGCGCGCAGCGCGTTGAGATAGGAGACCATGGCGTCGCCGGATTCCTGCTGCGGGTCGTCGAAGAGCGGCTGCTTCGCCAGGACCGCCGTCACCATATAGGTCTGGCGCTCCTCCTGGACGATGAAGGGCGTCGTCGACAGCGTGCCGCCCGCCGCGAGCGCGCTGCCATGGAAGATGTGCTGGACATTGCCGTCGGCATCGAGGAGATCGACATAGAGGAGCCCGGCCATTCCCGGGCTGGCGACGCTCAGGACATGGCATTGGCCGGCCTTGAAGACCTTGTCCGAGCGGTCGGCCTCGGCGGGCGGACATTTCGCCTTCCCCTCGGCGACCTGCACCGGCTGAACCGCGGCGGTGATCTTGGGCGCCGCCGCCGGCGGCGTGCCGTTCGCCATATTGACGGCGACGCAGAACGGCCAGGCATCGACGCGCAGCGCGGCATCGACATCGCTCACGCCGCGGACGCCCGCGACATGCTGGGAGATCGTCACGATATCGTGCTGGGTGGCGACCGAGCCGGTGACCCGCACATGGGTGCGGAAGAGGAAATCCTCGCTCACCGTCGCCGCAAGACCCGGGCATTCGCCTTCGAGCGCCTTCTGCACCTCGGCCAGGATCCGCGTCTCATCGGGGCCGAAAAGGCGCGTCAAGGGCCGGGGATAGACGACATGACCGCCGGCGATCAGGAGCAACGCCGCGGCGAGGGCGCCCGCGACGCCCAGCGCGCGCTTGCCGCCGCGCGGCGCCGGCGCGCGCAATCTCGTCTCCGCAACGTCGCGGCGCGTCTGCGCGTCGCTCGCGCCGTCGAAAGCCTCGCCTGCCGCCGCATCGACGCGCGAATTGGGGCCGACCAGATCGCGCATTCGCTGCGGCCGATCCTCGCGCCGCGGCTGAAGCATCGCTGCGAGCTCGGCGCGAAGCTCCTCCGGCACAGCGCTGAGATCCGGCACGGACTGCCGCGCCTTGACGGCGCTCGCCAGCGAATTGCCCATATCGAGCTTGCCGCCATGGCCGATCGCCGCCGCCGCCAGCACCAGGCCGAGGCTGTAGATATCGGAACGCCCATCGGGCTCGACGCTGTCCTCGAATTGCTCGGGCGCGGCATAGGAATATTTGCCGATGAAGCCGGCGCCGACCACCGTGTGCTCGCCGCCTTTTTTCGATTTGGCGATGCCGAAATCGATGATCTTCGCCTGCTCGATGCGCCCGCCCGGCAGAATGATGTTGTCGGGCGACATGTCGCGATGCTGCACGCCCTGGTCATGCGCGGCGGCAAGGCCGAGCGCCAGGCGGTCGCGCAGGACGCGCACCTCCTCCGGATTGAGGCGCCGCTCACGCAGCACCGCGGCAAGCGAGGGGCCATCGACATATTCCATGACGAGATAGCGGCGACCCGTCTCGTCGAGAAAGAAGCCCTCATATTTGACGACGGCGTCGTTGTTGACGTCGTGGAGCGTGATCGCTTCGCGCGTCATGCGCGCGACGATATCGTCCTCCTGCGCCAGCTCCGGCAGGATCACCTTGACCGCATGCTCGGTGCCGAGGAGGACGTGGCGCGCGCGATAGACCGCGCCCATGCCGCCCTTGGCGAGAAGCGCCTCGATGCGATAGGTGAAGCCCAGGATCTCGCCGACCTTGATCTCGGCGCGATCATTGCGGCCCGAGAGCGGCACGCCGAAAGAACCATCGCGCGGCCCGCCCGGACCGGCGGACGGCCCCGGCGACGCCGCGATCGTCTGCATCGGCGGCGTGATGCGCGTGACATCGGGCTCGTCGCCCGGCGCCGGCCGATTGATGCGCGTGGGCTCGTCAGCCATCTTCCGCCGCGACCGCTTCGACGAGGACGACCGTCACATTGTCGGGCGCGCCGCGCTCCAAGGTGGTCTGGATCAGTTGCGCGGCCGCCGCTTCGATCGGGCGCAAGGCAAGGAGCGCCGCGATCTCCTCATCCTCGATCATCTTGGTGAGGCCGTCGCTGCACAGGAGGAAAAGATCGCCGATCCTGATCTGATCCTGGACCATCTCGAGCGTCAGCATGTCCTCGGCGCCGACCGCGCGCGTCACCACATTGGCACGCGGATGCGTGCGCGCCTGCTCCGGCGTCAAGAGTCCGGCATCGACCAGCTCCTGGACTTCGCTGTGGTCGCGCGTGATCTGCTGAAGCCGGCGATTGCGGCAGAGATAGAGCCGGCTGTCGCCGGCCCAGGCACAGGCGAAATGCTGACCGAAGGCGAGCAGGGTCACCACCGTGCTGGCGATGACGCGGCCATCGTCGCCCGCCGCCGATTCGAGGCGGAGCAGGCGATTGACCGCCTGGAGATTGTCGCGGACCTCGGCGAGAAACCCGGCGGCGGTCTGGGGCGCGCCGACCCGGTTCAGCGCCTCGACGACAAGCGCGCTGGCGCGATCGCCCGCCCGTTCGCCGCCGACGCCGTCGGCGACCGCCCAGAGGCCGATTTCGCCGCGCTCCATGAAATTGTCTTCGTTGATCTTGCGCACGCGGCCGACATGGCTGCGCGCGGCCGAAAGCCAGCGGATCTCGCGCGGCCGCGTGAGCTCGATGGTCGCGCCTTCGCCGTCGTCTAGGCTGTCGTCCATCCCCAGCGCTCCCATTGGCCATCGAGGAAAGCGGCAAAGCCTTCCTTGGGCGGCAGCCCCATCGCCGCCATCATACCGGGCCGCATCCGCTCCGACCCCGTCGTCGCCCAGAGCGTCCAGCGCCCGCCTCCGCCGGCGAGGATGCCGTCGATGAGTGCGGCTGCCCCCTCGCCCGGCGCGGCGGTATCGAATTCGACGAAGGCGGCTCCGTCCTTGAGGCGAAGCGGCATCTCCTCCGCCGTGCTCTCCGCCGGTGCGCCAAGCGCCTCGACCTCGCGCTCGAACCCGTCAAGATCGGCGGCTTCGTCGAGTGCGGCAAGCGCCAAGGTCTCGACCTCGGCAAACCAGGATTGCGCCGCAGCCATCATCCGGAACGGCGCCCGACATTGGGCGAGCGGCAGGGCCAAGGCCAGCGGAAAATAGCGGCCGACGCGATCGACGCTCGGCATCATCACGCCGATCGCCGCCGCGCCGCCGCACACGCCTGCGCCCAAGACGAAGCGCCAGATCGGCGCGGTGAGATAGGCGGGCAGCCAGTCATCGCCGAGTTGCTCGCGGCTCGCGGCGATCGCCTCTTGCAGCCATTGATCCCAGGGATCGATGAAGTCCCGCGGCAGCCGGCGGCTCAAAAAATCGCCGCGCATCGGCACCTTGCCGTAGAAGCCGAGCCGCGGCGCCTCCGCCGGCGCCGCGATGGCGCTCAGAGATGCGGGCACCGGAACTCTCCCAACTCCTTCATGGTGAGCGGGTTGATCACGCTGTTGGCGCGCAGATCATAGGTCGCGCTGTGATTGCCGATGGTGAAGCTCAAGCGCGCGCGGTCGGCCTGCCCCCGCCCCTCGATCGTCGCCGCATCGAAGAGGCGGAAGAGCGACCACGGCCCCTCCCGCGTGAGGCTCGAAGGCTGATCCGGCGTCTGCGGCGAGAAGGCGACGCGCCCGCCCTGGGCGCCCGCCTGTCCCGGCCAGCGCAGTTGCGCGGGGCGCGGCGGATCGTGGCGGTAGGCGATCTCCTGGCCATCGACCTCGACCAACACCTGCGTCGATTTCGCATCGAGCGAGACGGGCGTGAGTTCGAGCCGGAGCGACGGCGTCGCGGCGCCGGCGGGAAAGAAGCCGTCGCGGATGGCGGCGGCGCGCTGGAATTGGAGGAGCGCGTCGGCGGAGAAGCCGAGATCGACGTCGCCCACCTTCTGCCAGCGCCACGGCGCCCGCGAGGTATCGACGAAGGGCTTGAGATCGGCGGTGAAGAACGCGTCGATCAACCCGTTCGGCGCGAAGAGCCGGGTGAAGTCGTCGAGATTCACGTCATTGGCGCTCGTCCGCACCATGGGATAGCGGTCATCGACGGCGTTGCGGCAGAAGGGCAGCACCTTCGTCGTCCACTCATCGCGAATCTGCTCGCGCAGGCCGCCTGTTGCGACATTGGACGCATTCTTCTGGATTTGCGCGAGGATGCCGCCGACGCTCGGCGGGACGCGCGTCGAAGCGGTCTTGAGCGCATCGAGCGCGCCGCCGCTCGACGGCTTCGCCTTGGCATCGCCGCCCGCCTGCGCCAGGCCGTTGATCTGGAGATAGGCGTCATTGAGCGCGCGGATGGTGTCGTCGATCGGCGCCTTGCCATTGCCCTCGCCGACATAATCCTGGAGCCATTTGAAATGGTCGGTGACGATCTGCCCATAGGCCGGGCGCGCCAGCGGATTGTTGCCGGCGATCAGCTTCTTGAGCGAATCGGGCGCCGCAGCGGCCGCCTTGTCGGCAGCCTGACTCGCCGCATTCTGCGCCGCCGCGGCGGGGTTCTTGGGATCGAGCGGCGGCGGGCGCGTCAGGTTGGTCTCGGCGGCGATCGCGGTATAGAGCAGCTTCAACGGCGAATTGGGGCTCGAGAGCACGTTGAGCGCATCGGCCGCCTCGCGCATGCCGTGGAAGGGAGCGACATTCACCTCGCGCAGAAGGCGGTCCCACTGCCCCATATAATCCGTCATATAGAGCGAGGCGACTTCGCTTTCGAGCTGCCCGGTATTGGTCGCCGGCGCGTTGTCGCCCAAGACCCAGCTCTCGCGCGCCATCGTCGCCGAGACCGAGCCGAGCTGCGCTAGGAACACCTTCTGATAGCCGTCATAGGTGTAGAGCCCCGGTACGCCGCTCGTGAGCGTCCCGCCCTGACGCGCGAGCACGCGATCGGCGGCGGGACCGGCATGGTCCGAGATGCGCCATTCCGGCAATTGCCGCGCCTTGTCGCTCTGCTTGATGAGGCCATAGGCGCGGCTCGCGAGCGGCGATTTCAGCAAGACGGCGCGCGCGCCGTCGATCACCGCGCGGTCGAGCGCGATCGGCTCGGCCGTCTGCTCGAGAAGCGCGTCGAGATGCCCGGCCAGCTCCTGGCGCATCGCCGCGCGCTCGGCGCCGGGATATGACGCCTCCCAATCATAGGCGAGAGCGAGCTTGAGGAAATCCTTGTCGATCGTCTTGGCGCTGCCGCCGAGCATGAGATAGGCCTTGAGCGCGGCCTGCACATATTCGGGCTCGCCCGCCCGCCGCCGCATCTCGTTGCCGAGATGGACGAGGAGGCGCGGGCGGAACACGTTGTTGAGCGCGCGCCGATAAGCCGAGACCGCGGCGGGGCCGAGCTTGTCGCCCTGATAGAGGCCGAAGGTCTCGCCAAGCGGCACGCTTTGCTTCTGCTGCTCGTAGCCGGCGGGCATGTCGCGGAGGATGCGGAGCGCCGGCAGGATCTTTTCGAGATCCTCATCGGCGACGACCGGCTTCGCGAAAGGCGTCACCGCCTGCGTGTAGCCCGCGAGCTGTTGATCGGCGGCGGCGATGAGCGCGCGATTGTTGAAATAGCTCATGGTCCAGGCGGCGCAGCAGGCGGCAAGCCCGAGCACGGCACCCGCATAGGCGCCGCGGCGGAGCCACGCCTGGCGCCGCTCGACCGCGGGATTGGAGCTCACGACGCTCGCCTCGGCGAAGACGACGCGGCGCAGCAATTGTGTCAGGAAATAGCTCCGCCCCGCACCGCTGAAGGCCGCGAGCCGCTGGCGGTCGATGCCGAATTTGGCCGCCATTGCCCCCATCAGGCGGTCGATGGGGGTTCCTTCCTGCGTGCCGCTGGTGAAATAGATGCCGCGCAGAAGCGCGCGCGATTCATAGCGGTTGGGCGCGAAGATCTCGTTCAGGAACTCGACGAGCGGCTGCTTCAAGGAGGCGATCTGCGCGGGGAAGCCCCAAAGGGCCGCGCGCTTGCCCATATCGGTCTCTTGCTGGAGCCGGGTCAGCAGGCGCTGATTGAGCCGCTCGACGAGCGCGTCGAATTCGCCGCCGAACTCGGCGATCGCCGGGACGCCGCGCTCGCTGCCATCGTCGAGCGGCAGCGTCGCGCCCCACACCTGCTCGCGCTCCTCGCGTCCCAGATCGTCAAAATATTCGACGAAGCCGGCGACGAGATCGGCCTTGGTCAGCAGGACGTAGATGGGAAAGCGGACGCGGAATTCCTCGTGCAGCTCGGCCAGGCGCTGGCGGATCGCGCGCGCATGGGCCAGGCGCTCGCCCTGCGGCAGGCCGGCGATGTCGCTGATGCTGATCGCGACGAGCGCGCCGTTGATCGGTTGGCGCGGCCGGAATTTCTTGAGGAGGCTGAGAAAGCCCTTCCAGGCGGCGGCGTCCGTCGCCTCATGGCTGTCCTGCGTCGTGTAGCGCCCGGCGGTGTCGAGCAGCACCGCATCGTCGGTGAACCACCAATCGCAATTGCGCGTGCCGCCGACGCCGCGCACGGGATCCTTGCCGTAGCGCTGCGCCAGCGGGAAATTGAGGCCGGAATTGAGGAGCGCCGTCGATTTGCCGGAGCCCGGCGGGCCGATCAGCATGTACCAGGGAAGCTGATAGAGATAGCGCTGCCCGCCCTTGCCGCCGGTGCTTTTCTTGAGGAGGACGAGCGCCTCTTCGAGCCGCTGGCGCAGCGCGGCGATCTCCGCGCCCGCTTCCGCGGCGTCCGCGGTCCCTCCCTCCTTCGCCGCCGCGGCGATATTCGTCACCATCTGCTGGTCCGTGCGCTGGGCGCGCATCAGGCGGAGCGTGTTGTAGAGGCCCCAGGCGAGGATGATGACGAGGACGGTGATGCCGCGGACGAGCTCGCTCTCGAGCGGCCGGACATCGGCGATGGCGATGAGCGGGCCGATGAGCCAGATGATGACCGAGAGCGCCAGCGCGCCGATAAGCGTGATGAACCAGGTCGATTTCAGGAAAGCGATGACCCGCTTCATCGGCCGGCCGTCTCCTGCTTGGTCAGGATGAGATCGATCCGCCGGTTCAAGGCGCGGTTGGCCGGGGTGTCGTTGGGCACCAGCGGCTCGGCATCGGCGCGGCCTTCCGCGGTAACGCGCTTCGGGTCTTTGAGCATGCCCTTGACGAGATCGGCGACCGCCGTGGCGCGCGCGGTCGAGAGATGGAAATTGGAGGGAAACCGCACCGAGCGGATCGGCACATTGTCGGTGTGCCCGACGACGAGCACCGCGCCCGGCTCAGTGTCGAGCGCCGCGCCGACGCGTTTGAGGAGCGGCAGCGTCGCCGCCTGGAGCGTGGCGCTGCCGCTGTCGAACATCTCGCGGCCGCGCAGGCGGATCGTCACCGTGCGCGCGGTCTCGGAGAGCTCGACCAGATGCTCCCTGACCTCGGGGGCGAGAAAGGCCTTGAGCCGCGCCAGCGTGCCGTCGGCGATGACCGGCGGCGGCGCCGGCGCCGTCGTCTCGAGCGTGACCGCGCCCGTGGGCGGGAGCCCCGCGAATTTCTCATAGACCTGGTCCGAGACGCCGTTGATGGCGAAGTAGAAGCCGAGATAGACGACGAGCGCGAGCGCGCCCGCCGCCGCGACCACGACCCAGCTCGGCACGAAGGAGGTGAGCGGCCGGTGCGGCGCTTCGATGCCGCGCCAATGGGGCGAAAGCTCGCGCTCGGCAGCACCCCGCCGCTGCCGCAGCGTGTTGAAGAGCCCTTCGCGGATGCGGTGAAGCTCGGCCGCGCCGCCGGCGACGCGCAGCCTTCCCTCGAAACCCAAGGAGAGACAGAGATACATGAGCTCGAGCACATCGCCGAAGCGGCCGGGATCCTTGTGGAGCTGCGTCAGGAACTGGAAGAAGCGCTCGCCGCCCGAGGTCTCCTTGAAGAAGAGCGCGGTCATCGTCTGCCGCGCCCATTGATTGCTGCCCCAAGGCGTGTTGCTGATGACGTCGTCGATCATCGCGCAGACGGCATAGGAGCCGGCGCGCTTTGCCTCGACGGGCATGTCGGTGGTGCCGATGCGGTCGCCGAAGACGCGGAGCTCGCCGGCGATGCGCTCGCGCAGCGCCTCGACATTGGGGGGGCTGATCGCGCCGCGCAGCCGGACGAGGAGCGAGAGAATGGGCGTCGCCGCGGCGATGAGCGGGTTGAGCGCGCCGAAGGTGACATCGACCGCCGGCGCGGGCTCCGCCATGAAGGCCGGCATGTCGACCGGCGCTGCCGCCTGCGGCGGCGGCGTCGATGCTGCGGCGCGGCGCCCGCCCGGACTCGGCCGGATGATCGTCCGCTCCGGCTCGGCGAAGGGATCGTCCTGGCTCATCGAATCTCCCTACCCCTCATCCCTTGATCGCCCAGAGCTCGAGTTCGAGGCCGGGATAATTGTCGGGGATGTGGATGGCGAGCGCGCCGCTGCCGCCGGGCTGCTGCATCTGCTTCCAGAAGGCGTTGGCGCGGTTGAGCTCGAAATAGGTGGCGCCGCTGTAATAAGGCAGTTGCCGCGGCGCCACCGGCAGCGGTGCCAAGGGGATGCCGGGAAGCGCGGCATTGACGAGCTTGCTGATCTGCTCGACCGGGCCGACCTTCACCTGGGTCGGGAAATTGCGCCGGAGCACATCGGTCTGCACCTCGGCCTTGACCGTCAGCACGAAGGTCGCGTTGGTGAAGAGCGTGCGGTCGAGGACAACGGCGACGCGAATGCCATAGGCCTTCTCCTGAAGCGGGATCGGCACCGCATTGGGATCGAGCACCGCGCTCAGCGATTGCCGGAGATCGGCGATCACCGGCGCGAAGCATTTCTGCAGATCCTTGTGGTCATAGGCCGGGAATTTCGCGGTGCGCTTTTCCTGCTTGGTGAAGGTCGCAAGCTCGCCCGCGAGCTCGACCGCCTTGGCGAAGAGCGCCTCGGGATGAAGGTGCTCCGCCTCCTCCATGAAATGCGTGAAGAGCGGCTCGTAGCGATTGACGAGCTGCAGCAGGAGAAAATCCTGGATCTCCGCCGCCCCCTTGGCGCCCGGGGACGCGATGCGCCCGCCCAGCTCCTCGCCGCGGTGATGGAGGAGCCCCTGCAATTCCGCGAGAAATCCCAGCAAGGGCTGCTGCGCGCCGCAATTGAGCGAGGGCGCGATATAGCGCTCGTCGATCACGATATTCTTGTCGGCGCGCATCTCGACGATGCGCGCGAGCCCGAGGCACACATAGCCCGCGCGCTCGCTCGTCTCGAGGAGATAGGTCAAGCGGAGCTTGGCCACCTGCACCGGCGCCTCGGTATCCATGCCGGCGACGCTGTCGATGACCTGCACCTCGCTCGCGCCGTAGCGCGCCTTGACGTCGGCGCCGCCGCCCGCGGCATTGCCGCCGAGCGTCTCGATGCTGCCGGGCTGGCGCACGGGAAGCGCCAGATAGACCACGACGTTGCGGGCATTCTCGGGGAGATCGAGCGGCGGCGGATGGTCGGCATCCTCGGGAATGCTGAAGGGCGTGCCGTCATCGAGAATGCCGCGGCAGCTCGTTACCGCGAATTTGCCGATGGCGAGGAGCTCGCGATTGAGCTGCACGCTGTGCAGCCCCCAGGAATGGGCGCGGATGCCGTCGACCCGGCCGCGCACGAGATGCTCGACATAGCGGTCATATTGCTGGAAATGCTGGGCCCGGAGGAACATGCCCTCGGACCAGACGACTTTATTATCCCAGGACATCGAGGGGCTCACGGGGGAAGGTGCTCAACGCGATTTCCCTGCGTTGCGGCGCGCCGAATATTGGAGCTGCGTCATCGTCAACCTACAATGTTTCGCCGCCGAACGGAATATGGATAGGCGTTCCTTCGGCACGACTCGATTCTATAATTTCTTGACTTGCTCCTCATAGGCTTGCGCGAAGGCGCGGCCGAAGACGCCGCGCACATTTTCCGAGACATCGCCGGCGATTTCGCGATATTGCTGCTCATAGACCTCCCAATATTTCGCCTTGCGCGCGCCCGGCACGACGCTTTGCAGCAGCGACTGCTTGTCCAATCGCTGCTTCAATTGCTCGGGATCAAATTGTCGCAGCAGCGCGATCACCGCCGACTGCATGCCGGCCATGAGCGCGAATTCATGCGCCTTCAGATCCTTGATGCTCTCGCTCACGGCGCGCACGCCCGGCATGTAGCCGGGCCGCGCCGGGCCCAGCAAAAGCGCCAGCGCTTCCTCGGCATTGGGCGAGAATTTGAGCGGGTTGTTGTTGTTGGCGCGAACCACCGTCTGCTCGACGCGATAGGTGGTCTTGAGCATCGCCCGCGTCTCGAGGAGCTGCGACAATCCGCCCACCATCTCGCGGACGATCTGACCGAGGCGCCGCAGGCTCAGGGCGGGATCCTCGCCGTTGAAGATCGCGGCAGGAAGCCCCGCACCTTCGAGAAAAGCTTCCAGCAGCGCACCATCGGCGGCGGCCCGCGCCGGCGGACCGACGCTTGCAACGGGCGCGGCGACGCGCGGCGCCGGCGGCGGAACGGGGATCGGGTTGGGCGGCATCATGCCCGGCGCCGCGCCGGGCGGACCCGCGGGCGCGAGCGGGCTCAGCGGGTCCCAATCCTCGGGGATGGTGGTGGGCGCCGAGGTCGGCACGCGGAAGGACGCCTGCTCGGCCGGCGCGTGGTCATGCGGCGTCGGCTGCCAAGGAGAAGCACTCGGCGCCGGCGGCTCGGGCAGCCATTGCGGCGCCTCGTCGAAGACCGGCGGCGGGACGCTTGCCGCGCCCATGCCGCCCGCCGGCACCGGCTCGAACAGCGGATTGCTCGGAAAGAGGGCATCGAGATCGAGCGGCGGCTCGGCCAGCAGCGGCGCGGCCGGCGGCGCGGCGGCGGGCGTCCCCATCAGATTCTGCAAGCCAAAGGGATCGGCGGCATCGACGGGCGGCGCCGACGCCGGCCGCGCCGGGCCGGGCGCCGCGTTCCCGCCCGGCGCCAGCATGGTCGCCTCTTGCGCGACGATGCGCACCAGCAGGTCGTAATCGCCGATCCGCAGCCGGTCGCCATCATTCAAGGGTGCCTTGCGGTCGCGGCCCAGGGGCTCGCCCGAAAAATTGAGAAATGTCCCGTTGCTGCTGCGATCGGTGATCTCGTAGCCGCCGCCTTGCCGCGCGATGACGCAATGCTGCTTCGAGAGATAATTTTCCGGATCGGGCAAAATCCAGGAATTTCCCGCCGCGCGGCCGATGGTGATCACGGGATCGGTGAAGCGCTCGGTGCGCGGCTGCGCTGCCGGCTGCCCTTTATAGCTGACGACGGAAAGGATCAAAACCATGATGCAAATGCTGTAGAGAAACTCGAGCGCTGAGCGCGGCCCCGATCGAAAATTCGCCTTATATGATTAATTTAACATTATTTCCGCCGGCGAGAAAGATTTTAGCGGCGCCGGATATACAAGGTGTCTGCTTCGCCGCGCCGCCCGCGCTTTTCGATTTGGCGTCGACTGCTTGAGCGGAAATCCAGCGAATTTTTGAACTGCCCTCACGCGCCGCGAATATCGGGGTCGAGGATCACCGGCCGTTCCCAGAAGATGAGCACGACGCAGCCCTCATCGCTCACGAGATCATGCATCGTGCCCGGCGGGTTGATGATGAGGGTTCCCGCCGCGTGGCGCCCGCGCTGGTCGGTTTGCGAGCCGCGGAGCACGAGGATGTGCTCATAGCCGGCATGGAGATGGAGCGGGATGCGCGCCCCCGGCGCATAGCGCATGAAGGCCGCGGCGGCGCCGTGATCGCCATTGCGGTAGAGCCAGGAGACCTCGACCCCGTCGCGAAAGGGCGCCCAGGGCAAAGCATCGAGGTCGCAAGACAGCGCGTCCGGCATAATCAACGGGTCATGCATGGCCGTCCCCCCAGACTCCGGGAAGCCCGCCCATATTCATGCCCGCGAAGGGCGTTCTTCCCGCCTGCGGGTCACGAGATAGCGTTCCCGCCGGCGCGCTGCAACCTATGATTTGCGTCGCGGCCGTTTCGCTCGCCGGCGCGCCGGCGCCGGAGGGTCGGTCCGTTTCTCCTTGGTCGGCGGCACGACGCGCGGTCCGGCGACAGGCGTCCAGGCGGGAGGATCGCTTGCCGGAAAGGACTCGGCCGAGGCCTCGTCGACGACGCCCGGTGCGTCCTCTTCGAGGATGGTTTCGCCGCGGCGCCGCGGCATCGGCTAGACCCTCTGGCTTTGCGGCGGCGGGGCGTGCCAATCCTGGCGCCGGCGATGGAGGCGGAAGGCCAGCGCCAGCAGTGCGCCGCCGAAGAAGAGCGCATAGGCGCCCATCCACCAGGTCAGGACCAGCGCGCCGGTCAGCGGCCAAAGCATGAGCAGGATGCCCCAGACCACCGAGACGATCGCCCCCAGCACCATCCAGCCGCGGCCATGCGTCAAGTGGAGGCGAAAGGCCGCGGCGCCGAGCAGCAGGCCGCTCACCACCGCCCACACCCCCATCAGATAGATGAAGGCCAAAAGCGTGATCAGCGGCCAGACGAAGGCGATCACGCCGGCGATGAGATCGGCGACGCCCTCGAGGATGAGCCATCCCCACCGCTCATGGTGCTGCGCCGCGCGCACGCCCGCGACGATGGCAAAGATGCCGTCGACCAGCATATAGGCCGCAAAGAGCAGGATGAGCGAGGCGAGCGTGATGCTCGGCAGCACCAGCGCGAGGACGCCGAACAGGATGGCGAAGAGGCCGCGCAGCAGGATCGCCCACCAATTCTGCGCCAGGAGCCGGCTTCGCGCCGCGCGCAGCGATTGCTCGTCGAACCCGCCGAACATTCCCGCGCCATAGGAAAGATCCATCGGCGTCGCCGGCTTCGCCGCCTGGTAGGCGGGATCGGAGGGTGGATTGACCTTCGCGTGGTCGTCGCTCGCCATGGCGCGTCTCCGTTGCAGATCGCCACTCGGTCACTAACGCCGGCAAGGGCGGGGCGCTCCGAGGATTCTGTGTTGGCAGTTCACCACGTAAGCCCGACGGCCTTTCTCATCGCATCTTCGAATCCTTGGTCGTCCAGCTTCCTTCGCAATGCCAAAATCATTTCGGCGTCTTGGCCGACGGGTACACGTAGCGGTGTTGCTGGGTCTTCGATCGCGCCGGCGATCGCCCGTCCGACAAGTTCGGGGCCGGGGGGACCAGAGGAACCGATCATTTTTTTATCGGCTCCGGCCCACTGCTCCCAAAGTCCGGCGTAGTCGGCTGGTCCCTTATAGGGCTCGCTCGCTTTCATGCCAGGAGCGATGTTTCCGGGCTCGATCAACACGCTGCGTATCCCAAAGTGACGGACTT
>Ga0209062_1004088_pt1 | contig 15803 bp, 12 predicted proteins | sample Coa_R2_2_FD_187158 | JGI IMG/M metagenome (GOLD analysis project Ga0209062, IMG submission 187158) | Surface soil microbial communities from Centralia Pennsylvania, which are recovering from an underground coalmine fire - Coalmine... | ecosystem: Environmental > Terrestrial > Soil > Unclassified... | reverse complement strand
CGGCGCTGAACTGCGCGCCCTCCACTCCGGCCCAGAACAAGAACTCAAAATCGCGGCTTACCAGAGAACGCGATTTCTGCCGAACTCGCTCCGCTCGGGAATTTACAGAAAGGATGTTACACCAACAAAACGGCTGGAGGATTTCCCTGAGTTGGCTCTCAAGGATGCCCTCCGCGCGGAGGCCAAGCTGATTCCCGAGCTTGCGATTCGCGAACTGGTGGCCAATGCCCTTGTCCATCAGGATCTCACGATGACTGGGGTGTCTGTCATGATTGAGATTTACTCTAACCGCTTCGAAATATCGAACCCCGGTGAGCCAGTCGTACCTGTGGTGAGATTTATTGACGGTTATCAATCTCGGAATGAACGGTTGGCTACTCTCATGCGGAGGATGGGGATCTGTGAAGAGAAGAGTAGCGGTATTGACGGTGTAGTTCAGACGGCCGAGATGTACCAGTTGCCCGCACCCGACTTTCGGGTCGTCAGTTCACGAACGCTTGTAATTGTCCCAAAACGCAGGTATGGCAAGGCAAACTCCGGCAGCAGTGATACCGTGCGCTTGCAGCAACGGCACAGATAGCGCCGAACGCGGATCGTGCCGTCAAAGGCAATATCCGCCAACGTGCGCGTGTAGAAGCCGTGCGCCATCAGAGGACGGGCGGCTTCACACTGGGGACAGTGATCAGGCCGATAACGGTCCGGGTCAGAAAGCTCTTGCGAATACTGCTGGATCGAGCCGACGAAGGGGTGTAGGATCTGCACAGGATCTCCTTTGGGGAGCCGACAGGCTCTCCGATGGGTCTTGCGGAGGGTTCTCTCGTCTTGGAAGGCGAACCGGGAGCCCTCCGGTTTGCCCGCTCCACATCCTAACCCCTCGCTGAAATGCGCAGGTATGCTTCTCGTTTACGCTGAAGCTGATCGAGAAGAGTGATGAATTTAACTTTTAAGCGCCATTCGCCCTTGTGTCGAACGGTACTAGAATCTATAATACAGCCACTCGCGCCCCAAGGCGAGTTGGAATCGGGTGCCAATATGCCTCTCCTTCCTCATACGAGGTTCGGCGCGGCCGGTGTCGGCACGGCCATGATCCGGATGTACGCCGCCACGGGCGAGCGGCGATTCAGGCATATGGCAGAGTTGTGTGCGTTTACCGCTAGCAATCGCCTCGGCAACAAGCTATGGCAAGATTACGGGCTTAGCGGTCTCGGAGAGCTACTCGTGGGATATGTTCTACTTCCTGCAGGATGATAAATATATCAATGCGGCGTACCACATCGCAGAAGCAATACTTCCATACGCTATCCCGAAGCCAGAGGGTGTTGCGTTTCCAGGCACTGAGCTGCTGAGAATCAGCTGCGATTTTGCCCTCGGCTCCGCGGGAATTGGCTGGTTTCTGCATCGCCTTCTAAATCCCGAATTGCCGCGACTTGCTTTTGAACATAGCCTCTTTGAGCGGCGACCCGCAGCGGTTCTGGCGACTCGCTCGTACGGAAACGTCGTTGCCGTACCTTGATCGCCGCAGCCTGCTAAGGATCGAATGTGATGGAATACAGACATGCTTGCTGGGTTGCAAGACTTAGTCTACGCGGTTCGGCTCTGGCGTAAGTGGCCTGGGTTCGCCCTGGCCGCCGCCGCGACATTAGCACTCGGGATCGGCGTAAATACGGCGGTCTTCAGCATTATCGACGCAGTCCTGATTCATCGACTTCCCTTTGCCAACGGCGACCGCATTGTTCAGGTCATGCGACACTACTCGTCTGGCCGCGTCGATAACTCACTCTCGATACCTGATTTCGTTGACTTGAAGCAGCAGATGAAGAGTTTCGCAAATATAGCAATTGTGGATTGCTGCCAAGCGAAGCTTATGACCAACACGACCGAGACACAGCGCGTAGTAGTGGCCAAGATTTCACCCGACCTGCTTTCTCTGTTAGGCTTTAAACCACTTTTGGGTCGGAGCTTTACAAGCGAAGAAGCCGAGCCAGGACAGGATACAGTCGCCATTTTGTCTGATCGTTTTTGGCATGAGGGCTTTGCGGGTAGACGTGACGTTGTGGGCCGTTCCGTCATCCTTGATGGAATTGCATTCACGGTCGTCGGTATCCTGCCTCCCGAGTTTCTTCTCATGCCCCAGGCTGACATTCTCGTTCCGTTTACCCTGAAAGAGTCGCGCTTCCGAAATGCACGCTCCTATTGGAATTTCAATGTTTACGCGGAGATCGCCCCGCGATCGTCGCTCGACCACGCGTTGGTTGAGATAAGTGCTGTTGCAGCACGTTTGAGGGCGGCGTATCCGGACACTGACAGAGACCAAGACTATCTGTTGGTCCCTTTGCGGGACCGACTAGTTGGCAAGGTGCGTCCTGCGCTCCTCCTGCTGATGACAGCGGTAGCAATTGTGTTGCTGATCGCGTGTGCAAATGTAAGTATCATGCTTCTGGCGCGAGCTTCGCCACGGCGGCGCGAGTTCGCGATCCGAGTCGCGCTCGGCGCATCCCGAGGCCGCATCGTCCAGCAACTGTCGATGGAGTGCTTTCTCCTTTCGTTCTTAGGTTTCAGTGGGGCTATAGCGGCAGCTCGAGGTTTCTTAAAAGTTTTGCTTGTCATCCTCCCTCCGAATCCGGCGCAGTCGCATGATATTGGCCTTAGCCTTCCGGTGCTCGCGTTCAGTGCGACGCTCGCAATAGGCGCTGCTATTTTAGCCGGCACTGGTCCTGCGTTCGAGGTCAGCATCGGAAATCTGGCAAGCTCGCTGACGGCTCGCATGTTGTCCGGAAGTGAGCGATGGCGATCGCGCGCGATACTTGTCTTTGGGGAATCCGCACTTGCCTTGATACTAACGGTGGTTGCAGGGTTGGTTCTGAAGAGCTTCCTTCAGGTGACGCGCCACAATCTCGGCTACGCCACCAAGGGGGTCCTCACCTGTGGCGTATCCGTGGACCGAGCTCATAGATCATTGGAGGCGGCCACACTTTTGTTCCGGCAAATTCGCGAAGGCTTATCAGAATTGGCCGGCGTGGAGGCGGTGGGGGCCGGGTCCAACGTGCCCACTGAACAAGGCGGTACCATAAGCTTCACCGTAGCGGGTCGGCCAGTTCCACCGAGCTCCGCCGCGGCACCTGCCGCATTGTGGCGATTCGTCACGCCGGGTTACTTCGAAGCCCTCGGCCTCCGACTTGTTGGCGGCCGGGTGTTCTCGGAGAGAGATGCTGGTACATCGGAACCGGTGGTGATCATTAATCAAGCATTCGCCAGTAAGTATTTTCCTAACGCAAATGCAATCGGACAGCATCTACACCTCGGCGCATCGTTCGACGCGAGTGTGGGCGATATTGGTGAGCGAGAAATTATCGGGATCATTGCGAACGCCCTTCTCGTATCGCCGTACGAGCCAGACCGGCCAACGCTATATATACCTTTAGCGCAGATCCCGCCAAGCATATCCACTCAGGTGGGCGGTCTCAATATATTTGTACGCGCATCCGACATTGCAAATCTGAGAAACACAATCAATGGAAGGCTACGTCGTATCGACGCCGGACTATCGATATCGCACGTCCGCACGGCAGAGGAGTTGCTGGCCGATTACATCACGCCACAGAGGTCTAATCTAATTCTCCTAAGCTCCTTCGCTGGCATCAGCTTATTGCTAGCCGCAATTGGCATCTACGGGGTCGTCTCGTATTCTGTTGAGGCGCGTCGCTCTGAAATCGGAATTCGGCTTGCTCTTGGCGCTCAGCGGCGCGAAATCGTACGCCTCATCCTTTGGCGCGGGATGAAACCGGTAGCGGCTGGCATTATGATCGGCGTTGTGATCGTTCTGCTTATCGGTCGGTCTGTTCAGAGCTTTTTTTACGGTGTTAGCCCGATCGACCTCCAGACAATTGTAATCGCCAGTCTGCTTTTCATGGGAGTTGCGCTCACGGCCAACCTCCTTCCCACATTGCGCGCGCTCAAAGTCGATCCCGCACACGTTTTACGGAGCGAGTAGCTAAATGTGTGTTCGGTGGAACCGTCTGGGAGCTTACTTCGAGGTCAGACTTTACGCGCGTCGCCTCGCCATTCTCGGAAGCAGCCCAGGTTCACGTTTGGCTCCATGACTGTCGGACTCAATTTGAGAAACTTGCCGCCGCTAGAGGGGAAGAATCGTGGCGCGCTACAGTCTACGGACCGCGGAAGTTCGAGGATATGGACCGTGATGATCGTGTCCGGGCTTGCTACCAGCACTGTGCTCTGAAGTGGGTCATGTCGGAACGCATGACAAATCAGACTCTACGCGAACGGTTTCGGCTCCCAGAGAGCAAGAGCGCGATTGTCTCTCAGGTGATCGGAGCGGCGATCGACTCGGGACTGGTCAAGCCGGACGAAGCCGTTGGGGGCTCACGAAAGTATGCTCGCTATTTGCCGTTTTGGGCCTGAGGGGTTCATTTAAGCTAAAGAGTCTTGACAACACCTCCCCGGGCGTAAGCACTTGAAAGTCAATAGCTTCTTATTTAAGCTCGTCCTTCGCGGTTCCCCACCGAGGGCGTAAGGTGCGATTCCGGGCAGGATGGCGCGATCGGCACACGGCAGCGTAGCTCCAGGCTCAGTACCGCCACAGCCAGCGGGCTTTCTCCAGCACCTTCTCCACATTCGGCAGGAAGGCCTCTTCGAGCGGCGGGCTGTAGGGCACGGGCGTATCGGGCGCGGTAACGCGGAGAATCGGCCCGTCCAGGTATTCGAAGACCGTCTCGGTGATGCTCACCGCCAGCTCGCCCGCCAGGCCCGCGGTGCGGGTGTCCTCGTGGACCAGCAGCACCTTCGAGGTCTTTTTGACGCTCTCGCAGACGGTTTCGCGATCGAGCGGCAGCAGCGTGCGCAGATCGACCACCTCGGCCGAGGCGCCTTCCGCAGCCAGCCGTTCGGCGGCTTCGAGGGCAGTCCAGACCATGGCGCCGTAGGCCACGATGGTCAGGTCTTTGCCTTCCCGGACGACCTTGGCCTTGCCGATGGGCACGGTGTAATCGGCGGCAGGAAGGTCCTCCTTGATCTTGCGGTAGAGGCCCTTGTGCTCGAAGAAGATGACGGGGTCGTTGTCGCGAATTGCGGCCTTGATGAGGCCTTTGGCATCGTAGGCCGTCGCCGGCGCGACGACCTTCAGGCCGGGCGTCTTGACGAACCACATTTCCGGGTTCTGGGAATGGAACGGGCCGCCGTGGATACCGCCGCCCGAGGGAGCGCGGATCACGATCGGCACGGGCGCGTCCCAGCGGTAGCGGCATTTGGCGGCGAAATTCACAATCTGGTCGAAACCGCAGGAAATAAAATCGGCGAATTGCATTTCGGCGACCGGCCGAAGGCCGAGAAACGACGCGCCGATGGCGGCCCCCACAATGGCGGCCTCGGAAATGGGCGTATCGACGACGCGCTTTTCGCCGAAGCGCTCGAGGAAGCCGGCGGTCACCTTGAAGGCGCCGCCATAAACGCCGATGTCCTCGCCGATGCAGAACACGGCGGGGTCGCGTTCCATTTCTTCCCAAAGTCCTTCACGGATGGCTTCGAGATAGGTGGTGGGCATGGGCTACTCGGTTCCGTACACGCCTTCAGTCAACGTGGCCGGATCGGGAAACGGGCATTTTTCCGCCCAGGCGACGGCATCGTCAATCTCGCGCAGGATTTCGGCGCGCGCGGCGTCGAGCTGACCGCGCCCGGCCCAGCCGTTTTCGATCATGCGCTGTTCGAGGCGCACGATGGGGTCGAGCTTGCCCCATTCCTCGAACAGTTCCGACGGCACGTAGTGCGCGGCGTCATGCGCGGAGTGGCCGGTCATGCGGAAGGTCTTGCACTCGAGCAGGTACGGGCCGAGACCGGCGCGGGCGTGCGCGACGGCGCGGCCGGCGGCCTGGTAGACGGCAAAAACGTCATTGCCATCGACAATCTCCGCGGGGATGCCGTAGGCCGGGCCCTTATCGGCGATGTGGGCGCAGGCCATCTGCTGCGATAGCGGCGTCGAATAGGCGTACTGATTGTTGTTGCAAATGAACACCACGGGCAGCTTCTGGACGGCCGCGAAGTTGACGCCCTCATGCCAATCGCCGCGGCTGGTGGCGCCGTCGCCGAAGTAGGAGAAGCAGACGCCGTCAATGCCCTTATAGCGCATGGCCAGCGCCGTGCCCGCCGCGACGGGGACGGTGGCGGCGAGCGCGCTGATGATGGAGACCAGGCCGAGCTGCAGGTCGCCCATGTGCATGTTGCCATCGCGGCCGCGCGTGGGGCCGGCGGCGCGGCCCATGTACTGCGCGAAGATCTGGCGGGGCGTCATGCCGCGGATGAGCATCACCGCCATATCGCGGTGGGACGGGAACAGCACATCCTGGGGCTCCGAATGGAGCGCCGTGCCGACCGGGATGGCTTCCTGGCCGCGGCCCACGTAAACGCCGCCGACGATCTTGCCCTGCCGGTAAAGCTTGCGTTCGATGCGGTCCTCGATTTCCCGCATCAGGACCATGTAGTGCAGAAAGCGGCCCGCCAGGGCGGCTTCGCTGCCGGAATGGGTCTCTTGGTGCGGAGAGATAGCCTGTGCGATGCCCATTTTTTGTGGATACCCCGGTTAGTATAGCGCGTTAGTACCGCCTGGCATGGGCGGCGTGCCGGATCGGGCGCCAGGGCTGCGGGTCGGATGCAGGGCGGGCGCGCGGTCCCGTTCCGCACAAAACGGCCTCCCGCCTGGCCCCTCACGCCGGCTGCCCGCCATTACCCTGAAGTAAGGAGGGAGCGGTGCACGCACAGCATGGCTACCCGCGCCCGCAACTGGAGCGGCCGGAGTGGTTCAGCCTGGATGGAGAGTGGGAATTTGCGCTGGATCCGGAGGCGGTCTGGAAAACGCCCGGCGAACCGGACTGGAACGCACGCATTCGCGTTCCGTTCGCCCCTGAGACACCCGCCAGCGGCGTCGGGAACACGGGATTTTACCGGGCCTGCTGGTACCGGCGGCAATTCGATGCGCCCCGTTTGCGGGCGGGCGAGCGGCTGGTGCTGCATCTGTGCGCCGTGGATTCCTGCGCGACGGTGTGGGTCAACGGCCATCTGGCAGCGACACACCGCGGCGGGTACACCCCGTTCTCCGCGGAGATCACGGAGCACCTGAATGCGGGCGGGCCCCAGACCGTGGTGGTGCGCGCCTATGACGATCCCGCCGACCTGGCGAAACCGCGCGGCAAGCAGGACTGGCAGCTTCATCCCCACTCGATCTGGTATTACCGGACCACCGGCATCTGGCAGAGCGTCTGGATGGAGCGGCTGCCGGAGACGGCGCTCGGCCAGGTGCGCTGGACGCCGAACGTCGAGCGCTGGGAGGTCGGCTTCGAGGCCTGGTTGAGCGGCAAACGGCGCGACGACCTGCGGCTCAACGTGAAGCTCTATGCGGGCGACGACCTGCTGGCGGACGATACCTACGCCGTGGTCGCCCACGAGGTGCACCGGCGAATCGCGCTCTCCGACCCCGGCATCGACGATTACCGCAACGAGCTGCTGTGGAGCCCCGAAACACCGAACCTGATCTACGCCGAGCTGCGGCTCAGCGATGAGCGCGGGCAACTGCTCGATACCGCGCGCAGCTACACGGCGCTGCGCGCGATCGGCGCGCAGGGCGACAAGTTCGTGCTGAACGGGCGGCCCTACCAGTTGCGGATGGTGCTCGACCAGGGCTATTGGCCGGAGACCGGACTCACCGCGCCGGATGACGATGCCTACCGGCGCGACGTGGAGCTGGCCAAGGCGATGGGCTTCAACGGCGTGCGCAAGCATCAGAAGATCGAAAGCCCGCGCTACCTGTACTGGGCGGATACGCTGGGGCTGGTGGTGTGGGAGGAGATGCCGAGCGCGTACCGCTTCACGCGGCAATCGATCGAGCAGGTGACGCGCGAATGGACGGAAGCCCTGGCCCGCGATTCGAGCCACCCGTGCATCGTTGCCTGGGTGCCCTTCAACGAATCGTGGGGCGTGCCGGACCTGCCCGATAGCCCGGCGCAGCGCCACTACGTGCAGGCGCTCTATCACCTCACCAAGACGCTCGACCCTTCGCGGCCGGTGATCGGCAACGACGGGTGGGAGAGCGTGGCGACGGACATTATCGGGATTCACGACTACGACGACCAGCCGGAGCGGCTCGCGAAGCGGTACGTGGTGGAAGAGATTCCGCGGCTGTTCAAGCGCGAGCGTCCGGGAGGCCGGCTGCTGATGCTGCAGGGCGAAGCGCTCGAGCAGCCCATCATGCTGACGGAGTTCGGCGGCATCGCGTTTTCGCGCGATGCGGCGCATACCTGGGGCTACTCGCGGTCCGATACGGAAGAGGATTTCGGCCGCCGGTATCTGGAGCTGCTGAAGGTGGTGCGCGCGCTGCCCATGCTGGCCGGCTTCTGCTACACGCAGTTCGCCGATACGTACCAGGAAGCCAACGGACTACTCTATGCCGATCGCACGCCCAAGTTCGCGATCGAGCACATCGCGCTGGCGACCCGCGGGCCGCGCACGCAGCGCGATTTTCAGATCGTCTGGGAGTGGCGCGAGCGCCTGATGAACCAACAGCGGCAGCAGTACGTGATTCCCAGCGAGGACCACCACACGGCGCATGACCCGCGATAAGCCAGGCGGCGCCGGCCGGCTGGAAGAGCCGCCCCGCGAAAGGCTCTTCCGGTCGTTTTGGATGGCCGGCTTCGAGTGCTCCTGCCAGATCAACGCGGCCGGCACGCGGCTCGATATGACGGCGGCTCTGCAGCACGACGTGTACGCCGCCGAGGACTACCGGCGGATTCGCGAGCTCGGCATGGAGGTGGCGCGCGACGGCCTGCGCTGGCACCGGATCGACCGCGCCGGGCGGTACGACTGGTCCTCCTGGCTCCCGATGCTGGACGCGGCCGGCGAGGCCGGCGTGCAGGTGATCTGGGACCTGTGCCACTACGGCTGGCCGGACGATCTCGACATCTTCTCCGGCGCGTTTCTGGAGCGGTTCGCAGCCTATGCCGCGGCGGCGGCGCGGGTGCATGTGGAGCGCACCGGCAATCCGGGCTTCTGGACGCCGGTGAATGAGATCAATTTCTTCACGTGGGCGGCGACCCGCGACCTGATGTTCCCGTATGCGCACGGGCGCGACGGCGAGCTGAAGCGGCAGCTCGTGCGCGCGGCGATCGCGGCGGTGCGGGCGGTGCGGGCGGAAGCTCCGGGCGCGCGCTTCGTGTTTCCGGAGCCGCTGATCCACAACGTGCCGCCGCGGTGGCGGCCGTGGGACAAGGCGCCGTCGCAGATGCAGCGCGCGAGCCAGTTCGAAGCGTGGGACATGATTGCCGGGCGCGTCGAGCCGGAGCTGGGCGGAGCGGAGGAGCATCTGGATATCGTAGGGGTCAACTTCTACGCCGCCAATCAGTGGGAGGTGCCCGGCGGGCGGAAGCTGCACTGGGACAACGGTTCGAACGATCCGCGCTGGGTGCCGCTCCACCGTCTGCTGGCCGAGGTGGCGGAGCGCTACCGCCGTCCGCTGTTTCTGGCCGAGACGAGCCATTACGGCATCGGGCGAGCCGACTGGCTGAACGAGATCGCGCGCGAATGCCGCAAAACGGTGGACGCCGGCGTGCCGCTCCACGGCGCGTGCCTGTACCCGATCCTCGACCGCTTCGACTGGGAGGACCGGACGCACTGGCACAACAGCGGGCTGTGGGACATGGTGCCGAACGGCCGCGGCCACTACCGGCGCGTGCTGAACGAGGAGTATGCGGCGGCGCTGCGGCGGGCGCAGGAACTCCTTGGGGTTGGGGATTAGGGATTGGGGATTGGGGAGCCGCGCGAGCGGTAGAATTTGGGCATGCCGCACCAGTTCACCACTTCGTATCTCGAGGATTCGCTGGCGATGTTCCGGCAATACAAGCAACAGGCCGAGCGCGCCATGGCGCAGGTCTCCGACGGGCAACTCTTTGCAGTTCTCGACGGGGAGGCGAATTCGATCGCGCTGATCGTCAAGCACATGGCCGGAAACATGCGGTCGCGGTGGACGGATTTTCTGACCACGGACGGTGAAAAGCCGGACCGCAACCGCGACAGCGAATTCGAAGAGCCGCCGGCGACGCGCGAGGAAATGATGCGGCTGTGGGAGGACGGCTGGCGGCGGGTATTCGCGGCGATCGAGCCGCTGACGGAAGCGGACCTGGCACGCACGGTGACGATCCGCGGCGAGCCGCACTCGGTGATGCAGGCGATCCAGCGGCAGATCGCGCACTATGCCATGCACATCGGGCAGATCGTTCTGCTGGCGAAGCATTTCGCGGGCGCGGAGTGGAAGACGCTGACGATTCCGAAGAGGAAGGCAGGAGCCAGGAGTTAGGAGACAGGAGTCAGGAGTCAGGAGTCGGAATGCGGGGCGCGCCTCCAGGCTTGTGAGCTCCTGTCTCCTTCCTCCTATATCCCGTACAGCTTTTTCGCGTTGTCCCGCAGGACCATGCGTGCCAGCTCGCTCGCACGTTCCCGCGTGATTTCACCGTCGCGGAGCATGGCGGTCAGCGCGATGGCCAGGGCTTTGCGTCCGGCGCGGGCGGCCGCGACCAGGGATTCTTCCCATCCCATTTCATCGCTGTAGGGATAGGCATCGGTCGCGAACATCACTTTTTCGGGCACGAACTCCAGCCATTCGCGGAGCGTTTGGGCGAGCGTGGCCGGTGCGAGCGACAAAGACTGCGCGGAGAAATCGACGTAAGCGTTGGGCTTGGTGAGCAGGGCGGTGATTTCGCGGGTAAACGGCCAGCCGCCGTGGATCATGACGAATTTCGTCTTGCGCAGTCCAGGATCGTCGAGCACGGATTCGAGGTTCAGCGGGTTGGCGCCGGCGACGTCGAAATATCCTCCCGCGCCGGCCATGGTGTGGATGTGGACGGCCATGCCGAGGCGGCCGCATTCGGCGGCGATGTAGCGGAAGAAGTAATCCTGGAGCGGCTTGTATTCGGCTTCCGAAAGGGCGGCGTGACGGGCATAAATTCGCTCGGCCGCGGCGCGGTCGACGGCATCGAACGAAAGCGAGCGGAGATAAGCGGCTTCGAACTTTCCGGCGATGGCGCCGCCCTGGCGCTGGCGTTCGAGAGTCGGGGTCACCACGCGCGCGAGATACCCGGCGAGCGTGGCGGGCGGCGCGGTGAGGCCGGAATCGCGGAGATAGCGCTCGCGCAGCTTGTCTTCGAGCGCGAAAAACGACTTGCGGTCGGAGTTGCGGGCGGCGAGCGCATCGGTGGGGAGCGGGTACATCAGGGCGTCGAGGTAGGGCACCCAGCGGAAGCGCGGCGGCTGAATGCTCGGGCCCATTTTGACGCGGTTGGCGAACAGGATCTCGATGCCGGCGCGGTCGAGCACCCAGGCGGGATAGGCGTTGCCGCGCTCCTGGATGGCGCGGGCTTTGGCGGCGCGGTCCGTGGAGCCGTACAGAGCGCGGGCGGCGTCGAGGACGGCCGGCGCGCCGGGCCGGAGATTGACGGGATCGGATTCGGGCTCCATGTTGTCGACGGGCAGGGCGTCGAAGAAGCGGTCGGCGGGCTCGCCGGGCGCGGTGACGCGGACGGGGTGCGCGTGATTGTCGATGGCGGGGATGCGGTCGATTTCCGCGGCGAGATCGGGGTCGGCCGCGGGGCGGTCGCGGGCGCATCCGGCAAGCAGGAGGAGGGCGATCAGGAGAACGCGTATCACGGCTACAGATTTTACCTATACCTGATCTCTAGTTCTGCCCGATACATTGGTATCATTGCGATACATGAGGTTTCTCGCGCCGCTCGTCCTATTTCTGTCTATGGCAGGCCATTCGCAGGACCGCTCGCAGGCGCGGTCGATGGTGATGACGGACCGCGGGATCGTGGCGACCAGCCAGACGCTCGCGTCGCAGGCCGGCGCGCAGGTGCTGGCGCGGGGCGGTTCGGCGATGGATGCGGCCATCGCGGCCAATGCGGTGCTCGGCGTGGTGGAGCCGGAAAGCTGCGGGTTGGGCGGCGACCTGTTCGCGATTTACTGGGAGGCGAAGACCGGAAAGATTACGGGGATCAACGCCAGCGGCTGGGCGCCGCGCGCGCTTTCGATCGATTTTCTGAAATCGCTCGGCAATAAAGAGATGCCGCAGGAGGGCATCCAATCGGTGACCGTGCCGGGAGCGGCGGATGGCTGTGAGAAGCTGCATCAGCGCTTCGGCAAACTGCCGTGGAAGGACCTGTTCCAACCCGCGATCTATTATGCCGAGCACGGCTACCCCGTGACGGAAATAATCGCGGCGGCGTGGAGGATGGAGGAGGCGAAACTGGCCAAGGATGCCAACGCCTCGAAGATCCTGCTGCACAATGGCGCGGCACCGCGGGCGGGAGAGGTGTTTCGCGATCCGCAGATGGCGGCGGCGTACCGGCTGCTGGCTACAGAGGGCGCGGCGGCGTTTTACCGCGGCGCGATCGCCAAGGCCATCCTGCGAACGAGCGAGCGGCTGGGCGGCAAGATGGAGGCGGCGGACCTGAGCGAGTTCCAGTCCGAATGGGTTGAGCCGCTTTCCACCGATTATCACGGCTGGAAGGTGTACGAGCTGCCGCCGAGCGGGCAGGGGATCGCGGCGCTCGAGATGCTGAACCTGTTCTCGCTGTTTCCCCTGGCGACGCTTCCGCCGCGCGGCGTCGAGGAAGTGCACGTGCAGATGGAGGCGCAGAAGCTGGCCTACGCGGATCTCGAGCGTTACGTGGCGGACATGCGCTTCAGCCAGGTGCCGGTGGCCGGGATGCTCTCGATGGATTACGCGCGGGAGCGGGCAAAGCGGATCGATCGCGAGAAAGCCAGCGCGTGCGTGGCGGAGCCGGGACATCCGCCGGGGGTGCCAGCGGGGAACACGATTTACCTTTCGGTGGTGGATAAAGACGGCAACATCGCGTCGCTGATCCAGAGCCTGTACCAGCACTTCGGCTCGGGCGTGGTGGTGGATGACTACGGCTTCGCGCTGCAGAACCGCGGCGGGCTGTTCGAGATGAATCCGGCGCATCCCAATGCGCTGGCCGGGCGGAAACGCCCGTTCCACACGATCATTCCGGCGTTCATGGAGAAGGGCGACATCCACATGGGCTTCGGAATCATGGGCGGGCTGAACCAGGCGCAGGCGCACGCGCAGTTCGTTTCCAACGTGGTCGACCACGGGATGAACATCCAGATGGCGCTCGAGGCGCCGCGGTTCACCCGGATCAAGTTCGGCGACTGCGAGTTTTCCGTGGAGAGCCGCTTCGCGCCGGCGGTGATTACCGGGCTCGTGGGGAAGGGCCACAAACTGAAGGTGCTGGGTGAATTTGCGAGCGACGTGGGCGGCGGGCAGGCCGTGATCCACGATGCGAAAACGGGCGTGAACTACGGCGCGTCCGACCCGCGCAAGGACGGGGCCGCGGTGCCCGAGCCGGCGCCGTATTTCGGGCAGTAAGACACCTCGCGCCGATGACGCCGGCTCACCGATGAGCCACTTGAATCCGGATCTGACTGATTTTAAAGGGGCGAATTTTGCCAAGTGGATCATCATGATCCACCTCGCGGCTCGGGGGCGGGCTATTCGATGGTCGCCAAGACCTCGCCGGCCGCGACCGCCGCGCCCTCTTTCACCGCGATCGACGCCACTTTTCCGGCGCGGGGCGCCTTCATTTCGTTCTGCATTTTCATGGCTTCGACGACCATCAGGCCCTGGCCGGCTTCGACTGCGTCGCCGACTGCGGCGAGGACGCGGACCACTTTGCCGGGCATCGGCGCGGAAACGGTCTGGACGCCGCCGGCGCCGGCTGTGCCGGAACGGCGGCGGAAGCGGCGCGGGTCGCGCACCTCGATCTCGAAGCGATAGCCTTCGATCGCGACGACCAGGCTCCCGGCGCGCTCCTCGACGCGGGCTTCGTAAGACCGGCCGTCCATGAGGATGGAATAGACGCCGGGCTCGGGCGTTTCCACCTGCGCCGCGCGCTCGGGTCCTTCGCCGAGCCGGAAGCGGCAATCGGGCGCGGGGGCGAGGATCTCGATGGAATCCTCCGGGCCGGCGTTGACTGTGAGTGCGAGTTTCATCGGAGCAGTTCGCTCCTGCCGGCTTCAAGCCAGCGGCTGGCTGGGGCTGCGGGTGCCGGAGAGGGCGCGGACGCGGCGGCATGGAGGGCCGCGGCAAGCGCGGCCACGGCGGCCAGTTCGGGCGGCGGCGCGGGCGGCGCGGTGCGGGCGAAGAATTCGTCGATGAAGCCGGTGTGCAGGTTGCCGGCGCGGAATTCGGGGTCTTCGAGGATCTGGCGGAAGAAGCCGATATTGGTGCGGATGCCGCCGACTTCATACTCGCGGAGCGCGCGCAGCATGCGGCCGATGGCCTCCTCCCGCGTTCCGGCCCACACCGCGAGCTTGGCGAGCAGCGGGTCGTATTCCATGGGGACGGTCCAGCCCTCATAGACGCAGCCATCGAGACGGATGCCGGGGCCGAGCGGCCGCGTGAGGCGGGTCAGCCTGCCGGGGGAAGGGAGAAAGTTGTTGTACGGATCTTCGGCGTAGATGCGGCACTCGATGGCGGAGCCGGTCCAGCGGACGTCGTCCTGGCGAATCGTGAGATGCCCGCCCGCGGCGATTTCGACCTGGAGGCGGACGAGGTCGAGGCCGGTCGCCAGTTCCGTGATGGGGTGCTCGACCTGCAGCCGCGTGTTCATCTCGAGGAAGTAAAAGCGTCGGTCCCGATCGACGAGGAATTCCACGGTGCCCGCATTGTAGTAACCCGCGGCGCAGGCGGCGCGGACGGCGGCCTCGCCCATGGCGCGGCGCAGTTCGGGATGTTGCGCGACCAGCGGCGAGGGGCATTCCTCGATGACCTTCTGATGGCGGCGCTGGATCGAGCATTCGCGCTCGCCCAGGTGGATCATGTGGCCGTAGCGGTCGCCGAGAACCTGGATTTCGATGTGGCGCGGGCGCTCGATCAGCTTTTCGACATAGAGCGCAGGATCGCGGAAGGCGCGTTCGGCTTCGCTCGCCGCATTGCGGAACGCGGATTCGAGGTCGGATTCCCGGTCGACACGGCGCATGCCCTTGCCGCCGCCGCCGGACACGGCCTTGAGGAGCACCGGGTAACCGTGGGTAGCGGCGAAGGCGCGGGTCTCTTCGAAGGTGATGCTGCGATCGGTCCCCGGGACGACCGGGGCGCCGCCGGCGATGGCGGTCCGGCGCGCGGCGGTCTTCGATCCCATGGCGCGGATCGAGGCGGCGGAAGGCCCGATGAAGACGATCCCGGTGTCCTCGCAGGCGGCGGCGAAATCGGCGTTCTCGCTGAGGAATCCGTAGCCGGGGTGAATGGCTTCGGCGCCGTGCCGGCGGGCGGCATCGAGAATGCGGTCGATGCGGAGATAGCTTTCGGACGAGGGCGCGGGCCCGATGTGTTCGGCTTCATCGGCCATGCGGACGTGGAGCGAGGTGCGGTCGGCGTCGGAGAAGACGGCCACGGAGGAGATGCCCATTTCGCGGAGCGTGCGGATCACACGGACGGCGATCTCGCCGCGGTTGGCGACCAGGACCTTGCGGAACACGTGGAGATTGTAACAGGCGTGCGGGCAATTCGAGCCTGCTAGAATTGACTTCCATGGCCCTGGACTCGATAGAAGGATCGCTCAAAGAGCGGGGCGTCCGGCTGACGCGGCAGCGGCAGATTCTCCTGGACCTGATCGACAAAACGGGCGAGCATCTCGACGCCGAGCGGCTCTACCAGATGGCCAAGGAGAAAGACCCCAAGCTGAACCGCGTGACCGTTTACCGCACGCTGAAGATGCTGAAGGCCGGCG
>Ga0209062_1004086_pt1 | contig 15812 bp, 9 predicted proteins | sample Coa_R2_2_FD_187158 | JGI IMG/M metagenome (GOLD analysis project Ga0209062, IMG submission 187158) | Surface soil microbial communities from Centralia Pennsylvania, which are recovering from an underground coalmine fire - Coalmine... | ecosystem: Environmental > Terrestrial > Soil > Unclassified ... | reverse complement strand
TCGTAGTGATCTTAAAGGTACAACTTTATGGGGAATGGGAGATTATTTGATGGCGCTTCATGCAGCGCGCTCACTCGACATAATTTCTGCAACAGAATTTGACGAACGCACTCGTCATCTTTTAGGAGCATTAGGCAAACTACCCTTGTTTGAAGGAGAGCTACCTCATCGAGGTTATGATACGCGCTCACTGCAACCAGTAGATTATGGTGGCAACCCAACTTTGCAAGGAATTGGCTGGTCAGCTCTAGATATTGGACGGATGTTGGCTGCACTTCATAACTTAAAAAGTTATTATCCAGAATACACAACGGCTGTCGATCAAATTGTGCTTGATTGGTCATACTTGCGCATTGTGCACAATGGTATTCTCTCTAGCGCCACTGTAACAAAAGGGAAGAATGAACAAGTGGTTATCCACATTAACCCAGAAACTCGTTTGGGTTATGAGGAATATGCAGCTCGTGCTTTTCAATTGTGGGGGTTTGATGTACAACGCTCGGCTGTCGGAGGTGAATATCAAACTGCCTTAGTAGAGGGAGTAAAAGTCCCAATAGGACGTAACCGCAAAGACCCTTATCCAAAAGTTAATCAGTACACAGTAGCCAATCCTTTCTTGCTTTATGGTCTTGAGTTCGGTCTTGATCCACAAATGCGAGCGTTAGTGCAGCCAATTTTCCAAGCCCAAGCTAAGCGCTATCGTCGTACTGGAATACTGACTGCCTCTGGCACTACTTTGATTGATCGCAAGCCATACACTGTTAATAGTACGATAATTGGTCAACAACAGCCCTGGATAGCTTTAGAGGACAATGGTAAACCAGTGCCAAAAGGGCGAATAGTAAGTACAGCAGTGGCTTTTGCGTATCATGCCCTAATACCGGAAGAACACTACGCTCAAGATCTCCTACAGGCGACAACTGACTTGTATAATCCACTTGTCGGCTTCTATGACGGCTTCTATGAAACAACAGGGAAGACAGCGATTGGTTTCACCAGCAGTACCAATAGTATGGTTCTGGAATCCTTGCTTTATCTAGTTACCAATCAGCAGCCTCTAATGCGTCAAACTATCAATATGAATTCTCCTTGGTGGAGAGCTATCACTAAGGGAAATTCTAGTCGTGGTCTACCTAGTACTGCTATGCAAACAGCTAAGTTAAATTGTGATAGTTTTGGAACATACTGGACTTCAGTTGACATCCTTCTTCACTAAGCGTCTTATTGTTACTCCAGACTATTTTCAGATTTCTGACTGAATTAAGGAGCAGAAAGACCATCAGCTTTTAGCCGTGGAACGGACAGCTTGAGGCCACTTGCTTCAAGTCGGGGAACTCACTCACCCAATAGTCCTCGAGCTACATATTGCACCTAAAAGTGCAGTCTGCGCTGAGGAGTATCAATAAACTATACGCTCAACCTTGTTAGTCATGAGGTAAACTTGGGAATACTTTGTATAGGGTAATAAAATTATTACTTGAGCAAACCAAACTTAGCATACATTTTCTACTGAATTTGCTTAAATGATTTAGATAGCGGTAAAAAGTATAATGAGAGTGATTGTGCAATCCGTTTTATATAAAACGACAAATAAGCAATCTTTAGTTTGTTTAAATCCAAGAGTGTGGCAATGTGCTCCCTCCGTAATAATTGCTACTCCTGATAATTTCAATCCTGACTTACAGTTATCACCAAAAACCTTGCTGCAATCCCCTACTAATCCTATAGTTACATCACCAACTAGACCTTCAGCAAATCAGACTGTACCAAAAGTTCCTCAACCAGTCACTTCTGCAGGAATAAACTCTATACCACAATTGACTCGAGAAGCAGACAAAATTGCTGCGAAAATCGCTTGGAAGTATTTTGAGCGTAACTGGAATTCTCAAACAGGTCTAGTTAACTCAACAGATGACTTTCCATGGACAACTTGGTGGGATCAAGGTAGTGCTTTATTGGGAATTGATGCAGCTCGACAATTGGGGTTATTATCAAATGATATGTTTCAACAGCGTATAAACAAACTGCTAGAAACGCTAGAAACATTGCCATTACCACCTACCGGTTTACCCAACAAAGCTTATAGTACCAATACTGGTCAAATGCGCCGACTCAACGGTACCCCTGATCCCAAAGGTGTAAGTGGTTGGTCAGCTCTAGATATGGCAAGGTTTTTGTTGGGACTACATGTCTTACGAACACATTCTCCGGAATATCGTGAGCGCATCGACCGCATTGTTTTGCGATGGAATTTATCTAAACGTGTTAAAGATGGTTGGTTAAACGGTGCTATTTCTGTTGCTGGCGAACACATTCGTGAAGTGCAAGAAGGACGCTTAGGCTATGAACAGTACGCTGCTTTGAGTTTGAAGTTGTGGAACATTCAAGCTCCAAATGCTCTTTTTCATTCACCGAGCACTACAGTTAAGGTAGATGGTATTACTCTACAAGTCGATAAGCGTAATCTCAATAACTCTGGGGCTACTAACTACTTAACAAATGACCCTTATTTACTTTGGGGCTTAGAGTTAGGTTGGTCTGATTTTGTGAAACCTCAAGTCCGAAATCTTTTGCAAGTGCAAGCACAACGATTTAAGCATAGTGGCATTGTAACAGCTGTTAATGAAGATTCGCTTGACCGACCACCGTACTTTCTGTACTACAATGTTTACGCTAATGGTCAACCATGGCTTGTTATTAATAGCAACGGACAAGTGTATCCTCGTTTACGGTTTGTAAGTACAAAAGCGGCATTTTCTTGGTTTGCTTTGATGTCAGACAATTCTTACACTCAAACGCTACGTGAGTTTGTTCAAAACTTAGCTGATACAAATCGCGGCTATCTTTCAGGACGATATGAAAATCATCAACTCGGTGTTAATACATCAATTGATGTGAATACGAATGCGATTATTCTAGAAAGTTTACTTTACCAAGCTAGAGGCGGACGCCCGCTAGCCTTTTAACCTCAAAGAAATCCGGTTCTTAGGAGTGAGAATAAGCGTCCAATTTTTTTTACAATTACGTATCAAATTGGTAACTTAATTCCGCAACTATTTAATTGCACTGTGACAAATATATTTTGAGTTCTTATCTAATTCTATTCTTGGTAGAAAAATGGCTTCAGTTTCTGTAGTTGATAATTCAGCAAATTTTTCGGGTAACAGCCACTCAAAGCTTAAAGAAAGAACACTATTATTTCGTTATTTAGCAGAAATCAATATAATTTTTGGAGCCTGGTATTTACACTGGCGCATCACTCATTCAGTTAACTTTGATGCACTATGGCTCTCTATCCCGTTGCTATTAGCAGAAATTTACAGCTATTTGGGCGGCGTGATGTTTGTAATTGGATTGTGGCGTCCTTTAGTGCGACAAGTTAGGTCTTTTGACCAAATGACACCACCTTTTCCTCAATCTGCTTGGCCAAATGTAGATGTGTTTGTAACTTGCTACAACGAGCCAACAGAAATTGTAGAACGAACTGCAAAGGCTGCTTTAGCAATAGATTACCCCCCGACAAAGCTACGCGTATATGTACTTGATGATGGCAACTCATCCGCTATGCGAGCTATGACAGAAAAACTGTGTATAGAAGACTTGCAGTCACCACTGCTACAGCAACAAGCACAGAGAATTTCTGCAGAACGCTCTGATATGTTAGAGCGTCTTGAGCAACTAGAAAATTTGACGCCTGGTGCTCAAGCAGCCGAAAAATGGCTGCAAGATTTATTATCAGGACAAGTCACCAATTTCGACAAAACTGCTACTGAACTTTTAGGGAGTCTGCAACAGTTTATTTTGTGGCTACAACCTCATGCACAAACTTTACAAGAGCACCTAGCCACTGAGCGGATCACTTTAGAAGAAGCAATTCATCAAAAAGAATTGGAACTCGTAAAACTTGCCCGTTTTCACTACATTGCTCGTCCTAAACCAGTTGGCTTACCCCATCATGCTAAAGCAGGTAATCTCAATTACGCTATTTTTTCAGGAGAAACTTTCGGAGACTTTATTTTGACCCTAGATGCTGACCATATTCCTAAACCACAAATTGTTAAGAGAATTTTACCATACTTCTATACTTACAATCTTTTCTCTGGAAAATATGAACACAATCAAATAGCATTTGTACAGAGTCGTCAGGATTTTTATAATCTTCCTGTGGGCGATCCTTTTGGACATCAAGCTAATTTATTTTATGGACCACTTCAACAGGGTAAAGATGGAATGAATGCTGCTTTCTACACTGGAACTAATGCAATGCTCAGACGTGAAGCATTAATCAGTGTTGGACTACAATATTTTGCTGACGAATTCATCAAAGATGAAAAGCGTTTGAATGAATTTGAGCTAATTGGTGGTATATCTAGCAACAGTATCACAGAAGATATGAATACAGCTATGCGTTTGCATAGTGCTGGATGGAAATCTATTTATCATAATGAGCTTTTAGCAGAAGGTTTAGCACCAGATGATCTGAGTTCTACACTTAAACAACGTTTACGTTGGGCACAAGGTACTATCCAAGTGCTACTTAGAGAAAATCCTTTGACAAAGCCGGGGCTGACATTTTGGCAACGATTGCATTATTTTAAAACAATGTATAGCTATTTTTCTGGTTTTGCAACTTTGATATTTATTTCTTGCCCAATTATCTATTTTTTCACAGAAATTACTCCAGTAAAAACTTATGGTTTTGATTTTGCTCTTCACTTTTTCCCTGCTTTTATTATCAATCGCCTAACTTTTATGACAGCTGCATGGGGAATTCCAGCTAGAGAAATGTGGAGATCTGAGCAATATGCTATCTCTCTATTTCCTCTATTAATTCAAGCTGTGTGTAGTGTTATTTCTAAACAAAAAATTAAATTTCAAGTGACACCTAAGCAGCGGCAATCTGGTATTTATATCCAGCTCGTTTATCCTCAAATAGTTATTTTCATTCTTAATATACTGGGAATAGGATGGAGCCTTTACCTCTTGGCGACTGGTCGTTTAAATTCTCCTTGGATTCACTTATTAAATACAGGTTGGGCTATTTATAACTTATTTCTTTTGTGGCCTATCATTCGGGCATCTGTTTGGCAAACTAATTAAAAAATAGAAATAAAGAAAGTAGAGGAAGAATAATCCCTCTTCATCTCTGAAGATTAGTAATTACTAAGAAAAAAGCTATGAACAATTTTTCACACTTCAATAAATTTTCTCAGCTAAATGTCTTGCTAGTCTACGCGCATGCTGATGATGAAGTACTACCTGCTGCTGGCACTCTGAGGCTCATGTCCAACGCAGGGTGGAATATTCATTGCTTAATTTTGACTGATGGCAGTTATTCTAGTTCATCTATTAAAGGTACACGTCATAAAGAAGCAGAAGCTGCTGGCAAAATTATCGGTGCAACTTACGATTTTTATACTTTTGAGGAGTGTAATTTTTCTACTCAAGCAGTCATCAAAGTAACTGAAGAAGCTATTAAACATTGCCAACCAGATCTGATCATCACGCATGCACCACAACCAGAAAAATATGGACATAGAGATCATGAAGTTTGTGCGATCGCTGTTTCTAATGTCGCTACCCGCAAAAATATCTCTTTGTGGTATTCTGCTCCTCCTGTTTTTTTGCGTGGCTTTGAACCAAATTTTTTTGTAGATATTACCTCAGTTATTGATGAAAAAATAGCAGCTATTAATTGTTATGAATCTGAGTATGAAAAAACATTTATGCAACTTGATGCTATACTTGTTTTATCTCGTTTTTGGGCAAGAGAATTAGGTCAAAAAGATGGCTATTTTGAGGCATTTGAAATTTCTAGACAATGGGTTAATGCTAGTTTTTTTAGTGTATTGACTCACTCAAAAAATAATATCAGAGTTTTTTCATAGAAGAATAACTGATATTAAGTTGGATCAGATACCATAATCTAAACTGAAAAAAAAAGGATAATAAATTTATGAATTCTACTGTTAAAATATTTGAGCCTTCTGGTATTTTAGATGGTATTCGAGGAAATGAGTTACGTCTTAAAATAACTGAAGCAATTAATAACGGAGCTGATATTGTATTAATTGATCTTAAAGATGTGAAATTTATTGATAGTTCTGGTCTTGGTACTTTAGTATCAGTAATGAAAATAGTAAACACTGCTAGTAGTCAACTCTTTTTATGCTCCGTTAACGGTCAAATAAAAATGTTGTTTGAGCTAACTAAAATGGATAAAGTTTTCAAGAATTTTGCTGACCAAGATGAATTTAATCGCAAAATAGTTACAAATATTTATTAAAAAATTAAATTATAAATATTTAATTTTTTAATAAATTTCTTCAAATTTTCTAAGTTATTTTTGCTAAGTAAGTATCAATTAAAATTGCAATTTAACAATGATTAGCTTAGTAAAAATAGAGGATGATGAAGCCCATTGTGATGACTTCAATGCAGTGATGAAAAAAGACTGCAGGTGTAAAATATGGTGAAAAGCAAACACTTATCTAAATCAATATCCGATGCAGCATGAACACAGTTTTGTGAGTGGGTGGAGTATTTTGAGGCAGTGTTTGGAGTAGTAAAGCTTGCCGTTTCTCTGCAATATACATACTTGAATCTAACTGTGGTCAAGTCTTCAAGAAGACATTATCCGTTAAAACACATGTCTGTTCTCATTGTGGGCATACTCAAGACCTCTGCGTTGGTGATGAAAATTAAGAGTGTAAGCTCCCTAGTAGAAAGAGAAAGCCCCCCGTGTGATCATCTGAGATCTGAGAATCTGACGGTAAACACGCCATGGGAGGATGTCAAACAACAAATCACACTCCTATTCCCCTTAACAAAATGGGAATTTTGAAATAAAGACAGTCAACAATAGCGATAGCCAAACCTGGAGTGTCACTAACCTATGCAGCCAATTCGCACATTCAATGTATCTCCTTCGCTTCCGTCGCGACTAGAGCCGTTACGGAAGCTTGCGTACAACCTACACTGGGATTGGAACGTTGAAACTAAGGATTTATTTCGTCGATTAGACCCTGATCTATGGGAATCTAGCCGTCATAATCCAGTTTTGATGCTTGGTACCATTAGCCAAGCGCGGTTGATAGAAGTTGTGGAAGATGAAGGCTTCCTAGCTCAAATGGATCGAGCGGCTCGTCAGTTAGATGACTATTTGCAAGAGAACACTTGGTATCAAAAAAACCGACGTCTTCCAGCCTTAGGGGAAGCAACCAGCACCTCACCCTCAGATGGCAATGGAAACTTGACAAAAGACTCTTTGACGGTTCACCAGTCGCCTACGGATGGAAAGTCGCCATTGACACTGTCTAATAGACAACAAGAATGCTACGCTTATTTTTCTGCTGAGTTTGGGCTTGTGGATTGTTTGCCTATATACTCAGGAGGTTTGGGTGTTCTGGCAGGTGATCACCTCAAATCTGCAAGTGACTTGGGTTTACCCCTGGTTGGTGTAGGCTTATTGTATCAACAAGGTTATTTTGCCCAGTATCTGAATGCAGATGGCTGGCAACAGGAACGCTACCCAATCAACGACTTTTACAATATGCCGTTGCACTTGGAGCGTAATCCTGATGGTTCAGAACTGCGAATTGCAGTTCCATATCCAGGCCGCACTGTATACGCTAGAGTTTGGCGTGTCCAAGTAGGAACGGTGCCACTGTATATGATGGACACCAACATTGAACCTAACAACTCCTACGACCACGACATTACAGATCAGCTGTACGGTGGCGACATAGATATGCGTATCCACCAAGAAATTATGCTGGGGATCGGTGGCGTGCAAATGTTGAAGGCGTTGGGGTATAAAGTGACCGCCTATCATATGAATGAAGGTCATGCGGCGTTTTCCGCCTTGGAGCGTATTCGCATTCTCATTCAGGAAGAAGGACTGAGTTATGCTCAAGCTAAAAAGCTTGTGAGTTCCTCGAATATATTCACCACTCACACACCAGTACCAGCAGGAATTGATTTATTCGCTCCGGATAAGATTTTATATTACCTAGGTTACTATGCCGATGTTTTTGGTTTGACTAAAGATGAGTTTTTAGCTTTAGGGCGTGAAAATTCTGGTGATTTATCTGCGCCTTTTAGTATGGCAGTGCTGGCATTGAAAATGGCAACATTTTCTAACGGTGTAGCACAGCTGCATGGTGTTGTGTCGCGGCAGATGTTCCGCAATTTGTGGCAAGATGTGCCAGTAGAGGAAGTGCCAATCACAGCAATCACCAACGGTGTCCATGCGCGTAGTTGTGTTTCCAAATCAACACAGGAATTGTATGATCGCTACCTAGGACCAAACTGGTCATCAGTGCCAACTGATAGTCCCCTGTGGGAACGGATGGAGGCAATCCCAGATGAAGAGTTGTGGCGCAATCACGAACGCTGTCGCTTGGATATGATATTGTATGTGCGAGAGCGACTTGTAAAACATTTGCGTGATCGTGGTGCTTCGCCCTCGGAAATTACCCACGCACAAGAAGTCCTTGACCCATACGTTTTAACCGTTGGCTTTGCCCGACGCTTTGCGACTTACAAACGCGCTACATTGTGGATGCGTGACATAGAACGAATCAGGCAGATTTTATTAAGCAATAAACACCGTAAGTTACAGTTTGTCATTGCTGGAAAAGCTCACCCTAAAGATATCCCAGGAAAAGAACTCATTCGCGATATTAACCACTTCATCCGCGAACAAGGTTTGGAAAAGCAGATCGTATTTGTTCCCAATTACGACATCCACATCGCCCGGTTAATGGTGGCTGGTTGCGATATCTGGTTAAACACACCACGTCGTCCACGGGAAGCATCTGGTACCAGTGGTATGAAAGCAGCAATGAACGGATTGCCAAATCTTAGTGTCCTAGATGGTTGGTGGGATGAAGCCAATTACGTCCGTACTGGTTGGGCAATTGGGCATGGAGAGATATATGATGATCCCAATTATCAAGATGAAATTGAAGCAAATGCCTTGTACGATTTGCTAGAGAAGGAAGTTGTACCCCTTTTCTACGATAGGGATGTTGATAACTTGCCAAGGCACTGGATTGCCAAAATGAAGGATGCAATTCGGATGAATTGTCCGTTCTTTAATACAGCGCGGATGGTACGGGAATATGCACAACGGGCTTATTTCCCGGCTAGCGATCGCTATCATATCCTTAGTAGCGATAACTACACTCCAGCCAAAGAACTGGCCGTTTGGGAAGAGAATTTGATTACGCACTGGTACAATATCAAGATCAAAGATATCAATGTATCCTCAGGAACAGATATTGAAGTCAATCAAACCATTAGTGTCGTAGCTAAAGTTGACTTGGCAACTTTGACAAACAACGATGTACAAGTCGAGCTTTATCAAGGTACTATTGACGCTAATGGTGAGATTGTCAATGGTATGTCAGTGGCGATGGACTACCAAGGAGATGATCAACAAGGGTTGAGTATTTACACAGCTAACATCACATACAACACTTCTGGTTTGCAAGGTTTGTCTTTGAGAGTATTGCCAAAACACAAATACCTCTCTAGTCCCTACGAACCAAGATACATTGTCTGGGGCTCATAAAGTTGATCTATCTTGTATTGTAAACTAAATTTACGCAGGTGCAAATGTACTATATATGTCTCTAAGCCTTGCTAAATAATGATTCCAAGTATTCATACTTGAAAGGCTGTACCCATGTAAAGTTTATATTTAAGGGCACATCTAAGGTTTGTGATTGTGAGCGTTAGGAACTAGCGCTTCTATCCTTGGATGGGATGTCAGACTAAAGCCTCCTGGATGCAAAAAATCCACCAAGTCTGAGGCAATCCCCGATGAATTGGGAATCATACACGCTCTTTGAAAGGAGCGTGTGGGTAGTTGTTTACTCTATCCATCTGCAACACTACCAGAGAAATCAGTGCCTTTTTGACAAGGCACTATTAATCAATTGTGACAGCACAGACTGAATAGCTATTAGTTCAGGTGGTGGGTTATTCAAAAAATGTGCAGAGCTATTATCAATTAAGTTATTATAGGCCTTTACCGTGTTAAATAATTGAATTGGATCAACTCGATTATTTGCGAGTTTCATCTTGTTAGCCCTGCTAGTTTTTAGTAAACCACGTAAGTTATTGGTTAATTGCTGAGCTTGATTAACTGTAGGATCACTTTGAACACCACTTAATGCGTTTGTAATTTTCCTACTACCCGCGCTTATTGTTAATGATCCTGATTCTGTTAAGACACTTAGTAAAGTTTGCTGTGTTTTTGAAGGTATGGGGTTTCCTGTAATTGAAGTTAAACTATTTATATTCAGTTGATTAAGTATTTTAAGAGCGCTTTGCTTGATAGCATCCTCAACAGCTAATTTGGCAAATACTACTCGGATACCCTTTCTCCTTCTAGTTTGGGGAGTCAAAGTGCTGTTTGTGATGTTGCTATTTGCACTGCTTATACCCTTAACATCTAATCCATTAAAGGAAAAAGAACCACTTATGATATCGCTAGTTGTGACAATTGCACCAGTAACATCTGACTGGTTACCAGATTGAGCAGAAGCTGAGTGGGGTACTAGGCAAAGCATTAAAGCTGATGTAAAGCTCAAAACTATACGAGATGGTAAGCGTTTAATATTCATCGTTTATTATTGTGATGTTAATAAATCAAAATGAGTAGCCAAACCCAACTCCTAGAATAAATCTGGCACCATCACCAGCCTTACCAGTAACATCAGCTATAGCCGGGGTAATGACAACTGGAATATTTTGTAATGGAGTAATAGATGTACCTATTGTTAAATCTTGACCAGTCCAGTCTGCAATGAGAGATATTGGTTGAGCTACTCTTAAACCTACGCTGCCAAACACATTCACAGAGTCTATACCTTTTTGGATATCATGTTCTGAGCGAAAACGACCACCTCCTAATCCCAAGGATATAGTGACAGTGCTAAAAGGTTTAGTAACATCATTTTTTAAATTAAAGACCTTACTAACAACACCATAGACACTGCTTCCCGCATCTGGAGAACCAAACTTAGCAGCATTCTCTACCCCAGCAGCAATTGCCAAGCTATTAGGAAACAAATGGTGAAGCTTCAAACTAATACCGCCATTAGTAAAAAAACCTTCTCTAAGGGTGGAAAAGGAAGAAACGGCGACTTCTAAACCTAATGTTTGTCGTTCTCCCAGACCAAACCCAAATACCACACCACCATCATTAGTATTAGTAAAACGTGTCCTCGCTTGATAACTAGCCCCAACGAAAACATTACCGAGATCTGCACCAAAAGCAGTAGGGCTAGCAACAGATGAGCCAGGCACACTGACAATTCCTGATGTGCTAACTACCCTTAATTCTTCTAAAGGTATCAATGAGATATGAAACTGTTGTCGCAAGTTTTCAAGCTTGGGTGTTTGTTGGGCGACGTTTTGGGGTGATTTGTAGCTTGCAATGTAGTGAGTTGCAGTTTCAGCGGTTGTTAGTTCTGGAAGTGTTCCATTTTTGACTAAGGCTTCATAGATAAATGCTGCTACCTCTGCTCGTGTGGCTACCTGATTTGGATTTAGAATATGTAAATTAGGATAATTAACAATTAAGCGATTTTGTAAAGCAGTAGCAACCTGTTTACAAGCATAATGAGGAATTTGAGAAGCATCTCTAAAATAGATATTCGAAACCATTGAGTTTGTCGTACTGACAGAAATATCCAGACCACTAACCAGAGCAATCAAGGCTTGAACGCGTGGGATATTTTGGTCAGGATTAAAGATATTATCAGGATAGCCCTCTAAAAAACCCATTTTATAAGCTGCTTGAATTGCGCTGTTACCCCAATAATTGGTAGGTATATCTACAAATTGAGCACCATTGCGGACAGGAGCTTTCTGAAAAGCTTTTTGGAGCATGCTTGCAAACTGAACACGTGTTACTGGCTCGTCTGGACGGAAAGTGCGATCCGGAAATCCCCGAATAATCCCCCGTGCTATCAAAAGCTCGATGAAACTGTGTGCCCAATTACTTTGGACGTCAGATAGTATCATCGTCTCTTGAGCAACTTGAGATGTCTTTGATGGCAGACTCAGGGTTTCCTGAGCTTTTGTCTTCTCCTGCTGCTGTATTCTTTTGCTCTTTCCTAATTCCCCTACTAGGGAAGAGCTTAACTGACGAGCCTTAGTTTCCAGCAAGTACTGAGATTCAGTGGTTGAATCAGTTTGGAGAGGGGTCGCACTGACAACAAAAGCTGGGCCTACAGGAGGTTCAGCAAGTGGCTTTAGATTTCTTAGAGCAGATGTAGCAGTGTTGCTTAAAGTGGCACAAGCTCTATGACCTAAGTTGCCAAAGATGATCGCAGCTAAAGTATAAAATGTCACTTTCCAAATACTCATGTAGGTAACTCTGTTTTTTAAAGTAATTGTAAATATTTTGGAAATCCGTTCCTTCAAGGTTTTTGCCCTTGCTGCAGTATGTTAACTTTCTCTCGATAAAGGTTTGGAGGGATTATGAAAAATACAGCAATTGTAATATTTAAGAATCTATGCAACACTTATCAATCTTTCGCGCTGCATTTCCCAATTTAGGGTGGTGTATACAATCTGATCCAAATTGTCATATTTAGGTTTCCAACCGAGTATCTTGCGGATCTTATCTGCACTAGCAGTAACACAAGCTGGATCTCCAGTACGACGATCAGTTTCGAGTACAGGGAAATCCACTCCAGAAATTGCCTTTACACGTTCGATAACTTGCCGCACACTGTAGCCTTGCCCATAGCCACAGTTGAGAATTTGACTTTCCTGACCTTGCTCTAAGTAGCGCAAAGCATCTAGGTGTGCTGCTGCCAAGTCTTCAACATGGATATAGTCCCGAATCCCCGTTCCATCTGGTGTCGGAAAATCAGTACCAAAAATTCGTACTCCCGGCTTGCGCTTAAGTGCTGCGTCACAAGCAGTTTTAATCAAGTGGGATACTTCCTGTGACATCTGCCCCAATCTGCCTGCAGAATCTGCACCTGCAACGTTAAAATACCGTAGAATTACGTAGCGCAAGTGAGAGGCCTTCCCGTAGTCAGAAATGAGCCATTCGCACACTAGCTTTGAGCGTCCGTAGGGGTTAATCGGCAGTGTTGGGGCGGACTCTGTTACTGGATTTTCTGTTGGTTGCCCATAGACAGCTGCTGTACTGGAAAAGATAATCTGGTTAACGCCCATTACACTACAGCAACGGAGTAAATTTAAGGTATTGCGGGTGTTGTTAGCATAATAGTCAAGGGGATAGATCATAGATTCTGGCACAATTAGACTGGCGGCAAAGTGAAGCACTGCACTAAATTGATGCTTGGCAAATACTTGGTAAAGACGATCTGTATCTGCTAAATCGGCAATAATCAACTCACCGTACAGCACCGCCGTTGGTGAACCAGTAGAACAATTGTCGTACACCACTACGTCATAACCCGCTTCGCTAAGTTGCCGCACAACGTGGGAGCCAATATAGCCTGCACCGCCAGTCACTAAAACTTTTTTGTTCATCTACCTTTACCTAATAAAACAACTCGAATGGTTTTGAAGGCGATCACTAAATCCAACCAGAAGGAATAATTCTTGATGTAGTAGAGGTCGTAAGCTAGCTTTTCATAGGCATCTTCAACTGATGCGCCGTAAGGATACATCACTTGTGCCCAGCCAGTGATTCCTGGTTTGACTAAATATCGCAAATCATAGTAAGGAATCTCATGTTTAAGCTTGACATCAAACTCTGGTCGCTCTGGACGCGGTCCAATCAGACTCATCTCCCCCCGAAGTACATTAAAAATCTGTGGTAGTTCATCGATTCGGGTCAGGCGCAGCCAGCGTCCTACTCTAGTGATGCGAGGATCGCCCATCTGCGCCCATTGTACCCCTCGCTTTTCGGCATCCTGATACATAGAGCGGAATTTGTAAACCCGAAATGGATGACAGTGCAAACCTGTTCGTACTTGAGTGTAAAACACTGGACCTGGACTATCTAGCTTAATTACTAGTGCTACGAGCAGCATGAGTGGAGAAAGTAGCAAGAGTAACACCCCTGCCAGGATTAGGTCTGCAAACTGTTTTAGCTTCAGACTTATGCTAGTAGATAACAGGTTAAAACCAGTACTAAAAGCTATCCAATTATCTTGTAATAGAGACGAAGGAAGTTTGTACCATAAGGTTTCATAAATATCTAAAAGCATATAAACTGGGATACCTTTGAGTCGCATTTGCATCAACTGCCGTACACATGCATTGGATAAGTCTATTTGAGTGGCTACAACTATCCCCGACCAAGACTGTTGACTCCATGTTGATAAGTCATTGAGACTACCTACATAATTGAGACGACTCTCTGTTAATTGAGTTGGATCTTGACCAGTGTCAGTTAGGACAAACAACCGTCCTAACGAGTTGTAGTCTAGGAAGGTTTGTCCAAATTCGATAGCTGTCTTGCTTGCACCCAGTATCAGCCAACAAGCTTGTTGAGAGTGAGCTCGCACCCACTTGATTACCCACAGACGTGATATCACCGCCCAGATTGTAAATATTCCTAGGCTGAGGAGCAAAATTAAGTGCCCAGCAAGTGGATCTTGCCCCCAAGCACCAGTCAGGTAAAAAATGGATGCGGCGAGCACACCAACGATAACATTGCAGATTAAGATGCGAGATGGAGTCCGCAAACCTGCAATTTGAATATCTGGATAATAAGTGTCTGTCAGATAAAGTCCCATAAGTTCTAGTAGGACAAATACATAAACAAGTGGATTAAACCAATTAGGTAATTGACCCAAATGCAACCATAAAGATAGCTTTAAACAGAAAACTAAGCCAAGAATATCCCAGACCAAAAGCAATACAGACAAGATAGGTTGGATTTGACTTAACTTATTTCCTTCTGTTTTAAAAGAAAAAGTAGTATTCATTAATATTTATTTTCACATTTTCATTAAAGGTTGATTTGCCAGGAAAAGTGACAACAGTAGTATCGAGTAATACTTGCTCTCTTACAAATGGCACTACATTGAGAGATAACTTTGCTCTTTCAACCAGATGTTGAGAGCTGAACAGTTCTTTTTTATTCTTTATGTCGGTCAGAAGCAATGTGTAAATTACTTAAATAATCAAAAACTAGTAGAAATACGTAAGACATTCAGGATAAAAATAGCCGATAAATATATAGATATTATTTTGTGGATTGTAAATCATACTTTCAATTAACGATTGAAGAGCAGCGCCATACGCCATACATAATTATCATTGCTTTCATTACATACACTATAAATTATGCCTTCTCATCAAGAAGACCAAGACTCAATTGATTTCCAACAGTACTGGCTGCTCCTCAAAAGGCGTTGGCTGCTCATTGTGGTTGTCATGGGATCTGTGATTGGACTGACAGGCTTAATCACCTTTATGCAAAAACCGATTTACGAAGCACAAGGCAAGCTACTTTTTAACAAGCAGAATGGTGTCTCTTCCCTCACAGGGTTGAGTGAACAGGTCGGACAATTAAGCGGTGTAACAAGTCTCAGTAATCCCCTGGATACAGAAGCAGAAGTTATTAGCTCAAATGCCATTGTCCAGAAAACGATTTCCCATTTCCAGTTAAAAGATAAGACAGGCAAACCCTTGACAATTAATACGTTTCTCAAACAATTGAAGCTCAGGAGTATCAGGGGTACTGATGTGATGGAGCTTTCTTATCGCAGTATCAATCCTCAACAAGCAACAGCAGTGATCAATTTTTTGATGAGAGATTACCTGGAGAACAATATTCGGGTAAACCGAGCATCAGCGACAGC
>Ga0209062_1004085_pt1 | contig 15813 bp, 13 predicted proteins | sample Coa_R2_2_FD_187158 | JGI IMG/M metagenome (GOLD analysis project Ga0209062, IMG submission 187158) | Surface soil microbial communities from Centralia Pennsylvania, which are recovering from an underground coalmine fire - Coalmine... | ecosystem: Environmental > Terrestrial > Soil > Unclassified... | reverse complement strand
CGCGCGGCGAAGACGTAGACAGAATTCTCGGGCTTGAAATCGGCGCGGATGATTATTTGCCCAAGCCATTTAATCCGCGCGAGCTGATTGCGCGCATTCGCGCTATTCTGCGGCGCACTTCACGTACGGAGGAGCCTCTCGACGTTATTAAGGTCGGTGGCATTCGTCTCGACCTCAGAGCCCGCGAAGTATCAATGGATGGAATTCCGCTTGATCTGACCAGTGTGGAATTCGCCCTTCTGGAAGCTCTGTTGCGCGATGCAGGCCGTGTGGTAACTCGCGAGAAACTTACGGAAGCCGTGCTTGGCCGCAAGCTTGGCCCATTTGATCGTGTTATCGATGTCCACATCAGCAATCTGCGGAAGAAGCTGGGCCGCAGGCAGAACGAAGAACAGATCAAGGCAGTGCGCGGCGCAGGCTATCTTTTTGCAGTGCGCTCGAAAGCGAAGCAGACGTGAAAATTCGCAGCCTTTTCCTGAAGATATTTCTGTGGTTCTGGGCAACTGTCATTGCCACGGGCATTGCCCTTGTCATTACCTTCATCTTTCAGGCGGAGAGCGTGCCCTCGCAGTGGCACAACACTCTAACGGATACGGCGCGATTCTCGGCGGTCACCGCAGTTGATCTGTTCGACAGGCAGGGCTCTGATGCTGCATCCGCCTATATCGATCACATCGGACAGCAGGCGCATCTGACCGCATGTCTCTTCGATGAGTCCGGTGCTGTGATCTCAGGCTCTCGCTGCAACACGTTTGCTGATATTGTTTCACGCGCCGCTGTTGCGGACGAGCCTGCTTTCAGCATGAAATATGGTCTCGCCCGGGTGGCATTGAAAATGCGTGGAAAAAATGGCCGGACCTTCATTTACGCTACTGAACTGCCTGCCGGACCACGCGCAGCGGTAGGTCTCAGACGCTCGGTCATTGCTCTTCGCTGGTGCGTTGCGCTTCTGGTATCGGGTTTTATCTGCTACCTGTTGACGCGTTATCTTACTGCTCCCATCCTGCGTCTAAGAGTGGCATCACTGCGCCTTGCTGGAGGTGACCTCAGCACGCGTGCAGCAGCAGGCATGGAGCAACGGCATGACGAGATTGGCTCGCTTGTCCGTGATTTTAATTCCATGGCTACGCGCATTGAAGGGCTCGTCACCCGGCAGCGTCAGCTGATCTACGATATTTCTCATGAACTGCGTTCTCCTCTGGCGCGTCTGAACGTAGCGCTCGATCTGGCGCGCGAACGCAAGGGCAGCGATCCTGCCTTCGACCAGATGGAACGGGACATGGAACGCTTCAACCAGATGATCGGCCGCCTGCTCACTGTCGCGCGGCTGGACACGACAGCCCCCCCGGTATCGATGATTCGCATTGACCTTACGGAGTTGGCCTCGCAGATCGTTCATACTGCGGATTTCGAGGCACGCGAGCGCGACGGCGCAGTTCATCTGATCGCTGAAGGCAACTATTTTGTGGAAGGAAACGCGGAGTTGCTACATAGCGCTATCGAAAATGTAATCCGCAATGCGATTGCCTATAATGCGCCCGGTCACGCAGTCGAGGTGCGCCTGAGCGCGCAGCCTCTTGCTGAGCACATGAAAGGGCCGGCGATGATCCGTCTGGTGGTGCGCGACCACGGCCCTGGAGTTCCCGAGGCGGAACTGACGAGCATCTTTCAGCCCTTTTATCGTGTGGCTGCTGAACGAAATCCACAAAGCGGCACAGGACTTGGCCTTACCATCGCCGACCGTGTCGTTCGCACTCACGGCGGCACGATTAGCGCCCGGAATGCAGCACCCCAGGGTCTGGAAGTAGAACTACTGCTGCCTACCTCAGCGCATAGGACTGCGTGAACGTCTACGTTATACCGGCTGCAGGAAATCTGCCGATACAGGGTTTTCATAAAGCGAATAATCGCGAGTGACCACTGTTAATCCCGACGGGGTGACGAAATAATTGCGCTTGTCTTCGTTCTGGTCGTAGCCGATCACTGTGCCTTCGGGCAGGTGCACGTCGCGGTCAATGATGGCGCGACGGATGCGGCAGTGACGCCCGATGTTCACGTGTGAAAAGATAATGCTGCCATCCACTTCTGAGTAGGAGTTGACGCGGACATCCTGTGAGAGCACGCTGTTGCGGACCACAGCTCCGGAGATGATGCAGCCGGCGGAGACAATGGAATTGATCGCCATGCCGGTGCGTCCGGGCTCGCCGAAAACGAATTTTGCCGGCGGGTACTGGCGGACGCGCGTCCGCATGGGCCAGTTGCTGTCATACAGGTTGAAGATGGGCGAGACGGAAGCGATGTCCATATTGGCGTCGTAGTAGGCGTCGAGTGTTCCTACGTCGCGCCAGTAAAGAGCATCATTGCTGTTTTCATCGACAAAGTTGTAAGCATGCATTTTGTATTTGCCCAGCAGCGACGGCAGGATGTTGTGGCCGAAGTCGTGTTTTGACGTTGGGTCTTCGGCATCTTTCATCAGGGCAGGCAGCAGCACGTCCGTGTTAAAGAGATAGATGCCCATCGAAGCATCCACCATCGTGGGATTAAAGGGCGAACGCAGGTCAGTCGATTTCGGTTTTTCGTGGAAGCCGATGACCTCTCCGGAGCGCGCCACTTCCACTACGCCGAAACGCGACACTTCCGACGGGTCAATGGGAAGGGTGGCGAGCGTGACATCGGCGCCGGACTCGTTATGGTGTTCCAGCATCTTTCCGTAATTCATTTTGTAGATGTGGTCGCCGGAAAGAATGAGCACATGCTTTGGCTGCTCGGAGCCGATGGAGTAAATGTTCTGGTAGACAGCGTCGGCTGTCCCCATATACCAGTTGGCGCTGACACGCTGCATGGGGGGCAGGATCTCGATAAATTCGCCAAGCTCCTGGGCCACGACGCTCGTCCAGCCTTCGCGGATATGGCGGTTGAGGGAAAGGGCCTTGTATTGCGTGAGGATATAGACGTGGCGCAGATCGGAGTTGATGCAGTTGGAAAGAGTGATGTCAATGATGCGGTAGTTGCCGCCAAAGGGAACTGCCGGCTTGGCGCGATCACGGGTCAGCGGGAAAAGGCGCTCACCTGCGCCGCCTGCCAGAAGTACTCCGAGTGTATCTTTCATGATTACGACGCCCCTTTGTGCTGGTTTCCTTATTCTCAGCTCGCGGCTCGTGCAGGGTAACATCTGCCGCAAACCGCGATACTAGCATATAGATGCGGACAAAGGAGTCAATACAAGGGACGCAGTTCCATGACCGCCCTAATCGGCGCGTTCATCTCCCTGGATGGCGATACGAAGCGACCGGAGAAAATGCACATCCTGGGAAGAAAATGATTTTCCTTCGAGCTGCGGGGCTTCCTCCTCACCGGCAGTGGCCGCAGATTCAAGCATGGCTTCGGGCTGCTGTTCGAGCTCGTTGAGGCCGATGGTGGCCTCGAGCATCAGCAGAACATCAAACCCCTGCTTGCGAATGTCCTGAACGACGCCGGCGATATGTTCTGATTCGGAGACGGTCTCGTGGATCGCTTCTCCCAACTGCTGAACGAGTTTGCGCAGTTTTGCGTTCAAAATCGGCTCCGTTTCCTCCGGCCACCGAATGGTCCGAAGTACTGGAATTGTTCTCTACCTTACTTATAGATGTGCATGGAGGGCAACCGGAATCAGAACGGCTGATAAACTTTTCCCTATGGAGCCGAATACGCTCGGCAGAAAATTCGGGATAGGCGTCCGTATCGCATCCAAAATGCTGATGGATCGCGCTGCTCGAAGCGCCCCTCCGGCTGCTGCCATGCCCTCACGTCAAGTTTACGCCGCGCGCGGAAAGTCTGTCGCTAAAGGAACCCGCAAATTCGGTGAAGCGGTGTGGAAACCATTTGCTCACGCCAGCGGTGTTTTATGGCTGGAAGTGACGGGCTTATTTTTCGGCATCTTCGCGTTGTTTTTCGGGATGAATACCTGGAAGTTGCGCCAACAGTGGGCCATCGGGCCGGATCATCAGCGTTTTCTTGTATATATGGTGGTGACACTGGTTTTCGTCTATTTCACTTTCAGCTCGTTTTATCGCGCCAGGAAAAAAGAGAAAATAAAGCGGCAGGCCGGCAGATAAAAAGGCTTCGGAGAAGGTATCCTTCTCGGTCTGGTCCATGTCAGCTAAAGGGAATCCCAAAACCGTCTACACACGCTCCGATCTGGAGACTGCCGGCTTTGATCCGATCAAAGACCTCGGCTTCCCCGGAGAGTTTCCTTTCACACGCGGCATTCAGCCGACCATGTACCGTGGGCGGCCCTGGACAATGCGCCAGTATGCCGGAATGGGGGACGCCGAGGAGAGCAACCGCCGGTACAAATTTCTGTTGGAGCATGGGACGGCAGGGCTGTCGGTCGCCTTCGACCTGCCAACACAGATCGGCTACGACTCGGATGATCCGATGGCGCTGGGCGAAGTTGGCAAAGTGGGAGTCGCCATTGATTCCATCGAGGACATGGAACGGCTTTTCGATGGCATTCCTCTCGACAGGATTTCTACCTCGATGACGATCAATGCGACGGCAAGCATTCTGCTGGCGCTTTATGTCGCTGTTGCGAGGCGTATCGGAGCGGATGTGAAGAAGCTCGCCGGTACGGTGCAGAATGACATCCTGAAGGAATACATTGCGCGCGGAACTTATATTTATCCAATCCGGCATGCTATGCGGATCATCACCGACATGTTCGCCTGGGCGAATGATGAAGTTCCGGAGTGGAATACGATTTCAATCTCCGGCTACCACATGCGCGAGGCGGGATCGACCGCAGCGCAGGAAGTGGCTTTCACGCTGGCCAATGGCATGACCTATGTGCAGGCAGCCATCCAGGCGGGATTAGATGTCGATAGGTTTGCTCCGCGGCTGTCGTTTTTCTTCAATGCTCACAACAATTTTTTTGAGGAGGTAGCGAAGTTCCGCTGCGCGCGGCGCATCTGGGCGTACCTCATGCGGGACCGCTTCGGCGCCAAGAATCCACGCTCGTGGATGTTGCGCTTCCACACCCAGACGGCAGGCTCGACGCTGACGGCGCAGCAGCCGGAGAACAACATCGTCCGCACGGCAATACAGGCGCTGTCAGCGGTTCTGGGAGGGACGCAGTCGCTGCACACCAACGGCCATGACGAAGCGCTGGCACTCCCAACAGAGGAGGCGGCGCGGATTGCTCTGCGCACACAGCAGATTCTTGCGATGGAGTCGGGCGTAGCCCAGACCATCGATCCCTTTGCCGGATCGTACTATGTCGAATCGCTGACGCACGAGATTGAGCAGCAGGTAAAGGCCTATTTTGACCGCATTGATTCGATGGGCGGGATGCTCCGGGCCATCGAGCGAGGCTGGGTACAGCAGGAAATCCAGAACGCGGCCTATGAATATCAGCGGGCGGTGGATGCTGGAGAGGCTACTGTGGTTGGTGTGAACAAGTTCACGCGCGAAGAAGAGCCGGCCATTCCGATTCAGCGGATTGATGAGGCTCTGGAGCGGAAGCAGGTGGAGCGGCTTCGGGCTCTACGCCTGCGGCGGGATAAGGCTCGCTGGCAAGCCGGAGTTGATCGCGTGAAGGAGCATGCGCGGTCTGGGGAGAATCTTATGCCTGCGATTCTCGGGGCGGTGGAGAGCTACGCTACCGTTGGAGAGATTGCTGCTGCTATGCGTGAGGTGTTTGGGGAGTATCAGGAGAGTGTCGTGGTGTGAACCGCGATTCTCTCTAATTTAATTTGTTCTGGCTCGAAATTCAGAAGTACCGCCAATTTTGGATACTGTCTCAAGAGTGGAAGAGCAACAGCAATTTTCCAGTCTTTGGTGCTGCGAGCCGACTAAATATCCATTGCTGATTGAAGTACTTCGAATGCTTTCTGCGGTGTTCAACTGGCTTTTCTCAATGACAATTTATTGGTCTTCTTGTTTTTCATGTACGCTTCTCAGTGAGAGTTTGGGAGAATGTGCAAAAAGCAGATCCTTCGACTCCGCTTTCGCTCAGGATGCATATTTCATCTTAAGTTAGGAGAATCCTTTGGAACGTCGCAGCTTTCTTACTTCGGCACTGGCAGCATCCGCGATTGCATTTGCGGGAAAATCGGGCGCGCAGGAATCTGCGGGGAAACAGCGGGAATATTACGAACTGCGCAAATATTTCATGCAGACAGGGCCGCAGACCAAGCTGACCGAGGGTTACGTTTCCGATGCGCTGATTCCTGGTCTGAACCGGCTGGGGATGTCTCCCATTGGAGCGTTCAATCTGACGATCGGTCCTGAGACGCCGACGCTGTATGTGCTGATTCCCAGTGCATCATTGGAAACGCTGGTGACATCTGACCTGAAGCTGGCACAGGACAAGCAGTTTATGCAGGCGGCAGAGCCGTTCTGGAATGCTTCGGCGAAGGAGCCGCCTTATGTCCGTATTGAAAGCTCGCTGATGATTGCCTTTGAAGGCCACCCCAGGCTTACCGTCCCGCCGGCGACGGCGCAGCATGCGAAGCGCGTTTTCCAGCTTCGCACGTATGAGAGCCCCACAAATCAGGACCATGTACGCAAAGTGGAGATGTTCCACAATGGCGAGTTTGAAATTTTCCAGAAGGCAGGTTTTGGCCAGGTCTTTTACGGAGACTCACTCATCGGTCCACGGCTGCCGAACCTGACCTACATGCTCACCTTCGGCGACATCAGCGAGATGAATGAGAAGTGGGCTGCTTTCGGCAGCGATCCGAACTGGAAGAAGCTGTCGTCTTCTCCCAGATACGCCTTCGAGCAAATTGTCAGCAACATTACAAATCTGATTCTGACGCCGACCGCTTTCTCGCAGATATAGAGTTATGAAGGGGTTACACGCCACATCGTCTGTGATTGTTTATAAACAGCTTTATTCCAACTCATTAGTATCCGCAGCCACCGGCACTCCGCCATTTCTTCGTATCAGCAGATAGCCGCGAATAAATGGTTCCAGGTAGCCATCCAGAACGCGATCCACATCGCCAACTTCAACTTTGGTGCGATGGTCTTTGGCCATGCGGTACGGTTGCAGCACGTAGGACCGAATCTGAGAGCCGAAGTTGATATCGAGCTTCGAGTCTTCGAGTTTCTTTGTCTCCGCTTTTTTCTTTTCCAGCTCAAATTCGTACAGGCGCGAGCGCAGCATCTTCATTGCCTTCTCGCGGTTCTTGTGCTGCGAGCGCTCGTTCTGGCACTGAACGACAATGCCTGTCGGAACGTGCGTGATGCGCACGGCGGAGTCGGTAGTGTTAACGTGCTGTCCGCCTTTTCCGCCGGAGCGGTAGGTGTCGGTACGAATGTCTTCCGGCTTGATTTCGATTTCTATAGAGTCGTCGATCTCCGGCGAGACGAAGACCGAAGCAAACGAAGTGTGGCGGCGCTTGGCTGCATCGAAGGGCGAGATACGCACGAGGCGATGCACTCCGGTTTCACCTGAGAGCAGGCCGAAGGCGTAGTCGCCGGAGATGGTGAAGGTTGCCGACTTGATGCCTGCTTCTTCGCCGTCCTGATAGTCGTTCATCTCCGTCTTGAAGCCCTGCTGCTCGGCCCAGCGCAAATACATGCGCATCAGCATCTCGGCCCAGTCCTGGCTTTCTGTCCCGCCTGCGCCCGGATGCACGGTGACGATGGCATTCAACGCATCGGTTTCACCGGAGAGCATGGTGCGCTCTTCAAGCTTGTCAACATACTCACTGAGCGATTGAATCTCGCGTTCGAGATCGGCTTCGACCGGCTCGCCTTCGCGCGCTAGGTCAAAATAGGCATCGATATCTCCGGTGCGCCGAACTAATTCATCATCAGACGCAAGCTGCTCCTCAATGCGCTTGCGGTCGCGCATCAACGGCTGCGAGACGGCAGCGTTGGCCCACACGCCTGGGTCAGATAGCTTCGATTCGATGTCGGCTAATTGTTTGCGGAGACGGGCGGAGTCAAAGATACTCCCGCAGGTCGCGGACTTTGTCCCGGACGGGAGTGTAGGCGAATTCGAGATCGTTCAACACTTAGGAGACCTGTCTTTTACGTGAAGATTGGCGGGCAAGAAGGCGTGCTGCTTTCACTGCTGCCGCTAAAGTTATTATCCCACAGAGAATGGCGAAGAGGTCGCCGTAACGCGTGTAGAAGGTGAGGTCGTCGCGATATCCATAACGAGCGACCAGCGTAGTAGCAACATGGCGCGGCGCGCTCACACTAACCCGGCCATATGGATCGATGGAAGTGGTGACGCCATTGTTTGTGTCGCGCAGAATCCAGCGGCGGTTTTCGATGGCGCGCATGCGAGCCATATTCAGGTGCTGCCAGGGAGCACTGGTGTCGCCATACCAGCCGTCATCTGAGATATTCACAAAGACCTGCGCTCCGTTCACAGCAAACTGCCGTACCTCATCGGCAAAGATGGACTCATAGCAGATGAAGATGCCGAAGGTATGCCCGCCTGCGCTGAAGACCTTGCGATACGTGCCGCGATGGAAGTCATCAATTTGCTGCGTCAGATGTTTCGCGAAAAAAAAGACATCGCGGTAAGGCACATATTCGCCAAACGGCACGAGATGAATTTTGTCGTAGCGGCCGAGGATATTGCCGTCAGCAGCGGCAAACACGGCAGAGTTGTACTCTCCGGTCCTGTCGCGTCCAATGAGCCCGAAGACCACGGGAGCATGTGCAGTGGTCGTCATTGATCGCATGAATGAGACAAAGCGCGGATCGTCGCTGCGAAACGGCGACGGCGCTTCTGGCCAGGCGATGATGCCGGGAGGCGGCGTATTCCGAGAACAATCCGTGGTTGTCTGCTGCGCCTGACGTGTCGGCATTCCGGCAATTACCGGAGAGCAGTTTAACTGGCTCTGCTCCATGATCCAGGAAATGTTCTCATCCCACTCGGGACCCACCCATGCCTGGGTCACGCCTACGTCCAGATTGGGCTGCAGCAGAACTGCATAGGCCGATGTTGGCGAGGGCTTGGGCTGAATGAACGAGCCGAACTGCAACAGGACCGCGAGCAGAACAGCGCCCACTCCAATGCGCAGCCTCGTGTGAATGGAACGCGACAGCACAGCCGCTGCCAGCAGCATATTCACGGCCACCAGCACGAATGAAATTCCATAGACGCCTGTAAATGGCGCAAGGCGCGTCAGCAGAAAATTATCTACCTGCGAGTAGCCGAATTGGTCCCAGGGAACGCTGGTAATATGCGCGGCGGTAAGTTCTAGCGCCACCCAGAGGAACGGAGCCAGCGCCAGCGGAAATACATTTAAGCCAAAAGCCTTTCGGCAAAGCGCAACCAAAAATCCAAAGAGCCCAAAATACAAACCCAGCACCAGGCTGTAGAGGACAAGAATACCGGCTGCTCCTGCTGACGGCACGCCGCCATATGAGTGCATGGTGTCATAGATCCAGTAGCAGTTCAGGATGTACCAGAGAACCCCGCAGACATATCCGGTAAGCGCACTGCGGCGCAGATAACGCGGCGCTTCTACACTGCACGGCATCAGCAATCCATAGAGCAGCGGGAGCAGGGCAATCCAGGAAAATGCCGCGCGCCACGGCGGCAATGGTCCGGCAATGGGAAATGGAAGATCAAGCAGGACAGCAGAGAGCAATCCGAAAAGAATGGGCTTGCGGACGAGAGAGCGCATTCAGCCTGAGTCTAACATTCCATATCGCGGTAAAATGGTTTTGTGAACACGTTTGTAACAATGGGAATGCATCTGTTGACCTGGCTTTTTTTCATTGGAATGGCTGGGTCGGCCATCGTTATCGTCATCAGTTTTATTGAGGATCTGCACGAGCTCTTTGGTGAGTAACCTCATTTTCAAGTTTGTGCATTCCATTGACTGTACTTCCAACTAGACATACACTCAGCGCTGAGCGTCCTTGCCGGGGGCTGTAGTTCGCCCGGTGGTGAGAAGCAAGGTTTTCACCTTTATCCATGTCTGTCGGTCAAACGTTTACCGCTCCGCAATCGAACCGGGTAAGGCTGGTAGTTGCCTCCTCGGTCATGCTTACTTTTATATCCTTCTGGCGAGCGGCAGCCGTCGTTCTCAATGATTTAGGCTCATCGGCCTTCTATGCCGGCGGTATCGCAGAAGAAGCAGTTGGGAAAGCCGCGCCGTGGTTCATCCTCGGCGTCATGCTTTTCTCTTTTGCCGTGCGCGCCGTCTACGTGGAAAGCTGCTCGATGTTCACGCGCGGCGGCGTCTATCGCGTGGTAAAAGAAGCGCTGGGCGGGACTTTCGCCAAGCTGAGCGTCTCCGCCCTGATGTTTGACTACATCCTTACCGGGCCAATTTCAGGTGTATCCGCCGGGCAGTACATCACCGGACTCCTGAATGAATTAATGGCCGTGGGCGCAACGCATGGATGGCTGCCCGCCGCGCTGATTCACGCAGGACATGCACGCCAGTTGCCGATGAATGAGACATCGGCAATTTTTTGTGCCGCGGTCACAATTTACTACTGGTGGCAGAACATCAAGGGCATTGAGGAATCAACGGACAAGGCCCTTGAAGTGATGAAGATTACCACCATCATGGTCGTGCTGCTGCTGGGCTGGGGTATCTTCTCCGCAATTCATGTTCGCGCTTCACTGCCGCCGCTTCCCATTCCGTCAAACCTGCACTTCTCGCATGACGCGCTCGGATTTTTATCAGGAACAAAATTTGCGGCTTCGCTTGGCCTTTTCGGCATTCTGATGGCCTTTGGCCATTCCGTGCTGGCGATGAGCGGCGAAGAGACGCTGGCCCAGGTCAATCGCGAAATTGAGCATCCCAAGCTCAAAAACCTCAAACGTGCCGCGATTGTGATCGCGATTTACAGCTTCGTCTTTACCGGGATCGTTTCGCTGCTGGCCGTCATGCTGATTCCGGATTCAGTCCGCGTGCCGGTTTATCGCGATAACCTCATCGCCGGTCTGGCGATGTATGTCGTGGGACCGCTTACGTTGAAGATTGTCTTCCGCGTCTTCGTGGTCATTGTCGGCTTCCTGATTCTTTCCGGCGCCATTAATACTTCGATCATCGGCTCGACCGGCGTGCTGATGCGCATTGCCGAGGACGGCGTTTTGACTGACTGGTTCCGCAAGCCGCATAAAAAATACGGCACCAGTTATCGCATCGTAAATCTCGTTACCGGGCTGCAGCTCTTCACTATTATTGCCAGCCGCGGCAATGTCATTACTCTGGGCGAAGCCTATGCCTTCGGCGTGATCTGGAGCTTCACCTTCAACTCACTGGCTATGTTGGTGCTGCGCTGGAAGTACAAAGGCGAGCGGGGTTGGAAAGTTCCAATTAATATCCGCATCGGCAAGACAGAGCTGCCTGTTGGGTTGTTTTCCGTCTTTCTTGTCCTGCTTACTACGGCGATTGTGAACCTATTCACGAAAAGCGTCGCGACGGAGAGCGGCATTGCCTTTGCGGCTGCTTTCTATACCATCTTCACTGTTTCTGAGGAGCGCAATAGGCGCAAACATGCTGCTGCAGCCAAGCAGATGAAGGAGCATTTCCAGCTGGAGCATCCGGATACGATCGGACGCGAAGCTTTGGAAATCCGGCCTGGCGGCATTCTGGTCACCATGCGCGATGCTGCCAATCCCTTTGCGCTCAAATGGGCCTTGTCGCGCACGAATGCGGAAGACCAGGACATCGTCGTGCTTACAGCCCGCATGATGGGCGCGGGCGGTCCTGAATATATCAATGCGGCGGAGCAGCTATTCAGTGAACACGAGCAGATGCTCTTTACCAAAGCTGTTTCGGTAGCGGAGAGCTTCGGCAAGCATATCTCCCTATTGGTAGTTCCGGCAGGAGATATCTTCGCCGCATTAGTGCAGACAGCCAACTCACTGGAAGTAAGCGCGCTTGTTTCAGGTCTTTCTACAAAGATGACTGCACAAGAACAGGCCTATCACATAGGCCAGGCATGGGAGAATCTGGCTGAGCCGAAGCGGCAGTTTACTTTCTACGTTGTTATGCCGAACGGCGACGCGCAGGGCTTTCACATTGGCCCGCACGCACCTGCTCTTCAGGCGGATGATGTGCAGCTTGTGCACAGATTATGGCTGAACTTCCGCCGCGATCCGGAGATGCAGGGCCTCCATCACAGCGATATTGTTACTTATGCTCTAACCCGCCTTGCCATTGAATACGCGCGCGATAAGCAGGAAACGCTCCGCGACATACGCCGCTATAAGAAAGACGGAAGCCGCGGGGGAACACTGGAGCCTCCTTCTAAGCCAGACAAGTCCGGATTCGACTATTCCATTCGCGCGCCGAAACCATCGCCTGACGATCACGACAGCTAGCCTTCTTAACGGCAGATGCGCTCAGAACATCTGCCTGTTACATAAGTGAATTTCGGCTGTGTCGCAAGCTTGTGATTTGTCAATACCCGCATATTGCAAGTAGAGTAAAGGGGTATCTTCGCAAAATACATCAGGTAACAAGTTGGCAAGAACACAAGAAGTTAGCTATCGTTGATTACCTTGTTCTTTCCGACCTTGCGGCGCAAGGCCAACCTTTCGTTCGAATGGAGGAATAGTGGAAGTCAGTAGAATCGTAGCTGAGCTGGATAAGGAAATTGCGCGGTTAAAAGAAGCTCGTGCGCTGCTAGCAGGAGATTCTTCTTCCCGCGGAGCAGGCAGGAGATCTCCACGGAAACGGGCATTGAGCGCCGAAGGCCGGCGCCGCATTGCGGAAGCGATGAAAAAGCGCTGGGCTGAACGCAGAAAGCAACAGGCAAAGAAAGCAAGTTAATCGAAAATGAAAATCGGCGGTGAATCCAGTAGATTTACCGCCTTTTGAAAATTGCTATCCCAGGCTTTCTCCAGGTGCGATGGCATTCACTTCGATGCCGCTGCCATCCAGTAACTTCGTAAGTTCTTCCGCAGTGCCGGTAAGCACCGGAAATGTCCCATAATGAATAGGCAGCACCCTTGTAACTCCCAGATACTTTGCCGCCAGCGCTCCTCCTTTAGGTCCCATGGTGTAGTAATCGCCAATGGGCAGCATGGCAAGCTGCGGATGATATAGATCGCGAATAATCTGCATATCCAGAGAGACGCACGTATCGCCTGCGTGATACAGTACCGGGCCATTCTCTACGGTAATCACAAAGCCGACCGGCTCACCTCCATAAATCGTCTGGCCGTCATCGCTGATTCCCGAGCTATGTTTGGCTTCCACGACAGTTATGGTGACATCTTTATACTTCCATGAACCTCCGAGGTTCATGCCTACTCCGTTTTTCACGCCTTTCGACTGCGCCCAGCCGACAAGCTCCACCATTCCAACTACCGTTGAGTCATATTTCTTTGCTGTAGATATTAGGTCGGAGATGTGGTCGCCGTGTCCATGCGTGGCAAGGATCAGATCGATCTTGTCCGGAAACTTATAGCTTTTGGGAAACTTTGGGTTCTGCTCAATAAAGGGGTCAATCAATATCGATGTCCCTTTCGCCGTTGCGATCAGGACAGTCGCATGCCCCAGCCATGTCACAGTCGTTCCCTTCAAATCTGCCATATACACCTCATTTTGTTGTTGCAATCAGTATCATTTCTTCAGCTTAGGATGCGAGTACATCTATTAAAAACTATGGATTTTGCGTCGATACATGGCGCCTCTTGACGGCGCCCTTAGGCAAGAGTAGCGTAATCGGCATGGGCGAAGAAAAAGCGAATAAAAGCACTCAGTCATTGTCCCTCTTCCATGAAGACGGGCAGCAGGTGAAATTAATCGGCATCGCTCGTCTTGCCAATCACGCTGAGGTTGCCGACACAGGCCATCTGACGGAGTACCGCGCGCTTCAGGTTCGGTCGATCCTCAATAAGTCGGTCTCAAAACGAGGGCTTCCTTTCGGCAAAACCATCAATCCATACCGGGGATGCGAGTTCGGCTGCCGCTACTGTTTTGCGCGATATACGCACGAATTTATGGAACTGCGCAATCCGGAGTTGTTCGAGCGCCTCATCTTCGTGAAACAAAATGCCGCCTGGCTGCTGAAGCAGGACCTGCGCAGGCTGCGACCTGGCGAAGAAATTGCCATGGGCACCGCTACCGATCCCTACCAGCCCATCGAGCGTCGCATGCGGGTGACGCGAAGCATTCTCGAAGTGATGAGCGAATGCCGCGGCTTGAAACTCGGCATTGTGACAAAATCCACGCTGATCGTGCGCGATATTGACCTGCTGAAGAAGTTTGCCGCGCACAACCAGCTTGCCATCCACCTCAGCATCACCACGCCGGACATAAAGCTGGCGCGTATTCTCGAGCCGCGAGCGCCCCGGCCTGATCTCCGCTTCAAGACCGTTTCTGCTTTGCGCGATGCCGGCCTTAGAACGGGGATTTTATGCTGCCCCATTATGCCTGGTATCAACGACACGCCGGCCGCTTTCGATGCCATGGCGAAGCGGGCGAAGGCGGCGCACGCCAGCTTTCTGGCCGCGAATCCTCTATTTCTTAAACCCTGCTCGAAAGGAACTTTTCTGGCCTTCGTGCGCCAGAACTTTCCTGCGCTCGAAGCCAGTTATGAAAAGCGCTACTACGGAGAAGTTGCCTTTGTTTCCAAAGCCTATAAGAAACGAGTAGCCGACTTGCTGGCCGCGGTCGTAAAAAAATACGACCTCGGAAACCGGCGCTCCGACTCCTCGCCAGTCCGGGAAATGCGGCCTCCGGACACCGGCCCGGTGCAGCAATCACTCTGGCAGGAGGACGCAAAACCTGCGCAGAGGACGCAGTCAGATGGCGTCAGAAAGCGCTTTACCGCGTAATAATCACCTCGTAAAGGTTGTCTTTAGCGAGGAAGAAGCGGTAATTGCTGAAGTTTGAGAACAGCTTTTCGATATTGCGATTGGTATAAACCCGCCGAATCGGAAAGGGTGCGCTCTCCTGCATCTCGATCATCTCGGTTTCCGTCAGATGGTAGCGGCAGAAGGCCGTATCCGGGCCGGTTTGCTTTGAATGAAAGAGAGCAAGAATCCGGCCGTCGGGAACAAGGGAATGATAAAGACGCTCAATCAGCGGAGCAATCAATCCTTCGGGAATGTAGTCCAGCGTCGTCCATAAGAGCACAACATCAAATTCGCGCCCGCTGAAATTCAGGTTCTGCTCAAAAAATCCATCAACGTCAAACCCCGGTTGAGCTCCGGGCTCAAGCGGTGGAATCTCCCAGCCGCCATTCACGGCCTCATGAACAATGTCCGCCATCCATACGCTGTGCCCCATGCTGGTGAGCTGGTTGATATTCGACGGCGAAGTAGGCCCGATATCAAGCAGACGCAGGGCCTGTTCCGTCTGGAGGTGTTTCCGCAAAGCGGACCAGCCGCTTGAGTGTCGCGGCACGCGCGGGCCCGTAAGCATCGTGGGTCTGTTCCCCTGCTGCTCGGCCTGACCGCGGCTGAATATACTGCGCAGCACGCTCATTCCATGCCCTTATGCAATTTTGTCATCGGCAATCGGTCCCAATTACTTGGCAGCACCGAAGAGCGCTCCCGGCTTCTCCGCCTGCGTCGCGGTCTGCTGCGACGCCAGCGTTCCCGGCTTCTCCGCTGATCCGGATGACTGTACTAAGTCTACCTTGCCTGAGAAAACGGCGTTTTCTTCAATCGCCAGACGGCTGGAACGAATGTCGCCGGTCACGTGGCTGCCGCTGCGCAGCTCTACTCGCCCCGTCGCGTTGATGTTGCCGTTCAGCGTGCCTTGAATCACCACGTCGCGCGCCGATACATTGGCCTGCACGCGGGCATTGGCTCCGATCGTCAGCCTGCTCTCAGTTAACGTGATCGTGCCTTCCACCAGGCCATCCACGAGAAGATCTTCGCTTCCT
>Ga0209062_1004083_pt1 | contig 15824 bp, 11 predicted proteins | sample Coa_R2_2_FD_187158 | JGI IMG/M metagenome (GOLD analysis project Ga0209062, IMG submission 187158) | Surface soil microbial communities from Centralia Pennsylvania, which are recovering from an underground coalmine fire - Coalmine... | ecosystem: Environmental > Terrestrial > Soil > Unclassified... | reverse complement strand
CCGGGAATTCGCGGTGGTGTTGAGCACGGCCATCGCGGTGTCGCTGTTCGTATCTCTGACAACGACGCCGATGATGTGCGCGAAATTCCTGAAGCACGATACGGGACGCCACGGCCGCGCGTACCGCTTCTCGGAAGGCGCGTTTCACAGAATGCTGCGCGGGTATGACGTTGGGCTGCGATGGGTGCTGCGGCATCAGTTCCTGATTTTGCTGGTTACGATCGGCACGGTCTGTCTGAACGTGTATCTCTTCGTGATCACGCCGAAAGGATTCTTCCCACAGCAGGATACTGGCCGTATCAGCGGAGACATTCGAGGCGATCAGGATCTGTCTTTCGCGGCCATGTCGCAGAAAATGCAGGTTTTTACGGACATCGTGCGGCAGGATCCGGCCGTCGATTCGGTCACTTCATTCACCGGCGGAGGGAGCGGAGGCAGCACGGCGCGGCTCTTTGCCTCGCTCAAGCCGTTAAGCGAACGGAAAATCAGCGCGGACCAGGTAATCGCCCGTATCCGGCGAAAGAGCGAGCACATTCCGGGCGCCGCGATGTTTCTGCAAGCGGTGCAGGACTTGAGCGTAGGCGGGCGGCACGGCGCGGCGCAATATCAGTACACGCTGCAAGCCGACAATTTGCAGGACCTCAACCATTGGGCGCCCATCATCATGGAGCGTATGCGCAAAATTCCCGAACTGCGCGACGTGAACTCCGACCAGCAAACGCATGGGTTGGCCAGTAACCTGGTGGTGGATCGCGATACGGCAGGACGCCTCGGCGTCAGCATGCAGAATATTGACAATACACTCAGCGATGCGTTCGGGCAGCGGCAGGTCTCGAACATTTACAAAGGACTGAACCAGTATCACGTGGTGATGGAAGTGGCGCCGGAAATGCAGACCGGCCCGGAAGCGCTGAAGACAATTTACGTGCCATCGAACTCGGGGAAGCTGGTGCCGCTGAGCGCGTTCGCGCACTACGAACACTCGAACACGGCGCTTTCCGTGAACCACCAGGGCTTCTTCCCTGCGATCACGATTTCGTTCAACTTGGCGCCGGGAGCCTCGTTGGATCCGGCGGTACAGCATATTGAGCAGGCCAAGCTGGAGTTGCACGTTCCGAACACCGTACATGCGAGTTTTCAAGGAACCGCGCAGGCGTTTCAGGACGCCAAATCAAATCAGTTGATCCTGCTGATAACCGCTCTTGGCGCCGTATATATCGTGTTGGGAATTCTCTATGAGAGTTTCATCCACCCGATCACGATTCTTTCAACCATTCCTTCGGCGGGAATTGGCGCGATTCTGGCGGTGCGCTTCGCGCATCTGGACCTGAGCCTGATTGCCATGATCGGTATGATTTTGCTGATCGGCATCGTGAAGAAGAACGCGATTCTGATGATTGATTTCGCGGTGCAGGCGGAACGCGTGGAAGGAAAGCCGACCGTTGAGGCGATCTATCAGGCAGCGCTGCTGCGCTTCCGGCCAATCATGATGACGACGGCCGCGGCCTTGCTCGGCGCGCTGCCGCTTGCGGTGGGCGCGGGCGTTGGCGCCGAGCTGCGGCGGCCTCTGGGCATCGCGATCGTCGGCGGCTTGATCTTGAGCCAGATGCTGACGCTCTTCACCACGCCGGTCGTATATATCTACATGGACCGCATCCAAACCTGGCTGCAGGGCAGCCGCGCGCGGCACGCCGTGGTTCCGGCGCCCGCGCATTCCGATTGATTACGAACTGCCAATCAGCCAGCCGGTTAGGAAAACCAGAATTCCGCCGACGACCACTTGAAACGAGGCCTGCAAAAAGGGCGTGTCCATATAGCGGTGACGAACCCAACTGATGGTGGCGAGCTCGATCGCCACGATAAAAATCGCGATGACTGTGGCGGCGTGAAAATTCGAAATGAGAAATGGCAGCGTGTGGCCGATGCCGCCCGCCGTAGTCATCAGGCCCGTGGCCGCTCCGCGAATCCAGGGTGATCCGCGACCCGTAAGCGAGCCGTCATCGGAGAGCGCCTCCGCGAAACCCATCGAAATGCCCGCGCCTACCGACGCCGCCAGACCGACGCGAAAGGCGTCCCAGCTATTATGGGTGGCGAAAGCGGCGGCAAAGAGCGGCGCGAGAGTGGAGACAGAGCCATCCATCAAGCCTGCCAAGCCGGGCTGCACGATTTGCAGGAGGAAAAGCTTGCGATGCGATTCGTCCTCCAACGCGCGGGCTTGCTCGGTCAGGTGTTTTTGCTCGAGTTCGCCGGCGGTTTCCGTGTGTTTTCGTTCTTCGTCCGCCAATTTATTGAGCAATTCGCGCGTGGCAACGTCCGATACGCGACCGGCGGCCTTTTGATAGAAGCGCACGGCTTCCATTTCCATGATTCTGGCGTGTTTGCGCGCCGCGTTAACGCGCAAAGGCCGTACCAGCCAGAGCGGACGGCGTTTCAGAAACCCTTTCACATTCTCGCGGCGAATCGGAGGAATATGATCGCCAAAGCGCTCGCGAAAGGTCGCCAGGAGGCGGTCGCGATGATTCACCTCTTCCGAGCGCATTTCCTCGAACATTTGCGCGGTCGCCGGAAAGCTCTCGCGCAACCCGTCGGCGAACTCGCCGTAAATGCGGCCGTCCTCTTCTTCCGCGGCGATGGCGATGGCCAGAATTTCCCTTTCGCTGAGGTCCTTGAAGTTCTTCAGCATCCCTCTCGCTTACCCTCCCATCCGGCAAAGAATCGCACAAGTAGCCAGGGAAGCCAAATGCGACGCTGGAGGGCGAGCTGCGAGCGCGAAGCGCGTCCACGGAGACAGCATCGTCCTGATAGATGCCGACGTCCACAAAGCTCTGATTTTGTTCTCGGTCAATGAAATAGTTGGAAGGAGCGGCGTTGACCTCCTTCAAATTTACGCCCGGGGCGGTGTGCCGGATGCCGACAAGCTGCTCCGAATGCGGATACGGAAGCGGTTTGAGCAGCACGCCTTCCAGAACACTAAAGACCACCGTATTGGCTCCCACCCCGGCAGCCAGCGCAATCATGGTTACCGCTGTGAACATCGGCGCGCGCCGCAGGCGCCGCAGCATCTGCTGGAGTTGGTTTCTCAGCAGTTCCATCGCGTCTCCCGACCGGCCACTCGCAGGGCGGCAGAGGGAACACCCCCGCGGCTATATGGGTTCATAGGCGAAAACGATGCGTGATGTTCCACGCAGGCGCGAGAAAAGAGTGCTTTTGCGGAGGTCGGAGCGCTGGCGCACGACCCGCTTAGCTTAGCCGGTTCAGCGAATCCCGACTTGCCCGCGGACGGCATCAAGTAGCCTGGCGGAGTCGTACCCAACACCCGATTTGAAAACGGTTTCGACGTTTTCGATATCGGCGATGTCCTTCGATGGATCGCCTTTGATCAGCACGAGGTCCGCCTGCTTCCCTGCGGCGATGGTGCCGATCCGGTCGTCGCGGCCAAGATATTTCGCGCCGTTTTCCGTCGCTACCTGAATCGCCTCGGCCGGCGTCAGCCCTGCCTCGACAAGCAATTCCACTTCTCGTTGATCCCCGAATCCCGGCAGCACGCCGCCATTGCCCGTAGGATCCGGCCCGGCGAGCAGCAGGCCTCCAGCCTTGAAGAAAGCAGCCTCAAAGTCCATTTCCTTGCGCAGGAGAGCCGGCATCGGCGAATTCATGGGCACATTGGCGCGTGCAGTCAAATAGCTCTGCGCCGACTCCGCGGACATTGCGTCCAGCACGCGACGTTGCAGCTTGGGCCGTCCGGGAACGCTCGCTTCAAACACCGGCAGTGTCGACGTGACCGCGACACGATGCGAAACAAGATTGCGGATCAGGTCCTGCACGGCAGCCCCATTCACGTCCTGCTTGGCCCACGCCGCTTCTCCGCCGCCTCGGGGACACGTGTCGGGTGTTTTATCGGCTACGAATTCGGTATCCGCGAAAACCGGTCCGTGCTCAAGGTCGTCGATGCCAAGCGCAATGGCTTCCGGCCAGGTCACCGAGCAGAGATGCCCCGTGAGCTTTAGTTTGCGCGCATGCGCCGCTTGAATGGCCGCGCCCAGTTCCTCCCGCGTGATGTTCATGTACGCTTTGTACGACGTCATCCCTTCGGCCGCCCAGTAGTCCACCAGACGCTTGGCGTCATCCGGCCCGGTCAACTCGTGCATTTGTGCGAAGGGAGTCGGCGCGCCCTCGAGGTAGGGTGCGGTGGCGTCGATTGCGGGTCCCGGCATGATATTCGCGTCGATTCGCTGCTTCACCTTCAAATCGGTGTAAGGCTCAAGACTTCCCGTCGTCCGCATGGTTGTGACGCCTGCTGCCAAGTACATCCGTGGCGCGGTGTAGGGAACCTCGGCCACGAATAGGCCGGGTTGTTCAAGCCTGCCGGCGCGCCTTTGCACAGAAACGGAGTCCGTGTAGTAGAGATGATCGTGCATGCCGACGAGTCCGGGAATAACCGTGTAACCGGAGCGATCCAAGACCTGTGCCCCAGTCGGAACTGCGGTCGAGGCCGCCGGACCGACCGACTGGATTTTCCCATTCGCCACGACAACGGCCTGATCTCCCTTCACTGCGCCGCCCGTCCCGTCAATTACGCGCACGTGATTCAGTACAAAAACGGGCGCGCTCACGGAAACGAACGGAGCCACGTCCGGTGCAGCGGGCGCTTGCCCACGCAGTGTGCCGGCCGTGAGGAAAAGCAAGAGCAAGACAAGCGCACGACAACGCACCAGCCGCATCAGTTCACCTCGAGTTTTGAACAAGCTCGTAACTTTTGAGCGGCGCTAGTCTAACGCAACTCTTTGGATGAGTGCGAAGGTGTTGTCGCTCGAACGGCATATAGAGACGCAGCCCGGCGCGTTCAGGGACCCGCGCTACGCTCCAGCGCGCCGTGCAATGCCGGGCCGCAGCGCGCCGAATGCCATGCTCAGCCGATTTCCGGTGTGCTTGTGGCTCCAGCGCCTTGTTGCGGTTCGCACCGTCTGTAGCAGCCGCCTCTGCTCATCCACTTTGGCGTACTAAGCATCGGCACGAGCCACCAAGCCGGCCAAATCGATGCCGTGAAAGCGCGGCTCGACCGCCGCTCGAGCGCGGCGCCACTACCGTCCCGTTCCTATGCGGACAGGACAAAGGCGCTCGAGTTCTCTGCCGTCTCCAGAGGCACGCTAGAGCATGAAACCTTGGCTGCGGCACACCTGCACGATGCCGAGCCGGTCTTCCGCGCCAACCTTGTGCTTCATCCGGTAGAGATGGTTCTTCACGGTTTGCTCGGAAAGGCAAAAGTGATTGGCGATCTCCTTGTTCGTTAGCCCTTGCGCGACAAACGGGACGATTTGCTGCTCGCGCCGAGTCAAACCCAGCCGTTGGTGTACTGTCGCCGAAGGAAATGCCGTGGCTTCGGATTCGAAGTATCGGAACAGCAGGCCACAGAGCGATCCCGGACACACCGCCTCTCCGGCCTGCACCTTACGAATCCCCTCAATCACGTCCTCGGCAACTGCATCTCGCAGCAGATAGCCGCGAATTCCCGCGCGCACGTATTGCAGGAACTCCGTTTCGTTGCCCGCCACTCCAATCATCAGGATTTGCGTTTCCGGCGCGCTGAGCCGCACTTCGCGGATCAGTCGCAGGTCCTCCTGCAAGCTGCCTCGTGACGCCAGCAACAAAACGTCCGCCGGCACCTCGAGCAACATCGAGGCCTGGAAGGGTTCCCGCCCGCGAAGTCCCACTACTTCCATGTTGCCACGCTTGCCGAGCATGCGCGAGAGCGCGTCCTGCAGCAACCGGTTCTCCGCGGCCACAAATACCCGCACGCGGCCGCTCCGTTCCTCTGGCCATTTCAGCCTCGCGCTGCCCGCCAGCCCCTCCGAACCTTGCCGCTCGCTCGCGCATAATTTTCTATTTATATTTCCTTGCAAACTCTGGCGTACCGCTGTGCCCATTCGAGCCCCCAATCTGCTCAGGGCCGCACTGGGCGCGGGCCGCGAGCATTTTTCCTCTGGCTGCTGGCTCAACTGCATTTGGTCCGCCGATTCTCCACCGCCTAACGCCGCACACGGATTGGGCTATCTCTCCTGATTTCCTTCATTTACCGCTGCGCTCTCTTCCTGCCTCAGCGCGGGTAGTCCCATATCGGTACCACACGCTTTCCGCCATCCATTTATGGAATCAACGTTTCGTCGACTCTTCAAAGTCTTTGCAGGTGCCAAGTTCTGCCCGCTCCTGACCGCTTTCCTTGCTGGTACTTCCGTACTACCATTTCTTACGCAGGTCCCAATTGCGACACAGTACGTTTTCCCTATAGGTTTGCTTTCGGGCCTCCTCTACACTGCGTTAGCTAGCTCGTGAAAGAGGCCCAGGGAAAATGTCGACCTTGCAGGATGCACTGATGAAGCGAATCACACCGGGAAGCCCCAGCAGCCCGGCGAGGCAGAGCGAACGCCGCGGTTCTCGCCGCTGCAAAATCACCCAGCTGATGCGCCTGCGTCCTTCGGACCCCGAACGCGAACACTTCGAGGATCTCCGCGGCACGGTCAGCGTTTCTCGCAGCGGCGTTTACTTCCACACCAGTGAACCCTCCTACGAGATCGGCATGCGGCTCTTCGTTACCATGCCCTATGCGCAGCACCTTTCCACGATGAGCCGCGAATACCTTGCGGAAGTCGTCCGCCGTGACGAACTGCCCACCGGCATGTACGGCATCGGTTTCAAAATCCTGATGGAAATGGGCTTGCAGCATACCTACTCCTTTAGCGGACCGCCGCTCCCTCGCAAGTGAGGTTCAGCAATCCTGGCTAAACGCCGTTGGCCGCGGAAAGAGCCGCCAACAACGGCACCGTTGACGGCCGCGCCTCGGCCCGAGGCAATACTAGCAACGTGCTCCTCGCTGTCGGACACGCTCAACCGGGCCAGGCGCTCTGCCGAAGTCTCCCCAAACGCACGACAGGGCGGATGGCTTCGGCCATCCGCCCTGTCGTGCGTTTGGGGGGTGGAGAAAACTCTTAGCTCTGGAAGAGCTTCAGCGCGCGGTGTCGCAGCATCCCGAGTTGCCGGTTCAACGGATGCTTTCGCCCGAGGAAGGAAAGCACTGGCGGCCTGCGCTGCGTCAGCTTGTTCATGGCGATCGTCAGCCGCACGTCGCGACGCGCATACTTCAATCCTGCTTGCAACGCTTCCACCGCGTCGTCGCGGCGGCCTGCTGTCGCATACACTTCCGCCAAATTCAAATAGAGCTGCGCCTGGTTCCGCTTCATGCGCACCGCGGAATCGCAGAGCCGCTCCGCTTCGCCCCATTTCTTTTCCGAGCGCGCCAGCACCACACCCAGATAGGACATGTAGTAGGGATTGTTCTTGTCCAGATCCACCGCCTTGCGCATATGCGGCAGGGCGCGCGTCGCGTAGTTATCTCTCAGCAGTGTGAGTCCCGTCTTGAATTCGCGGAAGGCTTCCGTATCCATCATCGAGTCACCTCAGTTCCACCGTTGGCCCCGCGAACACGGAGCGACCTGGCGGTTGGTTTATGAGCGGACACCACGGGAACGGGGAAATCTTCCAGGCGTCGGATTGGCGATGCGCGCCAGGCCTACTCGTGCGGTCGTCGGAAGGAGGTGCCCGGTCATCTGGCTGATGGCCGTCGCAGCGAGTGAAGCGGTGAGAAAGATTCCCATCCCAGTCCGCTTTTGAAGATAAAGAGAATCACTCCTGGAATCTACTGACCGCAGGGTCAGTCTTGGGACAGCGGGACGCGCGTAGTAAGCGAAAAAATCAGGCCAGTGGGGGTTTCAGGAGTTTGGCAGCGTCTTCCAGCCTTTGCGCCATTCCTTCCAGTCCTCGAGCATTGCTTTGCTCATGGCCTTCGCGGCCTTGTGCAACCAGCGGCCTTTGCGCCCGGCCAGATCGCGCTTCACCGCTGCGATCGCGCGCTCGGAGCCAAAGTGCAGGTTCGCGATCTCCCATCCCATGTTGTAGAGCAGCCGCGCCTCGTCCCGGTCGCGCGGCAGGGAAGCCAGTTCGATTCTCGAGCAGTCCGGCGCCAACCGCCGTACCAGCCACTTGTTCTGGAACCGCACAAAGGGGTCCGGCACACGAAGCGAGCACTGCGCCATTTGCACTCCGTAGAGCTCGCCCGACGAGCGCCCCTCCGCCCATACCCAGGCTGATGTGCGAATCCCTTTTGCCTCCCGCGCAATGTAGGACCCACGCAGCGACGATAGCGCCAGAATCCTGGGATGTCCCAGACTGCCGAGCCCGGCAGTCCGCCGTTTCAACTCGTACTTGCTTTCCTGCGGCAACGATGCCTCAAGCAGCTCGCGGGCATCCTCCGGCAGCTTCGCCTTGAACGGCGGCAGATTCTCCATCCTTTTCCAGAAATGTACCGGATCGCGCAACTTACTGGTCGCCAATAGCCTGAGCCATCGGTGCTTTTCCGCGAGCACAAACGCCTCGCCCCCAGCCTCCAGCGCATCTCGATACCCTTCCTCGATCGCCTCCGCGGCGTTTCGGCGGGACATGCTCAGATGGTCTTCCAGAATCGCCAGATACGCGCTCGCCGCCAGTCGTACCAGGTCAATCGCGTACGACGCTGGAAATACTTCATCCAGGTCGTTGACTCCCCAGATGAGCCGTCCTTCGGCGTCGCGCCACGTCCCGAAGTTCTCAACATGCAGGTCTCCCACCGCGAGCAACCGCGGCGCTTTTGCAAGCTCCTCGCACACCAGTGGCCACGCCTGCAGCCAGCGGTAGAACGTTGCACGAAAAAAGGGGAACGCACCCTCCGCCATGTGCCGGTGCTTCAGCGCGAGGTCCTCCCTCACGATCGGCAGTTGGGCGGCCAGCCATTTCTCAAAATCGGCTGTCGCTTCGAGGATAGGCGGCAAGCCGCGTTGTTTGGGCATAGTCGGTCAGGACCGGGCAAACCGGCTCCGCGCACGCACAATGCAACGGTAACCAGCCTAGGAAACTAGCGGCCCATGATAATCGAATTTCCTTATGGTGCGCAGCGCCGCCGGGCCGAAGCAGCCGACTATTCGAATCGCAGCGCCTTCAGCGGGGTTACCCGTGTTGCCCGCCACGCCGGCACCCAACACGCGAAGAGCGCCACTCCCAAAAGGAGCGTTGCCACGACCCCATAGGTCACCGGATCGCTCGCTTTGACACCATAGAACACGTCGACGCTCGCCAGCAGCCGTGTTCCCGCGAACGCCACGGCCAGCCCCGTGGCCAGCCCGATTCCCACCACGCCGAACCCTTGGCGTAAGACCATGCGCAGGATGTCCTTCGGCATCGCTCCGACGGCCATTCGAATTCCAATTTCGTGCGTGCGCTGCGCAGCCGCGTACGACGCCACGCTATACACCCCAACCACCGCCAGCACCAGTCCCAGCAGCCCCATCGTTGTCGTCAGTTGCGCCCCAAGCCGGAAAAACAAAAATCCATTCACTCCCTGAATCGCCTGGTTCATCGTTTGCAGTTCCGTTACCGGCAGATTCGGCGCGATCTCCCTAACCACGGCCTGCACCTGCGTCGAAAGCGTTTGCGGCGGCACCGAGGTGCGCAGATGAATCGTCCGCATCGGCGCGTACTGCTGCAGCAGCGGCCGGTAGAAGAATGGCTGCGCCTCCTCCGTTACTCCGCGATATTTCCCGTCCTGCACCACGCCCACCACCTGAATAAAGGGTCCGGCCGCGCCTTTCGTGCTGAAGCGCTTGCCGAGCGCTTCCTGGTTTGGCCAAAACTTCTTGGCCATGGCCTCCGAGATAATCGCCACCGCCGGTGTCTTGTCGTTGTCGGATTCGGTGAACGTCCTTCCCTGATGCAGTGGAATCCGCAGCGTCTCGAAATATCCCGTGGATACCATGTTATATTGAACGCTCGGCGGCTGTTCCCCCGGTGGCACTGCGTGTCCTTCGATATACACGTTGTCATAGCCGCTTATGATTCCCAGCGGCACGGTAAACGCTTGCCCTACGGAAACCACTCCGGGCAGGTCCCTCAGCCGCGTCTCCAGTTCGCGATAGAAGTCCCGCCCCCGCGTGTCGTCAAACCCTGCCTGCTGCACATCCACCGTAAAATCCAGCACGTTGTTTGGATCGAAACCCAGAGAAACCTTCTCCGCCTTCCCCAGACTCCGCACAAATAAGCCCGCAACCACCAGCAGCACGAGCGACCCTGCCACCTGCGCCACCACCAGCGTCCCGCGCACCCACTGCCGCTTCCGTCCTGCCGACGACCCGCGTCCGCCTTCATGCAAGATCGTCCCAACATCTCGCCGCGATACGCGCATCGCCGGAAACATTCCCACAATGAAACCGGTCACCACCACGGCCAGCAGCGCAAACACGTATACCCGCCCATCCGGCCGCACATTCAGTTGAACCGGCAAGTCCGTCCCAAGCGAAATGGACGCCACAAAATCCGTCGCCCAATACGCCAGCAGCATTCCGCCCGCGCCGCCCAGTAGCGCCAGCAACAGGCTCTCCGTCAGATACTGCCGGATCAGTCGCGACCGTCCTGCGCCGAGCGCCGCGCGAATGGCCATTTCCCGCTGCCGCACCGTCGCCCGTACCAGCAGCACATTGCTCACGTTGAAGCTCGCCACCAGCAGCACTAATCCTGCCAGCACCATGAACGCCGCTGCAATCGGCCGCAAGCTGTCTCCGTCTCCCGGGTCCGGCCGCGCGCTATTCTCAGGGAGCACGCGCACGCTGATGCCTTTATCCACATCCGCGTGATCATGTGCCAGCCTCTGCGCCTCCACATTGACTGCCGCTTCCGCTTGCTTGCGGTCCACTCCCGCTTTCAGCCGCCCTATCAACGCAAGCGAGCGCTCGCCGCGCTTCGTCCAAAGGTCCGCGCTCTTATTGTCGTCCTTTAATCCAATGTCCGCGCTTAATGGCACATACAAGTCCGAATTCACGATCGAATAGGTTCCGTTAAATCCCTTTGGCGCCACTCCCACAATCGTCATGGGATGCCCGTTGAGTTCGACGTGCCGTCCCACTACGTTGGGGTCGCCGCCAAATCGCTTGTGCCAATACGAATACCCAAGCACGATCACCGGGTCGGCCCCAGGCGTCTGCCCCTCGCTTGGCAGAATCAGCCTTCCCAAGGCCGGCTGTATGCCCAGCATCGAAAAGTAATTCCCCGTCACCCGCGTGATAATGCTGTGATCGCCGCGGTTTTCCGTCATCAAGCTGCCGAGCGTCACCCGCCAGGCAGCCAGCCCGCTGAACACGTTTGTTTCGTCGCGCAGATCCTTGTAGTCCGGATACGAGAACCTCTGCATGGTCCCGTCGCCTGCCTGCTGCAACACCAGGACCGTCAGTTGCTCCGGATGCTTTGCCGCAATCGGCCGCAGCAGAAAGCCATTGATCGCGCTGAAAATCGCTGCGTTCACGGCGATCCCCAGCGCCAGCGTAACCACCGCCAGCACCGCAAACCACGGTGACTTCCCGAGCGCACGGGTTGCAAATCTCAAATCCTGCAGAAAACTGCCCATCCCTCACCTCGGAGGATGAAACTTCAAGCCCTGACCGACCATCCCTGCAAGCCGCTTCCCACTCTACGCATCCGCCTATCCTGCTGAGCCCAGTCCGTTTGCTTGCCGCGCGCCCCTCCGCTTCGCGTGGCATCGTCCGCTTGTGGGACGCCCGCGTCCACTCCCGCACATTCTTTTTTTCGTTTACTTGACGCTTCGGCTCTCGCCGTTTACGCTTGCCTTGCACGCTCAAGGCGAATCTCACATCGTGGCAGACACCCCTCTTCAGGTCACGGGTCGCGAGGAGTCCACCGAAGCCCCGGTGTCTCCTGTCGGCATCCTGCTCGGCGTGTTCAAGGAATTTGTCTACGGCCTTCAGGACTATTCCATGATGGCGGGCCGTGCCCTTGCCAATCTCCTGACCGGTCCTCACTATATGCAGGACCTCCTTCGCCAAATGGACGACATCGGCGTCGGCTCACTTCCCATCGTTCTTCTCTCCGGCTTTTTCATCGGTGCGGTGATGGTCCTGCAAACCGGCTCGCAGTTCACTCGTTTCGGCCAGACCGCTCTCACCGGGGACGTGGTTGCGATTGCCCTCGTGCGCGAGCTGGGGCCCGCTCTCACCGGCATTCTCGTCGCCGGCCGCAACTCTTCGGGCATCGCATCCGAACTCGGTTCGATGGTGGTCACGGAACAGGTCGACGCCATGCGCGCCATGGGTACTGACCCCAGCCGCAAGCTCGTCACCCCTCGAGTTCTCGCCGCCATCCTCATGCTGCCGTTGCTCACCGCCTTGATGGATTTTCTCGGCCTCATCGGCGGAGCCGTGGCGTCCGTTTTTTCCCTGCGCCTGAACGTCGTCCAGTTTTGGACTCGGGCCATCAATGCTCTGGATTTTGCCGACATTATGCAGGGCATGACCAAGCCCATCGTCTTCGGCTTCATTCTTTCCACCATTGGCTGTTACATGGGGCTGCGCGTTCGTGGCGGCACGCAAGGTGTCGGCCGCGCCACCACGCAGGCCGTCGTCGCTTCCTCCGTGCTCATCATCGTTGCGGACACCTTCCTGAGCAAACTCGCCTTGTATTTGGCCGACAAGGTTTTCTGAACTGGTCCGGTATCGCCAGCCTCCCCATCCCTCTTCCGCTATAATCATTCGAATCCGATAATGGCTTCTGCAATCCAATCTGGCGGTGCCGCTCCCGCGATTCAGTTCGAGAACGTGCATCTTGACTTCGGCGCAGGCGAAATCCTGCGGGGCGTCTCGTTTTGCCTGGAAAATCGCGAAACTCTCGTGTTGCTCGGCGAAACCGGCACCGGCAAAACCCTCACCCTCAAGCTCGCGGCCGGCCTCGTGCGCCCCTCTTCCGGCGATGTCCAGGTCCTCGGCCGGGATGTTTCGCGGATGCCGGAACGCCAATTGCTCGTTTTTCGCCGTGAAATTGGATTTGTTTTTCAGGAGGGAGCGCTGTTCGATTCCATGACCGTGGGCGACAACGTGGCCTATCGCTTGCACGAGGATGGCCTCCCAGCCCCCGAGATCGAGACGCGAGTCCGCGAAATCCTTCGCTTCGTAGAGCTCGAGCACACGATGGATTTGCTTCCCTCCGAGCTTTCCGGCGGCATGCGGCGGCGCGTTGCCATCGCGCGGGCCTTGGTCAATCGTCCGAATATTGTGCTCTATGATTCGCCCACCGCAGGTCTCGACCCTATCACCTGCCAAACCATCATCACTTTGATCTTGCGCTTGCGCGACGTCTACGGCGTCACTTCCTTGCTGGCCACCCACCGTTTGCAGGATGGCTTCGCCCTTGCCAATTTCCATTTTGATTCGGAATCCATGCGGGTGGTCCGCAACCCCGAAAACGCTCCCGCGCCCGGCGCTCCCCGCACGCGCTTTCTCGTGTACCGCGATGGACGAAAGTATTTTGAAGGTGATCCCGCGGAGCTTCTCGAGATTCGGGATCCGTATCTCAAGCGTTTTCTGGTGTGATTTTGCGGTAGGCTGGTCACCACAAATCGGAGGCGCCTCGCGATGGCTCAGCGAAAGCAACTCACTTGGACGGAACTGCGCGTTGGCTTGTTTGTCCTGGTGGCCCTGTTCGTTCTCGCCGCCGGCATCTTTTATGTCACCGGCTCGCAATTCCTCGGGCCCAAGTACCGCTTGCGGACATTTCTGCCGGAGGCTTCCGGGCTGACCACCGGCGCGCCCGTGAGCGTTGATGGCGTGGATGTCGGAAACGTCGAATCCGTCCGCCTCGTCCCCCGCTCGGAGATGGCGAAGGCGGATCGCTCTCAGAACGTGGAAGTCGTGATGCGGATAGACCGGAATTTTCAGCAGTACATTCAAACCGGCTCGACCGCGCCTGGCGGCAACTCCACCGCCAGCCTCGTCACACAGGGTTTGCTCGGCAACCGTTACGTGAACATCACGCGCGGCTTTAACGGAACTCCTATTCAGCCGGAGGGCGTCGTTCCCGGCGTCGAGGAAAAAGCCATCGCGCAAGTTGTCGAGCGCAGCGCGGACGTGCTCGCGAATCTCCAGGCGCTTTCTTCCAACGTCCAAGATCTCATTGCCGGCGTGCGGCATGGTGAAGGCACGCTCGGCAAATTCCTCACCGACGACAGCGCCTACAATCATCTGAACAGCATTCTGGCCAAAGCCGACACCATGGTCGCCGGAATTCAGCAGGGCCAGGGAACGCTCGGAAAGATTGTCGCCACCGACGAGCTCTATAACAAAGTCAACACCGGCGTGGACAACGTCAATCTAATGCTTGCCGACATTCGCGCGCAGAAAGGCACCATTGGCAAGTTGATTTACGATCCCACCATCTACGATCAGGCAAAGCAGGCCATTACCGGCGGAAACGCTCTGGTTGCGGATATTCGCGCCGGCAAAGGCACGCTCGGCAAGCTCGCGACGGACGACGTGCTCTACACCAAGCTGCGCGACACCAGCTCCAACTTGGCCTCCGCCTCCGCCAAACTCAACGAGAACACCACCACCGTCGGCAAGCTCTTCACCGACCCGCGCCTCTACGACAACCTTGCTGGACTTACGGGCGACATGCGCCTCCTTATCGGCGACTTCCGGCAAAATCCGAAGAAATATCTGCACATCAAGCTTTCCATCTTTTGAGCCTTGGGCTTGTGCTCCGCATCTCCAGCGCAGCGCGCGGCACCATGCAACGGCAAACTTTGCGGTTCGCGCCGGATGTGCTGTAATGCGTTTGTAACCTTTTGCTGATACGCTCCCCCCATCGGAGCCATCCTCAAGAGCCAATGGAAACGCAAGAAAAAGCAGCGCGCGCCGAGCCTGCAAAGTCCACCCTGCCGCAGCCGGGCCGCCCGGTGCCCAGCCGCGCCTATCCCGGCGCCCTGATCGTCGTCGAAGGCACCGACGGTTCGGGAAAGAGCACGCAACTCTATCTCCTGAAGCGCTGGCTGGAAATCGGCGGCTATCGGCTGCATTTCACCGAGTGGAACTCCTCGCCGCTGGTGAAATCCGCCACTCGCCGCGGCAAGCAGCGCCGCCTGCTGACCCCAACAACGTTCTCCCTCTTGCACGCTGCCGATTTCGCCGACCGCTGCGAGCGCCAGATTATGCCGCTGCTCCAAGGCGACTATCTGGTGCTGGCCGACCGCTACATCTACACGGCTTTCGCGCGGGATGCGGCCCGCGGCTGCTCGCCGCGCTGGCTGCGCAATCTCTACCGCTTCGCCCCGATTCCGGACATCACTTTTTACTTTCGCGCTCCCCTCGACGTCGCCGTGCATCGAATCCTCAGCGGGCGCCCCAAGCTGAAATTCTACGAAGCGGGCATGGATCTCGGTCTCTCCTTCGACCGCGCTGAAAGCTTCCGTCTCTTTCAAGCGCGCATCCTCGAGGAATACGACAAGATGGTCGAGACCGACAATTTCGTCGTCCTCGACGGAACGTTGCCGGTGAACAAGCTGCAAAAGCAGATGCGCGATATCGTGGCCTCGAAAATTGACTTGAAGCGCTTTGCCCCCGGCGCGCAGGAGTCCGAGTAGGTCATGCCGGAACGCGACAAGGAAAAATCCGCGCCGCCCGTGGCGGCCGAAACCGCTTCTGTCCCGGCTCCCATTTCCGCGGCGAAACCCTCCCCTGCCGAGGATGGCGCCGCGCAGCAGAGTTTCTTTGGCGAGCCGCTCGTCGGCTTTGATCCCGCCGAGGTTACGGGCCAGCTCATCGTCATCGAGGGAATGGATGGCTCCGGCCGCTCGACGCAAATCGCGCTTCTGCAGGAATGGCTTGAATCCGAAGGTTTCGCCGTGCAAACGAGCGGATTGCGCCGCTCGAATCTTGTCGGCCGCGATATTGACGAACTCCTCGCGA
>Ga0209062_1004082_pt1 | contig 15832 bp, 17 predicted proteins | sample Coa_R2_2_FD_187158 | JGI IMG/M metagenome (GOLD analysis project Ga0209062, IMG submission 187158) | Surface soil microbial communities from Centralia Pennsylvania, which are recovering from an underground coalmine fire - Coalmine... | ecosystem: Environmental > Terrestrial > Soil > Unclassified... | reverse complement strand
GAAACCCCAGCGTTGACCCGCGTAGGCACGACGAGCAGTTCCGCGTTTAGGCACCCGTAGCTCAGCTGGATAGAGCGCCACCCTCCGAAGGTGGAGGCCACACGTTCGAATCGTGTCGGGTGCGCCATTTTTCTGCCGAGACAACTGCATCGTTGACGTTACGCCAATCCGCCAGCGAGCAGCTCATCCAGCTGCGCAAACTGTTCGGGCAGGCCTTCCGCCGAACCGGAGAGTGCTTTCGCGCGCGCCGCTTCTTCCACCAGATATAGATGCCCGTGACTGACAGGATGGTAAGAGCAAGGCCGAACAGGCAGACAAAAATGCGCCATGGCAGGCCGAACACATTGGCCATGTGCATGGCATAAAGCCAGCTCGTGATCGTGTTGCCCGCATACTGGCCGGTTGGCAAAAGGACGAGCCGCAGGCCGCCGTTGTTGGCATCGAAGAAGATTTGTGTCTTGCCGCGCTTGTCCTGGATGTCGAGGCTTGAGCGGACGCTATAGCCGTAAACGCCGCGCTTTGAATCGAGCGAGAGCTCGACCGGCCGCTCGATGCGGAAGCCATGGATGCGCGCTTGCTCGGCCATGAGCTTATCGCCGGTTTCTTGAGCCTGTCCCCAGCCAAGCGCGGGCGTTTCGACAGGGCTCTTCTCTTCGGGCAATTCCGTCCAGGGCGCTTTGTATTCGAGGACCGCGCGGGTCGCCCAGGTATACACGGTATCCCAGAGATTCATGTAGACGCTTGACCAGGCGAACACCAAAAGGACAGCCCAAAGCCAGAGCCCTCCGGCGCGGTGGAGGTCGAAGTTGATGCGGTAAGCCGAGCCGCTCCATTTGATTTTCCAGGCAACCATCCATCGTGACCACCAGGAGCGCACGGCCGGTCTGGCGTGGTTGTAATCAGGCCCAAGAGCCTCCGCAGCAGGGGGCCGATTGGGTTTCCAGCTTACCGGCAGAGTGAGGTAAAGGCCGACGAAGCAATCGAGCGTCCAGATGAGCGCCGTGATGCCCAGGATCCAAACGCCCCACATGCCCATGGCGAGCTCGAAGTGGAGCTTGTAGACGAAGGACATGAAATTGGTGAAGCCCTGCGTGATCTCACCCCAATTGGTCCGGCCGAGCTCCTGTCCAGTATAGGGATTAAGGAACATCAGATTGAAGCCCGGATTTAAAGGCTCGCTGGTTTTCGGATCGGGTCGGCCGGAGACATAGACTTGGGCGCGGCCCGGATCGCCCATATCGACGCGGAAGACCGCGGCTTGCGGGGCGAGAGCTTCAACGCGCTCAGCAATCTGTCCCGGGGGCAGCGGCCGGCCCGCCCTCGGCTCGACATAAAGGGTGGGATTGATGGCCCGGTCGAGCTCCGGAAGGAAGGCAAGAAGGCTCCCAGTCAGCCCGACGACGATGAGGAAGGCCGCCATGGCGAGGCCTATCCAGCGGTGGAGGAAGACGAGGATGCGCCGGATCGTCACCGCGTCCCCCATGGCGTATGCCAATCCGAAAGCATGCGGATTGGCATACTTAAGTTATGCCGTGACTTACAGTATTTTTGCATCACTGTTGAGTGGGCTCAACCCTCATTTCCGCTACGGCGCCAAGCCAGGCATGTTTTTGTCTTGCCGTGCAGAACCTTAATGCGTGGCGGGTGCAGTCGCCTGCCCAATGCCAGCAATCCCGAGAATTTGGCCGAAACATCCAAATTCCGTACGCGGCGCATCCTGCGAGCCCGCCCCGCAGATGAAATATTCATTGAAATGGACAAGCGGCGGTGCCTGGTTGGTGCCAGGTACCCCTTGCGTGTCGAGACCATTTTTTCCCGGCGCGATATTCGAGGCCTTGACCTGGATCGTGCCCGCGATGTGGTAACCATAATAGCCGGGATTCTTCGGCAAAAAATGGTTCTGATACTCCGGGCCAAACTGCGAAAAGGTCAGATTAGCGCTCCCGAACTTCAGTTCGATCGGGCTTGGCTGCACGGGTCCATGCGCGACAAGGGTGTCGACGACTAGCGTTCCCTTCGGGATGTCATGGGCGGAACGAATGATTGGAAGCGGATCGTTCGAATAAAGGATTTCGCTCTTGGTAAAATTGAACGTGTCGCCGGAACTCGTATCGACAAAATAGGTTTGCCGCGATCCATCAATCGCCGCGTATTGATATTGTGGGAAGATATCGACGCCGTTCTCAAAGCCCGCAAAGGCCGGCTCGACATACGAGCCCACAAACACACTGTATCCGCGCCCGAGGAGCCTGTGCTCGTGCCCTTGAGCGGCAACCACTGAACCGATCACCACAAGCGCAGCGCTGCCAAAAATGACAAATGGTTTCATGGATCAATCCCGTTTGAGCTTGAGACCTCCGCTGGCCTCGAAGCTTTAACGGATGAGGGCCAGATCCCACGCCTTCCGATCTCGGGCAACGGGACCGCCCCGAAAGGTTGCAGCAATGTGGTCCGGACTGAGTGTCTGTCTTGCCGACTCCGGATGCGAGTCCACGCCTCTGCGCTCAATTCACCTGCGCTCCGGCTTGATGCGCAGGGGCATGGAATCGATCTACTGTCCGAAGACGAACGGTCAAGCTCTCCTCCCATGGCCGGAGCGGACGAGGCTCAATACTCCGCTCGCAGCGTCGCGACGATCGAGCGTGGTGCACCGACGAAAATGCCGAGCCGCGGCACGTTGTTGAAGAAGAAATCCGTGCTCGGATAATATTTTGCGCCGTTGATGTTATTGACATTGATCTGCGCCGACCAGCGCACGCCTGCCGCCGTGAATGCATATTTTGCGAAAGCATCCCAGCGGGCATAGGCAGGCAGAATGAGCGTGTTCTGGTCGTCTCCGAACCGGTTGCTTGCGGCAAAGATGCCGCTACCGACCCGCCAGCCCCGCAAGCCGCTGTCCGGCGGAAGATCATAGGTGAGAAACACACTTCCGGAATTTGGTGCATAGCGCGGGAGATCCTTGCCCAGGAGCCCGCCATTGTCCTTGACAACCGTTGCATCGATATGCGCGTAGCTCGCGATGATGCTGAGCTCATTGGTGAGTTTACCGAGCGCGTCGAGTTCCACCCCGGTGCTGCGGGCCTGGCCGATCGGGCGCACCGGGGAAGTTAGATCGAAGGGGTTGACCGGAGTAAGGATGTTGCTTTTCATGATATCGAAAAAAGCGAGTGTCGCCAACAGCCTGTGATCGAGAAGCTCGGCCTTGACGCCGCCCTCCCAGCCTTCCGCGATTTCGGGCGGAAGAGGCAGATTGTTTTCCGAGATGCCGTTGGGCACACCAAAGGATTTTGTGTAGCTGCCATAAAAGGCAAGCCAGGGAGCGACCTCATAGTTCACCCCAAAGCGAGGGCTCAGGGCCTGATTGTGCTGCACGGGGTTCACACCGAATCTCGCATAGGCTTCGCCAGGATTAGGTATGGCATCGAGCGTGCTGAAAGAATTGGAACTGCCGGACCGGACATCGGCCAAATCGTACCGGACCCCGAGCAGGATATGCAGGCGGTCAAAGAGCGTAATGAGATCCTGCGCGTACATCCCAAGATCTTTTTGCGTGTTGGACGAGAAGGAAGTGAAACCACCTGTCTGAGAAGCTGTTCCATTCCAAGCCAAGAAGGGAGCCGCATAAAACGCAAAGGTTGGCACCATGCCATAGACTGGGTTGTAGGGGTCAAGCGGGTAGTTGCTGGTGGCCGACAATATATAGTCGTAAAACTGATAGAAATAATCTGCTCCTACCAGAACATCGTTCTTGACCCCCTCCACATAAAACCTTCCCGTCAGATCGAGATTGGTAGAATAATTCGTGCCGGTCAGTTTTTGATAGGTGATATTGCGGACGAGGTCTTGCAGCGGGAACAGGTTTCCTAATGGATCCTGGCATTGGGCAAGGTTGGTGGGATCGAGAAAGAAATAGCATCCTCCCGTCAAATCTGTTTTGGTGAGTGTGCCGCGTGCGGCCAGGAATCGGTTGGTAATCGCCCAGTCCTTGTCGAAGTTGTGCTTGAACTCATAGGCGATAATCGCGCTGCGGACCGTATCCGGCGGCTCATTGGGCTCTTGCATCGAGCGGTACACAGGAAGGCTCGCAGGATAGGCGCCAACGGCGGGGATGCCCACAAAGCTCTGCGACTCCTGGAGTTGAATCTGGCCATCCACCAGCAGCGTAGTCGACCCATCGATAGCCCATTTGAGTGCGGGCGCGAGGAACACCTGAGAGTTATTGATGAAATCGACGAAATTTCCGCCGTTCGTGTAGGCTCCGGTAAAGCGGTAGCTCAGAGCCCCGTTGTCGAGCGCCGGAACCTGGGCGGGGCCGGTCAGATCCCAGACCGTTCGGTAGAGATTGAACGAGCCAAAATCTTGGCTAACGCTGTAATAGGGTGCATCAAACGGCTTCTTGGTCACGAGATTGATGATGCCGCCGGGGTCTGCCCGGCCAAAGATGGTGGAGGCCGGGCCTTTGAGCACCTGCACGTCTTGCAGATTGGCGGTGTCATAGAATTGCGGAATCGCGACCCCGATCTTTAGCCCATCACGGAAAATGTTAAATGAATCGAAGCCGCGGATATTGAACACATAGCCTTCGACATTGTTGTTGGCCGGGCGCACTCCGCTGACATTCTCGAGCGCCTCGGTTATCGTGAAGGCCTGCTGATCCTGGATGACCTGCTCCGGCACGGTCTGCACGGCGACCGGGAGCTCGAAAGTCGGCACATTGATCTTGGTAGTGCTTTGGGAGATGGGCGGCGCGCTGTAGCTTTCCTTGGTGGCGTTCTTGCCCTCTCCGCCGCCCGCGCCTTCGCCACTAGCTCCCTCCTGATTGCTGATAACTTCGACCTCTGGCAGGGCGATGGCGCCGCCAGCTCCCGCCCCCTGAGTAGCGGCCTGCGCAAATGCCCCGGATGCCGGCCACATTCCTGCCAGGGCGGTGAGTGCGGTGGCCGTAAGAAGTTCTTTCTTGCATATGGACCAAGTTGTGGAAACGCCACTTTGCATTTTTCCCTCCTTTCTCGAACCGCGATGCAGAACCGCCAGATGGCTTACGCGGCATCCGCTTGGTGCAGCCTTCTGAGAGGGAAGACGTGTCGGGGTAGAATGGCCCCGTCACCCTGAAAATTGGATGGATAAATGCTTCACATAGTGTGACAAATTTAGCACAAATGATTTGTGACCGAAGATTGGGTTTCCGAAGTTCCCTTGCCGCGCTTATGCGGGTCGAGGCGGGTTATTTGCTGGAAAAGCGAGATTGGGATGACCTCGCGAGTGATTTGATGGACGGCTCCTACTCTTCGTCGAGTTCCTTGCGTAGCGCGGCGAGCTGACGCAATTCGAACTCGGTGAAGCGCAATCCGGTGGTGCAGAACCAGGTAATCCGCACAGCGGCGCCATCACCGATCAGCCGCACGGTGTCGGCATGCAGCGGGTCGATCTCCAGCTTCTTCTCGGTCTTCAATCCCGGCTGTTCGGCGGCGACGATGCGATAGCCGATCGGCGGCAAGGCGCCGTTCCAGAAGCCCTGGCTGGCGTTCTCGTTCATCGCCCGCAGGGCGTGCTTGGCGTTCTCCTTCGACTGGTATTCGTCGAACAGCACCATGATCTGGCGCATCATGACGTGCATGGGATCGTCACCCATCTCCGGGTGATGGAGACGAGCTTGACGCCGTTCTTCGCCAGCTTGCGGACGTAGAACTCCATGTCGAAGGCGTCGCGGAAAAAAGCGGCTGAACGAATGGACGATCACCACGTCGAAGGGGGTGGGCTTCGATGTGCCCGCCTCGATCATCCGCTGGAATTCCGGCCGGCGGTCATTGGTGGCGGACGCGCGCGCTTCGTAGCCGCGCGAGGCGCAATAGGCTTCGCCCTGATGTTTCTGATCGGGGATGGAGACATCATGCTCGGCCTGGCGCACCGTCGAGACGCGCAAGTAGAGGGCGGCGCGCAACGGCACAGTCATGGCGTATGTCTCCTTCTCACCTCACCGGCATGGCCCGAACAGCTCATCGAAGAGGTCGCCGAACCACGCCTCGAACACATCCACCTCGGCCTCCGCGACCGGGATATGCTCGGGCCAATCGTCGGTGACGATCCAGGCCGAGTCATGGCGATAACAGGCTCAGCACCGTCGCCACCGGCAGATAGAGGTGCGCGGCCGCCGGGCCAAAGGCGTGAAGCCGAAGGCCGCGTAGAAGGCCGCTGCGCGATCATCGATGGCGTCGGCGAAGACGGCGTGCGCTCCAATGGGCGCGGTCCCGACCGCCTTGATGGCGTCGAACAGGAGGGCCTCTCCAAGCCCCTGCCCGGCGTAATCGCTGTGCCGCCCAAGCCAGCCGATCAGGACAGCGAGGACGGTCCAGGTAGGCGGAGACTCGATGAGCACGAGCAATTGCTACGGCAAGGCCATGGCCGGAACATTGTTCAAGACGATCAAATCCGAGCTGGTCTGGCGCACCAGTTTCCAATCACGCCGCCAGGCCGGAAATGCCATCGCGGAATGCGGCTTTGCGAGACGGTCAGGCGTAACTCGCTGACCGCCGTTCGCGCCGCCATGCGCAGGGAATCGTCCAGCGCGATACGCACGCGCTCCCTGCTCTCGGCATAGTAGATGACGCCCTCCTCGACGCGGTAGCCACGCTTTTCCAGAAGCAGCGCTTGGAGGCAGATCTGGATGCGCTCCGGCTCGTAGGCGCCCTGCGCCACATGCGGGCGCTTGCCCCGCTTGTAATCGACGGGCGTGACGACGCCGTCCTCCGCCTCGGCGATGTCGAGCTTGGCGATGACGCCGAGCGTTGTCGAGGAGAGCGTCAGCGAGCGGCTGACGGTCTTGCCGGCCTCCGGCGCTTCATCGCCTTCGCGAGCCTGCGGCGCTGGCAGCGGCGCATTGGGCTTGTCGACGCGTGCGTGAACGCGGCGGCCCTCGACAGTATCGCCCGTCTCCGCCCACTCGCCTTGCGTCCACATCAGGTCGGGGCACAGGGCTGCTTGTCATTGAGGTTCGTTGCTCAAATCCCAACGGCGACCCGGCCGCGCAGCGATACCTCAAGCTGACCGGTGCCTGAGTGGGCGCAGCCGCGCCGGCACTGAGCATCGAACCCCTATCGGACCGGCACGATCGACAGAGCTTCGCCAGCGGCGTCGAGCCGCTGGACACGCATCTGCGGCGGCAGGCGGGGCAGGACACACGGCGACGCGTGGCCTCGTGCTTCATGCTAATCACCGATGGCGACCGCGCCCCGATCGGTTATTACACGCTTGCGCAACGAGATTGCATCCTACGCCTTCGTCGCCGATGCCAAGCACGAAGAGGCAGCGCGCTTTTATCAGCGCTTCGGCTTTCGATCTCTCGCCGCGGGCACCCGAAGGCTGTTCATGCCTATGACTGAGATTGCCAGATTGTTTTCGTAGTCTGGATTCGAAACATCAGTCGTAGCTAAACTACGACAACGCGCAAGTTTTCAAAGTTTCACACTGGTGAAGTCATAATCCCGTTTATCCAGCAAGGACCGGACTTGACCGTTCACACTCGAGATCACGATACAAACATCGGCTTCAGAAAAATACCGTCAAAGCGATCCGAGTCCTAACGGTGCTTTTCTGCCTCGCCGCGCACTTCTGATCAAACCGTCAGGCGAACCGTCAAACAGGTTGGCCTACCCGTTCGCTACGAGCATCGACCTTCTTCAAATCAACGACTTGGGGAAAAGGCGTTGATTAACAATGATGACATTGCTGCGCGCCATCCGCAACGGCGGTCAGGACAAGAGCAACGATGCTGGTCAGGAAATCATCCGCCAGCAGCTCGGCGTGGCGCCGACACTGACCATCCGGCCCGTGTTCCCGGTCCGCGTAATCGTGACGCGCGACCTGGTACTCGAACCATATGGAGCACAAGCAATGCCAAGCTGAAGCTGGGAGTGCTTGAGGACGGCAAGCCGGTCAAAGTGACTGTGGAGATGCCGGCACCTGTCCATCGCACCCTTGTGGCTTATGCAAAAGTGCTTGCGCAGGAGACGGGCAAACCGGTCTCCGATCCCGTGAAGCTCATTCCTGCGATGGTCGAGCGGTTCATAACGACGGATCGGGGGTTCGCGAAACTCCACCGTACGGTCCGCTCCCGCTCGCAACCGGCGGGCAGCGCTCCTCCAAAAGCCGAATGAAATTACGAAGCGCGCCGTTGTCATTACCCTCCCGGCAATGGGCGCGATACCCAATCCGGGTCGAGCCGTTGCCGTCGCGGGCCTCGCGGTAAACGACATGGGCATAGCTGGCGCCCATGCTTGCCCCGCACATAAGGCTCACGCCGCGGCCAGCGCCAACCAGGCTCTTGATATTCTCGGGGCTGACATCGTGCCGAACGATGTCAGGCAGGTCGCCGGGTGAGGAAAGCTTGGCCACGAGGATATCCTGAATCTCCGGCCCAGGATCACGTTCGCTCAGCAGGAACCGTTCGTGCTTCATGTCCGTCCAGTAGAAAATCTCCTTCCCGGCACGCGGATGATCCTCTCATGGGACCGGGCAGAAGATTAACTTCGGCGCGGTAATCCTGGAACGAAAGACGCGATAACAATATATAAGCGAGGCGCCGGTCCGGTAACATCTCGATGACCTCCTCGCTGGCTTGGGACATGCGGGTGGAAAAGACGCGTATCGCGCCAACCCCAAGTGGATCGTCGCGACCATGGCGTTCCAGATCGAATGCGTCGAACAAGCTCCAACGCGGCCAAGTGGCTCCGTCACGAAGCACTCGGAATACCGCCTGCGGCGACGCCTGGCTCTCAGTTTCCACACGGACATCTATCGCTCGCACTGCGTCCCGCCGTAACTTGCGAAAACGCGACACAAAGACGCTGCCGCTTGATCAACCTTTGCAGACATGATCAATGATTATCTAATACAACATTCAGGAGACCTTCCATATCGTTTGATGTCATGTCCGGCTGGATTCCGAGTTGTTCGACGGGGAGCTTGAACCGGTTCATCCAATACGTTTTATAACCAAAACTTTTGGCGCCATAGGCGTCCCAACCGCCAAATGCTACGAAAAGTATTTCGCTTTTCTTGAGATTGAGCCGTTTCATTCCCAACTCATAGGCGCGCGGGTCCGGTTTGTAAGTGCCGTTTATTTCGGTGCTGAGCAACTCATCAAAGAGGGCAGCTATTCCGGCTCTATCGGCGTTAGCCCGCAGCATCTTCTGGCTGAAATTCGCGATGGTGATAATTTGGACGCCGGCAGCTTTCAACTTGCGCAACGCGTCTTCTGAATCCGGCCACGGTTTCAATGCAAGGTAAGCATCCAGAAGCCGATTTTTGTTTTCCAGCGGCAATTCAACATTCATCGCTTTTGCCGTATAAACCAACGCGTCTTCGGTCACCTTAAAAAAATCTGCATGGCGATTGGTTATGGAGCGCAGAAAGCCATATTCGAATTGTTTCGCACGCCAAAGCCTAGTGAATTCTGCACCTTTACCAGGAAAGGCTTTTTCTACCTCTGGAATAACTGAGTTTGGATCAAAAATTACGAAATAGTCGAATGCGACTGCCTTGAAGCGCGCCGACGATTGACTCTGCGCAAGACTGACGCCCAATAGCAAATCGATGACGACAAGTAAAATCCGGACTTCAGCACGCTTTATCATAGCGATCTCCATCATAGCGATCTCCGCACCTTTCCCTAACCTGCCAAGTTAATTTTGCTCCTTAAGACCGCGTAACGAAGAGATAAACGGCGACGCAATAGAGCGCGGGGAGCCAAGCCGCCCATGCGACCGCCGCGAAAGCCCAAATGAAAAGAGCGCCCAAGAGCACCCATGCAATCAACAGCGTCGGCGAGGCGGAACTCGCTACGCGGAGCAGCCGGGAGTGAGTGGCTTTCCATTCCGGCGGCGCTGCGCGCGAGCCGCTCGGCGAGATAGTCGGTCAGCCCTGCGCCTCCGGCCCGATCGCAAAGAAGGGCGACATCTGAAAGCGTTCGAACACATGTCGAGGCGTCATCGTGCGATCTACGGGCAGATCGGCGACAACGAAACTATTGCCGTACTTGGCGCTGAAGGCGTGCGTTTGCCCCGCAACGATGAACGCTTCGACGCCCTGCGCCACCAAGCCTCCGCGCTGCGAAATCTCGAGGTCGAGCATGCCACATTTGGGCAGAACAACCTGATGGTGGTCATGGCGATGCATTTGTATATTGGCGCAGTTCCGCGCAGATTGTATTCATTAAACTGGCCTCAAAGTTCAGGTCGCCGCGCCTGCATTTTGAGTCTTGACCGCGTCAGCCGGCCGGTGAGACGAAGACCATCGCGCATATTTAGCACCATCAACGCGATATTGATAGCACCCGCGGCAGACTTAATCGCCTGGACGCGATAGAACACATTCCCGAATTCGCCGCGGGACGCGAACATAGCGAGATAGAGCGCCGCTGGAAGCAAGCCGATGTTGCGTTCTGGGCTCTGCTGCGCACCGGCTGGAATGGGCCGCCGTCTATCGGACGCCGCCTCGATTGGAGCCGCGCACCGGGAAGATCCTTTCGTTGGCGTGATGGTTCTTGAGGACGACGGCCCGATTGTGCTCCGTATCCTTCAGAATCTGAATCGCTCGCTAGAATTGTCTGACCTTTCGCATAAGCACAGTGCAAACGGGATCTTCATGTCCAGGCCGGCCTTGCGTACGGAGCGGCTCATCCTCCGACCTCTTGCGCGAGAGGATGCGGGGGCGATGTACGATGCCCTCTGCGACGCGCAGGTGATGGCCTATTGGGATTGGCCGGGTGCGCAGTCGCTCGAGGATGCCGAGGGCTTCGTCGGCGCGCATTGCGACGAGGTGGCCAGGGGCAGCGCCCATTTTCGGTCCATCTGCCGCGACGGCGCTGTGATCGGAACATGCGATTTGCGCGAGGTCGACGATCACCGCAAGCGCGCGGAGGTTGGGTTCATGCTCATCCGCGGCATTGGCGCCAGGGCTACGCGCGCGAGGCGATGGGCGCGGTTATCCCCTATGCGTTCGAGGTGTTGGGACTCGCGCGGCTGTCGGCGCGCATCCACGCCGGGAACGCCGGCTCGGCGCGCCTGCTCATGGGCCTCGGCTTCCGGCGCGAAGGACGGCTTAGCGGCTTCGTCCTGCGCGACGGCAAGCGGCGCGATTGCGAGATGTACGGGATGGTGCGAGCGTAAGTGACGCGATCCAACCCCCCCGCGGAGGCGCGTCCCTCCGGTTCGATCCCAAGCGCAACAATATTCGTCATGGACGGCCCCTGAACCGGTCACTCAGCGGCGCTGTGCTCCGCATGGACGTTTACAGCCTTGGGGCTGCGCGATGACCCTCGTCGCGCCTCGGGAACCCCTTCGAGGGCCGGGTCAGGTTGAACCACTTACAAGCGCGGTCACGTGATTACCCGCGGAGCCGGCCCCGATGTCGCTTCGGCGCCGACCGCTGCGATCTCACGAGCAGATTAAAGAGCCACGCCAGACCCGCATCCATCATCGCGACTTTCGAGACGACGGCGTTAAGCCGGAAGGCAGGCAGCAGCAGCGGGGGGTCGAGGCCAAGGACTTCGAAACGCGCCGCATGCGTGGCGAGGAAGCGCCGCGGCAGAGCCGAGACGAGGTCGGTCTCGGCGATCACCGACAGGGCCAACATGAAATTCGGGACGGTCAGCGCGATGCGCCGCGACCGCCCCTGCTTGGCAAGCGCCTCATCGACGAACCCGTAAGGATCGCTGCTTTCAGAGACAACCAGATGCTCCATCTCGCAATATCGTTTGAGCGTCGGATCGCGTGCGAACGGATGTCCGGCGCGCATCGCAATCACGAAATCCTCCTCATACACGCATGCCTTCTCGAAGCGGGATGGAATGTCGCCGGACGGAATGATTGCGACGTCCATGGCGCGCGCCTCGAGATCGGCAATCGCGCTGCGCCAGACGCGGGCTGGCGAAGGCAGGATCTGACGCACGCCGATGTCGATGTGCGGCGCGGTCCGGCGAAGTTCGGCGAGAAGCGGGCGCAGGACCACGGCCGAGACGCCGTCCGGCGCGCCGATCGTGAACCGGCGCGTGGATGTGGACGGGTCGAAGGGCGCGGCAGTCGCCATGACGCTGCGCACGCGCGCCAGAACTTCGGCGACCGGCGCGGCGATTTCCGTCGCGCGGGCGGTCGGCACCACGCCCTTGGGTGTTCTCAGAAACAATGGGTCATTGAGGAGCTGGCGCAGGCGTCCGAGTCCATGGCTGACGGCCGACGGCGTGAGGTTCAGCCGTTCCGCCGCGCGGCCAACATGGCGCTCTTCCAGCACGGCCTCGAAGAGGACGAGGAGATTGAGGTCGGCGCGCGAAAGATCAATTCGGTTCAGCATATCCGTGAAATCATATCACTGTATTCATGGACATCCATCTGCAATCTCGTGACTGGACAGCGCACCGAGCGGACGAAGGGAGCCTTGAGCGCACATGCCAGTGATGATGATTTCCGAAGTCAGCGGTCAGTCGCCGCAGGGGTATGACGGGATGCTTGCCCTCGTGGGCGACGCTTTGAGGCGGGCGCCGGGCTTCATCGTGCACGTCGCGCACCCGGCGCCGGACGGCTGGCGGATCGTCGAGGTGTGGAACTCTAAGGAAGACGCGGCGCGGTTCTTCGCCGCGCACATCGCGCCCAACTTGCCTGATGGCGTCCGGCCGAAGCTGTCCTTTCAGCCGCTGCACAGTCTTTTGAAGCCCTAAAGGCCAGATCGCGCGGACGCGTCTGATCCCGGCCGGCGGCGGCTTCGGGCCAGTTGAGATCAGCAAATTCAGATCAACAGAGGAAAGGTTGTCATGTCATATTCACGACGTTCATCGCTCACTGCCGCGGGCGCCGGTCTCGCATCGCTTGGAATCACGAAAGCAACAAGCGGCATGGCCCCCGCCCATGAGGCCTCCATTGCCGACCAGATTGCCGCGCTCATCCAGCGATCCGAGGACTCGAACGCCGCGCTGATGCGCGGGGACATTGAACGATACCGCGCATTGGTCGCGTACACGGACGATTTCACGCTGATGTCGCCGTTTGGCGGGACGCCTTCGCGCGGCTCCGAGTACACGCCCGATCGCATGGAGCGCATGGGACGGTTCTTCCAGAACGGCACGCTCCGGCAGGAACTGGTTCAAGCCTACGGGTCCCCCGATATGGTGGCCCTCGCCTTGATCGAACGATGCCATGTCGAGGTCGGCGGTCTGCCAGCCCAGGACTGGCCGCTGCGGGTGACCCTGGTCTACCGCCGCGAGGGGGCCGGATGGCGGCTGGCGCATCGCCACGCCGATCCGCTCGTGGCGGGCATCAGCTTGAACCACGCCGCTGCGCTCGCCCGCGGCGAAGAAGGCTAGCCTCTGCTGCATCGCAGCAACGTGGCGAATTCCATCCGGCAGCTGCGCATTCTGGCGTCTCGCCGGATGCCGCCTCGTAGGGCGCCAGCCTGCGTTGCCGTGCGCGAGCGCGGCGGCACGGTCCACCACTTCGCCAAGGGGCGTCGATTTCGCTCGCGTGCAAAATGGTGCTGCATGGAGGAGCTTCCTGGGTAAGTGGTGAAGCGCTTGGCGGCCGAGGGCTACGCCACCGCCAAACGCACGCACGCGGGCAGCCGTCGCCGCACGGTCTATGCCATCACCGCGGCTGGGCGAAAGGCGCTGCGGCGATGGCTGGCCGAACCCGTCGGCAACATCCGGCTGGAGGCAGAGCCGTTGCTCAAGGTGTTCTTCGCCGATCGGGTGAGGTCACAGACCTGTTGGCGACGATCCGTGCAATCGGCGACAACGCCGAACGGCAGCAAGCCGCGCTCCGCCGCTTGGCGCTGGACTATCGCGACGGGGCCGTCCCTTTTCCTGAGCGCCTGCCCATCGGCGTGTTGGCGCTGGGCTTGGTGTTCGAGCAATTGGAGGCGACCATCGTGTGGTCGCGTCGCGCGCAGGACGCGGTCGCAGGCTGGCCCTCGACCAGCCCCGGAGGGTCGCCGCTCTGGCCGGTCAATATCTTCTCATCCCTGCAAAGCGGTGAGGATGATGGAAGCAGGCAAGCGGGGTCCGGCGAATAGCGCGTCGACCACCACGCCAAGCAGCTTTCTATTTCTACGCCACAGTATCCGGAAGTTCGACCGGTGAGTTTCGCCCCTTCCCTTTCGAGACCTGTCGCGCTCATTTCCCCAAGAGGGCGACCTTAGGAGGTGAAGATGGCTGATCGCAATGGCACACAAATCAAACGGACCATCCGCCGGCATCAGTTGCGCGAAATGGTGCCTCTCGCCCACAGCACGATCTACGAGATGGAACAGCGCGGCGAGTTTCCCAGACGCTTCGCTCTCTCACCTCGATGCGTGGTCTGGGACCTGGCCGAAGTCGAGGCCTGGCTCGCCTCGCGTCGATCAACTCCTGTTGCCCGAGCTCAATCTTCCGATGTCAGGCAGCGGCGGTCGCGCCCTGTTCGAGAGCCGGGTCGGGTTCAAGCAGCGGCATCGAGGGCGGGATGAGTACCGGGACGCGCTTCTTCCCAGCGACCCAGGCGTCGATGATATCCGACCACTCCTGCATCATGTGGCGACGCTGAACTTCGTACTCTGCCTTGTTATAGACGCCGCGCGGGGAGCAGCCGTTTTCGTGCGCAAGATACTTCTCGATCCAGTCGCTGTTGAAGCCCAGTTCATTGAGCAGCGTGGATCCCGTCCTCCGGAGATCATGAACCGTGAATGGCTCGAGCGGCAGCCCTTCTTTCTTCGCCTGCTCCACGACGAGATAGGTGACACGGTTGAAGGTGGCCCGCGACATGGGCGCATCGGCGTCGTAGCGCGACGGCAATAAATATCGCGAGTTCCCGCACAGGTCTTCAGCGCGATCATGATGTCGAGTGTCTGCCCGCGGCAGATAGACGTTGTGCGTGAGAAGCCGCTTGCGCCAGGCCGGCAGGAGTTCTCGCTCGAAGATCGCCCGGCGCATGGACCGCGTGCTGTCGGCCATCGGCGCCATGGTGAGTCATTTCTCACCGAACTTTCCGAAGCTCTTCGCCTCGAGAAGCCGCCGCTTGGCCGCCGCTTTTCAAAGGCGGGCGAGCGCCCCTCCCGGATCATGCGCTTGGCGTCGATGCAGAGTTCCCGCGCTCGCGCGAGCGAGATGCCGGCTTTGTCGTACTGCCCCAGCACGACGGTCTCGCGCCGCCCGTTCAGACGGTAGTCTAGGCGGAACGATACCGTTCCCGTCGTGCTCAACAGCACATACATACCGTCACGGTCGGTGACCTTGCACGGTTTCTCCTTTGGTTTCAGGTTCTTAAGCGCCACGTCCGTCAGCATCTCCGCACCCTCTCGACCCACAATACCGTCAGCCATTTTTGGGCCGCCGATCCGGCGATAATCAACTATATTCCAATAGCTTAGCTCACAAAAAATACCGTCAGCGGCCATCTGGACGGTGACGGTAGCGGCAGGAGTCGGACTCGGCAACGGTATCGTGCACCGTCAGGCGGTCCGTCGGCGCCGATCTTAGCGGGCCGAAAGATGCCGAACGTCAATCGACGTTTTTCTATCTAGATCAATATGTTAGATGGAAATCGCAGGATACTGTAGGATACCCTGGGCGGGCCCTGAATCACTCCCACTCGATGGTGCCTGGCGGCTTGCTCGTCACGTCGTAAACGACACGGTTGATCCCTTTGACTTCGTTGACGATGCGGGCCGCGGCATGAGCAAGAAATTGCATGCCGAAGTGATAAAAATCCGCCGTCATGCCGTCAGACGAAGTAACCGCGCGCAGAGCGCAGACATATTCATAGGTGCGGCCATCGCCCATCACGCCCACCGTTCGCACCGGCAGAAGCACGGC
>Ga0209062_1004080_pt1 | contig 15847 bp, 13 predicted proteins | sample Coa_R2_2_FD_187158 | JGI IMG/M metagenome (GOLD analysis project Ga0209062, IMG submission 187158) | Surface soil microbial communities from Centralia Pennsylvania, which are recovering from an underground coalmine fire - Coalmine... | ecosystem: Environmental > Terrestrial > Soil > Unclassified... | reverse complement strand
CGGATCGGCGCCGGCGGTGAGCACGTAGGCCGACGGCAGGCCCGCGTGATGTCGCGCGCGCAGGGGGGAGGCGCGCCAGTCATCGCCATCCCCAGGACCGTTCAGGTAGTGATCGCGGAACCAGCGGATCACGCTGTGGGTCAAGAGCACCGATGTTTCGGGTTCACTGTGTGAGGGGTGGCGCATGGCAAAATCGGTTGCCGGATAGACCAGCAGCTGGCCGGCGAGCGCGGGTCCACCGGCCTCGCGTGCGGACAGCGCCACGACCGCGGCGAGATTGCCGCCGGCGCTGTCGCTCCCGATCACAAGCCGCGATGCATCGATGCCGAGCTCGGCCGCGTTGCCTGCGATCCATTGTGTCGCGGTCACCGCGTCCTCAACGGCGGCCGGAAATTTGTGCTCGGGCGCCAGGCGGTAGTCGACCGCGATCACTGTCATCTCGCCCTCATGCGCAAGCTTGCGGCAGGCGACGTCATGGCTGTCGAGATTGCCGATCACCCAGCCGCCGCCATGAAAGAACACCAGCGCCGGCGCAAGGCCAGCTTTGTGGCGACGCTGCCTGGGCGTGTAGAGCCGCGCCGGGATTGCGCCATGCCGCGCCGGGATTGCGAGCTGGGAGATGCCGGCAAGCTCCGGCGGCGCCGGGCTCGCGGCGAGGCAGCCCTTCAGATAGAGCGCTCGGGCCTCCTGCGGCGTGACGGTCTCGTAGGGCGGCCGACCGGCCTCCTGGTAGAGCTTGTAGACCACGGCGGCATCGGGATCGAGGAGGACGGGCATTTACGGGGGACCTGTCGGTATGTTGTTGTTTGCGCCGTCGTTCCGGGGCGGTCCGAAGGACCGAACCCGGAACCTCGAGATTCCGGGTTCGATGCTGGCGCATCGCCCCGGAATGACGGCGCCAGCCTTGGTACTCCGACTATCCCATCCGGAACCGCGCCTGGCCAGTGGGCGAGGCGGGGAGCGGCCCTTTCCCCGCCGTATTCGGCGTGTTAACCCGGCAACCGGCGAGCGGCGGCTGGTCATGTACCCCTGTACAATGACTTTAAGCCAGATTCCCTGGAGCCTGATTCGCTTTAGAGCTATGCCGCGCGAAATGCTTCGAACCATTGCCTGGACCGGCTTTGCGGCTCTGTTTGCCGCCGCTGCGGTCCCGTTTGCGCCGCCGGCGCAGGCCCAGATCGGGACCATTTTCTCCGATCCCGCGCCGCCTCGCCCGCCGGGAGGTATTCCCCGTGGCCAGCAGCAGGCCGCGCCGGATGACGAAGAAGAGATACCTGAGCTGCCGCCCGGCGGCCGGGTGCTACCGGCCCCCAACCGCGCCTATCCGGGCCAGCGGCAGGGTAACGCGCTGCCGGGCCCGGTGCAGTCGGAGCCACTGGCTCCGGTGCCGGGGACGACCGTCGTGCCGCAGAATGGGCAACCAGGGCAAGGATGGCCCGGAATCGGTCAGCCTCCAGCCGGTCAACCGCCCCAGCAGGCCAATGTGCCTCCGGGTGCGCCGCCGGGCCTGCCGCCAGGACAGCACCTGCCGCAGGGCGCACCGCCGCCCGCAGCATCCCTGCAGCCCGGCGATGAGGTTGTCACCGAGCCGCCAGCGCAGAAGATCATCAACAAGAAGGCGAGCTTTGCGGGACTGGACAAGATCACCGGCCGCATCATCAATTTCGACGAGGACATCGGCGAGACCGTGCAGTTTGGCGCGCTCCGGGTGAAGACCGATGCCTGTTACACCCGGCCAGCGACGGAAGCCGCCAACACCGATGCCTTTGTCGAGGTGGACGAGATCACGCTGCAGGGCGAAGTGAAGCGGATCTTCTCGGGCTGGATGTTCGCCTCGAGCCCGGGCCTGCATGCGGTCGAGCATCCGGTCTACGATATCTGGCTGACCGACTGTAAGGGGCCCGAACAGACCGTGGTCAGCGCGGCCCCCGCCGCCGACCAGCCCAAGCCTGCACCCGCACCGTCGCCGCTTGCGCAGAAGCGGCCTCCGGCGCCCAAGCAGCCGGCCGCGCCACGGCCGCCGCCGCTACAGCAGTCCCAGCAGCTGCCGCCGCCACCGCCACCCCCGCAGCAGCAGCCGCAGGGCGGAGGGTTGTTCGGGATTTTCAGGTAATGGTGCACGTTCCTTCCGGGGCACGCGAAGCGTGAACTCCGGTCCGCAATTGCGCACCGGAGAATCTCGAGATTCGGGGTTCGGTGCTGTCGCACCGCCCCGGAATGACGGCGCCTAGTCTAGCATCAGCAGCTAACTGCTTGCCGCGATGATCGCCAGCGCTTCGGCGCCGGTGACCGGCCGGTCCACGGACAGTCTCTCAAAATTCGCTGCAGGACCGAGCAGGGCCTTGTCGAGCAGGGCGGTGTAGCGGCGACGCGGGATTTCGACGGCGCCGAAGGTCCGCAAATGCTCGGTAACATATTGCGTGTCGAGCAACTCGAAGCCGCCGGCGATCAGCCGCGCCACCAGATGCACCAGCGCCACTTTCGATGCGTCGCGGGCGCGGTGAAACATGCTCTCGCCGAAAAAGGCACGCCCGAGGCTCACGCCATAGAGGCCGCCGACCAGCTCGTCCCCCTGCCAGGCCTCGACGCTGTGGCAGTGGCCGAGCGCATGCAAGCCGCCATAGAGATCGCGGATGCGTTTGTTGATCCAGGTGTCCTCGCGTCCTTCCTGCGGCGCCGCACAGCCGGCCATGACGGCCTTGAACGCGGTGTTCACCCTCACCGTGAACAGGTCCGAGCGCACGGTGCGGGCAAGGCGCGCGGCAATGCGAAAACCATCGAGCGGGATGATGCCGCGCTGTTCCGGCTCGACCCAGAACAGGCTCGGATCGTCGGCACTCTCGGCCATCGGGAAGATGCCGCAGGCATAGGCCCGGAGCAGCACTTCGGGCGTGATCTCGGAGGAGGCGGAGTCGCGGGAAGCCATGGTCGCAAGCATAGCAGGCCGACGCCGTTCGCGCGATGGGGCTGGCTCGGTTCGCGCGATGCCGCTACTTCGCCGCGGTGCTGGCGGATCTTGCGGAAGGCGCCTTGGCGCGCGGAAATCGCAATACGATCCGGGTGCCGGCATGATCGGGATCGCGCGTCACACTTGCCTCGAGCTTGGTCGCCATGGCGCTGACGATGCGCTGGCCCATGCCGGTCGAGCGGGGATCGGATTTACCGTTGTCGCCGACACCGTCGTCTGCAATCGACAGCGCAAGCTCGTCCGCTTCGGCGCGCAGATCGACATGGATCGGGCCGGAACCATCGGGATAGGCGTATTTCACCGCATTCATCACCAGCTCGTTGACAATGATGCCGATGGCGACAGCCCGGTCCGGATCGATCTCGATCGGCTCGGACGTGAGCGTCAGCCGCGACATCCGGTTGCCCTCGGCCGAACGGCGCAGGTCGTCGAGCAGCGATTCCAGGTATTGATTGAGCACGACGCTCTTGAGGTCGTGCGACGTATAGAGCCGTCGATGCACCTGCGCGACGGCTGCGACCCGCCCCATCGCATTGGTCAGCGCCGCCTTGACGTCCTCCTGCGCGGCCGAGTTGGCCTGCAGGTGCAACAGCGAAGCGATGATCTGCAGGGAGTTGCCGACGCGGTGATTGACCTCCCGCAACAGCAGCTCGCGCTCGGCGGCAAGCGCCGCAAATCGATCGCGCGAGGCATGCACCTCGGCTTCGGCCTCGTCGCGCGCCTTCTGCAGGCGCGCCTGCTTGAGCGCGCCGCTGGCTGCGACCTGCAGCAGCGGAACAAAATCACCCTGCGCGTCCTTGACGAGATAATCGGCCGCGCCGGCCTTCAGGGCGGTGACCGCGATCGCGGAATCCTGCGAGGCCGTCACGAACACCACCGGCGGCGCGTCGGGGATGGCGAGAATCTTTTCCAGCGTCTCGATGCCGTCGAGCCCGGGCATGTATTGATCGAGCGCCACGACATCGACGCCGCCTTGCGCGACGCGCGCAAGGCCTTCCTCGCCGCTCCTCGCCTGCAGCACCTTGAAGCCGAGCCGCGTCAGGCCGCGATCGACCAGGCGCGACAGCGCGTCGTCATCGTCGATATAGAGCAGCGTCGGCGTTTCCACGTTCATCTTGGCGTTCGTCTCGGCGTTCATGCGACCGCTGGCGGAACCTGAATGACAGAGAAGAAAAGGCCGAGCTGCCGGATCGCGTTGGCGAAGCTCTCGTAATTCACGGGCTTGGTGATGTAGACGCTGCAGCCGAGTTCGTAGCATCGCTTGATCTCCTGGGCGTCGTCAGTCGTGGTCAGCACCACCACGGGCGTGCTCCTGAAATGCTTGCTCTCCTTCAGCTGCCGAAGGATCTCGGTTCCCGTCATATCAGGCAGGTTGAGATCGAGCAGGATCAGAAGCGCATGTCCCTTGTGCGCGAAGCCGTCGTGGGCCTGCCCGAATAGGTAGTTCAGTGCATCTGTACCATTCCTGAACGGCAAGATGTCGTTGTTCACGCCGGAACGGCGGATGTTCCGCTCGATCAGCCGGGCGTGGCCTTCATCGTCCTCGATCATGATGATGGTGACGGGTATCGTCATGCGTCCTGGTTCCGGTTGCTGGCAGTCCAATGCAAGGGAAGTGTGATCGTGAAGGTCGAGCCGCTGTTGAGCTCCGAATTGACCGCCATGGTTCCACCGAGCCGGCGCACCAGCGCGCGCACATGGGCGAGGCCAATGCCCTGACCGGGCTTGTCCTGGGCTCCGGCGCGGCGGAACAGGTCGAAGATGCGCTGGTGGTCCCTGGGATCGATGCCGCGGCCGTTATCGGCGACCTCGAAAATAGCAAAGCCGAGCTTGGTGCGTCCCCTGATCGAGATGGCGCCCGGAACGTCCGGTTTCAGATATTTGATCGCATTGTCGATCAGATTGGAAAAGATCTGTTCCAGCGCAAGCCGGTCGCTGATCACATTCGGCAGGTTCCCGATCTCGATCCGGGCATCGGCTTCCCCGGCCTGGTGCGCGACGGTTGCGACGACGCCCTCGATCAGTTGACGCGTGTCGATCGGCACCGGATCGAACTGACGGCGGCCCGCCCGCGTCAGATTGAGGATCGCCGAGATCAGCCGGTCCATCTTGCCGATCGACGACTTGATGAACGACAGCGCCTCGGAAAACTCCTGCGACAATTTCCGGTCGGTATCGTCCAGCGCGGGGGCGGCGTCCACCGCAACGACCGCATCGGGCGAAGTCGCGGCGGGCCGGCTGAGCGCGGCGATCCGCCTGAAGATATGGCCGCGCAACTCCTCCAGCTCGCTGGTGAACCCCATGATGTTCACCAGCGGCGAGCGCAGGTCGTGGCTGACGATATAGGCAAAGCGCTGGATCTCGTCATTGGCTTCGCGCAGATCGGCCGTGCGCTCGTCCACGGTGGCCTCGAGGTTGAGATTGGCATCGCGGAGCGCTGCCTCCGCCTTGTCGCGCGCCCGCGCCGAGCTGCGCAAGAGCACGATCGAGATTCCGGCGAAGGCGACGACAAGACCGGATCCCGTGATGGTGACCACGGATGAAAGCCGCTCCGTATGCTCGGCATTGCTGCGGCGCAGGTCGAACAGGCGGCGCTCCTCTGCGAGCATGGCGTCCGCAAGCTTCTGGATGGTCTCTGCGGTGTCGGCGGTTGCCGCCGTCCGCAGCAGCGCGGCTGCGCCCTGCGTATCGCCGCGCTTGACGGCGTCGACCTGCCTGGCAACGCGGCCGAGATGCGTCTTGATCGTATCGCGCAGCGTGGAGATGTTGGCCTGTTGCGACGGATTGTCCGCGGTGAGGCTCTCGAGCCGGTCGATCTCCGGCGGGATGGCGGCCAACGCGTCCTGATAATCCGTCAGAAATTCCGGACCGGACGTCAGGAGATAGCCGCGTGCCGCACTTTCGGCGCGGCGCACTTCCAGGAGCAGCGCATTGGTCTGGTTTTCGACCTCGATGGAATGGATGACCCAGTCGCTGTCGCCGCGCGCCTTGCCGACCAGCAGCACGGAAGCCGCACTGATCGCCACAAGCACGAGAAATCCCGCCGCGAGCAGCAGGATCTGCAACAGCGCGCGCCTGTGCCTCCGTTCAGGCGTTACCGCCGGATTGCGAGGTAGCTGATCGATATCGACGTCCCCCCGAAGCGATAGTCTCTCAACCTGGAATAACGCTTCGAAAGGAAACTGGTTCCCGGTTTAGCCGGGCTGTTGGCCGGCGAGGTACTGCTCGAGCCAGTGGATGTGATAGTCGCCGTCGATGATCGCGGGCTCCCGCACCAGGGCGCGGAACAGCGGCAGCGTGGTCTCGATGCCGTCGACCACCATTTCGTCGAGCGCGCGTCGCAGCCGCATCAGGCATTCGCCGCGGGTCTTGCCGTGCACGATCAGCTTGCCGACCAGCGAATCGTAGTAGGGCGGGATGACATAGCCCTGATACACCGCTGAATCGATCCGCACGCCAAGCCCGCCGGGCGGGTGGTATTGCAGGATCTTGCCAGGCGAGGGACGGAAGCTGACGGGGTTCTCGGCATTGACCCGGCACTCGATGGAGTGGCCGGTGATGGTCACCTCGTCCTGCCTGAGCGGCAGGTCGCCGCCGGCGGCGACGCGGATCTGCTCCAGCACGAGGTCGAGCCCGGTGATCATCTCGGTCACGGGATGCTCCACCTGGATGCGGGTGTTCATTTCGATGAAATAGAACTCGCCGTCCTCGTAAAGGAATTCGACCGTGCCGACGCCGAGATATTTCATCTCCTGCATCGCCTTCGCGACCGTCTGGCCGATCCTGGCGCGGGCCGCCGCCGTGATGACCGGGGAGGGGCCTTCCTCCCAGACTTTCTGGTGGCGCCGCTGCAGCGAACAGTCGCGCTCGCCGAGATGGATCGCGCCGCCGCGGCCGTCGCCCAGCACCTGGATCTCGATGTGGCGCGGCTTCTGCAGATATTTCTCCAGATAGACCGAGGCATCGCCGAAGGCGGACTTGGCCTCGTTGGCGGCGGTGGTCAGCGCCAGCGCAAGATCGGCCTCGGTGTGCGCGACCTTCATGCCGCGTCCGCCGCCGCCCGCGGCCGCCTTCACCAGCACCGGAAAGCCGATCGACTTCGCGATTACCATCGCGTCCTGGTCAGGGGTCACCGCACCGTCGGAGCCGGGCACCACGGGAATGCCGAGCTTCTTCGCGGTCTTCTTGGCCTCGATCTTGTCGCCCATCAGGCGGATGTGCTCGGCCTTGGGCCCGATGAAATGCAGATTGTGGTCGGCGAGGATTTCAGCGAAGCGTGCGTTTTCCGACAGGAAGCCGTAGCCAGGATGCACGGCGTCGGCACCGGTGATCTCGCAGGCCGCAAGCAGCGCGGGCACGTTGAGATAGGAATCCTTCGACGGTGGCGGGCCGATACAGACGCTCTCGTCCGCAAGCCGCACGTGCATGGCGTCGGCATCGGCGGTCGAATGCACTGCGACGGTGTTGATCCCGAGCTCCTTGCAGGCCCGCAGGATGCGCAGCGCAATCTCGCCGCGATTGGCTATGAGGATCTTGTCGAACATTGTGCCCTTCAGAAGGGGCGAATGGCGAATAGGAGTAGCGAACAGGGCAGGAGGCCGTTCGCTATTCGCCACGCGCCATTCGCCGTTATTCGATAATCACCAGCGGCTCGCCGAATTCGACCGGCTGGCCGTCCTCGACAAGGATCTGCGTCACCGTGCCCGCGCGCGGCGACGGGATCTGGTTCATGGTCTTCATCGCTTCGATGATCAGAAGCGTCTGGCCCGCGGTGACCCGCGATCCCACCTCGATGAACGGCTTGGCGCCGGGCTCCGGTGCCCAATAGGCGGTGCCGACCATAGGCGAGGGCACCACGCCCGGGTGCTTTGCGAAGTCCGTTTCAGACGCGGCCGCGGCGGGGGCCGCAACGCCGGCGACGGGCGCCGCAGCTGCAGCCATTGCGACAGGGACGGAGGCCGCGACGCTGATATTGCGCGCCACCCGGAGCCGCAGGCCGGCGCGCTCGATCTCGATTTCGCTCAAGCTCGTCTCGTCGAGCAGGAGGGCGAGCTCGCGGATCAGCGCGCTGTCCTCGCTGGAAAACTTTGCGGCTACTTTCTCGTCCGGCTGGCGGGCCATGATCCTAAATCCAAGATTCTCTGTTGCGTGGGCGAGGGGGGCCTTCAGGCCCTGCTCTCTGCGTTGGCCTTGATGCGGGCAGCAAGGCCGGTGATCGCCAGCCGATAGCCGTCGATGCCGAAGCCGCACAGGCTCGCAAAGGCGGCGCGGGCGGTGAAGGAGTGATGACGGAAGCTCTCGCGTGCGTAGACGTTGGAGATGTGAACTTCGACGGTCGGAATCTGCACGCCGACGATCGCGTCATGCAGCGCAATCGAGGTGTGCGAATAGGCTCCCGCATTGATGACGATGCCGGCCGCTTTTCTGGCGTGCGCCTCGTGGATGAAATCTACCAGCTCGCCCTCGCGGTTGGACTGCCGGCAGTCCGTCTTCAGGCCGAACTGCGCCGCCGCCTCCACGCACAGCCTCTCGACATCAGCGAGCGTGGCATGGCCATAGGTCGCGGGCTCCCGCGTCCCCAACAGGTTGAGGTTCGGGCCGTTCAGGACATAGATCGTCTGGTCGGTTGTGTTGGCCATCCCATTCCCGGCAACAATCGCGAGAGGTGGCGGCCCTTATAGGTAACAAAGTTGGTGAGGGGAAGCCTAAACGGGGTCCAGAATGGGCCCCAAAGCCTTCATCCGGCTTGGAAAAAGCTTAGTAGAACCAACGGAAAACGCTTGGATTAACCAAGCTCTGTGGACAAGTGCGGACAGCCGCCCTGGTGCGGCCGCCCGGAACAGCAAAAAAGGCGGGCCACTTGGCCCGCCTTTTCTGGTCCGGTCGTCGAGACCTTACGCCTCCAGAACCTTACGCCTCCAGGACGTCCACGATCTCGAGCGTACGCGGATCCACCACCACGATCTTGTCGCCGACCATGAAGAACTCATAACCGCGCCATTCCGGATAGATGGTCACGACTTCGCTCGGCAGCGCGACGAGGTGAACGCGGTCGCGCGGAACCCGGGTGCCGACAGAGAGCGAGAAGTCGACATTGGTCACCGGGGTGACGTGCTCGTTGCGGATGACGGTCGTGATCTTGGTCCGCTGCTCGGTCGAGAGCTTGGCGCCGGCGCCGGCCTGGCCAACCGTCGTGTTGGTTTCGCTGCGGCCCTGCGCGTTCATGTCGCGACCCTCGCGGCCTTCACGGCCTTGGGCCTGCATGTTCTCGCGCTTGCCCTCGGTCTGCGCATTCTTCTCGTTTTCGCGGCTCTCGCCCCGGGCGTTCTTCTCATTCTCGCGGCCCTCGCCCCGGGCATTCTTCTCGTTCTCGCGACCCTCGCTCTTGGCGTTTTTCTGGTCTTCGCGGCCTTCCTTCTGCGCGCTCTTCTCGTTCTCGCGGCCGATCTTGCCTTCCGCGGACTTGTTGGCGTTGCGGTCCTCGCGGTCCTCGGCCTTCATCTTGCTCGACGCGCCCTTGGTCTCGTTCTCCGAGCTCATGCTCTTCGACTTCTGACCGGAGGTGCTTTCTTCAGCGCGCTGGCCCTGGCTGCCGGATGGCGACTTCTCGGACTTCATGCCCGCCGAGCCGCTCTTGCTGCTCTCGTGTTCCGTTGCTGCACTGCCACCGGCGCCGCCGCCAGCTGACGACGGAGCGCTCTGCATCTGTGCGCCGCCGCCGGATTCGTGGCCACCTTGCGCGTTCGCGAAACCCGTCCCAGCGATCAGCGCAAGCGCAGCCACCGAGACCAAAAATCGATTAGTCATTCCTCTCTCCTCAAAATGTAGGCATTGCCCGCGCGATCAACAGCAGGCGACTGGAGAGGTTCCTTCTGATGCGAGTTCGTTTTTTTCTGCGTGCGCCGGAACAAAACGAAAAATGGGCCGGCTGAATCCAGCCGGCCCATTTGACTTGCGTCCCGAGGTCGTGCTCAGCAGCTGGCTTTGCCGCAGCGTGCGATATCGATCTTTTCCTTGAGGCCGTCGAGCCCGACGGCGCCGACGACGATCTGCTTGCCGATCACATAGCTCGGCGTGCCGTTCAGCCCCATTTCCTCGGCGAGCTTCATGTTCTCCTCGATCGTCGCCTTGACCTCGGGGCTCGTCATGTCCTTCTCGATGCGCGCGGTGTCGTAGCCCGCATCCTTGGCGGCAGCCATGGCGCGCGCCTTGTCGGCAGGCCCGCGACCGCCGAGCAGCTTGGTGTGGAAGTCGAGATACTTCTTGGGATCCTGCATGCGCGCCGCGATCGCGACCTTCGCCGCTTCCACCGATCCCTCGCTCAACACCGGAAACTCCTTCAGCACCACCTTCAGCTTGGGGTCGTTCTTCATGAGGTCGAGCATATCGGCCATGGCCCGCTTGCAGTAGCCGCAATTGTAATCGAAGAACTCGACAAAGGTGACGTCGCCGTCTTTGTTGCCGAGCGTGACCCCGCGCGGCGAGTTGAAGATCGCATCGGCATTCTGCGTGATCATCGCCTCATGCTTGGCCTGGTCCGCCGCCGCCTGGCGCTTGGACAATTCGTTCATCGCCTCCTCGAGCACCTCGGGGTGGGTGACGAGATAGTTCTTGATGATCCCCTCGATGTCGCTCTTCTGGGTGTCGGTGAAGCTCTGGGCCGAAACAGGTCCGCCGCAAAGCGCGAGCGCGATGAGGGCAGGGGCGAGCGAACGGATGAAACGCATTTTTTGGATCCTCTTTGTCGTGAACGCCGGCGTCCCGAAATCCTTCAAACCGAACTTTTCGAACCGAAGCTTTCGAACTCGACTTGGCGTCTTCAATATCTCAGGTTGATCTCAGCTTGGATTAGATCGCGTGTAGCCGGCCTTAGTTGCCTTTCTGGCCAGGCATTGGCTTGGCCGAGACGATGTCGTCGGCTTTGACCCATCCGGGCGTGCCGATCGCGAAACGTGTTTTCGCCCGCGAGGCAAGCTCGCGTGCGGTCTTGTTGTCGCCGCGCAAAAAGGCGGCCTGGGCGGAGGCAAGGTCAGCCTCCGCATAGTCTCCCTTCCGGCCATAGGCCATGGCAAGCTGGGTAAACCCGAGCGGCGCCTCGCTCTCGCGTCCGACCGCCGCACGCAGGATCGAAATCGCCTCGTCAGTATAGGCCTTGTTGTCGGTGGCGACCAACGCCTGGCCCAGTAACATCTCGATGAGCGGCGCATTGCCGGAGAGCTGCACCGCCCTGCGCAAGGGCGCGATCGCCTCCGTCGGATGGCCGCCCTCCAGCAGCGCCTGCCCGAGCAGCTCGTGGAAATACGGGTTGTTCGGCTGGGTCTGGATCAGCCCTTCGATCTGGCTCGCCGCGCTGCGCGGATCGCCGTGCAGATAGCTCGCGATCGCCCGCGCGTATCGCGCCGGCAGGCTGGTGTTCGAGGGCGGATAGCGGCGATAGACCGTATCCGGCCGCTCCATGAAAGCGGAAATCTTGGCCCGCACCATGTCGTGCCGGAACTGCAGCTCGGGCGGATCCTTCTTGTCCCAATAGGGGCTCTGGCGCGCGACCCCCTCGAGCGCCGCGACGCGCTCGGCCGGCATCGGGTGCGACTGCAAAAAGGGATCCGCGCCACGTGCGGCGAACAGGCTGTCATTGGTGAAGCGTTTGAAGGTCTCGTACATGCCCTTGGGGGACTGGCCGGTTGCGGTCAGAAACTTCACCCCGGCGCGGTCTGCCTGGTCTTCCTGCTGGCGCTGATAGGCCAGCAGCGAGTGCTGGATCATTGACTGTGGACCTACCACGGCCGCGGCGCCCGCATTGGCGAGGCCGTTGTCGCCGCCGCTGCGCGCACCGGCCACCATGGCGCCGGCGCCGAGCAGCATGGCAATGATCATCCCGGTCTGCGCCCGCGCCAGTTCCTCGCGCATCTTGGCGAGATGGCCGCCCGCCAAGTGGCCGGTTTCGTGCGCGAGCACGCCGATCAGCTGGTTCGGCGTCTCCGACTGCAGGATCGCGCCGTAATTGACGAAGATGCGGCGACCGTCGGCGACGAAGGCGTTGAACGAGGGGTCGTTGATGATGACGACGTTGATGTTCTGCTTCTCGAGCCCCGCAGCCCTCAGGATCGGCCGCGTGTAATCGCGCAGGAGCTGCTCGGTCTCGGTGTCACGCAAGGTCGACGGGCCCTTGCTCTCCTGTGCAAAGGCAGGTGCCACCGGACCGGCTGCAAGAGCTGCGGCCACGGCCATGGCAATAAGACCGGATGTCCTTTTCTTCAGTGCGAGGCGGAGCAGCATTGCGCGGTCTTTGTTGTGCAGCTGGATGTGCGGCTTATCGATCAGTCTTTGGCAATTGGCGACGGGCCCGATACCGGCTATGCCCTAACAAGCCGCCGAATGCGGCTAGTCTGGGGCACCCTCGCGGGTAGCGGGGTGCCTGCTCCCGCCGGAAACCGAGATAGCAGATATCGATGCGCGATGCGACAGTTCGAGACCATTTGGAACTCCTGAAAGCCGCCTCCGGGCGCAGCGATGTTCCGCCCTTCATGGTGATGGATGTCATGGCCGCGGCCGAACGGATCGAGGCGGCCGGCGGCCATGTTGTCCACATGGAGGTCGGCCAGCCCGCCGCGCCGGCCCCGAGAACGGCGATTGCCGCGGCCCACCGTGCGCTCGATGCGGTGCGAATCGATTACACCTCGGCCCTCGGGATCCTGTCCTTGCGCGAGCGCATCGCCCGGCACTACCGCGAAACCTACGCCTGCGACGTCGATGTCGGACGCATCGTGATTACCACGGGCTCCTCGGGCGCGTTCATCCTGGCTTTCCTCGCAATGTTCGAGCCAGGCGACCGCGTCGCGGTCACGGTACCTGGTTATCCGCCTTACCGGCACATCCTTACGGCGCTTGGCTGCGAGCCGGTGCTGATCGAGACCTCCGGTGATACCCGCCATGCCCTGACCGGCGAGGCGTTGCTCGCCGCGCACCGCACGGCGCCGTTGAAGGGCGTTCTGGTTGGCAGCCCCGCCAATCCGACGGGGACAATGATGTCGCGGGAGGCGCTCACGGGGCTGATTGCAGCCGCGGAAGCGGCGGGCATCCGTTTCATCTCGGACGAGATCTATCATGGCCTCGATTACGCGTTCCCGGCCGTGACGGCGGCCGAGCTGTCGCCGCATGCGCTGGTCATCAACTCCTTCTCCAAATACTTCTGCATGACCGGCTGGCGGGTCGGCTGGATGGTCGTCCCGGAGGCGCTGGTGCGCCCGATCGAGCGCTTGCAGCAGAACCTCGCCATCTCGGTGCCGACGCTGTCGCAGATCGCGGCCGAAGCCGCCTTCGACGGACGGGAGGAGATGGAGGCGGTCAAGCGCGGCTATGTGGAAAACCGCCGCATCCTGATCGAGGGGCTGCCACAGGCCGGCCTGACCAAGTTTCTGCCCGCCGACGGCGCGTTCTATCTCTACGCCGACGTTTCCGACTTCACCGCAGACAGCTTTGCCTTTGCCAAGACCCTGCTGGAAGAGGCGCATGTCGCGGCGACCCCGGGCGTCGACTTCGATCCGATCCACGGCCGCAACTTCATCCGCCTCTCCTATGCCCGCTCGGCCGAGGACATGCGCGAAGCGGTGGCGCGGATCGCGCGCTGGTTGGGCTGAAGCGGTTGCCGCCGTCAGGCCAGAGGACCGGCCTCACAAGACCGCAAACGGCATTGACTCCGCTGCGACATTCGGCCTTGGGTGAACCAGGGTAGACACGACCGGACAACGCTGCCACGGCGGCCGGTCGCTCAAGTCTGTGCTTGCAAGCTCGTGTTTGGGGGAGAAACGTTCATGGCAACCATCGCAACCGCGGCGCCGTCACGGGCGTCCCGTCCCTGGTACAAGATTCTCTACGTCCAGGTTCTGTTCGCGATCGTGCTCGGTGTCATCGTCGGCTGGCTGTGGCCGACGTTTGCCACCAATGACTGGATCAAGGCGCTCGGCGACGGCTTCATCAAGCTGATCAAGATGGTGATCGCGCCGATCATCTTCTGCACGGTGGTTTCGGGGATTTCGCACATCCAGGATGCGCGCAAGGTCGGCCGCGTCGGCGTCAAGGCGCTGGTCTATTTCGAGATCGTCTCGACCTTTGCGCTCTTGATCGGCCTGATCATGGGCAACGTGTTTCAGATCGGCCGTGGTCTTGCCGCCAAGCCCGACGCCGCGGCGGTCGCCAATTATGTGAAACAGGCGGCGGAGACCAAGTCCGTCGACTTCGTCCTCAACATCATTCCCGACAGCGTGGTCGGCGCGCTCGCGCGTGGCGACATTCTGCAGGTGCTGCTGTTTGCGATCCTGTTCGGCTTCGCGCTGATGGCGATGGGCGAGAAAGCCGACCGCCTGCGCGCGCTGATCGACGACACCGCCCATGCGGTGTTCGGCGTGATCGGCATTGTGATGAAAGCGGCGCCGTTCGGCGCCTTCGGCGCCATGGCCTTTACCATCGGCAAATACGGCCCGGCGGCGCTAGGCAATCTGATCGGGCTGATCGCCCTGTTCTATGTCACCGCCGGCCTGTTCGTGGTGATCGTGCTCGGGCTGATCGCGCGCTTTGTCGGCTTCTCCATCTTCAAGTTCATCGCCCATATCAAGGACGAGCTGTTGATCGTGCTCGGCACGAGCTCCTCGGAAAGCGCGCTGCCGCAACTGATGGAGAAGCTGGAGTTGCTCGGCTGCTCAAAGCCCGTCGTCGGTCTGGTGGTGCCCACCGGCTATTCCTTCAATCTCGACGGCACGAATATCTATATGACTCTGGCGACGCTGTTCATCGCCCAGGCGCTCGGCGTCGATCTCAGCTTCGGCCAACAGCTGACCATCCTGGTGGTGGCGATGTTGACCTCGAAAGGCGCGAGCGGTGTGACGGGTGCCGGCTTCATCACGCTGGCGGCAACGCTGTCGGTGGTCAATCCGGCGCTGGTACCGGGCATGGCCATCGTGTTCTCGATCGACAAGTTCATGAGCGAGGTGCGCGCGCTCACCAACATCACCGGCAATGGCATCGCCACGGTGTTCGTGTCGTGGTGGGAGGGCGAACTCGACCATGCCACGCTGCAGACCGCGCTGAACCGGCAGATCGATCCAAGCGACGTCGAGACGGCGGTCACGACGGGGTAGGGACGGCTGCACGATTCCATGCACTCCGTCATTCCGGGGCAGCCCGCAGGGGTGAACCCGGAATCTCGCCCCACGACCCGCTCGCAAGCGAGCGCCCCGGACTAACGAGGCCAGGGACAACAAAAAAGCCGCCCGGTTTTGCCGGGCGGCTTTTTGCTTGATCGCTCTGCCTATTCGCGGTTGCCGAAGCGGCGTGACCACCAACCGGCGCGGCGGGGCTGGTCAGAACTCGGCTCGGCTGCCGGAGCTGCCGCCGGGGCGTCCTGGATGGCGGCCGGCTCGGGCGCCTCGCTGTCCACCGCGGCAGGCGCGGGGGCCGGCTCGGCGGCCGACAGGAAGCTGACCTTTTCGCGTACGGTGGAGCGGCGCGGGGCCTTGTCCGTCGATTCGGTGCCCGCGGCGGCTGCAGCAGTTTCGGCCTCCGGCGCGCTTGCGAGCGCAACCGGCTGCGGCTCCGGCGCAGCCGGCTCGGGCTGAACCTCCGGTGCGCTCGGCGGGGCTCCATTGCCGTCGAAATCCGCGACAGCCTCGCTCGCTTCGGACGCCGGCACCGGCGCGAACTCGTCGCCGATCGAACCGGCCAATCCCTCGTCCGCTCCGCCACCACCACGACGGCGCCGTCCACCGCGACGGCCGCGGCGGCGCGGCCGCCGTTCGCCCTGACCCTGATCTTGACCTTGATCGGCGCGGGACTCGCCCGCCACCTCCTCGGATTCCTCGTCGTCGGCCTCGCTCTCGTCGAACG
>Ga0209062_1004078_pt1 | contig 15852 bp, 15 predicted proteins | sample Coa_R2_2_FD_187158 | JGI IMG/M metagenome (GOLD analysis project Ga0209062, IMG submission 187158) | Surface soil microbial communities from Centralia Pennsylvania, which are recovering from an underground coalmine fire - Coalmine... | ecosystem: Environmental > Terrestrial > Soil > Unclassified... | reverse complement strand
AAGATCAGCGCCGGGCCGTGGCGGGCGTCGAAGCTCTCGTATTTGGACTCAATCGGACTCAAATTGCGAACGCTTCACAGCCGCGTGCGTAGTTAAGTTGTTGATTCTGCGGGATGGGAATGGTCGGCCCTAGCAGACGATTTTCGAACTTGGATTGGACACTCTCTCCCTTCGCCTCACCCGTGAAGCGGCGGCGGGGACACAGAAAAGCCAGCTACCCTGACCCCTTGCGCGATAAAGTGCCCGCGGCATGCGGTCAAGGCACAGTTGCCTTAGCCTCGGGGGAGAGATACTCGAGATTGCTCTTAAGTCTCTCACCGAGGGTGTCGGCCCATTGATCGCTCAACTGCTGAGGACTCAATCGCTGGACAATTTGCCCTGAAGGGAGTGCAATCTTGTAGCCTCCGAAATACTCTTGCTCTTTGCAGATCCGTATCGGTGGAACCTCGGCGACCACAAGCAGCCGGTCAGAGCCGCCGAGCCACTTGAATCCCGCTAAATTTGGAGCATTTCCAACTCCTGCGACTGCATCAAAACATCTGTGGTGACGTTCAAAGTCCTTTTGGACAACGCCGCTCAATCGTGTGATCGGAATTAATTTGTCGTGTGCGACTCGATAAACCTGTGCGCGGTAGCCAGTGCTGTAACCAATGCTGCTGGTAAGGAAAAATGCGCTGCTGTCGGGGGCCCAGGCCATCTCTGCTGGATATAAGAGCTCAGAGAGCTTTTTGGGGGGTGAAATCCTTTTTTCGCCTACCTTCACCCACCATTGGTGGTTTACCACGTGAAAAGACTTCTTGCGATCAGATGAATATACACGAATGTCTCGGTCTTCATATGGTGCTTTGACCTTCCGCGACGACAGGTCAATTGCCTCGGTTGACCAGCGTCCTGGACCGCATTTAACCGAAGATTCTCTTGCGCCCGCGGAGACCAAACACGCGACGAACAGAAGAGCCGCCATTGAGAGCGCTCCACGTATTTTCGCGTCCGCCAGCCTACAAGCCATCTGATAACTTCTAGCCATCATGTTAAAAACTCGTGTCGATCATTTCACAATAACGTCCGACAGCTGTTTTCTCAACGCGACGATGAGAGAAGCACCACATGCCCCGTTCTCCAGCACGCATCTTGTATCAACTCGGTTTGTTTATCGCCGTAGCGACGCACGATGTTTCCCTCAAGGTCGAGTAAGTAACCGCCATACCTCCCAAAGTTCTCGCCGCAATCGCCCGTCGGATAAACTTGGGTCACAAAGAAGATCTGCTTGGAGTTCGAAGTCCAGCCTAGGGCGTATATGTTATTGCCGCGCGCACTGCAATAGTAATGTTGCTTGAACTCTTCAAACGCGATCTCGGGAAGTTTGGTTAGCTCCGTGACGCCAGTTGGAGTCAATAGGTAGACGTGTGCATGGAACGCACCCTCCGCACCACCGTCGCTATACGTAATTGAGAACTTTTCCGAATCGGGTGCCCACATCACTTCGACGTTTGAGCTCAAATTCGGGAGCTGAAGTGCTCCAATTTCATTCTTAGCACGGAGCACTAGGAACGATCCATTCTTCGCCAACAAAACTTTGTTCGCGCGATTCGGCGACACAACCGCGGTCGTGCCCGAGTCAAAATCCTTTAGACTGTAAATGGGCTTTCCACAGGCAAGCACAAGTTTCGACTGATTCGGGGTCCCCACCATGTACCCGCCTTGAGTCAATAGCAGACACAGAAGCAAACAGAAACCAGCGCAGAATTTCATTGAAAAACTCCTTCCAGAGTCCGTCTACGGCTGAATCCTATGTAAGCAGGTCGGAGGCAATAACCTACTTGGGACAATGTATCTTGTCGCTTTCCTTCATGACGAATATGGTGGGAACCCTCAGGTCTCCCGGCTTTCTTGTTCTATAGATGTCCACTGATGTAGGTCTGTTTGGATCGTTTCGAATGCTTGGAGGTGATATCACATCGGCTGGCCGATTCGGGATCATCGGACCCTGGGGACCGCCGTAGTTGGGAGGAGCCGCGGGTTTCCCGTTGTGGGCATCGGTGGCCTGACTCCAGTCCGGATAGATTCGGATGTCTGCATCCCTCATGACCTGTTGTGCAGCTTCGTTTCCCGCTTTCGTGCCGGGGTAATCGACGCCGAAATCCCGCGGGCGGATTGCAGCCTCTCCGTTGTGAGGCTGCCTGGGAGGATTGGTCAATGCGCCTCGCTGGTGCGCTTGGTGTACACCGACAAAAGTGATCTCAGCGTTGACAGGATTACAAACTGTATAACCTGGAGGCACTAGAACGGGCGGTATTCTGGGAGGCAGCTGGGCTTGTCCTTTCGGTTCAGTCGCCTTGCCGGTTTGCACGACAGCTGCAAAGGTGGAGAGTGCATCTAGGCCTTGCAAATTGATTCCCAACTGTACCGTTTCGGGAGTAGCCGCTCCTCCGCTGAAGATGTCGGCCAAAATCGCTAGCGCGTCAAAGAGCCAAGTGAAGAACCCTTTGCCGCTCGGATCTGTCAGATTGATTGGATCGTTGCGAACATAGGCGTAGCGGTTCCACGTTTGCGGGTCGTCGAGTTGGCCACCGAGCGGATCCGCCGAGCAGAAGCGCGCCGCCGTGCTGTCGTAATAACGGGCCATGGCGTAGTCCAACCCGCTCTCCGAATCGCGCTGATAGCTCGTGAATACAAACTGGTTCCCGTTCGAGGAGTACCACGATTCTCCAAACGGATAGTGCCCCTGCTGGCCGCTTACCTGACCATAAGTGGGGCTCCCCGGCGTTCCGTCGGTGCTGATCCGCCAATCGAGATGGTCGTCATGGAAGTAAGTCGTCTTCGACGAGGATCCTCCCGTAATACTGGCCAGCAATCCCGTGCCCGGTATGGAATCCGCGTAGATGAACTCACGGGACGGCGAAGCCGGCGCCGCGCCGTTGTCATATTCCGCGATGTCTTGTGAGCCCGAGAAGATGAACACTGTGGACGACGTTGGGCTGGCGCAATTCGGCAAGCACTTCTGCACGCGTGTTCCGTTACCGTCATACACATAGGTCGCACCAGCCGCTGGGTCGGCCACCATGCGATTCTCCCCGTCATAAACGAAATTGGGAGCCGGAGGAGGGCAAGTCCCGCTCTTGGCCAGCAAATTCCCGCTCGCGTCGAAGCACCAGCCATCGGGATGGTTGGTCTGCGCGCCCCCAGGATTCGCGAAAGACAAGCAGCCCTGGTACCCGCTGCCTGCCGTCAAGGTCTGACACAGCCGATTTGCGTAACGGTCATAACTCCAGGACAGGCCCCATTTCGGAAAACCCATCGAGCCATTCGTCACCGCTGTGCTCAGCCGTCCCACCGCGTCATACCCATAGCTCGTCGTCCGGCCCGAGTCCACACCATCGGTAACGCATTGAATCTGGTTGTTGTTGCCCAGATTGTTCCCGTTCGGGCAATTCGTGGAATCCTGCTGATACCAGTAATTCAAACTGAAGAGAGTTTGAGCACCCTTTGCATAGCTCAGACTGGCGAGCTGCGAGCGATTCGCCGCATAAGAGTAGGTGGCCGTCACACCATTGCCGTAATTGAAGCCAGTAACGTGCCCCGCTCCGTCATAGCTAAAAGCCGTTGCAAACGGACTCGTGGCCGTGCCACAACCCGAAGTCGCGGGCGCGACTTCGCACAACCAACCCACAGCGTTGTAGCTGTTCTGCAAAACCCGCCCGGAAGGATACGTAACCTGCGTGAGTTCTCCCGCTCCATTGTACTGGTAGCTCGTCGTGTAGCTCGTCGTACCCACAATCTTTTGCACCAGCGTGACATTTCCCGCCGCGTTATAGACATACGTTTCCGAGCCTGACGGATCGATCATCTGCGTGCGCCGTCCGAGCGCGAATGCTCCCGCACCTCCCTGGTCGTAGAGATAGCACACGTTCGCCGACACGCCCGTGGACGTGGTGCAAACGTTTGGCATGGCCGCTACATTGCTCCCCGAAGGAATGGTGTAGCTCTTTCCCACATTTCGGTTCAGTGCGTCATAGGAATACGTCGTGACCACGCCGCGTGCGTCGGTTTTCTGGCAAACGTTAGCCGGATCACCGCTGCAAAGTGCGCCTCCGACCGTGTATGCGTAAGTTTCGGTGCCCGCTTCCGGCGTGGTAACCGAGGTTGCCCGTCCGAGTCCGTCATACGCGTAAGTGCGCGTCTGCACTCCCTGGACGACTTGCGTAACTCGGTCTCCCGCATCGAAAGTGTAGAGAGTCACCGTGGGCGTCGCCAGCGAGGTCCCGTTACTTGAGCCTCCGGTAAGGGTTGAACCTGAAGAAGTCGGATTGAACGAGCAGCCTGTGAATAGACCGCCAGAAGTATTCTGGCAAGATGTTGAGAGCGAGTAGTTCGTCCCGGAGCCGATGGCTTTGCTGGTCAGATCAACGGTGCTTCCGTTCAAAGTGGCGCTAACCGGCGCGCCGGTATCCGCGTTGATCGCACTTACCAAATAAGAAGCGACAGATGTGGGGTCATCGGTATCGCCGTAGCTTGCTGAGTCCGAATGACCGTTCACCGTTATGTAAAGCGTCCCTGAATCATAGAGGGTTCTGCAGTGCAGAGGACAGCCGAATTGTTTGCTGCGTTCACTCCCGGAAATCGTCACGCTCCCGGTACCTGGCGTACTTGCCGTCACTGGTTCGTCCACTTCGATGATTCTGCCGAATCCGTCAACCCATTCCTGCTTTTCTTTTCCGCCTTCGTCAACGGTATATACTGGATAACCATAGCCATAAGTGGCGGGAGCACCCTGCTGAGAACTAAGTCCGTTGGCGCCGAAACCGGTAACCGAAAGGCCGTAAAAGGTTTTCAGAGCTTGGTTGTCGGGATGCGTGTTCTGGATTGCCCGGTCAAGCCCATCATAAGCAAACGTTTCAAACACATGGTTCGGGTCGGAAGACCCTATGTACGCATGGCTTCTCTGCAAAACTCTGCTACTCGAATCGTAAACCGTGTCCACGCTGATCGTTCCGCTTGGGTTGTTCACCAGCTTTTCGGACGTCTCGCGTCCCAGAGAATCAAAAATCATCTGTTGATGCTGGCAACTGCTGCAAGTCGCGGAAGCAGTTGTGTCGCCCACGCCAATGTAAATGTCGCTTTGTGTGGGGGAAGTGTAAACAGACTTGTTCCAGCCGATGGGATAGTCGCTTTCTGTCGGACGGTCGAACGGGTCAACGTAATGGTTGTACGTTGTCGCACCGTTTTGGTCCGTGAAAAACGCTTGATTTCCACTTCCGTAGTAATAACCGGCGGTTGCGGTGCCAATGATCGGTTCGGTGATACTGGTGACGTAGGCGTTTGTAGGGCTTGGCGGTGAGAAAGATTGCAGCGTGTTTGTTCCGTTGTCGTTGAAAAACCTGTCAGCGTAACCGTAGCTCGTGATGTTCCCCTTGGAGTTGATCTCTTCCGTGACTTGCCCGGTGGTGTCATAACAACGCTGAGTGGTCAGGTATGTTGTCCCGCTGACCCAACGCTGAATGCTTGTAGGGTTGCCGCGCTGCGTATTACCAGCGCCAAAATTCGTGTCGTCATGCTCGGTCACACCAGTGACGGACGCCAACCCGCCTGAAGGACAATTCGCGCCATACTGATCGTAGGCATAAAGCGTTTGCGCGATCCTGCTTCCTCCGCCCGGACAAGCGGAATCGGAACCGGAATTATTGCAAACCGTTGCGCTCAGCGGACGATTGATGTTGTTCGTTCCGGTTGTGAAATATGTGGTATACGTTGCTCTGTCGGGCGTCGCCGAAAAAGTTGGCGAAGTGCCGGGCTGATACTTCCACTCTTTTATGGCCGTGATGTTTCCAGTTTGAGGGCTATCGTACGTGTATTGAGTCTGTTTCGTGATGTTTCCGGTTGCTCCGGGCACAGGCATTGTGGTTTGCTGCGTGAGGAGGCGAATGTAGGCAGCGCCGTGGCAGTTCGGCAGTGGACAAGAATTCGAGAAGTCGAAAGTGTTGGTCACAGTCGAGAGCAAGTTTCCCGAGCTATCGTAGGATTGGATTTTCACCGGCCAGGCGCCATTGTTGAGCGTGAAAGTCGTGACGATGTATGCTCCGCTGGGTTTGGTGACAGTCACCTGCTGTTGGCAGCCCACTTGGCCACTGCTACACGTCGAGAGCACTTGTGGAAAGTAAGACCAGGAACCTGCTCCAGAAACCCATTTGCCATTCAGCCAGCGTGAGAAATTGCCGTAGGAATCCTTGAAGTTTTCGTAGGTGTAGTTGACTGTTGCGCCTGTGGGCAGAGTCATGTTGACGAGTAGACCGTAGTACCCGCTCTGACCAGATGGCGAACCGCATGCAGCATTTCCCGTACTCGAATCGCAATCGTACTTAAAGGTGTAGACGCTGCCATCGGGCAAAGTGATGCTCTGCACCACCGCCATGGAGCCGGAGTATTCGGTCACGCCCGGCTGCCCAAAATTCGTCTTCACATTTATGGTCGTGGGCGTAACCGTATACGTCGACGTCCCGCCCTGTGAGTTGGGCACGGCAAAGTGACAAGTCCCTACGCTGCAGCTCTCCCAGTTTGGCAGTGCCCTACCCAACGTATCGGTCGTTTGATTGGAATACTGCGGAGCGCCGGTCAAATAATTCCCGTTGGAATCTTCCGCATTCGCGTTCGTATTGTAAGGAACGCTCTGGGACACACCGTAATGGCCCGCCATGGTTCCATCCGGTGCGTAGACGGCGCCAATGTTGTAGAGAAGTCTGTAGCCAGATGAGTCCGTTGCCCAACCACTGCCAGTGCAGTTTTGTCCAGTCGCGGGATCGGTTCCAGTGAACGTAAAGTACCGCGTCGTTCCCGTTGGGTCAGTCCAGCTTGCCTGGCAATTGCTGGGACCTCCGAACGCCGAGAGTCCTCCTGAAACTACGACGAGATGGCTTGCGCGCCGCCCGCCGCATTCAACGTTTGTGTGAGGATTGCTATTGCCTGTGGATCGCGTTGGACAGTCGCGGTCGTTGTTTGCTGGGAATTAAGCCGAGTTGAAAACAGGAGAATGAAAGGAACGAAGAACACAATCCTCACAAAGTGCATCGGGGACCTCCATTGGCAAGAATGCGGCGTATTATATGTTTGCGATACGTGTTGTCAATAGTACTGCGCAATGCAATCGGCTATGTTTGTCACCCTCCGCCGCGAGATCATTTCCCGCAACAAAGTTGTGACAAGGGGGACCGCAGGGAACCGCGCCAGCGGGGCCTGTCCGTTTACGGCGGAGGGAGCGGTGTCAGTCACGCTATCGAAGCAGCGACAGGATGCACCAGCTTCTATATCCGTGTAGTGCCGAAAGTCCTTGTCGCTGAATTGCAAAATGCGCTTGACGCCATGCACCCCATTGCCGCGACAAGAGGCACGTCGTGGACTTGGATGCCAGAGACGCTGTGCGTTACCAAAAGTCTGCGCCACTTCTCATGGACTATAAGACCGTCAGGCAGCAGGCGGAGCCTCTCCTCGAAGGTCCTTGCAAGCCGGTCTGTCTCTTGGGGTGAGAGGCCGTAGCCGCTGCGATCCACAGGACGGATAGAGGCATTGCAAAACTCGCTGACATTCTGGGAGGTGTAGCAGAGAACGCCGTCATGCCGAAGAATGGCATCCGTGGCTGGCACTATCAGGGGATAATCTCGATGGTTTGGCTTGACCGAACGAAGGAGGACATTGCTATCGACGAGGCACGGCGTCTCCGCCATTTAGCCGGTCCTCGTAGAAGCTCTCGCGTGAAAAGCTCTCAGTGGGCAAATCTGGCAGCTTTTCAGACCCTTCAGCCATCGCGTCAAGCATTCGATGAGACTCCTCGACGCCTAGCCAACCATGAGACCCAGCACGTCCCGTCAGGGCTTCTCTAAGGAGCTGCTCGGCTACGGTTTCCACAGGTAGACTCTTGGCGCGTGCCTCTGCCTTGAGCCGTGCCTCAGTCTCAGGGTTAAGTTCGACCCGGATAGTCATCGGAATCGCCTTCTAGCCAAGAAATTAAGTGGATTTGGCACGAAATGCTAGCCCTTCGACTTGTGATCGCCGCCTTTGGTCACATCCCTCAACCGATGCTTTGCAGCGGCCCGCGACCGAACCACCGGCGGCCCTCACGGGGCCCGGCGGCGCTCGGACCCCCCAAGTATCAATTCGGTGAAAATTTTTTGTGAGTTTTTCGCGAGATTTTGCCTCATACATATAGGTAGGGATAGCCACGATTGCCGACCGGTTACCCATGCCAGCCCGCCGTCTGACCCAAGACGCCGTAATAACCCACGCCGATCTGATTCGACGAGGGCTCGGGCAGAGCTGTGAGCTCTGGTATGTAAATCTTTCCAATGCGAAATTTCTTTGCTCCAGCGCGATCGTTTTTGCCGACTTGATGTGCATTAGGATATTTGAGGGCTGAGTTCGGCCCGCTGCGGTGGATACCACTGGGCGTCGGGCAGCCGAGCGAAGAATTTTTTGGCAAGGCGCAAGCTTTTGCCGACTTGGTGGGCATTAGTAGAAATGGGAGGGACCGTGAACCCGTAAGCCACGCCGGGGATGAAAAACGGGTAGACTGACTCGCAAATGGCAAGTTTTTCTAGCGCTGGGCGACCATTTTCACCGGGTCGGTGCCCATTAGGAGAGATAGGGGGCCGCGCAGGCATCAGCCGGACCTGATGGGAATACAAAAAGGGACAGACTGACGCTTGAAGGCAAGTTTCTCTGGCGGACGCAACCTTTTGGCCGGGCCTGTGTTCAAAAAGGGCAGGACGAAGTCCTGACCGACCACAGCGACGCCAGACCGGTCTTCAACGTAGCCTGATCCATAATCGAAGCCGTAGACCCTCCCACGCACGTTCCACCAGGGCAGCCACCGACTTTCCGCCCAATCCACTTGGGACCCACGGACTAGCAATCCACACGCAAATTTGAACTGGGAGGATGAGTATAGAAGGGAGCGATCTTTTGGCGGTCGGTTGCTTTCTATCGATGAAGTCTTGCATGCGTCCCAGAAGTTGCTCGTCGCTTTCGGTGGCTATTGTGCGGCGCAACACACGAAGTCTTTGCTGAGACTGGGTTTGGCATCCAAGCATGGGCGCGGATGACAACTCTGGAGCGGCTGGGATTCCTGCGGCGCGTGACGAAATACCCGGTGGTGTATCAGGGCACCAAGGCAACAACTCGACTGGTGGAAAACTTTCGCTTGTGACCATCGTCTAAGGACCAAGCCAGAATCTGACCACCAATCACCTGCCGTAGCCACGCTCTTTAAGCTCCCCAACACTTATGATTGCACAAAGGGCTTCCTTCCACCTCGCGGAATCCACTCCAAATCTCCTGTGGTGAGGTGAATCCGTGAACAAGTTTCATTTTCGAGACCGCGTCGGAATTCTCGACGAGCGGTCACGGCATTTCCTCGTGACTGTGACGTGGCTCGGTGGCTATGTCACCGCCGAACAGGCGCAAGAGCTGGGGATCAGGAATTCGGTGCCGAGGGTCCACGTCCAATTGAAAGACCTAGAATCCTGCGGTTTCATCAAGCGCATCAGCACGTATCCGGCGGTCTATCAGGTCACCAAGTCAGTGGCTCGGCTAATGGGAGCTGATTTCTCCGCTCGCCGTCAGCACGCTATTGAGACAATCCGCACCCGGATTCTGACCGTGAACTTCTATCTCGAAGCGCTCGCGTGGCCGGTCGACTTCGTGTTCAACCACGGGAGGAAACTCTCCAAATTTGGCGAACTCGGATGCGAGTCCGGCTTGCTGCCACAGCGCGGCGGCAAACCATATCTCTGGCAGGACTTTGTCCTCCAGCGCCGGTCCGGAGATCTGGCCGTGGTGATGGTTGACCACTTTGGCCGGAGCGCCCAGCGTCAGCTGTATCGGTTCCTAAAGCGGTTCGCCAGGTGCCTCGGCTTCCTCCAGGACAAATTGAGGCTCCTCGTGGTGGTAGGAAGCGACGCCCGGCTTCGCGTGTACACCCGGTTGCTCGATCACCCGAAACTCCAAAGGATTGTCGCGGACGGCCCTGGAGGTCTAGCGAGCGTAGTGAAGCTCTATCGCATCCGACGGAGTGTGCCCGTCATTCGCTCACTCGAACCGATCAGCCGTGACCTGCGCGAGCTACGAGCCTTAGGCCCGCTCAGAGACCCTCAGTCCCACTCGGCGCAGCAGAACGGACAAGCCACCCACAACAATGCCAGCCACAAGGACGGCCAAGACTTCTGGATCGAATGGTCGGAGTAGGGATCAGGGTTGTGCCTGACCCCCTCCACGGATCCGGACAAGCGGGTCTCCCGCATCCGGCTCTTGCCTTAGGTGATGACGCCCATGCGGCGGAGAGGATAAGGATGACAGACAGTAGGCTCGGGCAGCCAGCGATTGTAGAGGCGCCGCATTCGATCCCACCGGACGCGGCCATTCTGGCTGCGCCGCGACAGCGCGCGTTGCCAGAGCCATCCGACTCGGTATCGAAACGTCCACAGCGCCGACCTGTTCATGGGCACCCCGTAGTATCGAAAGTGTCCAGTCACGACCGCCTGCAGCCATTTGCCTTGTTCGGGGACGGGTACGTGCATGCGTCGCTGAAGTTCGGCTTTCACCTCGTTCAGTTTCGCCTGCAACCTTTTGCGAATCGTCTGCCGCAACACCGTGAATCGTCCATTGCTCCTCTTCTTCACACAGATATGTGTAAAGCCCAGGAAGTTGAACGTCTCGGGCTTCCCTTCTCCACGCCGCTTCCGGTTGTCGATCGCATACGAACCGAACTCCAGAAGTCGCGTCTTCTCGGGATGCAACTCCAGATGGAACTTCTTCATTCTTTCAGCGAGTTCCACCCGGAACTGATCGGCATCCGACTTCACCTGAAACCCAAGCACGATATCGTCCGCAAAGCGCACGACGATTACGTCACCGCGCGCCTGCTTCCGACGCCACGCCTGAATCCACAGGTCGAACACGTAGTGGAGGTAGATGTTCGCCAAGAGCGGCGACGCACTGCCGCCTTGGGGCGTCCCTTCTCCCACTCGTATTCGTTTCCCATCCTCCAGCACGCCGGCGTTCAGCCATTTCTGGATCAACCGCACGACGCGCCGGTCTGCAATCCGGTGCTCGACGAACTTCACCAGCCACTCGTGCGAAATCGCATCGAAGAAGCCCTTGATGTCCACATCGAGCACCCAATTCACTTTTCTCGTCAGCAGTCCCACATAGAGCGCATCCAGTGCTTGATGCTGGCTGCGTCCGGGCCGGAACCCGTACGAGAACCCGAGGAAGTCGGTTTCGTAAATGGCGTTCAGCACCTCGACCGCTGCGCGCTGGACAATCTTGTCTTCCAGCGCCGTTACGCCGAGCGGCCTTTTCCGCCCGTCGGCCTTGGGGATGTACACCCTACGCACCGGCTTGGCTCGGTACGCTCCGCGTTTCAGCCTTTCGGAAAGGTCTTGGAGATTCGTTTCCAGTTCCTCGCCGTAGTGCCGCCATGTCTCCCCGTCCACGCCTGGCGCGGCTTCCTTCTTGAGGCTGAAGTAGGCCCTGCTGAGCGTTTTCCGGTTGTAGACGTGGTGCAGGAGCGCCGTGAACCGCAACTTCCTATCCTTCTTTGCTGCTTGACGTACCCGCTCCAGCGCACTGGGCGCATCACTCCGGCTCGGTGTCCGGGACGCGTTTTGCTTGAGCAGGTTCCCTTTGGCCAGACCCCTTCCCTCCGTCTCCTCCGCAGCCGACTGCCCTTGCGGGGCAGGTCCGGCGTTGTTCGGAGACTTCCCAGGTACTACGGGTCTGTCCGACTTCCCAGGTCCGTTCGTCATCGGCGTGTGTCCTTAGACTTCCCGATGCGTCCTAAGGCGACCGCTGCCCTGGGCAAACCTGGGATCTCCCGGTTCCCGCGCGAGGTGTCTGCGTACGTGCACGGGGTCTCTGACCGCGCGGGACTCTGGAACTCCTCGCGATGTCGGCGCGCCAGATGGAGCCTTCCGCTTCCTCCTACGGCGTCGGCGTCCCGGAGAAAGACACTTACGCGGCTGAATACCCGGCCCGCACGTTCCCCTGTCAACGCTTCAGCGCCGCCCTTGCGAGCGGCTCCGCATGACTTGGGGCCGTTGTGGGTCGCTAATCCACTTTCGTGTGACTTTTTCATTCACTACACCTCGCCGGTTTAACCGGCGCACAGGAGGCGAGTCAAATGCTTGACGCCATCGCTCTACCGCGAAAAATCTTCCGACGGATTTATCGGGAGATTTTTCGCCCAAAAGTAAACCCTTCCCTTCCTGTACCGGTACGTCCCCAGGGATGGGTCTTGGGGGTGGCTCCGGGGACGATCAAATTGTCCCCGGAGCCCTCTCAGCAAGTCGCAGTTGACAACCTGATCGAAGAGATTCTGAACCGTCTCCCAGCCGATATGGACTGCCGCGAACGAGGTGCCCGTGTCATTGCAAAGTTACGGGATCTCGTCGGTGACTTGCCGGCGAGTGCCGATCATCATCACAGCACGCGCTTCGGGCTCCTTCGTCACTCGCTGGAAGTTGCCCTAAAAATGCTGGAGCAGTCCTCCGCGACAGCGGTCAAAGAGCACCCTCCCGCCGCAACCATCGATGGCTTTGGAAACATCGGGAGCAATTCACGCTGGCAGTACCTCCATTTTCTGGCCGGCCTATGCCACGATTTAGGCAAGCTCTTCGAGATGGATGTCCGGCGAGGGGACCGGCGTTGGTCTCCACTGCACGAGACCTATGCCGATTTTCTCCGACAAGCCAAGACGAACCCAGTGATGAGGTGGCGGGCGGATCGAGTGCGCGGTGCGCACGCCATGTTCTCGCCATCGCTGGTACACCATCTTATCGATTGTTCCGACTTCAAGTACCTCGGTCGGGAGGGACTCACACAGCTTGTTGACGCCATCATCGGCACGCACAATGCTGAGCAGCCAACCCCTGTAGCACGTGTCCTGAGGAAGCTCGATCAGAAGAGTGTTGAGGAGGCGGCGCCCGAGTGGATGCTCAAACGAACCGATAGCAAGGTCAGCCAGTTCGTCCGCGCAGTTAGAGCTCTGATCGAAAAGGGAGAGCTAGGCGTCAACTCTTTTGCAGCGCCGGTCTATATGGCGGGCGATAAGGCTGCGGTGATCGTTCCGCTCGCTATCCAATCAGCGCGTGATCTGCTGAAGCAAGATCGGGTCATGCTGCCGGGCAATATCCATCTGTATGACCTGCTAAGCCAATCAGGCTTGGTCGAAACAGATAGTGCGGGTCGCTGCGTACGGAAAATCAGAATATCCGGGAAGCACGGCCCGGTCGAACTGAGCGCCTTAATCTTCTCGACAGAGACAATAGTGCCTAAGCGAATGATTCCGACCCTGCCGAACTTCAGCTTCGAAATCAAGCCGGAAGAACCGAAGCATGGGAACGGAACTGCTGACGCGGGCAAGACGACACCGACGATAACAGGAGACCCGTTCGGTTAGACCGGCCTCCAAAACCCACAGGAATTCGAACTAAAACCGCAAACTGTTCCCGGCATACTCGCCGCACAAAATAACAAGACCCACCGCACAACACGTCCCACCTCATCACCGAGGGGCGGCAGGCCTGCCGCCCCTCGGTGAAGCCCACAAACAAACAAAAATCACAGACGTAAATTGACGATTGTGACTTCCGTGATTTTTGTGATTTTGTCCAGTGCAGCAGCATGCATAACGGAGACTCTGAAGCGCAGGGCAGCCACAGTCAAAACTAACAAAACCCAGAATCCTAAACGGAGAGGTTGTTGAGTGTTGTGGGGAACGCTCCCAGAGCCCTCGCTGGGCCGCCAAACCGATCCGGCAGCCGCAACGGGAAACGACGCCCCGGAATTGCGATTCCGCTAGGACGGTTGCTCTGGAACGGCCCGCCTGGGACCGGCAGGAAACTGACAAAGATCAAGAAAATCAAGAAAGTCAAAGTTGACGCCGATACCCAGAACAGGACTCCGGCAAACGAAAACAAACGCGGCACCCACCTGCCCCTGCAGTGAACAGGGCGGAGTCCATTTCCCTTTTGCTCTTAATCCATTCCTCTTACCCATTCACTGATTCCCATTCGCCTTACCCATTCCCCTTACCCACTCCATTCCCTGTCCTTTGCTTTGCAGAGGACAGTTTAAAAGCAGGGTACGATGGAGAATCGAAATGTCAGGCTTCAAGACCGAGAATTTATTGAGGAAACGTCGCTCAGCGATACCGAATTGCACGCGCTAATTGAGTTCTTTCAATTGCTCGACCGCTGGGATCGTGAGTTCGTGCACAATGTAGACGAACGAAGTGAGGTGAGCCTATGCAGAGCGCAGTGATTTACGCCCGAGTTTCCAGCCGTGAGCAGGAGCGCGAAGGCTATTCCATTCCCGCACAGCGCAAGCTGCTCGCCGAATATGCGCGACTGCGTGGCTTCCACGTGCAGCGAGAGTTTATCGACGTGGAATCGGCCAAGAATCCAGGACGCAAGGAATTCGGCGCGATGCTGCGCCTATTACAATCCGATCCGCAATGCCGGACCGTGCTGGTCGAGAAAACCGACCGGCTCTATCGAAACCGAACCGACAGCATTGCCTTCGAGGAGTTGATCGAAAAGCGCAACGTCGAAATTCATCTGGTCAAAGAGGGGCGGGTGATCGCGAAAGACTCGCGCTCTCAAGACAAATTTATGCATGACATCCACGTTGCGGTGGCCAAGCATTATTCGGAGAATCTGCGCGAGGAAGTCAAGAAGGGAATGCGGGAAAAGGCCGAGCAGGGCATTTATCCCGGCCATGCTCCCTTCGGATATAAGAACAACACCGCTACCCGCAGCATCGAAGTCGATCCGCAGCGCGCGCCCGCGCTGAAGAAAATCTTTGAAATGTACGCATCCGGTCAATATTCGCTCACCAGTTTGCGACAGGCCATTCTGCGGGAAACCGGCATGCGAATTTCCCGCGCCTATCTGGAAATGATGCTCAAAAATCCGTTCTACATTGGCCGGTTCATCTGGCAGGGCATCGAGTACAAGGGCACCCACGAGCCGCTGGTCTCGCCGGAGCTGTTCCAGCGGGCACTGGATACTTTTGCGGGACGGAACAAACCGAAATACCGCAAGCACAATTTCGCTTTCGCAGGCCTTCTGACCTGCGCCCACGACGGCTGCACCGTCACCACGGAATTGCAGAAAGGCAAATACGTTTATTACCGCTGCTCGCATGGACGCGGCAATTGCTCGTTACCCTATATGCGCGAGCAGGATGTATCAGATCGGCTGGGCGAGCTACTCAGGCGAATCTACGTTCCCGAGACGATTGCTCGCACCGTCGTCGAGTCACTTCAGACAGACTTGAATCGCTCCGAACAGAAGCGGCAGCAGCAGATCGCAGCTTTGCAGCAGCGACTGACTGCATTGCGCACGCGCATGGATCAGCTTTACGAGGACAAGTTGGACGCGACGATCACCGAGCAATTTTGGGCACGCAAGCAGGCCGAGTATTCCGAGCAGGAGCGGAGTATGGAAACGGCGTTATCAACCCTGAGTCGTCCCATCACGCCCGAACACGTGCTGACCGTCGAGAGAACTTTTGAACTGGCGCAAAAGGCGCATTCTCTGTACCTTACGCGAAATCACGCGGAACGAGGCCAACTGCTGAAAACTGTGCTTTTGAACTGCGCGACCGATGGCGTAAACCTCACTCCTACTTACAGAAAGCCTTTCGATCTGATCTTCCAGCGTGCGAAAAATGAAGAATGGTCGGGGCGAGTGGATTTGAACCACCGACCTCCTGGTCCCGAACCAGGCGCGCTAGCCAGGCTGCGCTACGCCCCGACGATTGCTGTATATCAGTCTACGATGGCCAAACGAGGACCGCAACCGC
>Ga0209062_1004070_pt1 | contig 15888 bp, 16 predicted proteins | sample Coa_R2_2_FD_187158 | JGI IMG/M metagenome (GOLD analysis project Ga0209062, IMG submission 187158) | Surface soil microbial communities from Centralia Pennsylvania, which are recovering from an underground coalmine fire - Coalmine... | ecosystem: Environmental > Terrestrial > Soil > Unclassified... | reverse complement strand
TTCCTACGAGCCCCGCATCGCCCTTACCGACGAAGAGGACGGCCTGCGGCTGTTCGACGAGCTCCTTTCCAAAGCCCCGGCCGAGCTCAAGGAAGGCGGCGCCATCCTCCTCGAAATCGGCTCGACTCAGCCGCGCACCCTCCAGGCGCTGGCCAAGCGGCGCTTGCCCAACATGCAGGCGGCAGTCTTCGTGGACTACGCCGGCCACGCCCGCGTCCTGGAGTTGAGCCAACGGTGACCTTGCGCCTCACCACCGACCAAGTCTCCAAAGCCGTGGAAATCCTGAAAGCAGGCGGCGTGGTCGCCTTCCCCACAGACACCGTCTATGGGATCGGCAGCTTCGACCTGGACAAGCTCTACGAAGCCAAGGAGCGCCCCCGAGAGAAGCGCATCGCCTACCTGGTGGCGTCCGTGCCGGATCATCTGCCAGAGACCGCCAAGAAGCTCGCGGCGAAGTTCTGGCCCGGCGCGCTCACGATCGTCGCCGGGGACGACGGTTACCGCATGCCAGACCACGCCCTCGCGCTGGAGCTTCTGGGCCAGACCGGCCCCTTGCCGGTCACCAGCGCCAACCGATCCGGCGCCGGAGCCACCGGCGACCCGGACGAGGTCTGGCGCCAGCTGGAAGGCCGCATCGACGCCCTGCTAGATGGCGGTCTCTGTCCCGGCGGCAAGGAGTCCACGGTGGTCGATCTCCAGGGCAACGTCCTGCGCGAAGGCGCCATCTCATCGCAGCAGGTGCTGGAGGCGCTCCAGGGTGCATGAGCCCTGGCAAGTCCTCTCGTCCAGCGTCGCCTTCGACAGCCCCTGGTTCCGCATCCGGCAGGATCGCGTTCGCCTGCCCAGCGGAGTCGAGCTGGACGACTACTACGTCCTGGAGCAGTTCGACTTCCTGAAGGTCTTCGCCTACACCGACGACGGCCAGGGCGTGTTCGTCCGGCAGTACAAGCACGGCATCCGCGACGTCATCCTCGAGCTCCCCGGCGGCTTCGTCGAGCACGGGGAAGACCCCATGGCCGCCGCCGTCCGGGAGCTGAAGGAGGAGACCGGCTGCTCGGCGAACCTGGAGCATGTCGCCGCGTTCGTCCACGACTCCACGCGCACTCCCACCATCGAGCACGTCTACCTTGGCCGGGTCACCGCCATCGGCGAGCCTGAGCCGGAAGAGACAGAGGACATCGAAGTCGTCCTCATTCCTCTGGCCGAAGTTCTCGCCAGAATCGCGAGCGGCGAGATCGTGGCCATGTCCACAATCGCCGCCGCCCTCTACTGCCTGCCGCTGATCGGAAACTAAACCGCCGTCGGAACCAACGCTGGCCGCGTCACCGCGCCTTCGGAGGCCGAAGACACCATCGCCGCGTACTTGGCGAAAACCCCGCTGGTGTAGCGGGGCGCGGGCGCCTTCCAGTCGCGCAGGCGCTCGCGCAGCTCGTGCTCCGAGAGCTCCACCTCCAGCCGCCGGTTTTCCACGTCGATGAGGATGGTGTCGCCGTCGCGCAGCGCGGCGATTGCGCCGCCCACCGCGGCTTCGGGCGCCACGTGGCCGATGCAGAAGCCGCGCGTCCCGCCGGAGAAGCGCCCGTCCGTCATCAGCGCCACCTCCTCGCCCAATCCCTCGCCGGTGATGGCGCCGGTCACGCCCAGCATCTCGCGCATGCCTGGCCCTCCTCGCGGACCTTCGTAGCGGATGACTACCACGTCGCCGGGCTTGATCTCGCGGCGCGTCACGGCGGCCATCGCGTCCTCCTCGCAGTCGAACACCCGTGCCGGGCCGCGGTGCAGCTTCTTGCCCGTGGCCGCTACCTTCAGCACGCAGCCTTCGAGCGCCAGGTTGCCCTTGAGGATCACCAGCCCGCCCTCCGGCTTGATGGGCTTGGCGGGGTCGTGGACCACCTGCTGGCCGGGCGTCTCCTGGGCCGAGACCGCCTCTTCCGCCAGGGTGCGGCCGGTCACCGTCAGCTGGTTGCCGTCCAGCAGGCCGGCCTCGATCATTCGTTTGGCGACCAGCTGGATGCCGCCGGCGCGCGAGAGGTCCACGGCGCTGTACTTGCCGCCCGGCCGCATGTCCACGAAGTAGGGCGTCCGCCGGCTAATGCGGTCATAGTCGTCGATGTCGAGCGGCACGCCTGCCTCGCGGGCGATGGCCTGGCCGTGAAGCACGATGTTCGTCGAGCCGCCCGTCGCGGCCGCGCCGGCCACCGCGTTCTCGAACGAGGCGCGCGTTAGGATGTCCGAGGGCTTGCGGTCCTGCCGCACCAGCTCCACTGCCAGCCGGCCCGCTTCCTCGGCCACGCGGTCCTTGTCCGGCTCGATGGCCGCCACACTGCCCGAGCCCATTGGAGCCAGCCCCAGGAACTCCATCGCCATAGCCATGGTGTTGGCCGTGTACTGGCCGGCGCACGCGCCCGCGCCGGGGCAGGCCACATTCTCCAGCTCCACCAGGTCCGCGTCGGTCATCTTGCCCGCTGCCACGGCGCCAATCGCCTCGTACACCGACACGATGTCCACGTCTTGCCCGCGGAAGTTGCCCGACTGGATAGCCCCGCCGTACAGCACCAGGCCGGGGATGTTCAGGCGCGCCAGCGCCATCGCCGCGCCGGGCGTGGTCTTGTCGCAGCCCACCAGGCACACCAACCCGTCGAAGAAGTGGCTGCGGGCCACCAGCTCGATGGAGTCGGCGATTACCTCACGGCTGATGAGCGAGCCCTTCATCCCCTCCGTGCCCATGGTGATGCCGTCGCTGATGGCGATGGTGTTGTACTCCATCGGCGTCCCGCCAGCCGCGCGGATGCCGCGCTTGACGTGCTCGGCCAACCGTCGCAGGTGGAAGTTGCAGGGCATGGTCTCGATCCACGTGTTGGCGATGCCGATAATCGGCTTGCGCAGGTCCTCGTCCGTGAAGCCGATGCCCTTGAGCATCGCCCTAGCGCCGGCGCGCTCGCGCCCCTGCGTGATGGTGTAACTCCGCAGCCTGCCGTTCCCGTTCTCGCTCATGCGCGAATTATCCACCGGCAGGCGCGGCAATCCCGAGCTTGTCCCGCAGCGTCTCTGCGTTCCGAATCGCGAACCCGTGCTGGTCGTTGTCGAAGTACACCCACACGGCCGCCCCGCCCTCCGCGAAGGTCCGGATGCGCTCGGCCCAGGTGTCCAGCTCGGCAGCCGAATAGTCGCCCTCGTCGTGGTTGGACCCGTGCAGCCGGACGTAGGCCCAATCCGTCACACAGCGGATGTCCTGTGGCAGGTCTGGCCGGTCCGGCACGACCAGGGCCGCCCGATGCTCCGCCAGCAGCGCATACACGTCGTCGCACAGCCAGGACTTGTGCCGGAACTCGAAGGCGTGGATGTGCTGCCGTGGCAGGGCGGCCAGGAAGGCGGCCAGCCGCTCGTCGTCGCGGTGAAAGCTGGGCGCCAGCTGCCACAGCATCGGGCCGGCGTGGTCTTTCAGCTCGTTCGCGTTCTCGAAGAAGCGGCTCACGCTGTCCTCAGGGTCCTTGAGGCGCTTGATGTGCGTAATGAACCGGCTGCCCTTCACCGCGAAGCAGAACCCCTTCGGCGCACGTTCCCGCCAGCCGGCGAAGGTCTCCGCCTTGGGCAGCCGGTAGAACGAGTTGTTGATCTCCACCGTGTCAAAGCGCTGCGCATAGAACTCGAACCAACCCTTCTGCGGCACGTCTTTGGGATAGAAGACGTTTCGCCAGTGGGTGTAGACCCAGCCCGAACAGCCCACCCGAATGCGCCCTTTGGCCACACAGGCAGTGTATGGCCTGCGGCTTGCTCGTAGGCCGCCGTGGCATCAGCCCCATCCGCCGAGCCGTGCAGCGATCCCGTCGAAGCCGCCAAGGATGCCGGCTTGCGCTACGTCACCGATGCCATGCCGGGTATCCGGCGTAAGCCCGCGGGCGATTCCTTCACCTACGTCGATCCCAAAGGCCGTGAGGTCACCGATCCGGACGAGCGCCTGCGTATCAAGGCGCTGGCCATCCCCCCCGCCTGGACTGATGTGTGGATTTGTCCCGATAAGCGTGGCCACCTCCAGGCTACCGGCCGCGACGCCCGAGGGCGCAAGCAGTACCGCTACCACAACCGCTGGAGACAGGTTCGCGATGAAGCCAAGTTCGAGCGCCTCACGGCCTTCGCCGAGGCCCTGCCCGGGATCCGCCGGCAGGTGGAGCACGACTTCAGCCTGCCCGGGTTGCCGAAGCGGAAGGTCGTCGCGGCGATCGTCAAGCTGATCGAAGCCACCCTCATCCGCGTCGGCAACGACGAGTACGCGCGAGCCAACGAGTCCTATGGCCTCACGACCATGCAGGACCAACACGCCAAGATCGCGGGAGCCGACGTGCAGTTCGTGTTCCGCGGCAAGAGTGGCAAGGACCACCGCATCCGCCTGCACGATCGACGTCTGGCGCACGTGGTCAAACGCTGCCGCGACGTGCCCGGCCAGCGGCTCTTCCAGTACGTGGACTCTGAGGGCGAAGGCCACAGCGTCTACTCCGAGGACGTGAACGAGTACCTGCACGAGATCACCGGCCAGGACTTCACCGCCAAGGACTTCCGCACCTGGTACGGCACAGTGCTCGCGGGGCAGGCGCTGCTGGACGTCGGCCCCTTCACCTCCAAAGCCGAGGCTAAGCGCCAGGTCAAGCGTGCCATCGAGGCCGTGTCGGACAAGCTCGGCAACACCCCCGCCGTCTGCCGCAAGTGCTACGTCCACCCGGCCGTCGTCGACGCCTACCTCGACGGCTCGCTGGAGGACGAGCTCCATCCCCCCAGCAAGCCGCGGCTCGCCGATGCGGACGATCTGTCCGAGTGGGAGCTCGCAGCGCTCGAGCTGCTGCGGCATCATCAGCTTCCCGCGGAAGGTGCTGCTCCAGCTCGCAAGTCGGCCTGAACCGGCCCACCTTTCCTAGAACGCCTATTTCCTCTCGCGCTTCGCGGCAGACTGGCCTCGTCGCCTGAACTGGGGCCGCGTAGCCCAATCGGGCGACACCGATCACCCCCGCCGAAGCGGAGGCGTTGGGGGATCGCGAGAGGCGTCGCAGCCTCTCAGCTTGGAAGCGAATTGCCGCTTCGAGCGTTGCGAGGGAATCGCCTCTGTGCGGAGAGCCTCGCGCGTTTGGCCGGGCAATACGGACGTTCGGGCCGGGATATGGTCTGCCGTGCGCCTCCAAGCAAGCCCGCACCGGGAGGTATACCGGCTTGTTTGCATACGAACCTTTGCGCCCGGCGGTGCTGCCGGAGCCCGCCTTGCCCGCGCGCCCGCGTCCCGACTATGCGCTCCGCGCCATTCCAGTTGTCCTGCTGGCCGGCCTGCTGGCGTCGAGCGCGGTGCTGGCCCGCTGGTCGCCGCCGATGCTTGGCATTCACCGCGCCGCTGCCCCGGCCGTGGACTTGCGCCCCACGCCCTACGACTATGCGCCCTCGCCGCTGCGCGAGCAGGTGCTCGAACGACGCGAGGCCGGGCTCCGCCTGCCCAGCACCAGCTCCATCCTGCTCGAGGAGCAGGCCGAGGCCGATGCGCTGCAGCTGCAGCAGGAGCGCGATCTCGTCGCCAAATACTTCGGCGAGATCAAGAGCCGCGACGCCGATATCGCCAAGCTGAGCCAGACGGTGGATGCGAACCAGGCGAGTCTGACCAAGCTGGCCCTCCAGCTCGGCCTCCCGAACGAGCGCCTCGCGGCGCCACCGCCGGCCGAGAAGGGCGTCGGCGGCCCGACTGCTGGCGACGTCAGCGCCTTGGCCGACAGCACCTCGCCCATGGCCGTCACCGGCGCCATGGTCAAGTCGGTCCAGGACCTCACCAACCTCGTCTCGCGCTACCTCAGCTTGCCCTGTCCGCTGCCTGCCGGCGACGCGCGCTGCGGCCAAGCCGTGGACCACGCGCGCGCCCAGCTCGCCCGCGGCCATGGCCTGGACGTGAACAAGCCTGACGCCAGCCCGACGCTGAGCATCAACGTGGCCCAGCCCTTCGGACCCACCGACGTCGACCTCGAGCCCCTCGTGCTTGTGGGCGGCCAGATGGTCCATTTCCACGACGGCGTGGACCTGGCGGCCAACTACGACGAGCCGGTGATGGCGGCCGCCAGCGGCGTCGTGGTCTTTGCCGGCGAGGCGCCCTCCGGCGCACTGACCGTGGAGATCGCCCATGCCGGGGGCATCCACACCGTGTACATGCACGAGGAGCAGCTTCTGGTCAAACAGGGACAGCAGGTGCAGAAAGGCCAGATCATCGGCCTGGTCGGCGCCACCGGCATCGCCACCGGGCCTCACGTCCACTTCATGATCAAGAACGCGGCTGGCACGCCCATCGACGCGCTGCCCTGGATCAGGTAGGAGGGCTGCTACTGTGGAGGGCGTGAGCACGCCCGCCACCCACAGCCCGCATTTCGGCCTCGACGCCACCGCCCAGCTCTATCGCGACGTCCAGCTGCCCCACATTTTCGATCCCTGGGCCAGGGTCCTCCTGGAGCTGCAGCCGCCCCGGCCGGGTGACCGCGTGCTTGACGTGGCCACCGGCCCGGGCACCGTTGCCCGCCAGGCCGCGGTGCTCGCCGGCCCGGAAGGCCACGTTACCGGCGTGGACGTGAGCCCGGCCATGCTGGGGGTGGCTCGTGCTTGGCGGCCCCAGGACGGCGCGGCGCCCATCGAGTACATAGAGTCGTCGGCCGCCGAGGTGCCGCTGCCGGACAGCAGCTTCGACGTGGCCTACTGCCAGCAGGGGCTCCAGCATATGACCGAGCCTGAGGCCGCGCTCCGTGAGATGTGGCGGCTGCTGAAACCGGGCGGCCGGATGGCCATCGCCGCCTGGACGTCATCTCCCTTCCAGCGCTTCCGCCAGATCGTAGGCCAGCTCGTGCCGAACGCCGGCGGGCACCGGCCGTCCGACTTCGGCCGCGACGCTGCGGCGCTGAAGGGCCTGCTCGCGCAGCTCGGGTTCGGGGACGTGCAGGTCCAAACCCGCCAGCTTGTCTCCACGTTCGAAGGCGGGGTGTCGCAAGCTCTCCGGCTGGCGGAAGGGACCTCCGTGGGCCCGGTGCTGGCCACCCTGAGCGAAGCGCAGCGCGCCGAAGTCCGAGCCGCCCTCACGGCTGCCCTGGAGCAGCTCGCCAGCGATGGAGTGGTTCGCCTTCCCAGCGAAGCCAACATCGCCACCGCCCGTCGTTAGGGCTGGTGGAGCGCCAGCAGGGACTGGATAGTGTCGGCTTCCGACGCTGGCTTGTCTGACCTGTAGCGGATTACACGCGCGAACCTGAGGGCGATGCCGCCCGGGTAGCGTGGGCTGGTCTGGATGCCGTCGAAGGCCACCTCCGCCACGATTTCGGGCCGGACGTAGACCGTCCAGTCGTCACGCGCCGTCTCGAGCTCCAGGAAGCGGGCGGTCTGCCACTGGAGCATCGCGTCGGTGAGGCCCTTGAAGGTCTTGCCCAGCATCACGAACCCGCCGGATTCCGGGTCGCGCGCGCCCAGGTGCAGGTTCGAGAGCCAGCCGCGCCGCCGTCCGCGGCCCCACTCCGCCGCCAGCACCACCAGGTCAAAGGTGTGCCGCGGCTTGAGCTTGATCCAGCCCGCGCCGCGCCGGCCCGCGGCGTACGGCGCGTCCAGCGCCTTCACCAGCACTCCCTCGTGCCCTCGCGCCACCGCCTCGCGGAAGAAGTCGCCAGCTTGGTTCGGGTCGGAGACCGTCCGCCGCGGGACCCACACCCCCTCCGGCAGGACCGCCGCCGCCTCATATCTTGCCGACCCGGGCTCGTCGAGCAGGTCCTGCCCGTCCAGGTGCAGCACGTCGAACAGGAATGGCGTCAGCGGGCGCTCCTGGCGCAGGCGGGCCACGTCACCCCGCGAGGCAGCCCGGCTGGCCGTCTCCTGGAATGGACGCGGGCGCCCATCTTCCCGCAGCGCGATGGCCTCCCCGTCCAGCACGGCCGAGCGCACCGGGAGGGCCAGCGCCATGTCCACGATCTCCGGCACCCGCGAGGTGATGTCGTCCAGCGTGCGGGTGAACACCGCTACGTCGTTCGCGGCGCGGTGCACCTGGATGCGGATGCCGTCCAGCTTCCACTCGACCGCTGCCTCGCCGAGGCCGCCGAACGCCTCCTCGATAGAGGACGCAGGCGAGGCCAGCATGGGCAGCAGCGGCCGGCCGACCGTCAACCCGAACCGCGCCAGGCCGGCTGCGCCCGAGGTCAGCGCCGCCTGGGCGACCGCCGGAATCTCGCCCGCGAGCATCGCCGCCCGGCGCACAGCGGCCGGCTCGACCTCCGCCGCCCGCGCCACCGATCCCGAGGTGGCGGCGACCTCCGCCAGCAGCATCTACGAGATCTGGCGGTTCACGAAGGCGCCGATCACCTCCAGGCACCTGTCGGTGTGGGGACCCGGCTCGTTGAAGAAGATGTGCGGGGCCCCCTCGAACTTCTCCAGCTGAATCTCGCCGCCGGCCGCTCGATAGGCTTCGGCGAAGCGGTCCTGCAGGCGATGGTCGATGTTCTTGTCTGCCGTGCCCTGCAGGATCAGCGCCGGAACCAGCCGCACCGGCTCGTGCCGGTCCAGGATCAGCTGCGGGTTGGCCTCGCTCACCATCTCCGGCGGATGGAACCAGAAGTCCGTGGATTTCAGGATGTCCTCCCGCCCTGTCTGCTCCGCGAACTTCCTGCGTCCCAGCGGGTCCAGGATTGGCGAGTGGCAGATCAGGTAGTCGCCGCCGCCTTCCTCGCAAGTCGCACCCTCGACGGGCATCGAGCAGAACCGCGGGTCGGCCGGCTTCATGGCGTTCAGCATCACCAGGTGGCCGCCGCTCGAGGCGCCGAGCGCGCCAATCGGCGCCCGCGCCGCCCGATACTCCTCCGCGTGCGCCCGCAGCCAGCGCATGGCGCAATTCGAGTCCGCCAGCGAGTCCGGAAAGCGATGCTCCCGGTCCTGCCGGAACTCGATGGCCATGACTACCATGCCGCGGCTCGCCAGGTACTTGGCCATGGGTGCGTTCGCATGCCGGTGCGCCGTGGGGATGGTCCACTGCCCGCCGTGCACGTCCAGCAGCGCCGGGAACGGCCCCTCGCCCTCCGGCTGGTAGATGCTCGCCTCGAAGGCACGCCCCTCGACGTGCAGGTACTCGATCTCATGGACGCGATACGCGACGGGCGTGCTGCTGAGCTGCATGGCACCCATCTTATGGGTTCTGGGCCGCCAGTACGACAGTGCGGAGGATGCTTACGTTTTCTGCCGCGGCCGGCGACGTAGCGATCGGTCCGCTTCGCGCGCTGGCTGTCGAAGCAGGATCCTCGTGCTATCGGGCCGTGTGATCATCACCGGCCCGTTCAGCCGTTGCCATCGCTCCTCTTGACGGGCTTCAGCCAGTGCTCGGCCTGGCCATTCGAGTGGTTTGTTCGCCATCGCACACACCTCTATCTGTTCAGATGCGCAGCACTGTACATCTGTGCAGATGAACTGTCAAGCTGGTGGCGCGCTCGTGTGTGCGAAGAGCAAGCGACCGCGCTTTGATAGGACTGTGCATCGCTTTGGGAGGGAGTGCGTTGTGCAGGCGGCGAGCGCGGGAGTGCGAGCGGCGTAACCGACTGATTGGGCCCAACTCGGTTGGACCAAGCGAATCTGGAAGGCGGCGAGTGTGAGCCTGTCACCTGGCGCACGCCAGTTGTCCCTCTGACAAATCCATCTGTGTCCTCTTTAGCGCCCGAGCCGGGCGGGGAAAAGGCGTTAAGATGCGGCTGAGTATGTCAGCAGCCACCGTATCCAGCGGCTTCAACGGCCTATACGTCGTGCCCGAAGTGGCTCGCTTCCTGCGAGCCGGTGCCGATACGGCGCCTGAGGGCGGTGGGGCCGTGTCCCTGCCACGGCCTCGCCGGCTGTTGGCCTGGGTGCGTCGGGGCATGGCGCTGCCGGAGCTGGCGCAGGTAGCGGGCCGCGAGCTGCTGCTTACGTTCGAAGACCTGATCAGCCTCCGCTTCGTCAGCCTGTTGCGAGACGCCGGGTACAGCCTGAAGCACATCCGCAAGGCCGAAGACTGGCTCCGCCAGCAGACCGGCGACCCCCGGCCGTTCGCCACCCGCGACGTCTGGAAAGGAAAATTCCGGCGCGAGTTGTACGTGCACCTGGGCGGCGATCTGGTTTCGGCCAGCAAGCAAGGGCAGCATGTCTTCAAGTTCTGGGAAGACGAGGTCGAGCTCATTCTGGAACATCGCCGGCTCGATTTCGATGCTCGCGGCCTCGCCCGCTGTTGGCAACCCTATCCCGAGGTGACGCTGGAGCCTGACGTCCAGTTCGGTGCCCCGTGTGTCACCGGGACGCGGATCCCCACGTCAGCGATTGCGGGCATGGTCAAAGCTGGCGATACCATCAGCTACGTAGCGAGGTCATACGGCTTGGCTGAGGCCACAGTGGAGCGAGCACTGGAATGGGAGGAGCGACTCCTAGCTGCCTGACGACGATACGCCCAAGGGGCCGCTGTTCCTTCTCGACAACAACCTTAACCCCCGTCTGGCCCAGGCGCTTCGTCTCGCTGGTTACAACGTCCTCAGTGTCCAGCAGGCGTTCCACGTCGCAGCGCACGAGTCGGTGAAAGACCAAGGTGCTCATTCCGTGGTGCCAGGACCACCAGGCGACGTGGATTACAGTGGACCTGGCCGCGAGGAAGGAACACGAAGCCCAGCTTAAGGCGGCGCAGATCAACGTCCTGTGGCTGCGAAGGCCGAAGCAGGGCCTCAACACGAAGCAGCAGCTGCGCATCGTCAGCCGTGCCTTGGAACACGTAGAAGCCGAACTGGAGCAGCACCGCGAACGCGTGACTCACTGGGAGATTGGCTGGCAAGTGGGGGCAAGCATCAAGCCGAGCTGGGAGCGTCGCCGCCGTTAGAGTGGTCCCGGGAGAGGGACTCGAACCCTCACGGAGTTACCTCCAGCGGATTTTAAGTCCGCGGCGTCTGCCGGTTCCGCCATCCCGGGGATGCTGGTTGTCGGATGCTGGTTGCTGGTAGCGAGAGGTCGATGCTGGTTGCTGGTAGCGGGAGTTAGCGCCGGCCGTTGCGGAGGTTGGAGCGTAGGCGCCAGAACCAGTAGCTTAACCCGCGATTGCTGGGGCGAAGGTCTACCACCTGGCCGCGCCAGAACTGCTGATTCCGGCCGAGGCGGACGCCGCCGCTGCTGCCGCCGCGAATCACCGCCAGGATGTAGCCAAACAGCAGCACCAGGAAGCCGACCGCGGTGGCATACGTCCCCAGGCTGAAGCCTGCTACGAGACCGGCCCGGTCGCTCAGATGGGGCGCGCTGAAATGCAGCAGCACGCCCGCCAGGATAAGCGCCAAGCCCAGCACCATGACCTGCTGCGGGCCGATGTGGTCCATTGGGTTGACCCGAGGAGCGGTCCGCCGTGGGGCCTCGCGCGGGCGCGAACCCCGGTCGCTCGGCGGCCAGTCATCGAACTTGTGGAGGATCTCATTGATCTCCTCCTCGTAGCGCTTAGGCATGTTCGCAGCCCCTCTTGGGTAGGCAAAAGAATACCACTCGCCCTGGGGCGCGCGGGCGATGGTATAGTGCCGCCACCGGCCCATGAAGTTCTGTCCCAACTGCGGGAACACGCTTGTGACGCGCTTCGTGGAGCATCGCGATCGCTCCGTTTGCGACGCATGTGAAATCATCCACTACCGCAACCCGGTGCCCTCCACCACCTGCTTGATCCCCACCGAGTCGGGCATCGTCATCATCAAGCGCAAGTACGACCCCGGCATGGGCGGCTGGGCCTTTCCCGGCGGCTTTATCGATGCCGAAGAGACCGTCTCCGAGGCGGCCGTGCGCGAGGTGAAAGAGGAGACCAATCTGGAGGTCGAGCTCGAGGGCCTGCTGGGCGTCTACTCCTACGTCGACCCCCACAAGAGCGGCCTCGTGGTCGTGTTCCAGGCGAAGGTGCTGGGCGGCACACCCTGCGCCGGCGACGATGCTGTGGAGGTGGCCACGTTCCCGCTGGACGACCTGCCGCCGCTGGTGTTCGAGAGCCACCGCCGCGCGCTGGACCTCTATACGTCCATGCGCGCCGCCGGCTCGCCCCTGCTGCCGCTCCTGTGATCCTCCGGCGGCTCGCGTCGGCGGCGGCCATTGCCCTCCTGCTGGCGGCGTGCGGCTCGACCGCCGTGCCTCCTCCGACCCAGCCCGTCGCGGCGAACAGCGAAGCCCGCATCTTTGTGGAGCCGGACGACGGCCCCGAGCCGCTCCTCGCGGAACTGAACGCCGCCCAGAAGTCGATCGATCTCACCATGTACCTCCTCACCGCCCGGCCGGTTGAGAGCGCGCTGGAGACCGCCGAGCGGCGCGGAGTGAAGGTTCGCGTCCTGCTCGAGCAGCACCCGTTTGGCGAAGGGGCCGGCAATGCCGACGCCTACGCTCGCCTGCAGAAGGGTGGCGTGGACGTCCGCTGGAGCAATCCGCGGTTCAAGCTGACCCACGAGAAGGCCGCCGTCGTCGACGGCCGCGAGGCGCTGATCCTCACCCTGAACCTCACCGCCAGCGCCTTCACCCGCAACCGCGAGTACGGTGCGATTGTCTCCACACCCGAAGATGTCGCCGAGGTCCAGGCCATCTTCGACGCCGACTGGAGTCGCGGCTCTGTCGCGCCGTCCAGGCCCGACCTGGTGGTCAGCCCGGACAACTCTCGGGGCAAGCTGGAGGCCATCGTGGGCCATGCCGGGCGCGAGCTGGACCTGGAGAGCGAGGAGGTTCAGGACGCGGACCTGGAGCAAGCGCTCACCGCTGCCGCGAGCCGGGGAGTGAACGTGCGCGTTGTCCTCTCGCCGGCGCAGTCCGGCCCGGATGCGAACGCCAAGGGCATTGCACAGCTCAAGTCCAGTGGCGTGCAGGTGCGGCTCATGCGCAAGCCCTACGTCCACGCCAAAATCGTCCTGGCCGACGGTCAGACCGCTTTTGTAGGCAGCGAGAACATTTCCCGGCAGTCCCTGGACGCCAATCGCGAGCTGGGGCTGTTCCTGAACAATGCGGACGCGCTCTCGCGCATGCAGAGCACGTTCGAGCAGGACTGGGGCTCGCACTCGTAGCACCGCCGCTCAGGTTCCCGTTGGAACTGTCGAGAATTAAGCGTGGTTGGCGATCATCGGCCCAGCGCTACAGATTCTCAAGTGATATATTTGGGACTAGACGATGGAACGAGGAAACACCACCAATCCGGTTCAACCCGAAGGCACCTTTACCCCCATGGCTGAGGAGCAGGCTGCGTCTCGCCCGGCGGCCGGCGGCAAGCTTACGGAGTGGCAGCGCTTCTTCCTGACCCGTCTCGACTACATGCTGGGGCTGCAGCGCGAGCATCGCGCTCCGGACGAGGCCAGCGGCACGCTGCTGAGTAAGGCCGTCTACTCGACCTACCTGGACTGCCAGTCCCAGGGCGTAGGTGAGGAGGCGCTGCAGCGCATCGGCGCCAGCGGTTCCTCCGGCGAGCCGTCCGCTAACTAGATTCTCCTGAAAAATGCCTGTTTGCTGACGTAGTGGCGGGCGCCTGCCAGGAGAGACCGCCCTCTCCGGCCTCCCAGTTCCTTGAGGAAGCTCAGGCGGCCGGCGCGGTCTGCAGTCGAGCGTACTTGGTGAGGTTGTGGGTGATGGTGCCCCAGCCCACCCATGTCTGCACGCCGGCCAGTCCACGCAGACGGCTCCGTCGCCAGCCGTACTTGCGCTTGAGCACGCTGATGCGGGCCTCACCGCCAGCCCGGAAACGTTGCAGCTGGCGAAACCAGCGGCGATGTTCCTTCTCACGCTCAGCTGGGGTCAGCGGTCCCTGTTTAGGGAGACTGCGATGGGTCACCCCGAGGCGCGCCAGCGCGGTGTCGTTGGCTGCTGAAGCCATGCCGCGATCCACCGCGACCGCAGCCGGCACCTGGCCCAGTCGCTCGCGATGACGCTCAATGGCACCGACCAGTAACTTGCCATCTTCCGGGTTTCCGCTGGTCACCTGATAGTCCGTCACGAAGCCGCGGTCGTCATCGGCGACGAGCACTTTGTAGCCGAACTCGGTTCCGCCCGCGACATTGAGCTTGCCTTTGCGGATGGGTCGCGCGTCAGGGTCAAATAGGCTGACCAAGCGATTCTTCACGTGCGCATCCCCAGCCAGGACTTGCTTGGTCTGCTCAATGACCCGCTCGGTGCGCCCTAACCAGGTGCCGAGCTGTTCCAGGCGTCGTCGGATGGCGCGCGGCACGGCCTGGTCGGCGGCTTCCACGCTCGCGCGAACGGCCTTGGCCCGTCGTACGACATCCTCGGCGAGCGACAGGATGGCCGTCGTGACGCTCGCCCGTGTCGTCGACTTGTTGCCACCCTTGGCCTTGAGTCCTTTGCCCAGCGTGAGCAAGCCTCGCTTGACCGCTCGGCCCACATCCTTGAAGCCCTTGCCTGGCGTTTGGCTGGCGGCCTGCAGCTGGCGGGTGGTGCGCGTCACCACCCGAATCCCGTCAGCCAGCAGGTCGGCATCGGTCGGATAATGGATGTCCGCTTCGACGACCGTCGTGTCCACCCGGAGCTTGCGGCCCTTCAGCACTTCCTTCTCGGCCAGCTTCTGGACGAGCGCGGTGTGGACCTCTTCAGCGAGACCCCGGCAGGGGCCATTGGTCAACTTAATGAGTGTCGACGCGTCTGGCACCCGCTCGCTCAAACTGATGCGACAGAACAGTCGCCAGCTGACACTGTCGGTCACCTCAGCGACCACGCTCTCGTAGCCCAGCCCGTACCGCACCTTGAGATACATCAGCCGCAGGTAGGTCTCCATGGGAATGGTCTGTCGGCCGCGCTTCGACGGAAATCGAGGCACGAATGGCGCAAGGAACCGCTCGTCGTCGAGCAACTCGTCCACCGCCGTTAACTCGGCGCTCAGCCGACGCACCTCCGCCGGCAGCAGCTCGTCCCAGAAATCAGGCTGTCGCTTGGTCAATCGCAGCATGCCATGTCCTCGACATGCTAAACGAATCGATCACGATCCTGTGATCTTCTCCCGAGAATTTCAGGAGAATCTAACTAGACCAGCCCGCCTTCGGCGGAAGCGCTGCCTATACTACAGGCTGAGCCGCCTCTGTAGCTCAGCGGATAGAGCGAGGGCGTCCTAAGCCCTGCGTCGGGGGTTCGATTCCCTCCAGGGGCACAATCCCTGGTAGTCTTTCAGTCACACGGGGCGTAGCGCAGCCTGGTCAGCGCGCTTGGTTCGGGACCAAGAGGTCGGCAGTTCAAATCTGCCCGCCCCGACTCGCACGATTCGGCGCATCAGTTCAGCGCGAAGCGGACGTGGGCGCTGCTCTGGAACCAGGCCGCTATGCGCTCGACGCGGGAGACGAGCTCACCGCGGGCTTCCGGCACGAGGCCGGCGAGGGTGACCCAATTGCGGATCTCATGGGCGCCGTTGCCGCCTTGCTCGACGTCGGCGTCGGTCATGGCCAGGAGCTTGTCGTGGCGGCGGTTCAGGAAGAGGTCCAGCATGCGTGAGTCCCAGTCGACGTTGACCCGGCCCATCTTGGGGTTGCCCACCCAGTGGGACAGGCCGCCGGTGCCGACCACGGCGACCCGCTCGGAGGCTGGCCTGCTCTCGATGCACCGGCGCAGGATGCCGCCCACGGCGTAGCTGCGCTTGAGCGGCGCATAGGGCGGACGCGCGGTGAGCTGGTTGAGGTGGATTACCGGCAGGTCGAGCTTGGGGGTGAGGAAGTGGAGCGGCACGGTGCTGCCGTGGTCCAGGATCATGTCGTCGGAATAGGCGAAGTCGGCGCCCAGCTCCCAGGCCGACTCCAGCAGCGAGCGGCCGATGCCCTCGTCCGAAGGGACGGTCATTTCGTTCAACCCGGCGGCCGGTTCCGGTGGGGCGAAGAAGCTGCCGGCCACGCCCAGCACGAAGGGTGGGCA
>Ga0209062_1004069_pt1 | contig 15889 bp, 18 predicted proteins | sample Coa_R2_2_FD_187158 | JGI IMG/M metagenome (GOLD analysis project Ga0209062, IMG submission 187158) | Surface soil microbial communities from Centralia Pennsylvania, which are recovering from an underground coalmine fire - Coalmine... | ecosystem: Environmental > Terrestrial > Soil > Unclassified... | reverse complement strand
ATAATCCTGAAGGCTCAGCGGGCCGGAATAAGGCGCCCGAAACGTTCCGTGGTAATCGCCGATCGAAGTTGCCTGATAATAAAGATTCCAATTTTCAGGCGAGTCGGCCGGCGGGTCCGCGGGCGCAGTCGAGGGCTGCCCCAGCAGGAAAAGCGGGAGGGAGAAAACGGCCGCGAACCTTAAGAGAACGGGACACTCCTCCAGTTTATCTTTTGCTCCAAGGCCGCCGCATTAAAATTCGATGACGATTGCGCGAAACGATCCAAGTTCGAAGGCGTGGATGGAACCACGATCACATTTTCGGCGCGCCTGAATCTGCCGCCCAATTCACGCGGAAGCTCACAGTTTCAGCAGCGCCCGCAACCGCTTGGTCTGGACCCGGCTCACCGGAATTTCGGTCTGCTTTTTATCGTCCATGCGGAGCTGAAAACTCGATTTGAACCATGGAATCACTTCTTTAATGCGATGAATATTGACCAAATACGAACGATGAACGCGCCAGAACATATCCGGATCGAGGTTTGATTGCAATTCCTCAATCGTGCGGTAATTCGACTGGCCCTCCATCGTCGTGGCGACCACGGTGATCAATCCGTCATCAATGGTCGCGTAGACCACATCCTGCGCGTCAACGATGAAGTTCCGTTGATTGTTCTTGATCAACAGCTTCGTGCGTTGCAGGGACGGCTTCGGCGGAGGCGGCTCCGGCTGCGCGTTCTTTACCCGGTCGGAGATCGATTTGCGGGCGCGCTCCACCGCCACGGCCAGCCGGTCTTTTTCGACGGGCTTTAAAACGTAATCGAGCGCTTCCCAGCGAAACGCCTCCACCGCGTACTGATCGTAGGCCGTCGCCATGACGAAGTGCGGCAGTGGTATCTTCCTTTCCCGCAGCTTGCGGATGACCCCCATGCCGTCGAGGCCCGGCATCTGAACGTCCAAAAACACCAGGTCCGGCTCCAGATCCTCAATCAACTTGACCGCTTCCAGACCGTTGCTGGCGGTCGCGACGATTTCGATATCCGGGAATTCGCGTAATTGATAGGCAAGTTCCTCGGAAGCAAGCTTTTCATCATCCACCAGAATGGCGCTGATGACGGGCTGCGAACTCAAGCCAGTCGCGCGATTGAGCATAAAGTGTTAGTATATATTAGTCAGAAAAACCCCCTGCTGTTCGAAGTTAGTGGAGCCCCTGCGCTTTTCGCGCCAAGGTGCCGCAAATGATGCTTTAGGAGCAAACGTCTTGCCCTCAGAAGATAAGGTTCAGATTGCACCCGCGAACGGAAAACTCGGGGTCTTAATCCCTGGAATTGGCGCCGTGACCACCACATTTATCGCGGGCGTGGAGGCCGTGCGGCGCGGCATGGCCGTGCCGGTGGGATCGCTGACGCAACTCGCCACCCTCCGGCTGGGTAAGCGCACCGACAATCGCACGCCGAAGATCAAGGACTTTGTTCCGCTGGCCTCGCTGGACGATCTGGTGTTCGGCGGCTGGGATATTTACGAAGACAGCGCGTATGAAGCGGCGCTCAATGCCGCGGTGCTCGATCGCGCGCAGATCGAGCAGTTCAAGGACTCGCTTTCGGCGATCCGGCCGATGAAGGCGGTTTTCGATCATGATTACGTACGGCGCATCGATGGTCCCAACGTCAAGCAGGCCGCGACGAAAATGGAAAAAGCGGAGATGCTGATGGAGGACATCGCCAATTTCCGCAAGCAAAGCAACGCCTCGCGCCTGGTGATGATCTGGTGCGCGTCGACCGAAGTATTTCATCGTCCGGCGGCGGTTCATCAGACGCTGAAGGATTTCGAATGCGGCCTGATGAAAAACGATCCGGAGATCGCGCCCAGCCAGATCTACGCGTATGCCGCGCTGAAATCCGGCGTGCCGTTCGCCAACGGCGCTCCGAATCTGACCACGGATACTCCCGCGCTGCTCGATCTGGCGCGGGACCGCAACATCCCCATTTGCGGTAAGGATTTTAAGACCGGCCAGACGTTCATGAAGACGCTGCTCGCGCCGGGATTGAAGATGCGGATGCTGGGCCTCAACGGCTGGTTTTCGACCAACATTCTGGGCAACCGCGACGGCGAGGTATTGGAGGATCCGGGCTCGTTCAAATCCAAGGAAGAAAGCAAGCTCGGGGCACTGGAGCACATTCTCCAGCCCCAGCTTTATCCGGAATTATACGGACATTTTTATCATGCCGTGCGCATTAATTATTATCCGCCGCGCGGCGACGCCAAAGAAGGCTGGGACAACATCGATATCTTCGGCTGGCTCGGCTATCCCATGCAGATCAAAATTGACTTCCTGTGCCGGGACTCTATTTTGGCTGCTCCGCTGGTTCTGGATCTGGTTCTTTTTCTGGATCTGGCCCAGCGCTGCGGGATGCGGGGCATCCAGGAATGGCTGTCGTTTTATTTCAAGTCGCCGATGACGGCGCCGGGGCTGTATCCGGAGCACGACATTTTTATCCAGCTCATGAAGCTGAAAAATACGCTTCGCTGGATGCGCGGCGAGGACTTAATTACCCATCTCGGCCTTGAATATTACGACTAGTTTGTAAAACTTCGCATGAATTGTCTGGTCATCGGAGGGACTCAGTTCATCGGCCGTCTGCTCGTGGCGGAGCTGCTCAAGCAGGACCACTCGGTCACGGTTCTGCATCGCAAACCGAAGCACGATCTGGGCCGGCGCGTGAAAAATATCGCGGCCGACCGCAACGATCCCGCGGCGATGAAGTCGGCCCTGGCCGGAAAAAATTTCGACGTCGTCTTCGATAACGTCTACGATTGGGAGCGCGGCACCAGCGCGGCGCAGGTAGAGGGCACGGTGCGCGCCGTGGCCAACCACCTTCATCGTTATATTTTTATGTCGAGCGTGGCCGCTTACGGCGATGGTCTGAATCATCATGAAGGCGACGCGCTCGCCCCCGACGACACGCCCGATTTGTACGTGCGCAACAAGGCGATGAGCGAACGCGCTTTGTTTCGCCTGCACCAGCGCATCGGCCTGCCGGTGGTGACCCTACGGCCGCCCTATATTTACGGTCCGGGCAATCCGTTTTATCGCGAAGCCTATTTCTGGGACCGCCTGCGCGCGAACCGGCCGATCATTCTGCCGGGCGACGGCCGCCGCCTGATGCAGTTTGTTTATGTGAAGGATCTGGTCGCCGCCGCGCTTAAATCCATGCAGGAGCCGAACGCGATCGGCCACGCCTTCAACATCGCCAACGCGCGGCCGCTTTCGCAGATGGAAGCCGTGGAAGCGTTCGCCAAAGCCGCCAAAAAGCCAGTGAAATTCGTCCGCATTCCGCGCGAGTTCATCTTGCGGGCGGGCGGCCATCCGATGGGGCCGAAGCTGTACTTCGGCTACTACATGGATAATCCGCCGATCACTCAGGTCACCGCGAAGGCGCAGCGCGTGTTGAAATTCAAGCCGGTCGATTTCATCGCCGGATTGCAGGAAACCTATCGCTGGTACCTGCGGCACAATCCGTTTCCCAAGCAGGATTACGAATTCGAAGATAAGCTGCTGGCGAATGCTCCGGCGATGATTCCAGCGAAGGTGTGAGCCGTTTCCGGCCGGATCGTCTATACCGCCGCGCGCATCTTCAACGCCGGTTGCGGGCATAGCGCCGCGCGCCCGCGCCGCGTCTCCAGCATCCGTTCCGCCGCCAAAGCGGCCGCTTCCTCGATCGCTTCCCCACTCACTTCAACCCCGCCCCAACTGAACACCACCGGCAGCGTCCCCAGGGAGCGAAGCTGAAAATCCCACAACTGTTGCGCGATGCGATTCAAGCGCCGCTGCGATGCCGCGCCGCGCTCTCCCGGGCAGATCAGGATGAACTCGTCCTCGCCGCGGGCGCAGGCAAACTCATCCTGCCGGATCATGGACTGGATCAAATCGATCACCGCTTCTCCGATTTTGCCGCCGGACCGCGCGCCGCTTACGCCGATCGAAACGATCAGCCCGCTGATCCGCATCTGTTGCGCAAACAGCCGGTCGAGCGTGGAACGGTCATGATAACCTCGCGGGAGCCCCGCGTCTTCCGATTTGCGAACGATCGTGATTTTTTTCTCCAACGGACCCGTCTTCACGCTCGATTTGGCGAGCAGACCGCTCCAGTCTTTTTTGGGATGTCTCACCGCCGGCGCAATTGGCTCTGGCCGCGGCTTCGGCGCAAGCTCGATCCTCGGCGCCGCTTTCACCGCCGGGGGCTGCCATACCGCGGCCGGCCGCGGGCGCACCGGCGGCGCGCTTCGCGGTTCCCGCACAGGCAAAGCCTCGCGATTCACCGCGGTCCCGGCAACCTCGGCCCGCCGTGGACGCTTCAGCTCTTCTTCACGGCCGGCGCTTAACTGGATCACCAGTTCGCGAAGCTGTTCGTTATTTCCCTTAAGGAAGTCGCAGATCAGCGCGACAAACGCCGCGCCCATGATCACCACCAGGCTGATCAAAATTTGAAGCTCGTATTGGCCGAATTCCATGGCACACCAATTTTATGGCGGCCTGACCCGGGCCGGGAATAGTCCGGACGCTATCGAACCGATCGTTTTCGTTTTAGAACCGCGGTACCAGCGGCATCGCGGGACTATATGGCGATTTGGAGGGCGGGATTTATGCCGCGCGGCGCTTCAGCTCCGCTCGAACAGCAAGGCTGAAGCCCTGCGCGGATTAAAATGCGCCCTCCGCTGAGGCGCACACTGGAGATTTCGGGCTTGGCACTCCGCCCTCCCTGTAGAAGCGATCCAGTTCTTCGTCCGTCAGGATTCTATCCGGATCGAGCAGCCGGCGGGGTCTTCCGGTGATGCGGACGCGATCCTTGCGCACCTGCGGCGGCCGCAGCTCGATCACCTCGGAGACGCGATCGGCGATGAACCCGATCAGCCGGGCGCCCCGTATCTCCACCGCGACGATGCACGGCTGCCGGCCGATCGCGCCCGCTGGTATGGCCAGCTTCTTTCGCAGATCCACCACCGGAAAATCGTGGCCGCGGATGGAGGCGGCGCCGCAGATCGCCTCCGCCGACGAAGGCAGGAAGGTCATTTCATGCAGCGGCAGAAGTCCCCGGATGCGCATCGCGTCCATGGCGAAATCCTGGCGGGCCACGCGGAATGTGATGTATTGCCGCATATTCCGCTCATCGGCGTGGCGGGGGCAATTTTTTAGCGGCCCAATTTTTCGATCACCGCGGCCGCGACCTCGCGCGTCGAGCTCGCGCCGCCCAGATCCGCCGTGCGACAGCGCCCTTCGGCCAGCACCGCCGCGACGGCGTGCTCGATCGCCCGCGCTTCGTTCGCCAGCCCCAAATGATCGAGCATCATCGATGCGGAAAGAATCATCGCCAGCGGATTCACGATTCCGCGTCCGGCGATATCGGGCGCCGAGCCATGCACCGGCTCAAACATCGAGGGATGCTTGCGCGCCGGATTGAGATTCGCGCTCGCCGCCAGCCCGATGCTGCCGGTCAGAATCGCCGAAAGATCACTCAAAATGTCGGCGAACAGATTCGATCCGACCACCACATCAAAGCTGGCCGGCCGCCGCACGAAATTCATCGCCGCCGCGTCCACCAGCAGGGATTCGGTCGAGATGTCGGGAAACTCCGCCGCCACTTCAGCGAACACCCGATCCCACAGCACCATCGAAAATCCCTGGGCATTCGATTTCGTGATCGAGGTCACGCGCCGTTTTTTGTCGCGCCGGCGCGCCAGATCGAAGGCGTAGCGCACCACGCGTTCGATGCCGCGGCGCGTGAATACTCCGCTCTGAATCGCGACCTCTTCCGGCTGCCCGGAATGCAGAAAGCCGCCGACCTGAGCGTATTCGCCCTCGGTATTTTCGCGCACCACCACCAGGTCGATCGCGCCCGGATTGGCCAGCGGGCTCGCCACGCCGGGATACAGAAACGCCGGCCGAACGTTGGCGTACTGATCGAAGCCGCGGCGGATCGGCAGCAGCAGGCCATTGAGCGTCACATGATCGGCGATTTGCGGATGCCCGATCGCGCCGAGCAAAATCGCGTCGAATTCCTCCAGCGTCTCCAGCGCGTCCTCCGGCATCATGCGCCCGTGACGAAGATAATATTCGCTGCCCCAATCGAAGCGCCGGTAATCGAGCTTCGCCACGCAATCGACGACGCGCAGCGCCTCCGGCATCACCTCGCATCCGGCGCCGTCGCCGGCGATCACCGCGATCGAAAATTGACCCATGAATCAGAGCATAATGGAACCGCTTCGCTCAGGACACTTATAATGAAAACTATGTGGCGAATTCTGCTCCTTTCCGCGATGCTGTTCGCGCAGCAGACCGCCACAACTCCGCCCGCCAGCCAAACCGCCCAAGACGACGTCGAATGGGTGTGCCCGATGGATAAGGACGTCCGCTCGAAGACGCCGGGCAAGTGCCCGCGCTGCGGCATGACGCTGGTGGCCGGCATCCCGGACCCGCGCGAGTTTCCGGTGCGCATCGTGACCCGGCCACGCGCGCTCGACGCCGGCAAAAATATCGATCTCGAATTTCATGTTGAAGATCCCGAAACCAACAAACAGGTGAAGGACTTTGTCATCATGCATGAGCGCCTGTTTCACCTGTTCGTGGTGAGCCAGGACATGAGTTTTTTCCGCCATGTGCACCCGCAGATCGAAGCCGACGGCAGCTTCAAGCTCAATCTGAATTTTCCGCACGCCGGCGAATATCGCGTGCTCAGCGACTTTTATCCGCAGGGCGCGACGCCGCAGCTCATCTCCGATACTCTGTTCGTTCGCGGCGCCGATTTCAAGCTCCAGCCGGCCAAACTCACGCCAGACGTCAGCCCGAAAAAGACGGAAAATCTCGAGATCGAGCTGGCGACCGATCCTCCCCAGCCGCTGGCCGGATTCAAGACGCTGCTGTTTTTTAGGCTCAAGCCGAACGATGGGATCGAGCAGTACATCGGCGCCTGGGGCCACATGCTCGCCGCCAGCTCCGACCTGATCGATTTGATTCACACCCATCCTTTTCTGGTCACCGATCCGGAAAACGGCGCGTACAAACAAATTCAGTTCAATTTGATTTTTCCGCGCGCGGGCGTTTACCGCCTGTGGACCCAGTTCCAGCGGAAAGGCGTCGTGAACACGGTGGTGTTCAACATTCCGGTGAAAAATCTCGACTGATGTTGCGGCTCGCACTTGCCATCACCGCCGGCGCGATTTTCACGTCCGTGGTCGCCTTCTGCGCGGACGCGATCGCGGCCGACGTGCTGCGCGTTTTTCCGTATCTCGATCTGACGCTGGCTTTCCCGTACGGAATCTGCGGAGGTCTGCTGGCCGCGCGCCTGGCGCCGGACAAGGAGATGTGGGCGGGAGCCGGGGTCGCGATGCTCACGGTGTTCGTGGGTTTCCTGTCGTATCGCATGAATGGCTCTCCGGGAGCGGGATGGTTCTGGATCGCGATGACCTCGTCGTTGGCGGGCGGCGCAATGTTCGGCAGCCATCTTGGCGCGACGCGCGCCGCGCGTGCCCGGGCTTGGCAAAAACGCCCCGCGAAGCTTCGCAAGGCGCGTTCGTAAACGGATGCCGCCGCCCACGCTCCGGCGATTTACCGCTTGTTCGTACGCCCGCTGCTTCGGAAAACGTCGGAAACAGCGATCTGCGATGATTGAAAAGAACGTGCGGCCTGGTCTGGCGAACGATATTATTCATCTCACCTCCCAGCATCTGATGTTGGTCGCCGTGGCGATGTCGATCGCGATCGCCATCGGCGTGCCGTTGGGCATTGTGCTCACGCGGCGCGCGTCGTGGCGGACGCCGGTGCTCGGCGCCGCCAATATTTTGCAAACGATCCCCAGCCTGGCGCTGTTCGGATTCCTGATTCCCATCCCGCTGATCGGCGGGATCGGGCCGCGCACCGCGATCGTCGCGCTGGTCGTCTATGCTCTGCTGCCGATCCTGCGCAACACGCTCGCCGGAATCCTTGGGGTCGATCCGGCGGTGCGCGAATCCGCCGTGGCCATGGGCATGACCGCGGCGCAGATTCTGCGGCAGGTGGAGATGCCGCTCGCGGCCCGCACCATTCTTGCGGGAATCCGGGTGGCCACCGTCACCACCATCGGAACCGCGACCATCGCCGCGGCCATCGGCGGTGGCGGACTCGGCGTTTTTATTTTTCGCGGCGTGGCCTCGGTGGACCCCGCGCAGATTCTCGCCGGCGCGGTGCCGGCGGCGTTGATCGCATTAATTTCGGACGGAGGCTTAGGATGGGTCGAAAAGAAATTTGCGGTTTGACGCTGCTCGCCCTCGTGAGCATGGCGCTTGCCGGCTGCGGCTCGTCCCCGAAAACGATCGTCGTCGGATCCAAAAATTTCACCGAGCAGGTGGTGCTCGGCGAAATCATCGCACAGCACCTGGAGCATCGCCTGGGACGTCCGGTGCGGCGCCAGCTCAACCTGGGCGGCACGCTGCTCACCTATCAGGCGCTTTTGAATGGGCAGATCAGTCTTTATCCGGAATACACCGGCACCATCGAAGCCGAAATTTTGAAAGAGCCGCCGTCGCCGGATTCCGCGCAGGTTTTTGAGCGATCGCGCCTGGAGATGGCCCGGCGGGAACAGCTTGATCTGCTGCCGTCGCTCGGCTTCGACAATTCCTTCGCGATGGTGGTTCGCGGCGAGGACGCGCGCAGGGAAAAAATCTCGACGTTAAGCCAAGCCGCCGGGGTGAAGCACGGCTGGAAGCTGGGCATGGGCTACGAGTTCGCCTCGCGCATCGACGGAATGCCCGCGCTCAACAAGTATCATCTGCCGATGTCCGCGCCGCCGCGCAGCATGGATCTGGGTCTGGTGTACAAGGCGCTTTCCGATGGCCAGGTCACCATGATCGCGGCCAACGCCACCGACGGCCAGCTCGCGCGTCATGACTGGACCGTGCTCGCCGACGATCAGCATGCGTTCGGATCGTATCAGGCATGTATTCTCGCGCGGCAGGACGTGGAAGCAGCCGAGCCGCGCCTCAAGCCCGCGCTTCTCGAACTATCCGGAAAACTCAGCAGCGAGACCATGCGCAAGCTCAACGCCGCCGTCGATGTCGATCATCGCCCGGCGGCGCAAGTCGCCGCGGAATTTTTGGCGCAGTCCGGCTTGAAGTGAATACTGCGCGACCCCTTCGCGGTTACAACTCCGCGACAAAAAGAATTCGAAAAAAATTTCAAAATTGGAACAAACGCGCAAGGGTCTACGTCCGTCTATATAACTAAAGCAGCTAGCCTCCGTGCGGACCCTTTCCCCAACAACAAACCCCCGCACGGAGGCCCCTTTTTTCTTGACTAAAGTCTACTCTTAATTCCGGAACCGGTCAATACGGACACCGCCCTGTCCGCATCCGCACACTCAGGCGCGAGCTGTCTCTTTGTTTCGAATCGCAAGCTCGCTGTAGATCTGCTGAACAGCGTTAACCCCGTCGCCGAGATTCACTGGAAAACCCTGGGCCTGCAAGATTAGCTCGAGCTCGGCAACGATCGCGAACAGATCCGGAAAATCGAAATAGCCCAAATGGCCAATGCGAAAAATGCGGCCCTTCAACGCTCCCGGACCGTTGGCGATCACCGAACCGAAACGGTTTCGAAACTCTTTTACGATCACGCCCGAATCCATTCCATCCGGCGCTTTGATCGCAGTCACGGCGGCGCCCGGATTTTCGGCCGCGAAAAGTTCCAGACCCATCGCAGCGCAGGCGGCGCGCATGGCGCGCGCAAGCTGCTGAGCATTGTCCACAAGCCGCGCCATCCCGAGCGTCTTTATATACTTGAGCGCTTCGGCGAAAGCCAGCAACAGCGCAATCGCCGGCGTCCAGCTCGATTCGCCGATCGCCGCCATCTTGCGTTCTCTCTTCAGATTGAAGTAATAGCGCGGCAGCGCGGCAGTCTCCATCGCCGCCCAGGCCTTTTCGCTGATGGAGAGAAACGCGATGCCGGGCGGCGCCATGAACGATTTTTGCGATCCGCCAATGACGATGTCGAGGCCCCAGTCGTCGATTGAGAGCGGCATCGTCCCCAATCCGGTGATCGCGTCCACGATGAAGAGGGCGCCCGTCTCTTTTACCGCGAGCCCCATGGACCGCACGTCGTGCGCCACGCCGGTCGAGCTTTCGGTCGCCTGCACCAATACTCCTTTTGTATCGGGATTGGCGGCCAGCGCTTTTTCCACCGCCTCCGGCGCGACGGCTTTGCCGTAGGGTTCCTCAAGGATTGTGACATTCAATCCGTAGGCTCGCGCGATTTCGGTCCAGCGCTCGCCAAACCGCCCGGCGGAACAGACGATCACGCGATCACCCGGCGAAAAACAGTTGGTCACCGAAGCTTCCATCGCTCCGGTGCCCGAGCACACCAGCACCAGCACGTCGTGGCGCGTGCCCATCACCTCTTTGAGGTCGCTCAGCAGTGTTTTGTAAATCTGGCGAAAATCCTCGGTGCGATGGTGTATCTCCGCGCCGAGCATCGCGTACAAAGCCTTGGGATAGAGCGGTGTGGGTCCAGGCGTAAGCAGGCGTTGTTTGCGAATCATGAGGGCTTTCTTTCAAGGTAGACTATTTTTCAAATGGCCCTCATCGATCAAGTGCAAAGCGACATGACCGCGGCAATGAAGAGCAGCGATCAGGCGCGGCTGGACGCGCTGCGAATGATCAAGGCGGCGCTAATGAAACATAAAGTGGATACGATGAAGCCGCTGGACCAGGCCGCGGAGCTTCAGATCCTGAATACGATCATCAAGCAGCGGCGGGAAGCCGCGGAGATGTTTCGCAAGGGGAATCGGCCGGAGCTGGCGGAAAAAGAAGAGAACGAATTGAAGATCGTCGAATCCTACATGCCGGCCGCTCCATCGGAGGAGGAAATCGAGGCGGCGATCGCGTCGGCGATTTCCGAAACGGGCGTGACAAGCCTGAAACAAATGGGCCTGGTGATGAAGGCCGCGCAAGCCAAGCTCGCGGGCAAAAGGTTGGATGGAAAAGCGCTGAGCGACCGCGTGCGGGCCAAGCTGAGCTGATTCCGCCGGCGCCAATTCGCCCCCGCCGGTTGACTTGGCCTTCCGGCGCGGGATAACATTCCTCATCCATGGTCCCTCCCGCGGCGGTCGCCTCTGCCGATATTCTTCGCACCATGGCGCATGAGCTGCGGCAGCCGTTGAGCACAATCGAATCGATCGCGTACTATCTCGCGCTTGTCCTTCCCCCGGAGGACGAAAAAGTTCACCAGCATCTTGATCGTATCCAGCGGCTCGTCGAGCAGTCCAGTTGGATCGTAACCAGCGCGCAGCAACTCGCCGAGCCGGTGCGGATTTCCGTCCAGCCGGTTCGAATCGACCGTTTAGTGGAGGAAATCCTTGCGGAACGGTCCACGGCCGGCGACGCGGCGGAGACCGAGATTCAAAGCGGCCTGCCGGCGGTGAATCTGGATCCGGCAATGGCGCGCGCGCTGCTGATCAATCTGCTGACGCTGTTCCGCTGCATTGCCAAGCCCGGCTTTCCGCCCCAACTCACGCTTCGCGCCGACGACGTGGTGACGCTTGAACTCGCCACCGGCGCGATCGGCTACAAGTCGGAATCATCGCTCGGTCCCGGCGCGACGCTTAGCCTTGAAAGCGCGCGGCGCATGGTCGCGGCGCACGGCGGATCCATTGATCTGCGGATCGATCCCGGCGAGGGAGTACGCCTGCGCGTGCTGTTTGCCGGCGTGGTGTTACCATGAAATTTTTCCCGCATGGTCAAGGCGATTCCCGACATTCTGGCCCGAATTGTCGCCCGCAAGCGGGCCGAACTCGATCAGGCGCGCCCGCATCGCGCTGAGCTCGAAAAGCTCGCGCAATCGCGCCGTGATTTTCGCGATTTTCGCGCCGCGCTGCGGGCGAATCCCCCGGCCGTCATCGCCGAAATAAAGCAGGCGTCGCCGAGCAAAGGTTTTCTTACCGCCACCTTCGATCCCGCGTCAATCGCACGCGAATATGCCGCGGGCGGCGCGGCCGCGCTCAGCGTGCTCACCGACCGCGATTTTTTTCACGGCAGCCTGGCGGATCTGCAAGCCGCGCGCAGCGCCGCGCCGGTCCCGGTGCTGCGAAAAGATTTCACCATCAACGAATTTCACGTCTTGGAAGCGGCCGCCAACGGCGCCGATGCGATTCTGCTGATCGCGGCGATTTTGGACCAGCGGGAAATGTGCCGCTTCCGCGAGCTCGCCGCCGAATTGGGAATGGCCGCGCTTATCGAGGTGCACGAGGAAGCGGATCTCGCCGCCGCGCTCGCCTCCGGAGCGGAAATTGTCGGCGTCAACAATCGCAATCTGCATACGTTCGAAGTGACTCTGGACACTTCGCTGCGTCTGCTCGAAAAAATTCCAGCCGGTCTGGTCAAAGTGGCCGAAAGCGGCATTGAATCGCGCGAAGATGTGCGGCGCCTGGCCGGCTACGATGCATTTCTGGTGGGCGAGCATCTGATGAGATCGCCCGATCCCGCCGCCGCGCTGCGGGCGCTCCGCTCATGATGGTGAAAATTTGCGGGATCACGCGACGCCAAGACGCCGTTGCGGCGGCGGAAGCGGGAGCGTCCGCGCTCGGGTTTATTTTTTATTCGAAGAGTCCGCGGTACGTGACGCCAGAAAAGGCGCGCGAGATCGGTCAGGGGCTGAAACCGTGGAAAGTCGGCGTGTTCGTGGATGAACCGGCGGAATCGCTGGCCCGGATTATGGCGGAAGCGGAGCTTGATGTCGCCCAGATCTACGGCGCCATTTCCATCACAGGTCCGATGCGCTTCTGGCAAGCGCTACGCATCCCGGCCGCCAGCGGAGGTTTTGCGTTCAGCTCCGGTGGCGGCGAGGCGATTTTTTTGGACAGCGCCGGCAACGGAGTTTCGTTTGACTGGAACACGGCGCGGTCCATCGCGCAACAACAGAAGGTCATCGTCGCCGGCGGATTGAATCCGGAAAACGTCGCCGATGCGATTCGCATCGCAAAGCCCTGGGGCGTGGACGCCAGCTCCGGTCTGGAAATTTCCCCGGGGATCAAAGATCACGAAAAGGTGCGGCGATTCATAAAAGCCGCGCGGGAAGCATGGCTATGATACGTTCACTGCCCGATTCGACCGGGCACTTCGGCCCTTACGGCGGCCGGTTCGTTCCCGAAGTTTTGATGGCGCCGCTGGAGGAGTTGGAGCGAGCCTATCTCGAAGCCTGCGCCGATTCGGGGTTTCAATCCGAGCTGGCCGATCTTCTGGTCCACTACGCCGGGCGTCCCACGCCGCTTTATCAGGCGCGCCACCTGAGCGAATCCCTGGGCGGCGCAAAAATTTACCTGAAGCGCGAGGATCTGCTGCACACCGGCGCGCATAAAATAAATAACTGTCTGGGCCAGGCGCTGCTGGCGCGGCGGATGGGCAAGCGCCGCATCATCGCCGAAACCGGCGCGGGCCAGCATGGCGTCGCGACGGCCACCGTTTGCGCGCTGTTCGGCTTCGATTGCACCGTTTACATGGGCGAGGAAGACATGCGGCGGCAGCGGCTGAACGTGTTTCGAATGCGGATGCTCGGCGCCAAAGTGGTGAGCGTGGCAAACGGCAGCCGGACCCTGAAGGACGCGATCAGCGAAGCGATGCGCGATTGGGTGACCAACGTCGAGACGACCCATTATCTGCTTGGCTCCGCGTTGGGCGCGCATCCGTATCCGATGATGGTGCGCGATTTCCATCGCGTAATCGGCGAGGAAACGCGCGAGGAAATCTTGAAGCGCGAAGGCCGCCTGCCCGATTCGATCTTTGCCTGCGTCGGCGGCGGATCGAACGCCATCGGTATGTTCCACGCGTTCTTGAAAGATGAAAACGTGCGGCTGATCGGCATTGAAGCCGGAGGCCGCGGAGATCGCCTCGGCGAGCACGCGGCGCGCTTCGCCGGCGGATCGCCCGGCGTGCTGCACGGCGCGCACAGCTACGTTTTGCAGGATGGCGATGGTCAGGTTGCGGCGACGCATTCGGTTTCGGCCGGGCTCGATTACGCGCTGGTCGGACCGGAGCATGCCTGGCTGCACGATCAGCGCCGCGCCGAATATACTGCGGTGGGAGATCGCGCCGCGCTGGACGCGGCCAAGCGCCTGGCGCGAAGCGAAGGGATTCTTCCGGCGCTGGAATCCGCGCACGCGGTGGCGGAAGCGATCCGCCGCGCGCCGGCCGAAAAAAATGCGCTGTTTGTGATCAATTTGTCCGGCCGCGGCGACAAAGACACCGATATTTACCGCGACAACTTCCCCGAACTCGATGCGCCGAATCCAGTCAATCTTTAGCAAACGCAAGGCGTTGATCGCCTACATCACGGCCGGAGATCCGGCGCCGGAGTGCACGCCGAAATTTGTGGCGGCGCTGGAGCGCGGCGGCGCGGATCTGATCGAGCTGGGCGTACCGTTTTCCGATCCGATCGCGGACGGGCCGGTGATTCAACGGGGCGCCGATCGCGCGCTGAAATCCGGCACCAACGTTAAAAAAGTGCTCGAAATCGCGCAAAAAATACGCGAGAAATCGTCGATTCCGCTGCTATTATTTACGTATTTGAATCCGGTGCTGCGCTATGGCCTGGAGGCGCTCGCCAGGGACGCCAAGGCGGCCGGCATCGACGGATGCCTGCTGACGGACTTGAGCGTCGAAGAAGCATCGCCGTACGCGAATGCGATGCGATCGGCGGGGCTCGATACGGTTTTTTTGGCCGCGCCGACGTCGACTCCGCGGCGGCTGAAACTGGTGGCGGAATATTCGACGGGATTCGTTTATCTGGTTTCGCGGACGGGCGTGACCGGCGAGCAGGCGTCGCTTTCGGGTTCGATTTCGCCGCTGGTTGAGTCCATGCGATTGGCGACGAAGCTTCCACTGGCGGTCGGATTCGGGATCTCGACGCCGGAGCAGGCCCGCGACGTTGCCCGCCTGGCCGATGGCGTGGTGGTCGGCAGCGCGTTTGTGCGGCTGATTGAACAAGGCGGCGATCTCGAAGCCTTCGCGCGATCGCTGCGGCGGGGGATGGATTCATGACGCGCGAAGAAGCCCTGGAGGCGCTGGCGGCGCATCGCCGGGAGGTGGATGCGATCGACCTGGAGCTGCTCGAGTTGCTGAACCGGCGAACGCGGGTGGTGGAGTCGATCGGAAAAATCAAACAGGCGGCGCAGCTTCCGATTTATGAGCCCAGGCGCGAGGAAGACGTTTTCCGGAACGTAACCCAGCACAACGCCGGTCCGCTGGCGCCCGACGCGCTGAAGCGCATTTTCGAGCGCATCATCGACGAGATGCGCACACTGCAAAGGATGCGGCGCGACGGCGCCGGGCGCGGAACCGAACAAGGAGAAAAACAATGTTAGTGGTGATGCAGCAGGGCGCCACCGACGAGCAGATTCAACGAGTCATCGACCGGCTGGTGAGCCTGGGCTTTACCGTACATCGCTCGACCGGCGTGATGCATACGGTTCTGGGCGGCGTCGGACCGGTGGAGGATATGGATCCGGCCGATTTCGAGGTGATGGACGGGGTCAAGGAATGCCATCGCATCGTTTCGCCATACAAACTGGTGAGCCGGCACTTCCGGCCGCAGGGGACAGTGATCAAAATCGGCGATGTCGAAATCGGCGGCGATCACGTGGTGACGATGGCGGGACCATGCAGCGTGGAAAGCAGGGAGCAGATCGAGTGCATCGCCGCGATCGTGGCGGCGCAGGGCGCCAAGGTGCTGCGCGGAGGCGCGTTTAAGCCGCGCTCGTCGCCGTACAGTTTTCAGGGGCTCGGCGAAGAAGGGCTCAAGCTGATGAGGGCGGCCGCGGACCGGCACGGCTTGCTGGTGGTGAGCGAAATCATGGATCACACTCAGCTTCCGATGCTGCTCACCTACGCCGATATT
>Ga0209062_1004068_pt1 | contig 15889 bp, 13 predicted proteins | sample Coa_R2_2_FD_187158 | JGI IMG/M metagenome (GOLD analysis project Ga0209062, IMG submission 187158) | Surface soil microbial communities from Centralia Pennsylvania, which are recovering from an underground coalmine fire - Coalmine... | ecosystem: Environmental > Terrestrial > Soil > Unclassified... | reverse complement strand
GGCAAATCGGGGCAGCGCCAGCATGCGCCGCCAGCGCCAGGGTTCGCGATAGAGCCGGTAGAGCCATTCCAGGCCGATACGCCGCATCAAGTGGGGGGCGCGGCGCTGGCGACCGGAGAGAAAATCGAAGGCGCCGCCCACGCCTATAGCGATGGCGACGGGCAGGCGCGCCAGGTTGCGATGGATCCACAGTTCCTGCGCGGGCGCGCCATAAGCCACGCACAGCACATCCGCCTGCGCCGCCCGCACCCGTTCGATAATGGCCTCCTCTTCCTCCGGGGCGGGCGAACCGGCATAGGTTCCGGCGATGTGCAGGCCGGGGGCAAGTTGTTGCAAGCGTCGCGCCGCCTCCTCCGCCACGCCCGGCGCCGCGCCGAGCAGGTAGAGGCGATAGCTTTTAGCGGCGCAGCGTTTCGCCAGTTCGGCCAGCGTATCCGTGCCGGTCACGCGCTCCGGCGTCGGCTCGCCCAGGAAGCGCGTCGCCCACACGACGCCCACACCGTCCGCCAGCACCAGCGCCGCCTCGTTGATAGCATTGCGAAATGCGGCGTTGCGCTGTGCCGCCATCACAAATTCAGGATTGACCGTCACAATCTGCCGACAACGCTGCGTCGTTTCGCTGCTTCGCCACTGCTCGATCATCTCCTCTATTGCATCCAGCGCGGCCTGCTGCCTGATCCGGTCTACGCGCACGCCCAGCACGGAGACAGAGGCAATCGGCATTGACTGAGGCTTTTCTACAGGTTGTAATGACATATGTTGCTCACCATGTAATAATTTCGGTTTCCCTGTTCGTCACGGCAATATCGGGACGGGTCTCTTCTATATAACGTTCCACGTGTCCCAGGATTTCATTAACATGCTGCCGACTATTACTGACACAACTGACACCCAGGATGGCTATTTGCCAGCGATCCTGCTCATCCACCTCGGCAATTGCCACCTCAAACTGATGCCGTACCCGCGCCATCAGCGATTTAATCACCTGCCGTTTCTCTTTCAACGAGTGACACGCCGGCAGGTGCAATGTAAGTTGACAGATGCCTACTATCATGCCGCCTAGTATAGCATAGATTCGACGCGCTAGCTCAACTCTGGTACAATGTAGCAGGAAGATGGGTTCTCCCGCTAATGAAAAAACGATTCAGGGGCCAGAGAAGGCTCAATGAGCATAAAAGACAGGAAAATCAGGAGAGAGAGTTATGACAGAGACGTCTACTTCTACGGAAGGTCATAAACGACCGAGTTTGCCGATGAAGGGGGTACCGCAGCCGAAGCGGGAAGAGGTGCTTGGTCTGCCGCGCGTGCATATTTCGCAGCACCCGGTAGTGGCCGATAAGATGACCCGGTTGCGCGAGACGAAAACGACCCCGGCAGAGTTTTACCGGCTGGTGAAGGAGATCGGCACTTTGCTGGCCTACGAGGCGACGGCTTCACTGGCGACGGAGCCGATGGAGATCGAGACGCCGCTGCAGGCCATGACGGGGCAACGGCTGGCGGGTGGCATTGGCGTGATACCCATTCTGCGCGCCGGTCTGGGGCTGGCGGAGGCTTTTCGTGAGGTGATCCCGGAGGCGCAAATCTGGCATCTCGGCCTGCGCCGCGACGAGGACACGCTGGAGGCGCAGGAATACTACAATCGCCTGCCGCACAAAGTTGACCTGCAGGTCTGCTACGCCGTTGACCCCATGCTCGCTACTGGCGGCTCGGCCATCGACGCCATCAACGTCCTCAAGCGCGTCGGCATCCCGCGCCTGAGCTACGTTGGCATCATCGCCGCGCCCTACGGCCTGCTCAAACTTTCGCAGACCCATCCCGATATCGATATCTATATCGCGGCCCTCGACGAGAGCCTCAATGATCGCGGCTTCATCCTGCCCGGTCTTGGTGACGCCGGAGACCGCCAGTTTGGAACATTTTAAATCATGTCACAGGACTATCCTGTTCCAGAGCCAGATTCTGGCGACCCCTGGAACCCGGACGCACAAAACGAATATGTGGACGCCATCGACCCGATCGAACCGCCGTCAATCGATGCAGGGATGCAATTCATTGCGCCAGGCGAATCCGACAGGGCTGGCGAACCCGGCCTGACCAACGAACCCGGTGACCGGCAGACCTCTTCGCCCGCCTCGGAGGCGGAGCTGCCGCCGGAGGCGCAGGGCGAGGTCAACGGGGGGCCGCTCGGCTGCTGCCTGGGCGTGACCGTCGGCGTTATTCTCAGTCTCACGCTGGCGGTTTTTGGCCGCCTGTATCTTGCCAACCCGGTGGCGGCCATGCTGAATAACCCGCTGCTGGTGCTGATCCTGCTGCGCGTTGCTATGGCCTTGCTCACGCTGGCGGCGGCCATCCTCTGCGGCTACTTCGGCTGGAAGCTTGGCAAACGCTTCTTCCGCGAATACGAGCCGCCCGTCGTTCCGGCGAGGCAGAGCAGAAAACGGAAGCGGCACAAGGCAAGCACGAGGCCCGGAGAGGCTTAAACACACAAATTTGATCGAAAGCGAGTAGTGCTGATTATGCGTGTAGTGATTCTTTGCGATATGGAAGGCGTCTCCTGCATTGAGACCTGGGAGCAGGTTACGGCTGGCAGCGCCTTCTACGAACAGAGTCGGAAACTGTATACCGACGAGATGAACGCGGCAGTGCGTGGAGCGCGGGCGGCAGGAGCTACGAATATCACCGTTGTCGACTGTCATGGCGCTGGCGGGGCGCACAGTTTCAAGAGCTTCCTGCCGGAACACCTGGAATCGGGGGCGCAATACGTCTTCGGCTACCCCTGGGCGCGCTACATCACCCCCTACGAGCAGGGCTGCGACGCCATCTTATTTGTCGGCGCGCACGCTATGGCCGGAACGGCCGACGGCGTTCTCTGCCACACCGTCTCCTCTGAAGCCTGGTACAACGCCTGGATCAACGACACGCTGGTGGGCGAAAGCGGCATCCTGGCGGCCATCGCGGGCTGCTGGGACGTACCGGCAGTCTTTGTCTCCGGCGACGAGGCTACCTGCCGCGAAGTCACCACTCTGCTCGGCAGCAATGTCGTCAGCGCGCAGGTCAAGACCGGCCTCGGTCGCTTCTCATCCGTCAACCTTCCTCCCAGAGATGCCTGCTCTCTTATCGAGATGCGCGTGGCGCAGGCGCTGAGCATGCCCGAAAACTGGCCGAAACCCTACAAAACCGCCTCGCCCGTCACCTTCAAAGTCGAACTCGCCACCCCCGACCGTGTCAGCGACTTCGTCGGTCGCACCGGAGTGCAAATTGTCGGGCCAAGAACGGTGGTTTCGACCGGCGACAATTTCTGGCAGGCGTGGGATCAGTTCTGGTACAGGCATTAGGAAGGCTGGCAATAGCGCCCTGTTTCTGGATGATGCTCAATGTCAGGCAGTTCATAATTCGGCTCACCAGGTTCATAATCAGGTTCGATTTCGCGCAGAGCTTGCTCAACCGCCTGATAGCGTAATTCCCAGGGCATAGGGGTGAGGTGTTCGTCCTTGCCTGAGTTCGATATACTTGAGAAAAGGGTGAATTTCAAGGGGAAAACAGGGAGTGTTTGCTTAACAATCAAGCTTTCTCATGCCTGCGCCGGGGAGGGCATCCAGGAGAGGGCGAGACGCAGGATGCCGTGGATGTGTTCGGCTGTGTGCTGGAAGGTTTTGGTGACGACCAGATATATAGCTCTAGTTAAGATTTCCTGGGAAGACAGGAAGACTTGCGAGAAGCATGTGATGATCAAAAGCAAAAACTGCGTCGATATCGGGACGAGACTGTATTAATGCTATTGAAGAAGCATCGACATAGGAAAGAGACTGATCGCGGAAGCGGTTAATAACATGCCGAACTCTCAACTCCGTTTGAGCATCTGGAAAGACTAGCTGAAGAAATCCCTGTCGTTCCAGAGATTCTTTCAAATCAAGCCATCTAGCAGCTTCCTGGCTTCCGATATGGTAGCGTATCCAGGTAAATGTCTCAGAAACGACTCCCCAGGTTGTGATACGAAGAGTCATGGGACCAAGGTTTTTATGAAACGTAACGGCAGCCGCGTGATGGCGCTCATTTTTATTCATAAGAGCGATCCAGGCAGATGAATCAACAAAAAGCCGCTTAATATCAGCTATAGATGTCGTCATGATCTACCTCGGAAGGCCCTTCAAACATACCGATGAGATCAGCAAAAGGATCCGCTGTTTCCACAATACCCTCTTTAATAAGAAACTGATCCAGAGCCAGGCGCAGAATCTCGGCCTCAGTTACTCCTTGCTGTTGAGCTAATCGTTTCAGTGCTTTATCCTGCGCAGGTGTGATGTATGTCTGTTTGCGAACTAATTCCATGTCAGTACCTCCATGATGTCATTATACAACATCGTAGAGATTATTTCCAGGTCATGTCCACAATTGACAGTCATCTAGATGCGAAACACGCCCATACGCGAGCGCAGGGAGTTGGTGAGTTCGACGAGGTGGGCGAGGGATTGTTGCATCTGGCGCATGTGGGTGGTGATCTCCCGTGTCATGCGCGAAATCTCTTCGATGGCGCTGGCGACCAGTTGCGACCCCTGGGCCTGGTTCTCTGCCGCGCCGTGGATGCCCTGCACGAGGTTGGCCATCTGTTCCGTGACGACGCTGATGGCCTCCAGCGCGACGCCCGTCTGCGTGACCAGTTCGGTTTGCAGGATGACCTGCTGCATGTTCTGCTCGATGCTCTGTGAGACGGCGGTGGTTTCATGCTGGATGGTGCGGATGTGGGTCGCGACCTTGTGCGCCGCTTCCGCGCTATGCACCGCCAGGGTGCGAATCTCCTGAGCGATGACGGCGAAGCCCTGGCCGTGTTCACCGGCGCGCGCAGCCTCGATGGCAGCGTTGAGGGCCAGCAGGTTCATGCGCGTGGTCAGGTCGGTGATTGCCAGCGCGGTCTCATTGATCTCCTGGCTGCTTTCGCCCAGTCGCTTCATGATGCGCCCGGAGAGCAGGGTGGACTCGCGCACCTGGCTCATGCCGTCGACGGCGCGGTCGACAGTGTTTTGCCCGTCCAGCGTCACATCCATCGATTCGAGGCCGACGCGCGAGAGTTCGGCGGCCTTTTCCGCCACCTGCTGCATGGAATCGGCGATCTCATCGATGGCGCGCGAGATGTGGTTGACCTGCCGCTCCTGCTGGCTGGCGTCGCGTACCAGCAGTTCGGAACTGCGCTGCACGTCGTGTGTATGCTCGTCTACTGCCTGCGTGACCTTCTGCACGTCGCCAACAATGCCGCTCAACTCTTCCACCATCTGGTTGATGGCCTCACCGATGGGGTGCAGCCGGGCGTGAGTTGTGCGCACGCGCACGCGCAAATCGCCGTGCTGGATCTGTTCCAGATCGGCGCGCAGCAGAGCGATACCCTCTTCCAACGCCAGCCGCTCGGCCTCGCGCTCCTGAAATGTGCGCGCGTTGTCGATAGCAATAGCGGCCTGGTTGGCGAAGAGTTCGACCACTTCGATGCTTTCCAGCGTCGGCACTCTGCCGTCTTCGGGGTCGTCCAGCGAGAGGATGCCCAGCAGGCGGCGCTGACGCGGGCTGTAGAGGGGAATTATCAGCATATCTTCCGGGTGCCAGCCGCCGGGAACGTAGTCCTCCGGCTCCATATTCATCACCGTAGGGATATCGGCGAAGAGGGGCGCATACTCATGCGAAATAAAGTAGCTCTGGCTGATGCGAAACTCCGGGCGCATGAAACGGGCCAGCTTCTCTACCGGGTCGTGCGCCTCGCGCAGCACGCGCTGGCCCTCCTCTGAAACGCCGGCGAAAGCGACGGACGAGAGATGCTCGCCGTCCTCATCCAGCATACTGATAACCGATGCGCGGAAGCCGGTGCAGGAACTGATGGCCGAGACAACCTGTTGCAGCACCTCGTTCAGTCCCAGTTCCGCGCGCAACATATTCCCCAGGCGGATCAATTCCCGTGTCTGCCGGGCGCGCCTGAGCGCCTCAACATCGTTGGAGTATGGAACAGCCGGTCGCGCTGCTATCGGCGCGTGGGCAGTTGACGGCAGCGGGACGGGGGTTTGCCTCACTGCGGGCAGCGGCGAAGTAGCAGGTGAGGGGGCCAGTTGCTCATCCCCTGTACTTCGCAGCGCCGCTGTATGCGCGTGTCCATTGTCCCACTGTGCCTGCTCCCCCTGTTCGGTAATGGGACGAAAACGTACCCGTAAAGGAACAGACCGTCCCGGCTGTCTCTGCTCTGTCATCGCTGGTTTCCTTTGTCTCGCAAAAAGTCAAGAGTATTCTGCACTTTGAGCATAGCACATTCTGTCCAGCTTGTACAACAGGGTAGGAGTGATGGGGCATCTGTCTCGTGGATATTTACGCTTTGTTTACGCGGGTGGTATCGATGTTTATGCATCGTTTATCCGAAATCGGTTACACTATCGCCATAGACATGCGAGGTGGTGCTGCCGGGCTGCTGTTAGAGCGGCCAACAATGGACATGACAAAGACTGTAGAGTGACAGGAAAAGAAAGGAAAGGAAAGGAGTTCAGTGAACATCACTGTACCTATGATTGATACAGATGCAAGATCTCAACGTATGCCGAACTCAACCGCGCCTGCCATCGAACTGGAGAACGTGACCAAACGCTTTCGGACGCCGAACGGGCAGAGCTATACGGCTCTGCGCGACCTGAGCATGAGCGTGGCGCCGGGTGAATTCTGCGCGGTGGTTGGCCCGACCGGCTGCGGCAAATCCACCACGCTGGGCCTTATCTCCGGCCTGGATCGACCGAGCGGGGGTTCGGTGCGCGTAATGGGCAAGCCGGTGCAGGGGATCGACCCCGCTATCGGCTACGTTTTCCAGTCCGATGCCGTTTTTCCGTGGAAGAACGTTCTTAGCAACGTTGCCGCCGGGCCGCTTTTCCGTGGGCAGCCGAAAAAGAAGGCTATGCAGCAGGCCCGCGAATGGATTGCGCGGGTGGGGCTGGCCGGATTTGAAGATCGCTACCCGCATCAACTCTCCGGCGGCATGCGCAAGCGCGTGGCCCTTGCTCAGACCTTCATCAACGAGCCACAGATTTTGCTGATGGACGAGCCGTTCAGCGCCCTCGATGTGCAGACACGTACGCTGATGGAAGACGAGTTGCTCAACATGTGGTCGTCCCTCAAAGCCTCCGTCGTCTTTGTGACGCACGATCTTGAGGAAGCTATCTCCCTGGCCGACCGCGTCTTCGTTCTCACGGCAGGCCCGGCCACCGTCAAAGGCGTCTATACCATTGACCTGCCGCGCCCGCGCAACGTGGCCGAAATCCGCTTTGAGCCGCGCTTCGTCCAGCTTTATCAGGAAATCTGGGAAGACCTGCGCAACGAGGTCATGATTAGCTACGAACGTACAAAGCAGCAAGGAGGTCAATAGTAATGCAGCAGATAGGTGGGAATATCGTCAATGAACCGATGACGGCCCCTGTCGATAGAGGAGAACGCATAGACACCTCTGCCGTTCGCAACCGACGCATCCTGATCAACGTGCTGCGCGTTCTCTTGCTGGTCATCATCATTGGTGGCTGGGAACTGGCCACACGGGTCGGTATTATCGACTCCTTCTTCTGGGGGCAGCCTTCTGGCATCTGGGCGCAAATTGTCACATGGGTGACAAAAGGGACGGCGCTAGGCTCCCTGTGGGAGCAAATCGCCGTAACGCTCGAAGAGACGGTTCTGGGCTTCATTATCGGCGTCGTGCTTGGGGTTATCTCTGGCGTCGTGCTTGGGCGCAATCGCTTCCTGGCCGATGTGCTGGGTCCCTATATTAAGGCAGGCAATTCGATTCCCCGCGTCGTACTCGGCTCTATCTTTCTCATCGGGCTGGGACTGGGCATCCAGTCGAAGGTCGCGCTGGCGGTTGTACTGGTTTTCTTCATCGTCTTTTTCAATGCTTTTCAGGGAGTGCGCGAGGCTGATCGCAATCTGCTTGCCAATGCACGCATCCTGGGGGCAAGCCAGTTGCAGGTGACGACCCAGGTAATTCTGCCTTCCGCGCTGACATGGATCATTGCCAGCCTGCATACCAGCTTTAGCTTTGCTCTGGTTGGCGCAGTGGTTGGCGAGTTCCTCGGCTCTACCGAGGGCCTGGGCCTGCTGATCCAGAACGCGCAGAATACCTTTAATGCCAACGGCGTCTTCGCCGCTATGGTGATCCTGGCCGCAGTCGCGTTGCTTTCAGAATTTCTCATCACCAGGCTGGAAAATAGCCTGATCAGATGGCGGCCCAATACCGTCAGTGACGTGACCTTTTAGGGCAAAAGCAAGCAGGTAGCCCCGCTGCCTGCTGAGCTTATAATGTCGCCCGGTCAACGGGACCAGGTGACGACAGTATCTTATCCATACCTGTGACTCTCAAGGAGAGGAAAGGAGAGGTCAATGAAATCGTGGAATCGGCGGTTTTGCCTGGCAACAGGCCTTATCTTACTGCTCATCCTGAGTGCCTGCGGCAATAATAGCAGTACGGGAACTACGACCGGCAGCAATGGGCCAATCCCGCTCAAGATCATGGTGGGTGGACTCAGCAAGCAAATCTACCTGCCAAACATGCTCACCCAGCGGCTTGGCTACTTCTCGCAGGAGGGCCTCAATGTCACGCTGATCGATGAGGCTTCCGGTCAGTCATCGGAGGATGAAGTGCTGGCGGGTCAGGTGGATGCGGGTTCAGGCTCGTACAACCATACAATTGAGCTGCAAGCGGCGGGCAAGCAGATGGAATGTGTGGTGCAACTGGGTATTGCCCCCGGTGAGGCCGAGATTGTCTCCACTAAAGAAGCGAACCAGATTCACTCGGTGGCCGACCTCAAAGGGAAGAATCTGGGCGTGACCGAACTGGGTTCAGGCACGCAAACGCTGACCACCGTGCTGCTGCACAAAGTGGGCATCACGCCTGATCAGGTGCATTTCATCCCGGTGGGCGCCGGAGCGACCTTTATCGCCGCTATGCAGCAGGGGAAAATTGATGCAGGCATGACGACTGAGCCAACCATTTCCGAGCTTGTTTCACAGGGCATCGGCAAAGTCCTGGTCGACCTGCGCGATCCACAGTCGACGCAGACAGCCCTGGGTGGCCCTTACCCCTTCATCTGCGTCTTCATGAATAACGCCTATGTCAACAGTCACCAGGCGGTGGTGCAGAAGCTGGTCAACGCTTACGTCAAAACCCTCAAATGGATTCACACGCATACGGCGGAGCAGGTTGCCGACATGATGCCTTCCGACTACTACGCCGGTAACAAAACCCTCTACGTGCAGGCGCTGACGAATCAGATGGCGATGTTCAGCCCGGATGGCAAAATGCCTGATGGTGGCCCCCAGTTCGTGCTTACCACCGAACAGGAAACCAACACCAGCGTGCAGGGCAAACAGATCGACCTCAGCACAACCTACACCAACCAGTTCGTCGATAACGCGGGCTAATACCGTTTCGAGAAATCCGTAGGGTGGCAATTATGTCATGCTGAGTGGAGCGAAGCATGGCATAATTGCCACCTGATGGGTTTCTGTGTGCGTTACCCATTCCGGTAACAGTGCTATAATATGCGTAGGCTATCTGGTGGACTTATTGAGGATTGCTGCAATGCTGCGTTTCGCGCGTCGCTCTCTGCTGGTACAATTGCTCAGCGTCTACCTGCTCTTCGTCATCATTGTGCTGATCGGGGGAGCGGGCGTGAATATTGTGGTGGAACAGCGGCTGCGCAGCGATGTGCAGGCCGCAGACCAGGCGCTGGCGCAGGAGATTGCGCTGGAAACCGGACTTCAGCTCAGCGACGCCGAGCATTCGCTGATCGCTCTGGGCGCACTGGCAGCGCGTGATACGACACCCGCCGCGATTGAGAACACGCTCCATGCGTACCAGATCGCCCGTCATGATGTGGACTATGTCTACTGGCTCGATCCTGTTGGTATCCTGCGCGCTTCCTGGCCTCTCTCAAGCAATGGCGGCCTGGGGTCGGAATTTGAGCCGCCCGATGTCGTCCAACGCGCGCTCACAGCCAGCGGCCCGGTTTTCGATGTGGGCATCGCAGCTGAAACAACCTTCAATGCCGGCGTCATCATCGCCGACCCTGTGCGGGACGCCGGCGGGAAACTGCTCGGCATTGTCGCTGCCAATCTTTCGCTGGTCGAACTGAGCGAACCTCTCAAAACGGTCATTCAGGCACAGCTGGGCGAAAGACGACACCTGATGATCAGTATTATCGATGCGCGCGGTGAACTTATCGCTACCCCCGATCACCAGCGTATTCTGCTGCCTGTGCTGAATGAACTGCCCGGAGCTGAACAGGCGTTGCAGGGCCATATCGTTTCACAGGTAGGCATCGGAGACGACGGTCAGGACTGGCTTTTCAGCTCTGTTCCTGTGCCGGGGGCGGGCTGGGCTGTCGTCGTGCAGCGTCCCACCAGCGAGGCGCTGGCGGTGGTCGCGCAGTTCCATCTCTGGTTGCTGGCGGCTGTACTCATCTTCGCTGCTGGCGGCTTGCTGTTCTGGCTCATCCTGATGGGCCGCGTCATGCGCCCCCTGCATACGCTTGCCAGCCAGCACCAGGCACTGCCTGTTTCCGAGCAAGCGATTCCAGAGGAGACAACCGTGCTGGCCGAACGTTCCGACGAGGTGGGAGACCTTGCCCGCTCGCTGATACGCCTGGAACGCGATGGGCTGGAAAAGCTGGGAGAGCTGCGCACGCTGCTGGAAACGTCGAATGCCGTTGTCAGCTCGCTTGAGCCGCAGGCCGTCGTGCGCAAGATTATTCACGAGGCGCGGCGGCTGGTAGATGTGCAGGCTGCCGCCGTACTGTTGCCCGACGAACAGGGGGTGCTGCGCGTCCTTGTCAGCGAGGGGCATGGCGAGCATTACGATTACGCGCTTTCCCTCTCGCCTGAAAACGTCAGTTCGTCGGCGGTGCAGGCGCTGAAGTCCGGTCAACCGGTGCAGAAATTGCTCGGTTCTGACGCCTCCTCGCTCTCCTACGATGAAGGGTTCCGCTCGGTGCTGGCTATTCCCATTATCAGCCGCCATGCCGGGAGCGTTGTCCTGCTGGTGCATCGCCGCAAGCCGCGTCTGTTTGCGGAGAACGAGATTGATCTGCTACTGACATTCGCCAACTACGCCACGCTGGCCTGGGAACACGCTGTGCTTTATGAACGCAGCGACGAGCGACTGCGCGAGGTGGCGCGCGAGAACGAGCAGTTGTACCGGCAGGCGGCAGAGGAGAAACAAAAGCTGGAAGCCATCATGGGCAGTATGAGCGACGGGCTGGTGCTGACAGGCGTTGACGGAACCGTGCTGTATGCCAATCAAGGGGCAAGCGCGCTGGTTGGCATGCCTACCGAGGCCCTCGAACGCCATTCCATCAGCGTCCTCTATGAGGCCCTGTGCAGTCAGGCGCTCGATGCCACTGTGTGCGAGCGAGAACTGGCGCGGGTTGGAAAGTCGGAACTGGCCGTTGAAATCAAGCGAGCCGGGCGCCGTCTCGTCATCCATCTGCGTCTTTTTGACGTGGGCGATGAGGCCGGGCGGCCCATTGGACGGGGGCTGCTGCTGCGCGATGTGACGCGGGAACGCGAACTGGATGAGTTCAAGACGACGCTGCTGGCTGCTGTCGGCCACGAAGTGCGCACGCCGCTCTCGGCGATCAAGGGCTATGTCTCGACCCTGCTTCAGGAAGACGTGGACTGGCCGCCTGAGGATCAGCGATTCTTCCTGCAAACTATCAGTGGTGAGGCCGATCGGCTGGCCCAGCTTGTCAGCAACCTGCTCGACCTCTCGCGTCAGGAGGCCGGACTGCTCCTGCTCAACCGCTTCCCGACCAGCATACAGGAACTGGTGTTGAAGACGATCAAACGGCTCAATCAACCGGAGGGGGCAATTGCGGCGCACATCCCTGCTGACCTGCCTCTTGTCGATATCGACAGCGCGCGCATTGAGGTGGTGCTGCACAACCTGCTGACCAACGCGCTGGTCTACGGCGAGGGCGCGGTGAGTATCGATGCCGGGCAGCGGGACGATACCATTGTCGTCTCTGTCGCAAACAACGGGCCGGGCATCGCTCCCGACGAACTGCCATATGTGTTCGAGCGTTTCTATCGCGCGCAGCATGGTCGTCGGCAGCATTCCGGCGGCACGGGCCTCGGCCTGACCATCTGCAAAGCTTTCATCGAAGCGCATGGAGGCGTCATCTGGGCTGAGAGCAGCGAGCATGGCACAATATTCTCATTCTCGCTGCCGCTCGCCCCTGACGCAACTATGCCATTGAAAGCTGTCTCGGACGTGTCATCCTGAGCAGCAGCGAAGGATCTGAGGCGAGCGATTCTATTGAGCAAGGAGGTTCCCGTGACAACGAAGACAAAACGCATTCTGCTGGCCGAAGATGAAGTGGCGCTGCGTGACTTCATCAGCCGGAATCTGCGCGTGCGCGGCTTCGAGGTGCTGGAGGCAAGCAACGGATTGGAGGCGTTTGCCCTCTGGGAACGGGAAGAGCCTCACCTGCTGATTCTGGACATCATGATGCCGCGTATGGACGGTCTTGAGGTCTGCCGCCGCGTGCGCGAACACTCCATCGTTCCCATCATTGTCCTCACCGCGCTGGATGCCGAAAGCGACAAAGTTGCCGCGCTCGACCTCGGCGCGGACGACTATCTGACCAAGCCGTTTGGTGTGGAAGAACTGCTGGCCCGCGTGCGCGCGGTGCTGCGCCGCACGCAGTGGGAGGCAGCTCCGCTCAGTAGCGATATAAAACGCTTTGGGAACCTCGAAGTAGACTTGAGCGGACACGTTGTGCGCCTGCGTGGGGAAGAGGTGCGGCTCTCGCCAACGGAGTTCGAGGTGCTGAAACTGCTGGTCGTCCACGCGGGCAAAGTGTTGCCACATCGCATGCTGCTGCAAAGCATCTGGGGACCCGAATACGGCGGTGAGGCTGAATACCTGCGCGTCTACATCAACCGCCTGCGTCAGAAGCTGGAACCCGATCCCACCAACCCGCGCTACCTGCTCACCGAGCCGGGCGTCGGCTACCGCTTTGTTCCCCCATCAATCGAGACAACACGTAAGCGGCCTTTATCTCAAGATCAGCAGTGAGAGTGATCTGGTACTGTAGGGACAGGGGGCGAACGTGGGGGCCTCACATCTGCCCCCTGTCCCTACAGCGTAATCCTTCACTTCAACAAGTTCAAAGTGGCATCAAGCCGGAATGGCCTCTTTGCCAGCTTTTGCAGTGAGGTGCTGGACGAACCAGTCGCGGGCGGCGCCGCTGGCAAGCTCGAAGCCGGGGCCGGTATAGGCGCCGAAGTGGCCGCCGGGCAGGATGACCAGCTTCTTCGGCTCGCGGGCCTGGTTGTAGGCGGCGAAGGCTTCGTCGGCGACGGCGAGGTGATCCCCGGCGGCAATGATCATCAGCAGCGGAGTGGGGCTGATGCGTTCGATGTAGATGCCCGGCTCGTACTCCATCAGCATCTCGACCGTGCGCAGCGTGACCTCGTTCTTCCAGGTCGGCGCCCGCGTCTCGCCGGTTTTTGTGAACCACTCGTAGGAATCGGCGGTGGGCAGCGCGGCCAGGCCGTAGGGATCGTCTGTCACCACCGGAATCATGCCAGGGGGATTGCCCGCCATGCGTGATTCGCGGTCCTGGTCAAGCTGCGCTCGCGTTGGAGCAATCATATCGGCGCGCACCAGCCGCAGGATGTTGCGATAGCCGCTCACCAGCGGCACCTGCGAGACCACGCACTTGACGCGCCGGTCGATAGCACCTACCACCAGCACATGGCCGCCGCTATAACTCGATCCCCAGATGCCGATGCGCTCGCGGTCGACATCCGGTCGCGAACGCGCATAGGTGATGGCGTGGCGATAATCGCGCACCTGCGCCCAGGGGTCGATCTCGTAGCGCGGCTCCCCCTCGCTCGCGCCAAAGTTGCGATTGTCAAATACCAGAGCCGCCAGCCCGGCCTGCGCAAAAGCTTCCGCGTAGCTGTCCAGGTACATCTCCTTGACAGCCGAGAAGCCATGAGCCATCACAATCGTAGGAAACGGCCCACTGCCCGTGTCGGGGGTGAAAAACCACCCGCGCAGCATCGGCCCTTCCGCGTTAAACTCAATATCCTGGCGCATGTTACATTCTCCCGGATAGCGAAAGGGTAATGGTGGACATGCCATGCTGAGTGAAGCGAAGCATGATATGTCCATCATTACCGACTTTGATGGTGAAAGTTCATCATAATGCTACAAACACAACATTCCACATTGACAGGCCAACGTAACTTCCGGGGATGACACATGCTCAGTATAGCATATTTTTGTGAAGTGTAGTGGCTCTCTCCGTCGCGCCGTCGCGTCGCGTCAACAGGCAAGGGAGCTATCCCATCGTCTTTATATAATACGGGCTATAATACCCGCTCAGGACGCGAGGGAGACGTCCGGTGAGCAGGGTGCCTTCGGGTGTGTGTTCTTCGCGGGCGACACGGCCCCGTCGGTGGAAGAGTTCCACCAGTTCGGTTCTGTTGTAGGGGATGAGAACCTGCACGGTGTGCATGCTTTCGGCCAACACCTGAGCGATTTTTTCGCGCAGATTCTCCAGGCCGATGCCTTTGAGCGCGGAAACGGGAACGGCGTTGGGGTAGAGCGTGGTATCCAGTTCGCGCACGTCGTCGAGCAGGTCGATTTTGTTGAGCGCGGTCAGGCGGGGCTTCTCGCCGGCGTGCAGCTCTTCCAGAATTTCACGCACCGTCTCGCTCTGCTCAATGGCGTTCTCGTGGCTCACATCGACCACTTCGAGCAGGATGTCGGCGTCGGTCACCTCTTCGAGCGTGGCGCGAAAAGCGGCGACGAGGTGCGTGGGTAGCTTCTGGATGAAACCGACGGTATCGGTGAGCAGGGCTTCCTGGTTGCCGGGCAGCAGGATGTGGCGCGTGGTCGGGTCGAGGGTGGCGAAGAGCCTGTTTTCCGCTACGACGCTGGCCTCGGTCAGAGCGTTGAAGAGGGTGGACTTGCCGGCGTTGGTATAGCCGACGACGGCCACAACGGGAATGGCCTGCCCCGCGCGCTGGCGGCGATGAATCTGCCGCGATTCGCGCACGGCTTCGATCTCTTCGCGCAGTTCGGAAATGCGCCCGCGAATGCGCCGCCGGTCGATTTCCAGTTTGGTTTCGCCGGGGCCGCGCACGCCAATGGCGCCGCCGACACCCGAAGCCGCTCCGCGCGAGCCGCCACCGAGGCGCGACATCTCCGTGCCGCTACCGGCCAGACGCGGCAGGCGATATTCAAGTTGCGCCAGTTCCACCTGCAGGCGGCCTTCACGGGTGCGGGCATGCTGCGCAAAGATGTCGAGGATGAGGGCGGTACGGTCGATAACGCGGGCGTTCAGAGCTTTTTCCAGGTTGCGCTGCTGTGAGGGAGAGAGTTCATCATCGAAGATGACAAGATTAAAGCCGAGGTATTTCTCCAGGTCGCTCAACTCCTGTACTTTGCCTTTGCCCAGGTAGGTGGCGACATCAGGATGGCGCAGGCGCTGGATCATCTTCCCGGCCACTTCCGCGCCCGCTGTGCGCGCCAGCGATGCCAGTTCGTCCAGCGAATCTTCCACACTCCACATGTTTTCTTCGTCTTCGTGTTCGACGGCCACAAGGTAGGCGCGTTCCGGCTTGCCGCGCGCGCCCGTTTCGATCAAATGCTCTCGCTTCCCCGTAATGTCATTACCTCCACTATCTGGTCTGCTCCATCAATGTTTATACTGTATATACGTTCAGAATCTCGTTATTTATTCACCAGTATGCCATGAGAATGGCTTTCGGCGATGGTCTGCGCCCTGGCCTCCTCTATGTTGGCCCCCGGATGATGCGCGCCGCGCCTCCCATCAGCACCAGTATGCAGATCGTGATGGCGGCGAAAAAGAGT
>Ga0209062_1004067_pt1 | contig 15907 bp, 12 predicted proteins | sample Coa_R2_2_FD_187158 | JGI IMG/M metagenome (GOLD analysis project Ga0209062, IMG submission 187158) | Surface soil microbial communities from Centralia Pennsylvania, which are recovering from an underground coalmine fire - Coalmine... | ecosystem: Environmental > Terrestrial > Soil > Unclassified... | reverse complement strand
ACTGGTGACCTGGGGCATCCTGGTGGCGCCCGTCGGCGGGCAGGAGCGACAGGAGTTGCTGGTTGTCCACCGCGCGCCCTGGGGACCGGAAACGTACTCCCTCGGCAGTTGCGTCTTCGTTCCCTTGATCGGCCAGGAAGGATGGAGTGAGGAGGGCGGGCAATCGTGAATTGCAGAAAAAACCACCGAACATGTATAATAGAAAATAAACAGGTTTGTTGCAGTCCCTTTGAGCGTTCAGCGCGGCAAAGCATATAGGGGGTTTCGCATGCACGGCATTGTCTCTGGCGTACACGTGAGCAATCTCCCGGGTCTGATCGGGCTTTTCGGGTTGTGGATCATTTTGTTTGAGGGTACACATCTGTTACTGTCGCTGTCGCGCAACGAACCCCTGATCGGCTGGGCGCTTGGCCCCCTGGGCTTCACGCCGCTCTACCTGCGCGAGCCATCCACCTTCTACATCTTGCTCAATGTCTTCCTACCCGCGCTGGTCTCCGGCCTCGTTCTCTACATTGGCCTCTTCACATCTATCGCCCCCATCTCGCTGCCGCATGACGTTCTACTGGAAATCATCGTGGTTGGAGCCGGTATTCTCATCACCAGCACCGGCGATGCCGTCAACGCCCTGCGCGACCTGCGCTACCCGCTCTGGGGCGAGGCGCGTATCCTGCGCAACATCCAGAGCCTGCGCTCAAGCTGGGCCACCATCCACTTCACGCCCTTCGGCTCCTCCTACCTGCGCGAACAATTTGGCTCCAGCCCCACCGACCTGCTGCGCTTGCTCTAATCTCACACTGCAACTGGAATGGCGGATGCTATGGAAAAAGAACTTGCTGCCGAGATACGCAATGGCGTGCGCCGCCTGTGCGAACGCTTTGGCAACGAATACTGGCGCGCGCTGGATGAGCAGCACGCCTATCCCGACGCCTTTGTGCAGGCCATGACCGACGCCGGCTACCTCTCCGTCTTGCTGCCCGAAGCCTATGGCGGCTCTGGTCTGGGCGTCACCGAGGCTTCTATCATCCTCGAAGAGGTCAACCGTTCCGGCGGCAATGCGGCTGCCTGCCACGCCCAGATGTACATTATGGGGTCACTGCTGCGGCACGGCTCTGAGGAGCAGAAACACTCCTATCTGCCCCGCATTGCCGATGGCACCCTGCGCCTGCAAGCCTTCGGCGTCACCGAGCCGGACGCAGGCTCCGACACCACCAGTATTCGCACCACCGCTACGCGCACCGAAGGCGGCTATCTCGTCAACGGCCAGAAAATATGGACCTCGCGCGCGCAATATTCCGATCTCATGCTGCTGCTGGCCCGCACCACGCCCATAGAGCAGGTCAGGAAACGCACCGAAGGACTCTCGCTCCTGCTGGTTGACATGCGCCAGGCACTCGGCAACGGCCTCACCATCGAGCCGGTACGCACCATGATGAACCATCACACAACGCAAATCTTTTTCGACAACCTCTTCGTTCCCGCCGAAAACCTGATCGGCGAAGAGGGCCAGGGCTTCCGTTACCTGCTGGACAGCCTCAACGCCGAACGCATCCTGATTGCCGCCGAATCCATCGGCGACGGCTACTGGTTTGTCGAACGTGCCGTCAACTACGCCAACCAGCGTGTCGTCTTTGGTCGCCCCATCGGGCAGAATCAGGGCGTGCAATTCCCCATCGCCGGAGCATACATCAAGCTTCAGGCCGCTGACCTCATGCGCTACCGCGCGGCGGAACTCTTTGACAGCCACCAGCCCTGCGGCGCGGAAGCCAACATGGCCAAATATCTTGCCGCCGATGCCGCCTGGGAAGCTGCCAACGTCGCTCTGCAAACGCACGGCGGCTTTGGCTTCGCCGCTGAATACGATATCGAACGCAAATTCCGGGAGACGCGCCTCTACCAGGTCGCCCCCATCTCAACCAACCTCATCCTCGCCTACGTCGCCCAACACGTCTTAGGCTTACCCAGATCGTACTAACTCGTGTTATACCATGAAAGACCTCCCGGATGTGTCATGCTGAGCGGGAGCGAAGCATCTGGGGCAACCACATAGCATAGCGCCTTCAGATGCTTCGCTCTCGCTCAGCGTGATACGTCCGGGTTCGTCCATATTTTCACGAAAGGAGCTTCCTAATGACTATCAAACACGGCTGGACAGGTCGCTGCTACGAAGATTTTGAGATCGGCGATATCTACCCGCACCCGCTCGGCAGAACCATCACCGAAGCGGACAACATCTGGTTTACCTTGCTCACTGTCAACACCAACTCCATCCACTTCGACTCCGCCTATGCCGCGCAAACCGAGTTTGGCCGCCCCCTCGTCGACTCAACCTTCACCCTGGCGCTCGTTACCGGCCTCTCCGTCTCCGACCTCTCCCAGAACGCCATCAACCTCGGCTGGGATGAAGTGCGCCTGCCCGCCCCCGTCTTCAACGGTGACACCATCTACGCCCGTAGCGAGGTGCTGGCAAAACGCGAATCGAAATCACATCCCGAACGCGGCATCGTGCAGGTCAAAACCACCGGCTTCAACCAGCATGGTAAAGTCGTCATCGAGTTCAAACGCACCATCATGGTCTACAAACGCGCCTACGTACCAGCACTGCCCGTGCCAGAGATTGATATTCAATGACCCTTCATCTTAGTACGTTCTGAATGTGCATCAGATACTCCTTACGATTGAGCGGGTTGTAATCCATGCGCTTTCTCATAGGAATATCCTCTGTCCTTTTGAGAAAACCGGCTGGTTCAGTCAGGAAAACGCCCTCACCTTCGGTGAAAGACGGGAGTTCTCTTCTGAATTCCTCAGTGGTTTCTACAGGCAGCGTACCTGTCAGCAGGAAGGTGTTGTTGTGCAGGATGGGTTGCTCGTAGGCGGCGCGCAGGGACGACAACCTGAACATGGCCGTGCTGATGGTGGAGACAGGAACGCTCAGTTCAAAACGGTTGATCGGCTCGTAGACATCCGTGCCAGCCTGAGAGAGCGCCTCCATCAAGACCAGCGGTACCAGGTTTCTGAAGTCTCCCCCCTTTGTGCCGTCCCGCCTGTGGCTGTTGTAGCCCGTCTGTGTGAGGGTGACGACGATATCTGTCACCTCCCAGCCGTAAAGGCCCTGCGCCAGCGTAGCGCGCACCGTCTCCTCGATGGCACGGTGGAAGTGCAGGGGCAGTGCGCCGGGCGTGCTTCTGTACGTCACGCCGCTACTCGCAGGCCCTGGCTCAATCTGCAGGCCAACGGTCGCCATGAAGGGGTTGTCCTCCGCGCCCATGAATTCGATGGCCTGCCCCATTCCTTTCGGCTTCTCGATGCAGACGATGCCGGTCTCCGCGAAGCGCACCCCCAGCCCGTACTGTTCCAGGAGCGTGCTTTCGATCACCTCTTTTTGCACCTCTCCGAAGATGCGCAGGTAGATGGTCTGATGAACATCATCCTTGATGACATGGATCAAGGGGTCTTCCTCTGCCAGTTCCAGCAGCGCCTGATAGAGCCGGTGATCCTGCTCGCGCTGCACGGCTTCGATGCGCGTCTCCATGTGCGGGATGGCGAAGTGCAGCGTTTTGATGTGATCAGACCGCTCGCCGACCACATCGCCGATCTTCACCTCTTTCAGCCCCCAGACTTTACAAAACTCGCCTGCTTCCACCTCTGGGGCCTGCACCGTCTTCCCCTCGCGGAACCGGTGCAGCTTCTGAATCTTCTCGGTGTACGTCTCTATTTCACCGTTGGGCTTCCTCCTGTGCAGATTGACAAAGGCCCTCACGCACAGGCTGCCCGTGAATACTCGTATACAGGCGATTTTTTCGCCTGTTGCCTCCTTCTCCAGCTTGAAGACGATGCCCGATAATGGAGCATCTTCCAGGCCGGTGGTCGAAGGAAAGTAGCTGCCGAGGTCGGCGAGCAACTCTTTCACGCCTGCGCCCGTGATGGCCGAGCCGAAAAAGACAGGAAAAAGTGTTGCTGCCTCAACTTGCCGTACAAGTGCTGTGCGTACCTGTTCTGCTGTGATCGTTTCTCCTTCCACGTAGGCGGCCAGCAACTGTTCATCGTTCAGCGTGAGTTGCTCGATACAGGCTTGCAGAAATGCCGGGTCGTGCAGGCAGTTCTGGACAACAGAGGCATGCTTCGTCCCGATATGTTCGGTTCTGTAAAGCGGGATGACCTGCTCCGTCAGCTTTTCCCTGACGCGCTGGATGAGTTCATCCGCCTGCGCGCCGCTGCGATCTATTTTGTTGATGAAGATGATGGTGGGGATACCCAGCTTGCTCAGAACCGAGAACAGAATGCCCGTCTGCGCCTGAATCCCTTCGACGGCGGAGATCAGCAAAATCGCGCCGTCCAGCACGCTGAAAGCGCGCTCGACTTCCGCCAGAAAGTCCGGGTGGCCCGGCGTGTCGATCAGGTTGACTTTCAGGTCGCCGACGAAAAAAGAGACGACGGAGGCTTTGATGGTGATGCCCCTGCGCTTTTCCAGTTCCAGCGAATCGGTCTGCGTCGTGCCTTTATCGACCTTGCCAATTTCGTCGATGACGTGTGTCTCATACAGGATACGCTCGGTCAGGCTCGTCTTTCCGGCGTCCACGTGCGCGACAATCCCTATATTGATGGTTCTCACTCCCTCGAATCCTTTGCTTTCTTTCCATAAGCATCTCCCTCCTTTCTGTTGACTCAACTACAAACGACACAAAGAACTTTGAATCAATGAGTATTCTCGTTTTTCACAGAAACAAACGCGGCAGGCGACCGGCAGGAGGGGCAGTACGGAGAGCATTCCTGAGAGGAATGAGAGGAAAAAGGGAAGGACCATAAAAACGCAGAACGGCTATTTATCAGCTACTGGTTTTAATGGGACAGGTACCTTTCCTGCCTCGCAGCGCACTCCTGGAGGTCACACATCGTGAATTTCAATCCAGTTTCAATCCCAGGCGGGATAGCAGGCGACTTTGGATCTGACATAATACGCGCCACCTCCTTTCGTGCGTTTTTTTGCTACGCGAGCAAGGAAAGTATAGCATACAGGGACTGAGGAAGGCAATAACCTGTCGCGTGTGGTAAACAATTGTGCTGGTTTTCACGGTTATGCGTTAAAAGCTGCGCCTGTTATGTCTCTCATTTGCTTCCAATTGACGTAGAATCCATACTTGCTGCTCTGACAATGGGTAGATTCCTGAGACGCCCGGATTGGAATATTCACATGTTTTTCCAATAGCGTTTCAATGAATTACTGCTATCCTGACCCATGACAGGAGAGAAGGCACCTCCGTCAACAAAAGCAGTAATGAGTAACATTTTGCAGTAACATGGAGGAGATAAAGACTCGTGAATTCTTTTGCACGGACGTATGATGAACATGAACATGAAGGTGGACTTGCCCTGCTGCCCATATCCTCTCAGCAAGCGTTTCCGCCATCCCCTTTTCCCCGTAAATATCTGCATTGCGTCTTTGATAATCTGGAGAACATGGTGCAGGCTGTCTTCGCGCTGCATGCCGATGGACATGATAGCGAAGATATCCATATCATGTCCTGCTGGGATTATGTAGCTGCTGTTGAGCGCAAACGCCAGCAACAGAGCCAGCTCACGAAAATGCTCGCACGCCTGCTCACACTTATGGACGAGGGTTTTGGTGATATCTACCTGCACGAAGCGCAGCGAGGAAGCCACATCTTCGTGGTGCATCTTCCTCGTCGCGAACAGATTCAGCGCGTGCGCGATCTGCTCCTGCTACACAACGCGCGCCTGATCCGCTACGTCGACACCTGGACGGTAACATACCTGTCGCGTTAGTACGCCATGAAAAAATCCTCTGACGTGTCATGCGGAGCGGCGTCAGCCGTTAGCCCTGAGCAGAGCGAAGGGGAAGCATCTGCGGCCAGCAAGCGGGCGGCTCAGCCCCCCCGGATGCTTCGTTGACGCTCCGCATGATACGTCCATCAGGCTTTTTTTACATCTGGGGAGCCAGACCAAGCTGTTGCAGCAGGCCGATGGTGTCCCAGTTGACCCACTCCTCGGCGATGCGACCGTCTTTGATACGGAAGATGTTGATGCCGGTCACGACGGCCTGCTTGCCGGTGGGAGGCGCGCCCATCAACTCGCCCTGATGGGTGCCGCGAGCCGTCCAGCGGATGACAACTCTGTCACCCTCGGCGATGATGTCGTCGCTGGAAACCTGAAGGTCGGGGAAAGCCGCGCGATACATCCCGATGTAATGCTTCATCGCCTCGGCCCCGTTCACGCCCGGCGCCTGCGGATCGTGGCTGGTATGCTCAGGCGCGTAAATTTCGTCGGCGGCATCCAGCTTCCCCTGGCTGAAAAGCTCATCAAAGACACGGCGCGCTACCGCCACATTCGCTTCTGTAGACATGAGGACTCTCCTTTTCTCTCTTTGTATTACTGGCTCCATTGAGCCATCGCAATTGCTCAGAGAGGAAACGAGAGCGTATAGTTTTTAGATCACTATGAAAGAAAAACAACGGAAGCTGACTCGTAGTTAGTAGGGGCGGAGCTGGCCTGCGCCCTTCTTCTCTCCCCTCACTCCTCTATACGCGGTATGTGAGGAAGCGTGAAGTAGAAGGTGCTGCCGCTGCCGGGGTTATTGGAGAACCAGATACGCCCGCCGTGCCGCTCGACAATGGCCCTGGCGACGTAGAGGCCGAGGCCGATGCCGGAATACTGGTGGCTGGCCGTGTTGCGCACCCGGTAGAAACGCTCGAAGATGTGGTCGAGGTATTCGGGGCTGATGCCGATGCCCTGATCGCTGACGCTCACCAGAAAATCGCCGTCCTGCTCTTGCAGGCTGACGGTGACCTGCCCGCCGTGCGGAGAGTATTTGACCGCGTTATCCAGAATGTTGCCCACCACCTGCGCGATCCGCTGCCGGTCGGCTACGACCTGGGTATCAGGGACATTGATCTCCAGAGAGATGCTGTGTTGTTCGGCGCCGACCTGCACGGCATGCACGCTTTCCGCGAGCAGGTCGGCCAGGAAGAAGGTTTCGGGGTGCAGTTCCAGGTGGCCCCACTGGACGCGCGAAAGGTCGAGCAGGTCGTTGACCAGCCGCTCCAGATGTTCGGCCTGACTCTGCACGATATACAGGCTGCGCAGGTCGTAGGTCTCCGGCGGTTCTGGCGCGTTCGGCTCCTGGAGCTTCTGAGTCGCCTGCGCTTGCGTTTGTGCCTGTCGTACCGCGCGCAGGCGGCGTTCCAGACGGCGCACAAGATGCTGCGTGTAGCCTTTGATGGCCGTCAGCGGTGTGCGCAGTTCATGCGAGACGACCGAGACAAATTCGTCTTTGAGCCGTTCCACCTGTTTCTGCGAGGTGACATCATTGAGGACTGCGACCACGCCGCTGGGGCGTTTCTGCTCCTCACCCGCGTTATGCAGCGGCGCTGCGCTGATGCTCAGCGTCAGCGGCACGGTCTGACTGCCTTCGCTGGCGATCAATTCCTGATTCATCACCACCTGATTTGCCAGCGCCTTACCGATAATCTCAGCCAGTTGATACAGCCAGGGAATGTCGCTGGCTGCCGCCAGCTTGCTTAAAGGAATGCCTTGCTTGAGATCGACGCTGGCCTGCGCCAGCAGGCGCTGCGCCGATTGATTGAGGGAAGTGATTGCCCCTCTGGCGTCTGTAATCAGCAGGCCCTCCGCCATGCTGCTGATAATCAGCGCCAGCCGTCGACGTTCTGCCTCAGCCTGTTGCCACAGCGCCCGCTCGCTTTCGCGCAGGCGCACATTTTCCAGCGCAACGGCGGCATAATCGGCAATGATCGTCGTGAACTTGAGCCGTTCGGTATCAAAGGTGCCGATCTGGGTATCGAACAGGCTCAGCAGGCCAATAATGCGGTCCTCGACGGTCAGAGGGATGTTCAGGCAGGAGCCAATCTCGCCCTCGCCCGGCGTCTCTACCGATACCGGCGGCAGTAGTACTTCCGGGGCATCCAGATACGCCGCGTCGGCCAGTTCCTGCGCGGTCACGTGTGGAAAATCGATCACATTAGCTGCGCTGGCGATGCGTTCAACCATCGCGTCGATGAAGGCGGTGCTGAGGGGGTAGGCCGGAATAATAGAGAACTGGAACGGTTTATCCTTGAGCAGAATGGCACAGGCGGCAAAACGATACTGCTCCTGCAATGCCGCCAGCAGCGCGTGGTGGACCTGAAAGCGGTTATTGGCCGCGACAAAACGTTTGCCAATGGTATTAAGGTACTCCATTTCACGCAGCAAGGAGCCGATCCTATCCCCACTCTGCGTGGTAACGGAAGAACGGTATCTACCTTCGGTCAGTTCTGGTTCTGTTTGCACACTACTCTCCATGCACTACTGCCAGTGTTTCTCTCCCAGTTGGCGGCTGACTTCATCGCGCAGCGGCGGCGCGATAATATCACCGGCCAGCTCCTTCAGTCCGGCGAAACACTCCTGTAGAAGCGCATTCAGGCCGACATCCAGTTCCTGGGGAGAAACACCGGAAAGCTGCTCATGGATAACGGACGGATTAACTTCGGTATAAGGGATTTTCATCAAAAACTGGAGAAACGGATACTGCTCTAAAACATGTCTCGCGGCAACCTGTACTAAGACGCGCGTGGTGGCTTTTCCAAGTAGAGGTGTAACCCGATCATCGATAAGCCGGAGAGCCTTCAAGTACGCCTCGGCCACTTGCTCACGGGTGACGGAAGAGGAGTTGTCAGGCACGAGTGACATAGTGTTCTCCCTTCTCTTTTAAACACGCTCTCTGTAACATATTATACCATAGTCCAATTGCGAATGGTAAGTGGATTATTCTCCGTAATAGACGCAATTTGACGTAATGACCTACATTCTCTCCATCAAATGACGCCTTCCGTACTTACATTGTACATACATGTGAAAAATTTCTCAATACAAATGTGACGAAATTCCCAGATTTGCAGAAAAACGGGCCAGCGCGTTCAGCGTACTGGCCCGAACAGACGTGCCAGCCAGAGATGAGTCGTTACAATACCGGACAGGTCATGGTACTAGCCCGAACAGACGTGCCAGCCAGAGACGGAAGCCCCGCAGTGGACGCTTCTGTTTCTGCTCCTGTTGCCCTGCTGCTATTTCAAGTAAACGCTGGCGACCGGCTTCTTGACGCATTCTCGCCGCTTCTGTCTCCTCCTGCACGGCGTAGCGTTCGCGCTGCTCGTCAATGGCCTGCGCAAAATGTTCCGGGCGAATCTCGAAACGAGTCGTCGGCTGTACCGGGCCATTCTGGCTATTTTGCTCGTTCTGACCATCTCGACCGGCATCTGCTGCGGTTCCTTCAGCCGTCGCTGTTCCGCTTTCCTGCCCCTCGTCATCCTTTGCCTCGGTGACCTGCACGCGCGCCATTTGCAATTTGGGGGAGATCCATTCGCGCAGCGCCAGCAGCGAGGCCCGGCGGCAGATAGCCTCAATATCCGCGCCACTGCGTCCTTCGGTCAGGGCGGCCAGTTCCTCAAGCGTGATTTCCGGCGCCAGCGGGCGTCCGCGTGTGTGGACGGCGAAGATGGCGCGGCGCTCCTCCTCGTTGGGATACGCAAGCTCCACTACCATGTCGAAACGACCGGGGCGCAGCAAGGCCGGGTCGATCAGTTCCGGGCGGTTCGTCGCAGCCAGCACGATCACGCCCTCGCGTCCCTCGATGCCATCCATCTCGGTCAGCAATTGTGCGATGACGCGGTTGCCCACCTGCCCGTCGATCTCGCCGCCACTGCGGCGCGGGGCCAGGGCGTCGATTTCATCGAAGAAGACTATGCATGGCGCGGCCTGTTTGGCCCGGCGAAAGATTTCGCGAATGCCCTTTTCCGACTCGCCAACCCACTTGGAGAGCAGTTCCGGCCCCTTGATGGAGATGAAACTGGCCTCGCACTGGTTGGCAAGCGCGCGCGCGATCAGCGTCTTGCCCGACCCCGGAGGGCCTGCCAGCAACACGCCGCGCGGTGGCTCGACCTTCGCATTGCTGTAGACTTCAGGGTAGCGCAGCGGCCACTCTACAGCCTCCGTCAGCATATCTTTGGTCTTCTCCATGCCGCCGATATCATCCCACGATGTTTCGCTGACCTCAACATAGACTTCGCGCGTGGTCGAAGGCTCGACTTCGCGCAGCGCGGCCTGGAAATCGGCCATCGTGATGCTCAGGTTGACCAGCGTCTCGTAAGGGATATAGCCGCGCTGGTAGTCGATATAAGGCAGCACGCGGCGCAGGGCGATCATCGCGGCCTCGCGACAGAGCGCCTCCAGATCGGCTCCGACGAAGCCGGGCGTCAATTGCGCCAGGCGGGCGAAGTCGATGTCGTTGGCCAGCGCGGCCTCGCGACTGTGGATGCGCAGGATTTCCATGCGCCCGCGCACATCCGGCACGCGCAGGGCAATCTCCCTATCAAAGCGGCCAGGGCGGCGCAGGGCCGGGTCGAGCGCGTTGGGCTGGTTGGTTGCGCCGATGACCATGACCTGCCCGCGTGAGGCCATGCCATCCATCAACGCCAGCAACTGCCCGACGATACGCCGCTCCACCTCGCCGCCTGTTTCGGCGCGCCGGGGAGCCAGCGCGTCTATTTCATCGATGAAGATGATGCTGGGGGCGCGTTTCTGCGCCTCCTGGAAGACCGAGCGCAGCCGCGACTCGCTTTCCCCGTAAAACTTGTTGATGACCTCCGGCCCGTTGATGTTGAAGAAGGCCGCGTTCGTCTCAGCCGCGACAACGCGCGCGATCAGCGTCTTGCCGGTGCCGGGAGGGCCATAGAGCAGGACGCCTTTGGGCGGCTCGACGCCCAGGCGGTCGAAAACGGCGGGGTACTTCAACGGCAACTCGATCATCTCACGGATGCGCTGCAATTCTTTGCCCAGCCCGCCGATATCTTCGTAGCTGACGCGCCCGGGGCCACCGTTTTGCGCGCCTCGTGCCTGCGCCTTGACGAGAGTTCCGGTCTGCACCAGCACCGCCTCGACATCTGTGACAGGCTGGGGCTGCACCGGAGGCTCAATCGCGGTCAGCTCGCCCGTCTTGCGCTTCTGCAGGCCGTAGCTCGGCGTTGCGGGCGTCGTGCCGATAATCAGAAATTCGCGGGGGGCCGCGCCGGGCGTTCCCACACGCAGCAGGTCGCCGATCACCACCGGCAGACCCACCAGATAGCGAGCGATATATTGCAGGTCGCTCTCCTGAATCGGCGCGCCCCCGCTCAGTGGCAGCAGCGTAATCTTCTCGGCGTTGCGCACCTTCGCCTTGCGCACCGTCACGCGCTCTCCCAGCCCCGATGCGCTGTTCTGCCGCACCTGGCTATCCATCTGGATCGTCTGCTGGCCGCGATCCACCAGCGCGCTCGGCACCACCTTCGCCGCCGTCGTGCGATTGCCCGTCACCAGTACAATATCGCCCGCCTGGCAGCCCAGCCGCGCCATATCCGCCGGGTCAATACGCGCCACGCCGCGCCCAACCTGAAAGCCCTCAATTACCACCAGTTGCAAATGATCAACCGTCTGCACTTCCTGGGCCTGTGTCTGCTCCGCCGGTTGTGCAGGGGCCTGTGCCTTGCCATTTGCCGTCAATGGAGTCGTCGGTGTTCCTGAAGTTCTATTATACAGGGGTCTGTTCGTCGCTGCCTGCTTCCCCGGCTCATTGCTGCCTGAAATGCTCGTATCTTCCATAAATTCCCTCTTGTCATAGAGATAATGTAGAGATGAATGATATCGTTGATTTTACACCATCTTTATTACGACGAAAAGGGGGAAAAGTTGGAGAAGCCAACGATCAATTATCACCCCATAATCCTGCCATGCCGCCCCAGCACATATTTCCTCCCTTTCCACACAATAGTGCGGCGGAACAGACCGGCGCTGAAGAGAAACGGAACGGCCAGCAACTCGTAGGCGATGAGCAGGGGCAGGTAGCGCAGCGCGGGTAGGACATAGACGCGGTGGTTGAGGATCAAACCGCTGGCAAGTTTAATGACGAGGGCGACAAGAAACAACACAAGTCCACAGAGCAGGTAGAGCGAGCTGTGGGTCAATACAAGCAGGAGCAGACCAGTAAGCAGTGTCACCAGCGACCAGAGGACGGGATGCCAGGAGAAGAGAATGCTCAGGTACACGCCAATACCCTCGGCGCGCAGCATCGCCAGCCATTTGAGCAAATGCCTGCCTCCGGCCCTGAGGCCAAGCTGCTCAAACGGTATCCGCACCGTGCGTGGGACAAGCACATTACGCAGCCCCTGTTTGCGTACCGCCTGCCCGATAGCCGCGTCATCACTGACTGTCAAGCCGAACTGCTCTAACCCGCCAATCGCTTTCAACGTGGATACGCGCATCAACCACAGACCGCCTGTAATAAAAGCAGCGCGCGTATTCAGTGCCAGCGAACCCATAAACAGCTGATAATAATAGTTGGAGTAGAGCGCAACCAGCAAGCCACCCGGCGGGCCGTATATAGTAGGGGTACCCCTTGCGGGTACTCTATGGCGAGGCTGGCCAGGGGCAACATATTGAGGAAGAAAATAGACCACGCCGCTATCCGGGCGCACTAGATAGCGCAGCCCGACTGCCAGCGTGTCCGGCGATACCTGTACATCCGCGTCCATCGAGCCGATGGCCTCGTAGCGCACCTCACGCACGGCTATCGCTAGATTGTGTTGCTTGCCCATACGCCCGCTTGCCGGGCCGGTTAGAATAATGCGGATATGTTGCTCCGGGTGTCGCGTCTGCACATGCTGGCATACTGCGTAGGCCGGGTCGTCAGCAGACTCCATAGCAAACAGATACTCGACCAGCGTACCCGGCTCCAGCAACGACTCCACCAGCGCGTTGAGGTGCGCTTCCGTGTAGCTATCCACCCCCTTGATGGGTACAATCATCGAAAGGGAAGCAATTGCGCCGATTGCTTCCCTCTGTTTATTGTCGTATGACGTCTCGCGAAAACGCATCCCCATCGTGATTGCCGCACCAAGACAGCCCGCGACGCTGATGGCGCTGATGATAAACAGTAACCAGTAAAGTATGGTCATCTTATCGTTTCGCGTTCCACAGCGTGACGCGAGCATTGCGGCTGGAGGTGTGACCGGCCTTGACGATGGTGCGGCGCAGAAAGTAGCCGCCGGTCAGGACGAACAGGGAGACAAGCAGGCCGCGCCCGTTGCGCGTTTTCGTGCGTTGGAACAGCGAAAGCGTTGAAAGCAGCCAGGGCAGCAGCATGCCACCGCCAACGACGAGGTTCCAGAAAGCTGGCCCCTGCTCGCCCGGCCCGGAACCCGCCAGCGCGCGGCCTGCCCTGTTGCTGCCCCGCAGGAAGCGGAAGAGCCATGTCATCTCGAGCAGCAGCGCGACCCATTCCAGCCGTTCCAGCTTGTGCAGGGCGCTGGCCGGTGCGCCGAAGATGCGCAGCGCCAGGGAGATCAGCGCCGTGCTGGTCGAGGTGGCCGAGGTGGCGAAGAGCGCGCCGAGCAGCTTGCTGCGCGACCAGAGTGGCACGCTGGTCGCCGCCAGCAGCACGCCGGTGTAGCTGCCGAGGAAGAGACCGGCGAAAGTACCCGGCAAGGCGATCAGGTTGCGCGGCAGAGCTTTGAGGAAGCGAGGTCCCCACCAGTCGCCGAACAGACCGTCATGCGCGGCCTGCAGCACGGCCATCACGCCACTGAAGAGCGAGAACGTGACCAGTCCCCACGTTCCCATCGACATCGGCGACTTTACCTTGAAGACGCGCAACATGTGCAGGAAGCGTTCCGGCCTGCCCAGGTCTTTGATGAGTAAGGGCGGGCAGGGCAGCAACGCCAGTAGCGAGAGATAATATCCGGCGCGCACGGTGGCGCGGTCCTCTTTCGAGCCAAAGAGCGAAGCAACGGTGGCGATCACATAGCAGCCGGCGGCCAGCCCGCCGAAAAAGAAATACCAGATGATCTCCCAGTGCCACGTTGGCTCTTTGAGGACCGGATAGTCATAATACGTTGGCTCCTCCAGTTCCCGTTCCGGTTCTGGAGTGTAGCCCGTTGCCAGCGTCGCCAGTTGCTCGATCAACTCCGGCGATGTAAGGCTATTGCGGATGGCCGCCAGCGACGCCTCAACAGGAGCGGGAAGACGAGTTTCCTGCATAGAAACCCCCCTGTTCGTTATTCGCGGAAGAAAAGAATAGTAAACAGACCCAGGATGGCTGCCGTGACGATGGTCCAGAACGAGGCCGGGGCAACATTGTTGACCGGGCGCGGCGGGTCGGCTGGCAGGTTGTACACCTCAGGCTCATCCAGCAGCAGGAAGAACGAGTTGAGGCCGCCATCGAGAATGTTGTCATCTACCCCGTATAACTGCGCCTCTTTCACCCCCTGCGCGTGCAGGAAGCCGAGTCGCTCGCGCGCGCGCGCCTTGAGTTGCTCCACCTCGCCATACTGAATGGAGTCGGTCGGGCAGACTTTGGCGCAGGCCGGTTCCATGCCGTCCTTCATGCGGTCGTAGCAGAGTGTGCATTTGCGCGCGGTGAGCGTGCCATAGTCGTCGCGGGCAATCACGCCGAAGGGGCAGGCAACGACGCAGTAGCCGCAGCCGTTGCAGATATCCTGCTGCACGTAGACCGTGTCGTACTCGGTGCGAATGATCGCGCCCGTCGGGCAGGCTTCGTGGCAGGGAGCGTTGGCGCAGTGCTTGCACACATCGCTGCGCATCAGCCAGCGTTCGCTGTTGAAGAAGGGCAGGGCCGTTCCCGGCGGCGTCTCCGGGATCAGGCCATCGCTCTTTGCCGCCGCGACACGGTCAAACAGTGGCAGGGGCGGCGGCAGCGGCGTGGGGCTGATCTGCTCGATGAACTGTACATGCCGCCAGGCGATGGCGCTCAACGACTCTGTATTGTCGTAGCTCGTCCCCGTCCATGCCGGGTCTTTTGCCCGCAGCTGGTTCCACTGCTTGCAGGCCACCTCACAGGCTTTGCAGCCGATACAGAGGCTCGTATCGGTGAAAAAGCCCATGGCGGGCTGCGGCGCGGGCGGCGAGACCTTGCTGCCCACAAAGGTCGAGACAACGGTATGGGCCGGTTGCCACTGTGGATAACGTGGAATCGCCGTCGGCTGGTTTGTCGATTCAACCGCCATAAGCGCGCACCTCCTCTAAAGCAGTCTGCCGGGGCGAATATCGCAGGTGAATGCCTTCGCCTCTTCAATGCTCACATTCGGTTCCAGCACCATATGTGCCAGATCATTGGTAATGCTGCCCATCACGCGCCCCTGGTAGCCCCAGTGGAACGGCAGGCCAATCTGATGTACCAGGCGGCCTTTCATGCGCAGGGGCCGCACGCGGCGCGTGACCATCGCTCGCGCCTCGATCTCGCCGCGCGGCGTGCTGATGATGATATAGCTGCCATGCTTGATCTTTTTCTCCGTCGCCAGTTCCGGGCTGATCTCCGCGAAGAGCGCCGGTTGCAGCGCATCCAGCCAGGGCAGCCAGCGCGTCATCTGGCCGCTGACGTGATGTTCCGTCAGGCGATAGGTGGTGATGATGATGGGATAGCGTTCGTCGCCCACGCCCGCCAGCGTGTTGAGCGGCATACCGCTGAAGTAGCGAGCGGCAGGGTTGCTCTGCTGCGCGTAGACGGCGTTATGCACAGGCGATTCCGCCGCCTCGTAGTGCGCGGGCAGCGGGCCATCGCGCAGCCCTTTGGGAGCATAGAGCCAGCCTTTGCCGTCCGGCTTCATAATAAACGGGTCCGTGCCGGAGAGCGCGTCGATGCCGACTGCTCCGGGCTGTGGCCTGTAGCTCGGCGGTTTGTTGATCGGGAAGTCCGGCACGTCATAGCCCGTCCATTTCTGTTCCGCCTCGTCCCACCAGACATACTTCTTGCGCTCTGACCAGGGCCGCCCCTGCGGGTCTGCCGAGGCGCGGTTATAGAGAATGCGCCGGTTGGCCGGCCAGGAGAAGCCCCATTCCAGGAAGGTGCGACTGC
>Ga0209062_1004066_pt1 | contig 15908 bp, 16 predicted proteins | sample Coa_R2_2_FD_187158 | JGI IMG/M metagenome (GOLD analysis project Ga0209062, IMG submission 187158) | Surface soil microbial communities from Centralia Pennsylvania, which are recovering from an underground coalmine fire - Coalmine... | ecosystem: Environmental > Terrestrial > Soil > Unclassified... | reverse complement strand
GTCATCTCCACGTCCGGCAGTGCGGCGGCCGCCACCTGTGCCGCTGTCGCGGCTGACACGGGGTCGCGGGTGGTCGGTCTTACGGCCGAGATGACCAGTCCTCTGGCACGGGCCTGTCCATGGGTACTGCGCCTACCTGCGTCTTGGACCCGCTGCACGCCGCATACGCGCGACTATATGGCGGCGCTACTCGCGCTCAGTTGCCTGACCGAAAGCATCGCTGGCACCCCCCTCGCGCCGCTACAGGACATGAGCGCGACGCTGCGAGCGGCGATCGACATGGCGCAGGCCGGAATCGCGGCGCTGTCGTGTCCGGTTGCATCGACTTACTTCTTTGTGGGCGCAGGACCACTCTGGCCAACCGCCGAGTATGGGGCCGCGAAGTTCTGGGAGGCGGGAGGGCTGCCAGCCTTCGCCCAAGAACTCGAAGAGGTCGCACATGGTCTACACCTGACCGTCTCTGAAGGAGACGTTGTCGTCGTTCTCGTGCGTGAGGGGGTGCATAGTAGGCTAGCAAGGCGGCTGGCGTCCGGCTTTCGTACCCTGGGAGCACATCCAGTGATCCTGACTGATAGTGCCGACGCATTCTCGGAGATGCCGTGTGTGACCTTCCCTCCTGTTCCCGAAGAGTGGGTTCATATGGCCGCTTGCGTTCCGCTTCAAGTGCTCTGCCATCACGTGGCAGAGAGGGCCAACCTGAATGTCGTCCAGAGTCGCGGTGGTCGCGATGCTCGGGGACTGTATGATGAGGTCAGGCGAGCATGGCTGGCCTGATGGGTTGCACGAAGCCAGGAGGGACGAGGGCTATGGTAGAGGTGTCCGTGGAGGCTCCAACGCCAGAAAGCTTTGAGGCATTCAGCGAGACATTTGGAGATAAGCCCCCTGCGCCGGTGGCGCGGCGAGAGCAATGAAAATCGGGCAGACTGAGGGGTGGTCGGTGGCCCCAGATCGATGATTCCTTCGGTGCGGACTGCCCGTGAGATAAGCGGATCGCGGGTGCGACCAGAGGATGAGGAGTGTCGCCAGCGCCCAAGCGGCGGTGAGCACGTGAGGAAAACTTGTGAATCCCGAGCACCCGACCCCGACCACCACGAAGGGCGAATCGGCCGACGGAGGCGAAGGATGGACGTCGTGTATCGACGGTGTGCGGGCTTGGATGTGCATCAGGAGACGGTGGTGGCGTGCGTGCTGGTGAGCGCGGGCCGGCGCGTGCACAAGCAGACGCGCACCTTCCGCACGATGACGCGCGACCTGGCCGAGTTGAGCACGTGGCTGGCTGAGCAGCAGGTCGAGCAGGTGGCACTCGGGAGTACGGGCGTGTTTTGGTGGCCGGTCTTCAACCTGCTGGAAGAGGGCGGCCACGCGGTGATGCTGGTCAATCCGCAGCACGTCAAGCAGGTGCCCGGGCGCAAGACCGACGTGCGGGATAGCGAGTGGCTAGCGGAGTTGCTGCGACACGGCTTGCTCAAAGCGCGCTTCATCCCGCCGGTGGCGATCCGCGAGTTGCGCGAACTCACCCGCTACCGGGCGGCCCAGATGGCGCAGCGCAGTTCGGAGATCAACCGCCTGCACAAGGTACTTGAGAGCGCCAACCTCCAACTGGCGGTGGTGGCGACGGATGTGCCGGGGGTGAGCGGGCAGCGGATGTTGCGGGCGCTGGCCGCCGGGGAAGAGCTGGCGGACCTGGCCAAGGGCAAGCTGCGCGCCAAGTTGGCGGAGCTGGAGCGGGCGCTGGAGGGCCGGGTCAAGCCGCATCACCGGCTGCTGATCGGCATCATCCTGGACCATATTCGCTACTCGACGAGCGCGGTCGCCCGCCTGGACGAGCAACTGGCGGTGGCCTTGCACCCGTTCACGACGGAGATCGCGCTCCTGGACAGCATCGCGGGCATCGGACCAACAGCTGCGGCCGCGCTCCTGGCGGAGGTCGGGGCGGACAGGGGGGCCTTCGGCTCGGACAAGCAGTTGGCCAGTTGGGCAGGGCTGTGCCCGGGCAATCGGCAGAGCGGAGGTCGCCGCTTGAGTGGCAAGACCACCAAAGGCAATGTGGGGCCGCGGCGGATCCTGGGCCAGGTGGCCTGGGCGGCGGTGCGGGAGCGGGGCAGTTCCTTCGGGGCGCGCTATCGGCGCCTGTGCCGGCGTCAGGGGGAGCAGAAGGCGATCGTGGCGGTGATGCACAACCTGCTGCGGGTGATCTACCACGTCCTGCGCGATCGGGTGCCCTATCGGGAACTGGGGGCGGACTACTACCAGCCGTGCGACCCCGCCCGCACCACGCGGCGCTTGGTGAAGGGCCTGGAGCGTCTCGGCTACACCGTCACCCTCGCTCCTGCCGTGGCGTGACGGACGATTTTCGAGGAAAGACAAGGTTCATATGAGGCCGCACGGGGTTGACAGTGTGCGGCGTGTTGGCAAAGACACCCCTGGTCGCTATGGTCGAGATGCACACTCCGACCAGCGACCAGGGAGGAACCAATGGTTCACGCACATGCTATCACGCCAGCTGCTCGCGCCCAGGTGGTGGGCAACTTGATCAGCCATGCCGGGGAGTACGGGTACGTGAGCACACTCAGTCGGACGTTGGCGGTCTCGCGCCAGAAGCTGTACACGTGGGAGGACCGCGGGCTGCGGGCGCTGGAGCAGGCGTTCACAACGCGGCCCGCTGCATCTGCAGTGACCCCGGACCTGGAACGGGCCATCCTGACCTGCCTGGTCGAGGGGCACGCCGGCTATCGGGGTATCCAAGCCTGCCTGCGAACCGGCCAGGGCCAGCCGGTCAGCCTGGGCACGATTGCCGGCGTCGTGCAGGAGGCGCAGCGCCGCGCCTTGGCCCAGATGGCGACGCCGGTGCCGCCGCGTGCGCGGGCACTCGCCTTGGACGAGATCTATGGCAACGATCGCCACGGCGCCTGCGTGAGCGTGGTTGATGCGCACAGCGGGGCGGTCTGGGCCACTGCGGATCCCGTGGCGGTGGACGGGGACACCTGGACGTTGGTGCTATGGGCCGCGCAGGAACGGGGCCTGCGCTGGGCGCGCACGGTGAGCGACGGCGGCCGAGCGATGCAGCAGGCCTGCACAACGGTGGCTCCACAGAGCCCGCAGCAACGCGACATCTGGCATGTGCTGCATGAGTGCGGCGCGGTGCAGGGGCGCCTGGATCGGCGGGTGCAGGCTCTGCAGGCCCAGACGGCGACCGTGGCCCGGCAGGCGGAACGCCTCGCCACGGGTCGGCGTCCCCGTGGCTGCCGACCCGGGCACCGCGTCGACGTGCGCGCCCACGCCGCGGCGGTGGCCCACGCCAGTCAGGTCGCCGCGAACCTGCACTATCTGCTGGCGGAGTTGCACCGTCTGCTCGCGGTCGTGGTCCTGGGTCGGGAGGGCGTGTTGGATAGCGCGGCCCGCCGCGCTGAACTCACCACCTTGCTGGCCTTGCTGGCGGAACTGGGCGCGGGCGCGCCCGCCGCGGCGCAGCCGGACCCGCAGCGGTTGCACCAGGCCCTCACGCAGGCGCTGCCCGCGCTGCTCACCTTCACCGCGCCCTTGGATGCGGTGCAGCAGGAGATGACGCCGCAGTTGGGCGCGGCGGGGGTGGCCTTGGTGGCCTGGGCCTGGCAGCACCGGGCCATCCTGGGACCAACGACGGAGCAGGTGCTGGCGGCGCTGCCCTCCGCCTGGCGTCCGGCAGCCCAGGTGCTGATGCAGGCGTAGGACCAGGCCGTGCGCGCCAGCAGCTTGGTCGAGAGCTGGCACATGGCGGTCCATCGCACCCTCTCCCCCGGCCTCTTGGCCCTCTTGGCCGTCTACCACAATCATCGCGTGGCCCCGCGTGGGGTGCATGCCGGCCAGAATCCGCTGCAGCGCAGTGGGCTGGCTGACGCGCCGACCGATTGGCTCGTGGCGCTGGGCTATCCGCCCGTGCCCCCAGCCACGGCTGTCCCTACACCCTCCGCCGCGCCTTTACCCTTCCTGCACAGGGCCGCCTGATTTCTCAACCAGGGCGAGGACGGCGTAGTGGCCCCCCAGATAGATAACCGCCGGTGCCGGACCCACCGCGGGCTGGGGTGCCCGGCGCTATCCAGGCCGGGAGAGAATGGACCCAGGAGCGCCGATAACGAGTTGACCCACCCCCGAGCAATCCGTCACTCTAGTCTCTGTCCAGGAGATGAAGGGAGACGGGTCAAGATGCTAAGTACAGCCCACAGAAGTGGGGTATGAAATTCAGGCCGCCAAGGGCACGGACCCCTCGCACTGGGCCATGACTTTGGCGACGGACTTGCTCGACCAATTGAAAGGATGAGCGTGCGCATTCCATTCGGCCACGAAGGCCCGCAGGCGATCTGCCAACTGAGCCAGGTCGGCGAAGTCGGCGATGCGCAGTCGTTTGCGCTGCAGGATGCTGAACCACTGCTCATGACAGCCATTCTAAGACACGTCCTTTCGGTGAAGACAAACAAATCGACGGCACTCAGGACGGTGACCTCGACGGCGGTGGTCCGGACCCTGCTCGAGCGGGTGCGAGGCGCAAAGCGTGTTCAACGACAATTAGAGTTGCCGGCCCACGAGATGCGCAACGAGGTGGCGCGGTAGGGAGTAGGTAGACCACGCGCTGATAGACGAAGCTCTGGGAGAAGATCGTTGGTTATCGATTCTCTCGGAGGACCGCATGTTCAGTCTGACAGCCGTGGCTGTTGATCTCCACACCTCGCCCCAGGACGTTCCGTCTATCCCCGCCTGGTTCGCGGAAGTCGCGGTCCTGGCGCAGCATTGCGCCCACCAAGGCATCTTTGAGGCGCTACACCATGTCCGGGTGGCCCGCGGGCGCATGGGTCACTATGAAGTGAGCGACTTTGTCGCGCTGCTGCTGGGGTATGCCGCCAGTGGCGAACCCACCCTGGAAGCCTTTTGGGAGCGCGTCGCGCCCTTCGCGGGTCCCTACATGGCCCTCTTCGGGCGCGACCGCCTGCCCCACCGCTCCACCCTGAGTCGCTTTCTGGCCGCCGTCGATGCCGCCGGCCTGGCGGCCCTACGCCACCTCTTCGAGCAAGATCTGACGCAGCGTGGCCCCACAGCAGAGGAGTGCGGCGGTCTGTACGACCGGCAGGGGACCCGCCTCGTCATCTTCGATGTCGATGGCACCCGCCAGGCGGCGCGCCAGCGCGCGCTGGTCACCAGTAGCGACTTCCCGCCCCCGCGCCGTCGTCTGGTGCCGGTGTGTGCGCCGGGCTACACCGGACGCCAGCGCGGGGAGGTGGTCCGCACGCGCACCACCATCTTGCAGGCCCACACCCAGCAGTGGCTGGGCACCTACGGCCATCCGGGCAACGGGGACTATAGTGGCGAACTGCTCGACGCGTGCCGGACGATCGCCGCCTACCTGCGGGCCAAGGGACTACCGCTGTCACAGGGACTCTTACGGCTTGACGGGCTGTACGGCACGGCCTCCGTCCTGGCGCACATCCAGCGCTACGGGCTGGGCTTTGTGGGGCGTGGCCGCGACTATCAGCTCCTGGCCCACCCCCGCGTGCAGGAGCGCTTGCGGCACCCGTGCGATCAGACGGTGCCGCATCCCGAGACCGGCGTGCAGCGGGAGGTCTTCGAGGTCGGCTACCGTGATGACTGGCTGGAGCCATTGCCTGATCTGGAGTTGACCTGCCGGGTGATCGTGACCCGCCGGGTCGCGCCCGCGGACCCCGAGGAGAGCACCGTGGGCAAGCGGATCGGCGCTCTGGTCTACGAGCTCTTTCTCGTCTCTCATCCCGCCACGAGCCTCTCCGCCGTCGATGTCCTGGCCCTCTACAACGGGCGCGGGGCGTTTGAGCAGGTGCTCAGCGATGAAGATCAGGAACAAGATCCCGACCGGTGGTGCTCGCACACCGCGTGGGGCCAGGAGTTCTGGCAGATCGTGTGCCAGTGGGTCTGGAACATGCGTCTGGAATTGGGCCAGGTCGGGCGCGAGAACGTCCTGCGCTGGACCGATTGGGCGGAGCCTGAGGCGGTCTCTGTGCCCGCTCCGTTACCCCCCACAGCGCCGGAGGAGCCGGTGGAGGACGAAACCGTGGCCCTCTATGGGCCGTTGGAGCTGGCACGGGAGTGGGCCAAAGCGCGCGGACGCTTGGCGGGCACCGACTTTGAGTTACTCGACGCGGGCACGGTGCGCTGCCCGGCCGGCCACCTGTTGCGCCCGCGCGAGCGCCGGACTCTGCCCACGGGTGACCTACGCATCCTGTATGCGGCCAAGGCCGCCGACTGTCGCGCCTGTGCCCTGGCGCCCCAGTGCCGTGGCACAGGCGCATCGGGCGAGCAACCCCGCCGCGTGAGTGCAGTGCGCCGGTTCCTGGGCCACCATCAGCGCCCCAAGCAGGCCCCGTGGCAGACGCCCCCGATGGGGGAGACCCACGCGGAGCAAGAAGGAAGGAATCTGCTGTGGTGCGACATCAGCGGGCGATCCCTACGGCGGCGCTTCGTCGCCTGGCTGCGCGGCCAACGCGTGACGATCAGCGGCCCGCTAGCGACACGCGCTCGGACAACGACGCATCCACAGCCGCGGCGCTGGACGCGCGCGCAACGGGCACATCGGCGCTTGCGGTGGACGGAGCGCCTGGCCCGCAACGCCGTCGCCACCGATGCTCCTTCCTATACGGTGACGCTCTGTGGGATCGCACCCGCCCTGGCGGCCTATCTGGGCCTTCCCTCGGCCTGCGCTAGCTGAGCCCTCGTTGCGCATCTCGTGGGCCGGCAATTCTAGTTGACGTTTAACATCCCACCGCCAGGTGCGTCTTGGAGCCGCGCTTGTGCTTGTGGCCGTCATAGCCGGCCCGTGCGCCGCTTCCGGGCGTCGATTGCAGCGTGCGACCATCGAAGATCACCGCCGACGGCTGCGCCGCACGTCCCTGCGCGACACGCAGCACGGCGCGCAGATCGTGCACGATGGCCTCAAAGGCGCCGGCCTTGAGCCAGCGTTGGGTCTGTTGGTAGACGGCCTCCCAGCGCGGGAAGTCGTTGGGCCAGTAGCGCCACGGTGCCCCCGTGCGCACCAGCCAGCGCACGGCATTGAAGACCTCGCGCAGGTCGTGGGTGCGCTGGGGCGCGTCCGACGTCATCAGCGTCAAATAGGGGGCGACGAAGGCCCATTCCTCGTCGCTGCCATCAGTGGGGTAGGGTTTGCGGGTCTCCATAGCCTCAGTCTACCCCTCCAAGTGCATAACACGCTCTAGAGCGCCGGTCAAGAACTGGGCGGGAGGCTTGACGGCGGGCGGGGGGTGCGGAGTAGGCTAGGGGACAGAGCGCGGGAGCGGTTCCCCCGCGCCACAGGAGAGCCGTATGCGTCCATGCCCCTGGCAGCCGCCCCACGCCCTCGCGCCGCAGGAGGAGCAGATCGTGCGGCGCATCAAGCGGGCCAAGTTGTTCATCTTCCTGCGCCAGCAACGCCACCTTATCTTCGACAGTGCCTTCCAGGAAGAACTGGCAGGGTGCTATGCGGACAGCGCGGAGGGCCAGCCGCCCATCCCGCCCGCGCAACTGGCCCTGGCCACGGTGCTGCAGGCCTACACCGGGGTCTCCGATGACGAGGTGATCGAGGCCGTGCAGATGGACCGGCGCTGGCAACTGGTGCTGGACTGCCTGGATTGTGCGCGGGCGCCGTTCAGCAAGGGGACTTTGGTGGGCTTCCGGGAGCGCCTGATCGCCCACACCCTGGATCGGCGCCTGATCGAGCGCACCGTCGAGATCGCGGCGCAGAGCCAGGGCTTCGGTCCTAGACAGATACGGGCGGCATTGGACAGCAGCCCGTTGTGGGGCGCGGGCCGCGTGGAAGACACGCTGAACTTGTGGGGGCACGCGCTGCGCAAGGCCTTGGGCGTGCTGGCGCGGCAGCAGGGGCGGGAGCTGCCGGCGGTAGCGCAGGAGGCGGGGGCGGCGCTGCTCGCGCACAGCAGCCTGAAAGCGGCGCTGGATTGCGACTGGGACGATCCGGCCGCGCTGCCCGGGGCCCTGGCGCAGGTGCTGGGGGCGTTGGAGCGGGTGGAGGAGTATGTCGCCTCCCACGAAGCCCCGGCGGAGGCGCAGGCCAGCTTGGCCGTGGCGCACCAGGTGGTCGCGCAGGATGTCGCGCCGCAGGGCGATGGCCCTCTCACGCTGCGTCGCGGGGTGGCCAAGGAGCGACGCATCAGTGTGGAAGATGGGCAGATGCGCCACGGCCGCAAGAGCCGCAGCCAGTTGATCGACGGCTACAAGCGCCATGTGCTGCGCGATCTGGACCGGGAGCTGGTCCGCGCGGTGGGCCTGACCCCGGCCAATATGCCCGAAGCCAGCGTGACCGCGGACATCGTGGCCGATCTGGCGCCCCAGGAGGTCGAGGTCGGCGAGTGGCACATCGACCGCGCCTATCTGAGCAGCCCCGTCGTCAGGGAGCGCGCGGCCCACGTGCGGATCATCTGCCGCGCCTGGCCGGTGCAGCAGGGCGACCACTATAGCAAGGCGGCCTTCCACCTGGACTGGGAGCGCGGCCTGCTGCGCTGCCCCGGCGGGCAGCAGATGCCCTTCGTCCCCGGCGGGACCGTGCACTTCCCGGCGTCCGTCTGTGCCGCCGGTCCGCTGCGCGCGGCCTGCACCGACAGCGCGCGGGGGCGCAGCGTGGGCATCCACCCCGATGAGCGCCTGCTGGCCGAGCTGCGTGAGCGTCAGGCCACCCCCGCCGGACGCGCCGCCCTGCGCGAGCGGGTGCAGGTGGAGCATAGCTTGGCCCACATCGGCCACTGGCAAGGCGAGCGCGCCCGCTACCTTGGCCAACGCAAGAACCTCTTCGACCTGCGCCGCATGGCCGTCGTCCACAACCTCCACGTTCTTGCACGCCTCCCCGATCTCCCTCAAGCGGCCTGACGCGCTGTGCTGCGAGTTCTTGACCGATGCTCTAGCACGGCCTGTGAATTCTCGCACCGGGGGCCTGCGACTTGCGGTCGCATGGCCCGGGACGGGCACTGCGGTGTCGATAACCGACCGCAGTCGGACCTGCGTCTTGCCAGGGGACCGCCAGTCCCCGGTTCGCTTAATCGGAGAATTCACAGACCCTGCACGCTCTAGAGGAGGAGGGCTATCGGCCGCTGCGGGAGGGCACCCACTTTGGCCCGCAGGGCATCAGTGCACTGCAGGGGCGACTCGGCCTGCACCCGCCGCGACACCGGGTGCAGCAGCGCGCCGGGTTGGCCGCCGATGAGTGGTGGCCCGCGGAGGTGGCCCAGCGGTTAGACCTCGCGCGCTCCACGGTGCATAGCTGGATACGCCGCGGCCAGGTGCGCGCACGGCGGGAGGAGCAGCCGCCCTTCCGCTGGATTATCTGGGCCGACGCCACCGAACTCGACCGCTTACGGCAGTATCGGCAGCGTTCGTTGAGTGCGGAGGCCCATGGCCGCTGGACAGCAACGCAGCAGGAGGTGTGCGATGCGACGGAATGAGCCCGACGTGAACCGTCCAATGGGTCCTGTGACAGGGTCATTGAGCGCGACGTCGCCGGGGCGGCCCGCTTCCGCCGCCTGGCCCGCGACTACGAGCGCCTGGCGGAGACCTTGGTCGGCTACCATCTCGTCGCCTTCCTCAGCGTCTTCTTGCACCGCGCCGTCCCCCCTCCTCTTCATCCTATGAAGTCATTAACAGCCTCTAGAGCACCTCCCGATATTCGGCGATCTCCCAATCCGTGACGAAGGCCTGATAGCGCCTCCATGTATTCGCCAGAACGCCCAGATACGAGCGCATCGTGTCCGGTCCAAGGTCCGTGGCGAGCACCGCGTCATCACGCAGCGCAGCAATGGCCGCCGGCAGGTCCCGCGGCAGCCGCAGCCCTTGTGGTTCTGGTTCGTGCCCACCGTACACAAGGGGTGCAGGCAGGTCCAGGCGGCGCCGTATGCCGTCTAGTCCGGCGGCAAGCTGTGACGCCAGTAAGAGGTACGGGTTCGCCGCCGACTCGCCGAGCCGGTTCTCGATGCGTGTGTCCTCGCCGCGCTCGCGCATCACGCGCACCATGGCGGCGCGGTCGTCGAAGGCCCAGGAGGCATGGACGGGGGCGAAGGTACTCGGCTGGTAGCGTTTGTATCCGGTAATGGTGGGACTAGCGCACGCCACGAGCGCGGGTGCGTGGGCAAGTTGCCCGGCAATGTAGTGGCGCAGCAACAGGCTGATGCCGTCCGGGTCGTCGCTATCCCAGCACAGGTTGGCCCCAGCAGCATCATAGAGGGCCTGGTGCAGATGGTAACCGCAGGTGTTGGCCTCGCGGCCATTGCTGGGTTTAGCCATAAACGTGGCGAGGTAGCCATGGCGTTCGGCCACTTCCTTCACGGCGGCGCGGGCCAGCGCCGCCGCGTCGGCTGCTTCGAGGGCCTGTAGTGGGCCCAGGTTGAGCTCAAGCTGGCCGGCGCCATGCTCGTTCTCGAGTGATGACACTGGTAACCCCAGAGCGGCAAGAGCCTCGCGCAAGGGCACCAGGATGCTCTCGGCAGCGGCGAGGGCGCGGTTACTGAAGAATGCGCGATCGTCGGTGACGGGACGAACGGTGCCCTCAACGCGCCGATACAGGTGGAATTCGATCTCTGACCCCGCGCCGATGCAGTAGCCAGCGGCCGCAGCGCGCCGCAGCACTGTACGGAGAGCAGAGCGTGCCGAGACAGCGGGACGACCGTCGTCGTAGACCGGCTCGGCGAGGACGATGGCGGTGTCCGGTTGCCATGGCAGAATGCGGAAGGTCGATGGGTCAGGAAGCATAGTGCAGTTGCCGGTGTGGGTCAGGGCATCGTACTCCGTATCCGGATCAAGATCCTCGGCCAGGTCGACGTGCAGCAGGCGGGCGCCCCAGGCCTGCCCGTCTCGCAGGACGCGTCCCAGGCGATCGGCGGCGATGAGCTTGGCGCGGAGGACGCCGCTCAGGTCGGTCGTGGCGACGCGTACCCAACGCACGCCCCCCTCGTCAACCTGCCGCATGATCGTGGCGATGCGCTCGTCCTGAGATAGCATCTGCGGCCACGTATCCTGACCCGCGCTCTCCCTGTTACGTTGCACGCCAACTGCGGCAGCCTGAGATCCGTCGTTACCCACCGAGCTGTCCCCCATCCACATTGATCGATTCGCCGGAAATATAGGAGGCGGCCGGCGAGGCCAGGAACAGGCAGACCGCCGCCACCTCTTCAGGCCGAGCCAGCCGTGCCATCGGGATGGCGGCAAGAACACGGCGGCGATGTTCGTCCTCGGATAAGCCGCGCGCGGCGGCCATCTCGCGCGCGTTCTGTACGATCATGGGCGTATCCACATCTCCCGGGCAGACGGCGTTGACGCGGATGCCTCGGCCCGTCACTTCAGAGGCCAGGCTCTCCATCAGCCCCAGGACACCAAACTTGGAGGCGCAGTACGCGCCGCCGTACGCAGATCCATGCTTGCCCGCCTCTGACGACAGAAAGGTGATCGTCCCGCCCTGGCCGCGCGACAGCATGAGGCGCACCGCCTCACGCGCGACGAGGAATGAGCCCGTCAAGTTGACATCAAGCGTGCGTTGCCACGCGGCCAGCGGCATCTCGGCCACAAGCCCGTTATAGAGGATGCCGGCAGAGAGGACGGCATGATCGAGCCGGCGGTGCTGCTCGGCCGCTGCCCTGACGGTATGAGCCACAGCCTGCTCATCCGTGACATCGCACACCCATTGCGAGACCACGTATCCGTGCTCCCTCAGTTCGTGCGCGACGGCCTTGAGCGCCGCCTCATCGCGGTCCAGGAGCGCCACCTCTGCCTCCGCCTCGGCAAAGGATCGAGCCGTCGCAGCACCGATCCCGCTGCCCGCGCCGGTGACCAGAACGACCTGGCCCGCCATCATCCCGTTCATAGGCTCTCCACAATGCGGATTATGCTTTCGTCAGACGCGTGATGGATGCGTCAGAGGATGAGGCCGGCCCAGGGGCGATCTGATCTGGCTCATAAGCCTCGACGGGGCGGCTGAAGAAGGGGCTGCGCGCCCCGAAGCGCGCCCACATCATCAGGACGACGCCGATGCCCAACATCACATACACGGCGTGTAGTGTGGGGCCGCCCCAGCCGCCTTGATTGGGCACCGACGATACTATGACCCAGACCAGAAAGGCAGATGAGGCCAGGGGGATAGCCAGGAGCGTCAGCAGGCCAGATGGGCGCTCACGCGCGAGCTTGCGGTAATACACGGCAACGGCGATTCCCGTCATAGCATAGAAGGCGGCGAAGAGCAACCCAACCGAATTCACAACCGTACTGAACGTCGTGCTGATTGACGACGAGCCTAGGAGGTAGAACCACAGCACGACCAGGGTTACGCCCGCGAATACGAGCGTGGCCCGTCCTGGCGTGTGGAAGCGGGGTTGCGGCTTACCCAACGCCGGAGGGAGGGTCGCATCGCCGGACATGGCGAACATGATGCGCGAGCCGGCCACGATCGCCGCCTGGGTCGTGGCGACGACCGAGAGCAGCACGGCAAACACCATCACCGTATCCCACGGCGGCCCAGCGACAGCATGCACGATGTAGGCAAGAGCGTTCCCGCCGTTGGCCTGCAGCCTGGCGTTGCTCACACCCCCCTGATAGGCGAACGTGAGAAACGTGTAGAGGGCCGCCAGCAGGAGCACGGAGATAATAGCAGCCCGGCCGGTGGCGCTGCGCGCGTCGCGCGTCTCCTCGTTGATGTAGATCGCGGTGTCCCACCCCGAGAACATGTAGACGGCGACGAGGATCCCGGCGCTCAGCCCACTCACGCCGCCCAGCCCGCTCCACGAGAGCCAGTGCCAGCTAAACGGCACCGTCCCACGGCGGCCGCTGAGGACAGCGGCCAGTGTCACGATCGCAAGGGCGCCCGTGATGGCGTACTCAATTGCGGCAAAGAACCACTGAAAACGTGCCGTGATCTGGATGCCCACATAGGCCACCGTTGTGATTATGAACAGGGCCACGGACGCCGAGATGGCGGCGGCAACCGGAGCATTCACGAGCGCGGGTGCCGCGATCTGCAGGACGTACGGCCCAACTGGCAGTACGTCGGAGACGCTACCGAGAAAGTAACCGAGCAGCATAATCCAGCCGACCATGAACCCGACATACGGCGAGATGGCCAGCCCAGCCCAGGCGTATGACCCGCCGCAATCGACCCGCCAGAGGTTCAGCCGCCGGTACGCCAGCGCGATCCCCAGCATCGGCAGTGTGCAGATGAGAATGGCGATGGGACCACCGTAGTGCGAGGCGCCAACGATGGCTGCGAGTGTGAGCGCGATCGATGCTGTGGGGGCCGATGATGCAAGAGCCACGATGATCGAGTCCCACAGGCCGATAGCATTGGCCAGCAGGCCATGACGCGATGGCAAAGTCTGCTCGTGCACGCCTTCTCTTCTCCCTATGTCGTCTGCCATGGCGCGGGATTCCGGCAGTTACCTCCCAGTCGGCAACCCCGTGGTTCACGTATACTGTAATGGCCTCTATGGGCCTCGCCCGTCACTACCACGCGGCTTGCCGTAGCACCGCCTGCCATCACCTGCCCAAGGGCCGAGCTGCAATCGTATGCAGAACGATATCACTGCTGCGCAGGCCCTGTCAAGGGCCACCGGCCGCGGCCGCGCGATGTTCGCCGTAGCCGGTCTGCTTGCCGGTACCTCGATCACGGCGGAGAGTGCAGCGGTCGGGCCGTCACGCGGCTCTGCATCGCGGCTGCGGACCATAGGTGTCTGGGTACACTAGGGTCCAGCCCGCTGCTGAGCCAGGATCTCATCAAGCAGTTTAGCGCACGCATAGAGCGTACGGGCGTGCGGCGCCGGGACGTCCAGCCGGTCCGCCACCTGGATGCGCAAAGGCGGCATAGGTCCAGTGCCGGTCGTCTTCGGGCGCAACCAACGCCGTCGCGTGTCCGGCGCCCCGGCTAGAATCGCGCGTAGGGTCGTGTGTTCAAGATCGGCCGCTGTCATCCTCATCGTCTCTTCGCTATCTGTCGCTGTCATCCTTGCCGACTCTTCGCACTTCACTCCGGTTCTTGAAGTATCCAGACTATGAGCCTACGAGTCGGCGGCCACCAGCGACAGCTTCAGCAGGCGGGCCATCGTTCGGCCGAGTATCGCCTCCTGCGCGTGCAGATCAGGAACCGCGCGACGCACCTTTAGCAGCTCAGGCTCAAAGTGGAAGAACGGCGTATCCGTTCCAAAGACGAACTTCTCCGCGCCGATCCGGGCCACGCCGCGGCGCAGGACCGCGGGCGAGATCAAGCTCGTCTCCAGATACAGGTTGGGCCGCGTCGAGGCGGCCTCGAACATATCGTCACTGGACCACAGGAAGCCGCTGTGCAGTGCAATCAAGTTCACGCCCCGGAAGCGGTCGGCCATGTGGGCTGCCTGCCACACGGTGTTGGCCTGGGACTCGTCGCAGAGGTGGCAGACCACCGGGACCTCATAGTGCGTGCAGAGCTCAAACAGCGCGTCCATGACGCGGCTGCTGAGGCGATAACCGTGGATATAGGGATGGAGTTTCATCCCTTGCATGCCCGCCTTCAGCCACCGCTCCAGCTCATCCGGGGCATCCGGCTGTGAGGCGTCTATGCAGGCGAAGGGAATCAGGTCAGTGCCGCCGCGCGCCGCCTCGTAGACGTATTCGTTGTCGATGCGGTCGATGAACGAGTAGCAGCAGGCCTTGTCGACGCCGGCGGCAGCCATGCGTTGCCGCAACTCCGGCGGGTCGATCGGCGGCGACTGCCAGAGCACGGGGCCGAGGTGACATTGCGCATCGATGATCACGGGTGTCTGTCCTCTCTGCTACAGCGCTAGTGGGCGCTCCGAATCTCTCCAAAAGCGCCAGCAGGCGCTGCGTATTTGTGTTAAAGCGCCAGCAGGCGCTGCATATTGCCACCTAAAACGAGGGCGCGTTCGTGCTCGTCGGGCAGTGCCACAGCCGCTCTGGCGAGACAGACCATTTGGTCGCCATCGGGCAGGCCACTACCGAAGACGATCTTCTCAGGTCCGACCTCCCGCACGGCTAAGCGGAGATTACCGGGCGACCAGGCGCACGTCTCGAGGAAGAGGTTATCGCGGCGGGTCGCCGCGTCGAGCAGGTCGCCAACGTTCCAGACAAAGCCTCCATACAGCGCTATCAGATTCACGCCCGGGTGACGATCGGCCATCTGCGCAAACTGGTACGGATTATTGGCCGGCACGTCGTCGGCCCCGTGGCACAGGACGGGCACCCCGTAGCGGGCGCATAGCTCGAAGAGCGGGTCGACAATCGTCATGCTCAGCTTGAACCCGTGCAGGTAGGGGTGCAGGCGCAAGCCCCGCGCGCCACGTTGCAGGGCGTCCTCCAGCTGGTTGGCCGCGTTCGATTGGTTGGGGTCGACACACGCAATGGGGATCAGGCGCCGGTCGTCCGCAGCGGCCTCGATGATGGCGACGTTATCGACGGCATCGGGGAAACTGAAGCAGCAGGCACGGTCGATTCCCGATTCGTCCAGTGCCGCACCCAGTTCTGTCACCGAGAGCGCAAAGTCCTGGACGCGCGACTCACCCAGCTGGCAATGTGCGTCAATGATCATTGGCCATCGTCCTTACTAGATTGTACCGGTCCTACGGACCTCTGCGGGTGTGCATGCTAACGTTTGCACTACCGTACCATACTGGACGCTGTGACGCAAGCACAGCGCCGTGGCACGCTGGTTCCCGTAATCATAGGTGCACCAATCCGCGCAGCCAACGCAGCGCGGCTGAGACCGGGTCGCGATCGGGCAGGCCTGGCGGTAGCAGAAAGCCGGACGGCAGGTCATTGACGGGCACGTCGGCGATCACGTTGAACACCACGAGCCGTCCGCTTGTGGCCAGTAGGCGGCGCGGCAGACCCGTGCGCCGGTCGCGCTCGACGCAGAGAGGACCGGGCAGCGGAATCCC